>Ga0207689_10001183_pt1 | contig 25083 bp, 30 predicted proteins | sample KBSMisM52_FD_184312 | JGI IMG/M metagenome (GOLD analysis project Ga0207689, IMG submission 184312) | Miscanthus rhizosphere microbial communities from Kellogg Biological Station, Michigan, USA - KBS Miscanthus M5-2 (SPAdes) (version 2) | ecosystem: Host-associated > Plants > Roots >... | reverse complement strand
CCCGACGCTGTCAGCACCTGGTTGCCACCCACATGATCGCGGTCCATGCTGGTGTTGATGATGTAGCGCACCGGCAGCGGCGTGATCCGGCGGATGGCCGCGAGAACGCGCGGCGCCGCCTCGGTGTTGCCCGAGTCCACCAGCACGACGCCGATGGGCCCGATTTGCGCCACGATGTTGCTGCCCGCGCCGGCAATCAGATACACGTTGTCGCGCAGCTTCTGCACGTCGAGGGCGTCGGGCGCCGCGGCACCGCGCGCGGCCTGTTGCTGCGCGATCGCGGGGCCCGACCACCCCAGCGCGCCTGAGAAGAGCGCGAGCAGGACAGCCCCGGCCGCGGCCGCTGTTTTCCAGGATTTCGTGGGTCGTTTCATTGTCACCTCGCACCCCATAGCTGCAGGCCTTCAGGCCCGCCTCGCGATGCGCTCGGTGAATATATACGCCAACGGGGCTCCGTTGGCGTACTTAGGAGGCGCTACTTCTCGCTGGCGTCTTTTCCGTCGATGGGAGCCCCGATGCCGGATGAACCCATGAAAAGCTTCTTGCCGTCGGGGAACTGCACGTCACGACCGTTCGCGCGATTGCTGCCGTTTTTCGCCCGGTAGCCGTCCACCACGATCTCTGTACCCGCCGGAAGCGACTCTCGCGTCAGCCCCCGCCGCAGCAGCGTGTTGGGCGTGCCGCCTTCGATCATCCAGCGCTGAACGGAGCCGTCCGGCTGCTTCACGTCGATGTGGATCCAGGTGTGCGGATTGATCCATTCCACCTTGACGACGGTCCCCTTCAACTCCACGGGCTTATTGGCGTCGAATTCCGCCGAGAACGAATGGTGCGCCAGCACAGGTGCGCCGGCGACCAGCAGAGCGACGGCGGCGATGCTTCGAGCGATGCGGTTGCGGGTCATTTCTTGGCTTTCTCCTCTTCCCGAGCGCCGCTCAGAATGCCTTCCATCCCGTAGTTGCCCTCGTGGCAGGCGTACTCGAACATGTCCTCGCCGGTGGTCACGTACGGAATGGCCAGCGTCCACGGCTTGGAGAACGTCGTCGGGTCTTCGATGGTGACCCGGTAATCGATCTCGCCCGGACCCACGCGGGTGAAGCGCTCGATCAGGTGGAGGTTTTCGGCCGCGCCGCGGTAGAGCACCTTGTCGGTGAAGTTCGTGGTGTCGACCACCAGCGTGTCGCCCTCCCAGCGTCCGACCGAGTCGCCCATCCACTGGCGGATGTTCGAGCGGATGTGCGTCCGGCCGTCGGTGGGGATCACGCGCGCACCGCCCAGCATCTCGATCTGGATCGCGACGAATCCGGGACTCTGCGTGAAGCGGTAGTTGTTGTTGTAGGCAGTCGGCGACATCGCGCCGGGCATGCCGCGGGTGATGCAGCGCTCGAACGTGCTGCGATCCAGCCAGGTGTTGGCGCCGCGCCCGGTGGCACCGGCGCCGCGGAACGCCGGCCGCTTTCCTTCGTCGGCCGCGCGAGCCCTGGCGGCGTCGGTCTGCGCCGGCACTTTCCCGTCCGCCGGCTCCACCACCAGCGAGGTGCGCGGCGTGGTGACCTTGGTGCCGCGGTCCCACCAGAAGTCGTTGTAGGCGCGCGAGACGTCAGCGTCGGTCCCCTTGGTGCGGTTCTGGTCGCCGCTCTGCTGCTGCGCACGCGACTCGAGCCCCGCCACTTCCTCTTTGGTGAAGAACTCGCGGCCGTTGACGTTGGCGGGCCGCTCGAACGGCGTGATCGTTCGATTCGAGTACGTGCCCTGCAGATCGGGCTCACCCCACGGCGTCTTCGGCGGGCTGAACTTCTTCGAGTCCTGCGCCGCGGCCGGTGCAACGGCAGCGGCGAGCAAGAACAGGGCAACCGGGATGCTGAGTGACTTCATCTGATCCCCCGATAACCGCCCGCCCGAAGGGCGGGCAATTAAACACTGTCAGCGAGGCGCAGCCCGGTCAACCCACGGGCGTAGCCTCGCCTAGAAGTCGAACTGCGCCGTGAACTTCGCAAACCTCGCCGGTAGGATACCTTGCGGAGCCAGCCAGCTCGAACTACCCGTTGAGGGTGCCGGAATGATGAAGGTCTGCTGGTAGGTTTGCGTCGGATTGGCGTTCAGCGCGTTGTAGAAATCGACGCTGAACTGCGTCCGGAACCCCTTGAACCGCACGATTTTGCCCGCCCGGAGGTCGATCTGGTTGATCCGGTCCCCCTGCAGCGTGCCCGGGGCGACGAGATTGACAGTCGTGACGCCGGTAGGCGCCCGGCCGAACGCCGCCGTCAGCTGCGCTGCCGGAACCGTGTAGTTGGCGCTGAGATTGGCGCCCGGGATGCTCTGGAAGGCGGTGCTCACCGACACGTCGATCTTCGGAACCACATAGGACGCCAGCCCTTTGACCTGCGTCAGGAAGGGGTTGTTCACCTGACAGTAGGGATTCGTTGGCGCGATTTCCGGGAGCGCCGCCCGCACCTCGCAGGTGTCGGTCGACGTGCGCCCCGTGCTCGTCCCGCCCGAGAGCGTCAGCCCGTTGCGAACCCGCGCGGACACGTTCACCTCCACGCCGTTCCAATGCTGCTCCTGATGGAGACCGAGAAGGCGCGCAAGGTTCACCAGATTGTCGGTGCGTCCGAACTGCGTCGGATCGACGTTGTAGATCGGATTCGGAAGCGCCTGGCCGCCGCCGTCGGGCAAGCGGCTGTCGGAAGGCGCGCTCAACTGCGTGGTCTGGGCGAACAGATTCTGCGCCCGGTTGTCGGTGGCCGAGAAGTTGCCGAAGATCCGCCGGAAGTAGCCCACGTCCACAGACACGCGCGGCAGCACCTGCTGCTGCGCCTGGATGCCGAAATTCCAGTCGTAGGGACGCTTGCCCCAGCCACTCAGAATCGCCGGATCGTACGTGGTGGTGGGCGTGTTGAAGTTGGCGAAGTTCGGGTTGCCCGCGCCGCAGATGTCGCCGCCGGTCGCCGAGTTGTTGACGGCGGTAATCGGGATGACGCCGTTGACCAGACAGTCCACGACGAAGTTGGTATTCACGTCGTTCCAGGTCCTGCCGCCCGTCGCCGCGGTGCCGTTCGGACTGCTGTTGGTCTGGAAGTTCGCCAGCGGATTCGTGAGGCCGCCCGTGATCGAGCTCCCGTCGGCCGCGGCGAGATACTTGCCGAAGTTGAACTTCAGCGCCGTCTTGCCGGTGCCGAACACGTCGTAGACGATGGCGCCTCTCGGCGTGAGATCGTTGTAGCGCGTGCCCTGCTTCGAGGGAATGACGACCGCCGTGGGCACCCACGGATTCGGCCCGACGGTTTGCTCGGGGAAGAAGCCGGCGGAGTGGTCGTAGCGAACGGCGCCCGACAGCGTGACCCGGCCGGCGGTCCACGAATCCTGGACGTAGACGGCGTGCGTCTGCACGTGGGTGTTCTGCATGCCAGGGCCAGCCCACTGGATGAACGTGTTCGGCGAGCCGTTCTGGAAGCCGTAACTGATCCACTGGTCGTTCATCGTCACGGTCGCAAAGTGGTTGACGATCTGCTGCCCGACGTAGCCAACCTTGCCCGTGTTGCGCCCCGAGACCAGCGACGCCGACGCGCGCCAGCTGTACACGTCGCTGTCCGCCTCATAGGCGCCCACGAACGGCGCCGTGGCCGTCGATCGATAGGCCAGACTGGGGATGCCGCCGTTGTTGGCGCATCCGGCCGTGCACGCCTCGATGACCGGAATCATGTTGGCGTAGTTGTCGATGTTCGGCCGGGTGCCGTAGCCGTCGATCAGATTCGTGCCCAGGCCGGCCTCGAACAGCAGCCGGTTCGTCCACGGCGACGACCACGTCACCTGCTGCACGCGCGGCGGCGCATGGTTGTTGTAGTGCGCCTCGGGCGCCACGGTCACGGAGGCGCTCGAGCTCAGACACTGCGTGCACACCCGCTGCTCGTCCCAGAAGAAGTTGAACTTGCTGCGCGGCGAGGCCTGCAACGTCAGGCGAACGTTGGTGTTCTTCCACGTGCCGGCGTCGCGCCCCTGCTCGGTCGTCGGCACGTAGGTCCACTTCGTCACGTCGTCGGCGTTCGCGTTGACGAAATTCGGCGCCGTCTTCCGGTTCCCCTGGTAGCGGGCGGCCGCGAAGAACCAGAGTCGGTCGCGTTTGAGCGGGCCGCCAATCGCGCCGTTGACGTCCCAGATCTTCAGGAGTTCCTGCGGCGCACGCAGGCCGCTGGCTTTGATCTCGTCGGTGAAATTGCTGCCCTGGAGCGCGTCGTTGGCGCCGTTGGCGAAGAGCGTCCCCGAGAACCGGTTGCCGCCCTGGCGTGGCACCAGGTTCATCGACGGCCCACCCACCTCGGACTCGCCCAGCTGGCCTGCAGTGGTAAACACGATTTCCTGCGCGTTGCCGACGTCGGCCACCGTGTAGGACACGCCCGTGCCGTTCAGCGACGCCCCGAGCGACAGGCCGTCAACGGTGAGCCGTCCCTCGTTGCCGGGGCCTCCCCGCATGCTGAACGTGACGGTGGTGGGACCGGCGATGCCGCCGACGTCCTGCGTCCCGGACACCGACACGCCCGGGACCAGCGTGACGAGGCTGTGATACAGCCGCGCGGTGGGAATGGAATTGATGGTTTCGTTCGAGATGGTCGCCTGCTTCCGGGCGTTGACGACGTCGACGATCGGCGTCTCACCCGTGACGGTGATGGTTTCTTCGAGCGCGCCCACTTTCATTTCCGCATCGATCTTGGCGGCAAAGGAGCCCGTCAACTCGATGCCCGGCCTCTGCACGGAGCTGAACCCGACAAGCTTGAAGGTGACCACGTAGGTGCCGGGCCGAAGGTCTTCGACTCGATACTGACCGTTGGCATCCGTTACCGCCGAGCGGACCTTTTCGATGAGTACGGGGCTGGAAGCCTCGACAGTGACGCCAGGGAGTACTGCCCCCGACGTGTCTTTGACGATGCCCGCAATCGATGCCTGCGCGAACACCGACGACGGCAGCAGGAACAGCAGCGCCGCCAGGACCATTGCCGATCGGACCACCACTCTCATTCACCCCTCCGCTTGAGATCGACCCAGAGGGGACTTTTAACAAGAGTGGTCAAGGTTGGTGAAATATATGTTTCACGTGGTTTGATATGCGCTCGATATCAATTCGGCATGGGGGTCAGATCAAAACTGGAAACCTTATGGAACTCAGGCATTTTCGCTACGCCATCGCCGTCGCGGACACTCTTCACTTCGGTCGGGCCGCTGAGCGGTTGCACATCAGTCAACCTCCGCTGAGCCAGCAGATCAAACAGTTGGAAGATGAGCTTGGGGTGCGCCTCTTCGATCGCACGCAGCGACGGGTGCAGCTCACTGCGGCAGGCGAACTCTTCGTGCAGGAAGCGCGGTTGGTGCTGAGTCAGGTGGATCACGCGGGCACCGTGGGTGAACGCATTCGCCTGGGCGAAGAGGGGCAGCTCTTCATCGGCGTTGCCGGCCCGGCCGACGCAGACTACTTCGTCGAGATCATGCGGGCATTTGCCCTGCGCCACCCGCACGTGCGGGTCACCATCAGGAACCTGAGCACCGCGGAACAGGTGCGGGCGATTCAGGAAAAGCGGCTGCACGCCGGGTTCGTGACGCCGCCGGTCGACGATCCTGACTTGTTGTTCGAAAGCGTTCTGCACGAGCCGATCGTGCTGGCCGTGCCGCGCGGGCACGCGCTGGCCGCGCGGGCTCGGGTGCCGCTCGCGGCTCTGGCCGGCGAATCGCTCATCCTGTTTTCCCGGACGATGGGGCCGGGCTTCTTCGACGCCATCGCGAGCGCCTGCCGCACGGCGGGATTCAGCCTGAAGGCCAGGCACGAAGTCGAGAATCTCCATTCGGCGTACGGGCTGGTCGCGGCCGGATTGGGGGTGTCGTTCGTTCCGGCGGGGCTGCAGTCGGATCCGCCAAAGGGCGTCGTGCTGCGGCCGCTCGTGCCGCAACTCCCTCACATCGATTGCGAGCTCGCGCTCGCCTACCGGCGCGAGCTGCTATGCGATCTCGTCCGGGGGTTCGTTGCCGTCGTGCGCGACGTTCGGGCCAACCCTCGCGCCAGGAGGCGACGTTCAGCGTAGAGGCTGGGTTCCAATCACCGCCGAATCGCGCTCGTTTTCCTCGCAGATGAACTCGAGCAGCTCGGTGTCGGTCTGCAGGATGAACTCGGCGGTGATCGACCACGGCCGCGTGTACATCTTGCGGTCGTCGATGATCATCTCCATGTCCATGTGGCCGAAATCACGGCGGCGGAAGCGCTCGGTGATCGTCATCGCGTCGCTCTCCGGGTGCCCCGCCTGATCGAGCCACGCCTTGCCGTTGAAGCCGCCCGTCGTGATCACGAACGTGTCCTTTTCCCAGCGCCCGACCGAGAACCCCTGCCAGGCCGGCCAGTCGATCTCCTTCGGCAGCGGGCGGCCGTCCGTGAGCACCTGGCGGAAGCGGGTGCCCGATTCGTAGAGGATCGCGGTGGTGCCGGGTGACTGCACGATCTTGAACGGCGTGCGGAGCAGCGCCCGCACCGGCAGCCCGGTGGGCAGGCAGCGCGCGCTGGGATCGTCCTTCGACTGCGTGGCCTGACGCTGGTCGAAGATCGCCTTCCCCGCCGGACTCAATGGAATCTCTTTGACCGTCTGACGCAGGTCGAACACTGCGCGCGAGGCGAGCCAGATGCCGTTCAGATCCGGCTGGCCGTCGGCGGTCTTCGGCGCGGGGGCGGACAGATTGACCTTGCCGTCCGCCGTGCGCGGAATCTTCGGCGTGGGATATCCCTGCCATTGCGCCGCGACGCCAAGCGGCACGGCGGCGAGCAGCGTGCACGTCGCGAGGGCGAGCGCGCGCCGCATCACAGCGCTTCTCATCTCAGCGCCTCCCGGGCGTGCAGTTGTCGGTGGCGCTGCCGCCGGGACCGGACGACCCGGCGAAGACGCAGCGTCCGTCCGGCAGCTTCACCTGGTACGCGTTCCCCTGTTTCTTGGTCTTGTCCTTGGCCAGCGCGATGGTCACCGTGACCTCGTCGCCGACCTTGAGCGAGTTGGGCTTCCAGCCTTCGCGGTACAGCACCGTAGGCGCACCGCCTTCAATCGCCCAGTTCACCACCTGCCCCTGCGGATCCTTCACGTCGATGAAGAACCACGTGTGCGGGTTCGTCCACTCGACCTTGGTGATCGTGCCGACGAGGGTGACCTGGTCGTTGGCGTTGTATTCGGCGGCGAACGAATGGTGGGCCGAGACGGACGCGGCCGCGAGAGCCACGGCGGCGAGGGCGCTCAGGAGCTTGGCCATAGCCGAGAGAATATACCGCCTCCTCTGTAGAGGGCGGTCTTCAGACCGCCCTACGGCGCTATGCAGTTCACCGCCCGGTAGGGGAACTCGATGCGGCGCGTTTTTCCGCCCGAGGTCCCTTCCACCCAGGCCAGCAGCTGCCCCGGGCCGGTGCTCTTGTAGCCGACGCGCTGCGGAAAATCGTGCGCCGGGTCTTCGAACACGACCTCACGGCCGGTGATCGGCTTGGACATGAACGTCGCCGTCGCCTGGCCCGACGGGTGCGCCTCGTAGGCCAGCCGACCGTCGCGTTCGGTGAGCACCACGAACTCGTGCTCGATCAGCTTCTCGCCGCGCGTGGTGCGCCCCACGCCGAGCATGCTGCCCGCGCGCGGCAGCATCCAGCGCTCCTCGACCACGCGGTCGCCGTCGCGCAGCTCCCAGCAGCCTTGAAGCCAGGCGACGTCCTTGATCGATGCCGTTTGTGCGCTCGCGGCGCGAACACATGCGAGCAACGCAACACCGACCAGGAGTCGATTCATCATCAGTTCCGCACCACTTTGAAGGCGACCGGCGCCGGACTCAACGCCCGCATCACGGCATGTCCGATCGAGAACATCATCTCCGGGCCGCGCGCGGTCGCGATATCCCCGAGGTCGAGGACGTCCTTCCACCCGAACTCTCGTAGCAGCGCTGCCACCTGCGCCTTGGCCTCGGCGTCGTTGCCGGAAAGAAATACCGTGTGGTCACCATTGCCGACCATGCGAGGGTTGACCATCAGCGAGGCGGTCGTCGCGTTCAACGTCTTGACGACATGCAGGTCGGGAAAGGCTCGTTGCAGCATCTCGCCAAGAGAGTCGGTGTCCTTCACGAACAGGGTCAGTGGAAAGCCGCGGCTGACGTCGATCGGATTCGCGACATCGATCAGTGTCTTGCCACTTAGCGCGGTCGCACCAACCGCCTGCAGCACCGCGAGACTCGCGGCGCCGCTCAAGGCGTTGATCAGCAGATCACCAAACGCCACTGCGTCGCTGAATGCACCGACTTGGGCCGATCCGGCAAGCGCAAGCCAGTCGCGCAGTGTGCGGGCGTGAGGGCCGCGGCCCTTGGGCGTGTCGAGCTGTCCTGGATCGCGCGTACCGAGCATGACCGAGTGTCCAAGCTCGGCGAGTTTGAGACCCAACGTCTGACCAACGGTACCGGTACCGAGGATACCGATTCGCATGGCGAACTATCCCTCTCGCACGATCAGCACGTCCCCTGGACGTCTCTGTGCCACGCAGCGATAGTACTGCGCGACGGGCACGCGCGGGCGGTCCCGGGAACCGGACCAGGGGCGCTACTTACCGTCGCAGCTCGGGGGAGTCGGGGTAAGCGCCCAGCTGAACTCGCCGCCGACACGGCGGATCGATCTGGGATCAATGGTGTTCGGGTTCACGCTCTTGATGTCCGAAAAATGTGCCTGTATCTGGGCCAGGGGCCTGATCGGACTGCCCGTGACTGCGACACGAGCACCGAACACCAGCGCTTCTTTCGCAGGGCCGAGGACGCCGTCTCGCGTCAGCCCTCTCAGCCCGGCCCAATCGACGACGTACGCCGCGCCGTCGTCCAGCCTGACGACCAGTATGGTGTGCGGGTCCTTGAAAGTGACGCTTTCCAGTCGCCCCTCGACGGTGATGCTCTTGCACCCGTCGTAGAAATACGGGTGGCTGTGATGCGCGGACGCGGAGGACGCCGCCGTGGCCATCGAGATGGCCGTCGCCAGAATCACCAGGTGTCGTCTCATACGGGTGGCCTCCACGCTGCTATCCGTGCTCGCACCCTATTGAGACCATGTTACCGGTCTGTTACCGTCTCAGTCCCGCCGCCGGAACTCGATGCGAAGATCGTGTTCCGTTGCATCCAAGTGAAAGGCGACGCGCAGGGCGGGCGTTTCGTCGAACACCTCGTGGCGCGGGCCGTCGAGTGACCACAACAGACTGATTTGCTCGGTCGCGCCAGGCGACACACTCGGCCACTTCTCGGTAATCTCACGGGGCGTTTCCGCCTTGTAGACCTTTCCATTCGTTTCGAGCAGCGCCTCGTCGACGACAAAGTGGGAAGAGGTTCGGTTCTCGACGGTAAACTCGACCGACTCGTACGCGCTCCCAACGAGCCCCCCCAGCGACGACACCACAAAACGAACGCCGTCTGACTCGGCTTCCCATTGAAGGTTTTTCGCAGGCCTCCACCCGACTGGCTCGAACGTGAGGCCAGGACCGCACGCGGTTACGACCAGTGAAGCCAGCACCGGGAACAGGAGAGACCGCCCAACTCGACTCATCATCATGACCGGCAAAAGTATAGACGCCGGGCGGCGGCAACACCGCCGGGTGATCCCCGGGTTATCCACCTCGCACGATCAAGAGCACCGCCACGAGCGCTCCGGCCATTCCGATCATCTGCAGCCGGCTCAGACGCTCTCGAAGCACCACGCGCGCAAGCAGTACGGTGCTGGCGGGATAGAGCGACACGAGCGTGACGGCGATGGCGAGGCTCCCGTAACGCGTGGCCAGCAGATACAGGACGTTGGCGAGCATGTCCAGCACACCGCCGCCAATGACGAGCCACCCCAGTCCGCGCGGCAGCCGGAACGACGCGCCGGTGGCCACGACGATGGCGGCAAAGACCGGAATGCCGGCCACGCGAGCGGCGACCAGCGGCCACAGTCCCGCCTCGGACCGCGCATTGGCGAGCAGCAGGAAGAAGAACCCGATCGCCACGCCCGACGCGAGCGCGTGCCACATGCCGGACGGCAACCCGTACTGCGGCGGCCGGGGCGCCGGATGATCGGGGTGCGCGCTTTCCTGTCCGAGCAGCACGATCGCCACCACGGCCAGCACGATGCCGGTGGTCACGGGCGCCGGCAGATGCTCACCGCGCGCAAAGCCGGCCAGCACCGGAATGACGACGGCGCACACCGAGGTGGTCGGCGCCACCACGCCCATCGTCCCGATGGCGAGCGCGCGATAGAGCAAGCCCACGCCGAAGCCGCCGGCCAGCCCGCTTGCCGCGCCCCACGCGTAGTCGGCCCCGATGGGAGATGCTGGTCCGAGCAGCGGCAGCACCATGAGCAGGCTGAGGAGTCCGGCGCCCTGCGAGATCGTGACGACGGTGAACATCGGCGCGCGGCGCGACGCGAAGCCGCCGGTGAAATCGGCGGCGCCGTAGAACGCGGCCGACAGCAGCGCGAGCAGATAAACCATCGCTGGTCGGCGGGGCTGAAGCCCCGCCCTACGTGCGGTCGACGTTGAACTCGATGATGTTGCCGTCCGGGTCGCAGCAGTACACCTGCGCCCACGGCGTCAGGTTGTCGGGCAGGTCCAGGATCTCGATGCCGTGCGCGCGCAGGCGGTCGATTAGCTCCTGCCGATCGCGCACGCGCAGCGCCAGGTGCCCTTCGCGCGGGCCGATCTCCATCGAGTGCCGCAGCGTTCTGGTGGGCGGATGGACGATCAGGTGCAGCGTGTGCTCGCCGAGCTGATACCAGGCGCCGCCGAAGTCGAACGGCGGCCGCTCGATCTTCTCGAGGCCGAGCACCTCGCTGTAGAACCACGTCGCGCGGTCCATGTCGGTGACGGACAGCGCGATGTGATGAAACGCGATCGAGCTACCGAAGCTCAACGAGCAACCCGTCGAGCGACATGCCCAGGTGGAATTCCGCGTAGTGGAACTCCGCGGTCAGCATCTTGGCAATCTCGTCCTTGGACTTCTTCCCGACGATCATCTCGTGCACGCGGTTCTTCAGCCGGATGGACGTGTCGTGGAACTTCCGCATGTCGGCCTTGGTGCCGACGGTGCCGTGACCGGGCACCACTTGATCGAAGTCGAGCCCCAGCACGCCTTCAATCGTCTGCGGCCAGTACTTCGCGCTGCCGCCGCCCGGGTAGTCCACGAGCTCGGGTGTGGTGTCGCCGATGGTGAACAGGTCGCCGGCCGCCAGCACGCGCTGCGCCGGGAAGAGCGCCACGATGTCGCCATTGGTGTGGCCGCGGCCGAAGTAGAAGAGATCGACGCGCTTGCCGCCCAGATACAGGCTGGCCCGGTTCTCGATCGTGATGTTGGAGAGGCCCGGCTGCTTGCCGTCCACCATGTTCTGCCGCGCCTGCCACGAGGTGACGACCTGCGCGCCGAGCGCCTGCATCTTGGCGTTGCTGCCGCTGTGATCGCCGTGATGGTGCGTGTTGATCACGTACTTCACCGGCTGGTTGGTGATCTTCTTCACCTCGGCGACGATGTTGTCGAAATCGATCTCGAACTTGTCGTCCACCAGGATCACGCCCTCGTTGGTCACCATCACAGTGGTGTTGCCAGGGACGTAGTCGTTGTGGATGACGAAGAGGTCGTCTTTCAGCTTCACGACGTCGAGCTTGGACGGCTTGTCGCCGAACTGGGCGCGCACATAGGCGCCGCCGGCCAGCGCCACCCCGAGGATCGTGAGCAGAATCAGTCGCTTGTTCATAGGGCGGAAAGTATATCAGCGGCTCTCTGACCGGCCCGCGCCCGAGCCCGGGCGCCGCGCGATGTGCCCCTGACGCTCCAGGTCGCGCGCGGTGTCCAGCACCGTTTCGCGCGTCGGGCGCAGGGTGATTCCCAGCTCCTGCCGCGCCTTGGTGGTGTCGTAGCGCGGGACGCGGCCGATGTGCGTGCGCAGGTAGCTGCCCACCCCGGCCGGCTGCACGTAGGAGTTGAGCCGCACGAGCAGGTTGCCCAGAGCGTTGTCCATCGCCCGCGACGGGAGCTTCGTGCCGTCGCCATACCCGGCCTCGCGCAGCCAGCCCACCAGCGTCCGCATGCTCACGGGCGGCTCCTGCACCAGCAGGTAGCGGCCATTTGCGGACGGCACTTCCGCGACGCGCACGTGCGCGTGAGCCACATCGCGCACGTCCACGATCCCCCAGGTGAGACTGAGGATGCCGGGATACACGCCGTTCACCAGGTCCGCGATGATCTTGTTCGAGACGTTGAGCCCGGGCGCCAGCGACGGCCCCATGATCATGAACGGGTTCATCACCACCAGGTCGAAGCCCGGACGCTCGCGCTCCACGAACGTCCAGGCCGCGCGCTCGGCGAGCGTCTTCGACAGGTAGTACGGGTTCCGCGTCAGCGTCGACTTCTCGTTCCAGTCGGCTTCGGTGAGCACCCGGCGCGCGTCGGGCTCGTCGGTGACCGCCGCCATCGACGACGTCAGCACCACGCGCAGTACTTCGGACGCAGCGGCGCACGCGCGGAGCACACCGAGCGTGCCGTTCACTGCCGGATCCACCAGATCCCGCTGCGGATCGTCCACCTGAATGACGTAGGGGCTGGCGGTGTGGAAGACCGCGGTGCAGCCGCGCACCGCCGGCGCGAACGACTCCGGCGAGGTGAGATCGGCTTCGACCAGCTCCAGGTGTTCCGCCGCTCCGGGCAGCGCGCGCAGATGGTCGGCGGCGGCCACGCGGCGCACCGTGCCGCGCACCGAGACGCCGCGCTCGAGCAGCTCGCGCACCAGCCACGAGGCGACAAATCCCGTGGCGCCGGTCACGCAGACGCGGAAGTCCGGCTCCATCAGAGGTCCACGCGATCCCCGTGCGACCGCGGCGAGGAGACGACCAGCATCTCCACGTCGGCGCCGGATCGATTGAAGAACTGGTGCGGCGTGCCTGGCGGCACTTCAATCCCCTGCCCGGACGACAGCACGACTTCGCGCCCGTCGATCTCGAGCGTCGCCTGGCCGGCGAGGATGTAGAAGAACTGTCGCGCCCGGGCGTGGCGGTGACGTCGCTCCTGATCGCCGGGCGGCACGCGCTCCTGAATGACGCTCAAGTCCGCTCCGTCGAGCAGATGCCAGCCGTCGCTGGCCGCGCCCCAGCGGTAGTGCCGTGCCGACCCGATGTCCACCGCGCCCACGCCGCCCCCCGTCAGGGCCCGGCGCTACTTCTTCGGCGTCAGCCGAACCAGGTCGGTGCCCATGAAGATGTAGAGGTTGCCGTCCGGCCCCTGCCGGACCTCTCGGATCCGCTGCTTGCGATCGACGAGCAGCTTCTCCTCCGCCACTACGCGATTGTCCTTCAGAACGAGACGCACGAGGTGCTGCCCCGGCATCGCGCCAATGAAGAGGTTGCCTTTCCACTCGGGAAACTGATCGCCGGTGTAGAAGGCCATGCCCGACGGGCCGATCGAGGGCACCCAGTAGTAGATCGGCTCCTCCACTCCCTTCATCGACGTGCCGCCGGTGCCGACTTTGACGTTCGTGCGGCCGTCGGTCTGACGCGCGTCGTATTGCCGGCCGTAGGACACGTCGGGCCAGCCGTAGTCGCCGCCGGCCTTGATGATGTCGATCTCGTCGCCGCCCTGCGGCCCGTGATCGGTCACCCACAGATCACCGGTGACCGGATGAATCGCGGCGCCTTCGGGATCCTTCAGGCCAAACGCGAAGACCCACGGCGAGACGTTGGCGCGCCCGAGGAAGGGGTTGCCCTTCGGTATCGAGCCGTCGCGTCCAACGCGCAACACGCCGCCAGCGAAGTTGCGGCGCTCGTCCGGGTCGAGCACGGAGGTGTGCTCGTTGCTGTCGAGATCCGAGTCGTAGAAACGGAAGCGATCGGCGCCGGTGACGAGCAGGTTGCCGTCGCGTCCGAGCTGGATGCGCCGCTCGGCGCCGTCGGCCAGATCACGCACGTCCTCGAGCCGGGTGTTGTCCTGGCTCAAGCGCGCCCTCGCCACCTTCTCCATGCCGATCTTCAGGAGCCGGCGCTCGGCCAGCGGCTTCGTCCACACGTCCTCGTAGAGGAAGTGCAGCGGCCACGCGCCGCCCGGTTCGCCCGGCGGCGGCGCGAAGTAGGTGAAGTAGAGCGTCCGGTTGCGCGCGAAGTCCGGATCGAGCAGCAGGTCGTGCAAGCCGTGCGCGCCGATCGTCTTCACATCCGGCACGCCGGCAATCGGCGTCCCGACGACGCCGTTCGGCTGCACGATGCGCATGGTGCCGCCGTTCTGCGTGACCAGGAAGTTGCCGTCGGGCAGGAACGCCACCGCCCACGCCCCGGTGAGGCCGCTGGCGATCGTCTCGACGTTGAACGGAGGCGACGGACGCGCGGGCGCTGGCGCCTTGGTCTGGCCAGGAAAGGCTGGCGTGGGCTGGGGCGACTGCGCCGCAAGCGAGATGGTGCACGCGGCCAGCAGGACGGCAGCGACGCGAGTCGTGATCGTCATGGCCGCGGATCGTAGCGTACACTCCCAAGATGATCGTTCGCATATCCACGCTCGTCGCCCTGTGCCTCGCCGTCTGCGGCACCGCGTTCGCGCAGACGCCGCAACCTGATCCGAAAGACCCGCTCTACCAGCACACGGGCGAGCAGAACCGCAGCTACCTGTTTCCAGGCACCACCGAGACCATCCCCTATCACCTCTACGTCCCGGCCAAGTGGAAGCCGGGCATGCACCTGCCGTTGGTGGTGGTGACGCACGGCGCGAACCAGCCGTCCACGGCGCCGTTCCAGCGCCCGATGACGAACCCCACGCTCGCCAAGGCCGCGGAGGACCGCGGCTACATCGTGGCGGCGGTCACCGGGTATCACGCCAACGCCACCGGTGTCGGCGGATGGAACGTGCCCTACGCGATGATTCAGGTCCCGCCGCAGCCGGGCCGCGGCGGTGGACGCGGTGGTCGCGGGGGTGAACCGCCGGCGCCGCCGACGGCCGAAGACTTTCAGCGCGCCGAAGCCGACGTGTTGCACGTCGGCGATCTGGTGGCTCGCGAGTACGGCGCCGACCCGAAGCGCATCTTCCTGATGGGCAACTCGTCGGGCGGCAGCGCCGTGTGGACCTACGCGACGCGCTATCCCGAGCGCTGGGCAGCCATCGCGCCGAGCGCCGCGCCGCTCGACGACGCGGCGTTCCCCTACGAGAAGTTGAAGGCGGTGCCCGTGCTCGTCATCCACGGCGACATGGACACGACGATGGTGTTCGACGCCAGCAAGACGATGGTCGATCACGCGCAGGCCAAGGGCGTGAATGCCACCTGGCTGCCGGTGCCCGGCGGACTGCATACCGACGCGTGGGCGCAGCCGGAGATCATCGCGAAGATCTTCGACTTCTTCGACTCACACCCGCGGAAGTAACTGGAGGCGGAGAGGGCGGAGAAGGCGGAGAGAGGCAGAGCCATCATCGAGGCGTTGGGCCTCGCGATCGCAGTAGTCCCCTGAGTGGCGCGTCAACGTTCCGGAGCTCGACGAGAGCGATGCGCAGAAACTGCGATCGTTCCTTCGGGAGGTACCTCGCAAATCCTTCAACGATATTCGCGGGGACGGAAAACGCTGCGCGGCGAGTTTGCGAACCAAGCTCATAGCGCTCGTGAGCCGGAAACGTCTTTGATAGCGCGTGGATTTTGATGAAGAGGTCGTCGGCTCGCTGCCATGCGACCAGTGATTCGTGAGGGAGTGGCATTCCTAGGGCGGAGCAAGCGCCGTGCCCCATGCCCGCCCTCTCCGCCTTCTCCGCCTTCTCCGCCTTCTCTGCCCTCTCCGCCCCTCAGGCGGCCGTCAAGATCTGCGGCCGTCCCCTCGTAATCACCATCGTGTGTTCGTGGTGTGCGGCGAGGCTCCCGTCCCGCGTGCGGATGGTCCAGCCGTCGTCATCGTGCACGACGGCGTCCCGGCCGGCGCAGATGATCGGCTCGATGGTCAACACGAGACCGTCGGTGAGCTCGTCCTGCTGCCACGGATCGAAGTGGTTGGGCACGCTGGGCGGTTCGTGGATGGTGCGCCCGATGCCGTGGCCGGTGAGGCTGCGGATGACGGTGAAGCCTTCGGCGCGCACCACGCGCTCCACGGCACGCCCGATCTCCCGCACCTTGCGCCCCGCCGTCGCCACGTCGAGCGCTGCCTCGAACGCCCGTTCGGCGCAGCGGGTCAGCCGCTGCGCGACGGGTGACCCGCCCTCGACCACGACCGTCCGCGCCGCGTCGGCCATGTAGCCGTCGCGTTCCACCGTGACGTCCAGCTTCACGACGTCGCCGCGCACGATGCGCCGAGGACCCGGAATGCCGTGCACGACCTCGTCGTTCACGCTGATGAGCACCGTGCCGGGGAACCCGTAGACCAGGGCCGGCGCCGAGCGCGCGCCGTGCGCGTCGAAGATGCGGGCGGCCACGGCATCGAGGTCGGCCGTCGTCACGCCGGGCCGCACCGCCGCGGCCAGCGCTTCGAGCGTCTGATGGACGACCCGGCCCGCGGCCTGCAACCCGCGGCGATCGGCGTCAGTTTGAATCGACATGTGGTGCCTTTCGCAGCCGCAGTTCGACCTCGCGCTCGACGTAGCGCCACTCCGGCGTTTCGCGCAGCCGGTGCAGCAGCTCGTCGAACGCCACGGCATCGGCCGGCGTGAACTCGAACCAGGTCAGGAAATCGAACGGCGGATTCTCCGCGAGATCGCGGCAGTGATGCAGCCGCCGGGCCACGGCCGGCAGATAGTCGAGGCCGATGCGGATGTGCGCCGACGACTCCTCGAAGATGGCGCGCCGCTCGTCCTGCGTGAGCGCCCACCACGCCGCGGACTTGCGAATAGGGATGAACGCGGCCGCCGTGGCCTCCGGCCGGCCAAGATCGGGCTGCGCCGCCGCCAGCCTCGTCTTCTCGGCCCGCGTGACGTAGCGCTCGTGACTCGTCACTCCCCGCAGCGCCCATCCGCCGCCCTGCTCCTGCGGCACCTCGCCGGACACGATGCGCAACCGATCCACGGCGTCGAGCCCATCGCCGGTCACGGCGCGAAGGGACGTGACCTCCCACGGTCCGGCGTTGCCGCCGACAAACGTGAACAGCCGCTCGTTGTGGTTCATGCTCTCCTAGTATCGGGCGAGGAAGGTCAGAAGGGATCGGTTGAAGAGCTCGGCCTGTTCCCAGAACGTCGAGTGGCCGGCGTCGGGCACGTTGATCGTCTGAGCCCCCTTCATGTGATCCGCGAAGAGCCGCATCACCGGCGGCGGCGCATAGAGGTCCGCGCCGCCGCTGATCAGCAGCGTCGGCACGCGGATCGCCTCGAGGCGCGCGAAGGTGACCCGGTTCTTGAACGTCTGCGCCGACGGCAGGGGGCGCTGCAGGCGGCTCTGCCGCGACAGCTCGGCCCACCGCGCCGTGCCGGCCGCGTCGGCCGCGCGATACGTCGGTCCAACCTCGCGCACCTCCACCGGCAGCGCGTCGAACTGCGGCGACGGCCGCAGCCGCCGGCCGAGCGCCAGATACTCCTCGTCCTGGACGCCGCCGATGCTGTTGGCCACGGTCAGGCTGCGCAGCCGTTCGGGAAACGAGAGCGCGTAGTCGAACGCGACGAACCCGCCCGCGGCAGTGCCCACCAGGTGAAAGCGTTCGATGCGCAGCTGCCCGAGCAGCCCCTGCAGATCGTCGGCGGCGGTGCCGGGCGCGGCGCCTTCGTCGAGCTCCGACTTCCCCCAGCCCACGCGGTCGAAGGCGATCACGCGGTAGCCGGCGGCACGTAGCGCCGGGAGCTGGCGCTCCCACATCAGGATGCTGCCGCTCGCAGCGTGCAGGAGCACCACCGGGGTGCCGGTGCCGCCGGTATCGACGTACCAGAGACGGCGTCCAGGCAGCGTGGCGAACGTGCCGGCCGGTTCGCGACTCTGGGCCGCTGCGAACGCGCCGAAGAGGCTGGCGCACAGGACGAGAGCGAGGACGGTGCGATGTGTCATGACTGAAGGACCAGCTGCCCGGCGGCGAACTCGACGATGAGCGGCGTGGGCTGCCCGAAATCGCTGTAGCGGATCCACTGCGGCCGCACGCGGAAATACGTCAGCCCCGGCCAGCTCAATCGATCGCGGCCATCGGGATACACCGCGTAGTACTCGGCGGTCAGCCGTTCGCGGTCGGCGCCCTCGGGCTCGTCGGCCACGCCCTCGTACTGCACCGTGCGCTCGTCGCCTGGCATCAGCCCGCCCATGACGAGCGCGATCGACGGGTTGGCGCGCAGGTTGTGCGCCTTGCGGGACGAGCCGAGCGTGTCGAACACCACCTCGAAGCGATCGGTGATGGCAATGCCGACCACCGCGGCCTGCGGAGCCGCCGCGGGCGTGACCGATGCCTGCACGGCCACACGGTGCGTGCGCATGAACGCCAGCAGCTCGCGCGGGGTCATGAGAGGTGCCAGCGCGCGTTCACGACACCACCTTGCCCGCTCCGCTGCCGGCTCGCCACGCGCCGACTACGAACGCCACCAGGCCGACGAGCGGGCCGAAGACGAAGGCGCCGGTCATGGCCGCTTCCACGTCAAGATCGAAGGTGTTCGACGACATCTGCGACACCAGCAAGCCGCCGCCGAACGCACCGCAGAGATATCCGACGATGCCCCACAGGATGCCGAATCCCACTCGTCGCAGCATGGGCGGTAGCTTACACGGGCCGCCTGAAGGCGGCCTCTACAACTGACCTTCGGCGTCGCGCCAGAGGCGCTGCACCAGTTCGCCCGCGGGCACCGGCGCTGCCATGGCGGCCGCCTGCCCCGCCCATACCTGCATGCGGTGGTAGTCGCGTGCCGCGGCGCCGGCGCTCTTCATCTCCGCTGTCAATCCACGCTGCACCGGGTACGGAGCCGGCGGGGGTGCGTCAGGCGCCGAGGCCGCCCGCACGTACCTGGTCTCAATCGCGCGCCCGAGCCGTCCCGTGAACGCGCGCGTCGGAGCCGTGTCCTCGGGCTCGAGGTTGTCGAGCGCGCCGGCCCATGCCGGATGCGTCTGTGCCTCGGGACAGCGTAGGAACACCGTGCCCATCATGACGGCGCTGGCGCCCAGCGTGAGCGCGGCGGCAATGCCTCGGCCGTTGCCGATCCCGCCGGCCGCAACGATCGGCACGTCGATGTGATCCGCGAGGCGCGGTACGAGCGCGAACAGGCCGACCGCCTGGCGTTCCGCGGCCGCCGCGTCGAACGACCCGCGGTGGCCACCGGCCTCGAAACCCTGCGCGAGGAGGACGTCGGCGCCGGCCGATACCGCCGCGCGCGCCTCGGCCAGCGTCGTCGCGGTGGCGAACCACGGGATGCCCGCATCCTTCAGGCGTGTCACGGTGGCGGCCGGTAACAGACCCATGATGGTCGAGACCGCCGCGGGCCGCTCGTCGATGAATGCGTCCAAATGCATGGCGGCGTCGTGCAGGCCGACGTCGCCTGCCGATGGCGGCACGGCGGGCCCCCACGATTCCAGGAACGCGCGGACGCGCGCCTCCGCATCGGCGTCGCGGCGCGGACTCGGGTCGGGTATCCAGGTGTTCAGTTGAAACGGACCGTTGGTGCCGCCGCGCACGTCCGAGACCCATCGGCGGATCGCGTCGCGCGAGCTGAGTAGCGCCCCCATGGCGCCCATGCCCCCCGCATTGCCCACCGCGATCGACAGGCTCGCCGGACAGGCACCCGCCATCGGCGCGAGCAGGATCGGCAGCTGTAGATGGAATCGCCGGCAGAACGCCGCTGCCCGTTCCGCGGCCTCACGCGCCATGAGGCGCCGCCTCCAAGGCTTTGAGTGCGTACTGGGTGAAGGTCTCGAGCATGTCCGGTGGGTTCAGGATGTACACCGAGGCGAATTCCTCGGCGTTCGGAAAAGTGGTGCGACGTACCGCAGCGGCCGCCTCATCGAGGTCGTACTCGGTGCGGCGCAGTTCCACATCGCCATCGATCAGCAGCCAGTAGGCGCCGGGCTTCTCGAACGGCATGCCGACGCTCCCGGCGTTCACGACGCGTGTGCGGCCGACGCTGACGTCGAACTGCATGTGCGTGTGGCCGCACACCACCAGATCGGCCACGCCGTCGAGAATCGGGCGCAGCATGGGCTCGGGCACGCGGTGCGTGAACACGTCCTCGTCGTTGCGCGGTGTCGCGTGGCAACACAGCATCGACCCGATGCCTGGGACGTCGTAGCGCAGCGTCAGCGGCCACGCCTCGATGGCGCGTGCCTGGGCGTCGGAGAGCTGGGCACGGCACCAGCGCAACTGCTGCCGTGCCGTCTCGGGGACGCGCGACGGCCGATCCGGCCGTTCCTGCAGCGTCTCGCGATCGCCGTTGCCGCGCAGGAAGTCCGTCGGGATGTCGAGGGACGCGAGCCGCGCCAGCGACTCTTGCGGCATGGGACCGGGCAGCACGTCGCCGCCGACGACGATGCGGTCCACGCCGGCGCGCCGCACGTCGCCCAGCACCGCTTCGAGCGCGGGCAGGTTGCCGTGGATGTCATAGAGCGCGGCGATTCGCATGAGAACCCTGTCGGCTTAGGGCTTAGGACTTATGGCTTACAGAACCTAGTGTTTCATGAGCCAGTTGGCGACCGCGTCATAGGCTGGGAGCGACAGGGGATCGATGCCTACGTTACCGCCGAGCGGGTGCGACGCGAACCGTGCAATCACCATCTCGGCCGCCGGATCGACGTAGATCGCCTGGCCGTGGATGCCGCGCGCCGAGTAGGCGCCGTGCGGGTTGTGCAGCACCCACCACATGCTGTGATAGCTGCCGCCGGGCAGCGTCTTGTAGCCGGCGGGGGCGAACTTCTGGCGGTCGCCGCCGCGACGGACGTCGTCCACGAAGGCCTTGGGCACGATCTGCACGCCGTTGAACTTCCCGTCGAGCCGCATCGTCTCGCCGAAGCGCGCCAGATCCCGCAGCGCCATGTGCAGGCCGCCGCCGCCGAACTCGACGCCGGTACTGTCGACCAGGAAGTAGGCATCCTGCTCGGCGCCGAGCTTGGAGAAGATCCGCTCGCGCAGGAGCTCCGCCAGCGTCTGGCCGGTGACGCGGCGCAGCACCCACGCCAGCGTGTCGGTGTTCGGTGTCTTGTAGACGAACTGCGCGCCGTGCTGCCCGGACTTGGCCAGCGAGGCCAGATACGTGTACGCGGTGGCAGGACGGTTGTAACCCGGCGGAATCGGCAGAAATCCGACCGCCCGGCCGAGATTCCACACCGGCGAGTTCTCGTCGGCGTAGTCCTCCGAGTAGTCGAGCCCGGTGGTCATGTCGAGGAGCTGCCGGATGGTGGCGTCGCCGAAGGCGCTGCGCTGCAGCTCGGGCACGTAGCTCCCGACGGTGGCACGCTCGTCGAGTCTGCCCTCCGCCATCAGGATGCCGGCCAGCGTGGCGACGAACGACTTGGTGACCGAGAACGCGATGTGCTGCCGCTCGGGCGTCAGCGCGCCGCCATAGCGTTCGTAGACGATCCGGCCACGGTGCAGGACGACGATGCCGTCGGTGTAGTTCGCGTCGAAGGCCGCCGCCCACGTCAGCGGCGCGCTGCCGCCGATCGGCGTGAATGTCACCGCATCGAGATCGCGCCGCTCGGCGCGCGGCAGCGCCGACACCGGACCCGCGCCGCGAGGGACGGTCACCGTCGGCACCAGCTCGCGCATGTGCGAGAAGGCCCAGCGCGTCCGCGGGAACTTGTAGAAGCTGCCGTCGGCAAACAGGACGAGCTTGCTGGCCGGTGGCGGCGACCCGTTCATCCACCCGAGCGCGACGGGATCGGTCGCGCGCGCATCGGGAAACGAGGGCGCGGGGCTCTGCGCCCGCAAAAGGCCCACGAGTACCACGAGCACCAGCACCGCGGCACACGCCGCCAGCACGCCCACGCGCATCAGTCCTCCAGGCAGGCGGACCTGAAGGCCCGCCTCTACATTCCTGACCCGAGCACCGCCTCGATCCGCAGCGGGCCGAGATCGGGCTCGACCCAGCGCGCACGGGCGTCGGTCGACATCAGACGCTCGCGCGAGTAGAACGTCAGCAGCATATCGCGCCCGGCGAGCGGACCCGCGAGCAGCCGCTCCACGCGCGCGTCGAGCGGCAGGTCCGGGGGACACGCCGCCAGGTAGTGGGCGAGCAGCGTCACGTACGCCGCGGTAATCGTCTCGTGATAGCCGTCGGTGGCCGTATTGACGTTGCCGTGGCTCTCGTTCAAGCGGCGGATCCCGTCGCGCAACAGCGTCAGCGCTTCGACGGGTCCGTGGCGATCGACGTGCCACGCGCCCACCGTCAGGTGCGCGGCGTGCGTCCACTCGTCCTTCGGGAGCGTCAAGGCCGTAAAGCGTGCCGCCAGCGCCGCAGCGTCCAGGGTCATCTCCCTCGCGCCTGGTCCCACCCGCCGGGAGGCAGGTAGTGGAACCGGATCAGGTACACGTTTCGTCCGGGACCGTGCTGTGCGATCTCCAGCAGCGCCTTGACCGTGGCAAACCCGGACTCGCGCGCCAGATCCCGGGTGATGTCGCGCCGGCTGATCGACTCCACTGAGTCCACCACGATGTGCCCGTCGTCCATCGGATAGCGGCCACCAACCTTCACTTTGGCGCGCTGCCAGATTCGGACACTGCAGCGGATGCGCCCCCGGCGCACCCCCTCGCGCAGCTGTTTGGCGAAAACCACGGTGCCCTCAGCGAGCCAGCCGCCAGATCGAGAACACCACCCCGGCGGCGAAAATCGACCCGAAGATCCGCTTGTTGTTGGCGGCCAGCCAGAGCGGCAGGTAGATGTCGAAGTTGGCGCGGCGATCGTCGGTGTAGCGCGCCGCCAGATCGGTCAGCGGACAGCGCCATCCGTTGACCACGAGCACCAGCACCTCGCCGAGCATGATGGCGGTCAGCACGGCGGCTGCGGTGGCGCGATTCTGCCAGGCCATCACCGGGATCGCCAGGATGACCGCCACCAGGAGCGCCCACACCACGGTGTGGGCGAGCTTGATGACGCGCAGCATCAGCGGGCGGGTTCGACGGGCAGGCCGCGCGCCGTCCAGTCGCTCCACGAGCCGACGTAGTTGCGGGCGTCGAGTCCGGCCATCCGCGCCGCGACGTAGAGCAGGCTCGAGCGCAGGCCGATCTGGCAGTAGGTCACCGCGGTGGCGCCGGGCGCGGCACCCGCGGCGCGGAACATCGCCACCAGTTCGTCGCGGCTCTTGAACGTCTGCATTCGCGGATCGGCGAACACATCCTGAAACGTGAGGAGCTTCGCGCCAGGAATGTGGCCGGCCTCGTATTCACGCGGGCTGCGCGCGTCGAGGATCACGGCGCTGCGAGCGGCCGTCCCCTTCTGGACGTCGTCGGCCGTGGCGCGCAGCTGCGGGCGGGGCGACGGCGTGAACGCACCGGGCGGCGGCACCAGCGGCGTCCGCGCAATCGGCCGGTTCTCGGAGCGCCACTTCGTGATGCTGGCGTCGAGCATCGACACCCGCGGGTGCCCCAGGTAGTCGAGCACGAAGAACAGCCACGCGGCCGACAACGGCTCGCCGTAGACGACCACGTGCGAGTCGTTCGACACGCCGGCCTTCCGCAACACGTCGACCAGCGTCTCGGTCGGGGCCAGGCCGTGACCGCCCTGCATCGTCATCAGCGACTCGTGCGGCACGCGGCGGGCGTTGGCAATCAGCGCCTCGTCGTGATTGCCCTGGTCGGTCCACAGGATGACGACCTTCGGGTCTTGGAGATGCTCTTCGAGCCACGCCGTGGAGACGAGCAGCGGCACGGCCGCGTCGGGGCGCGTCTGTGCGGCGACGGGGAGGGCGCCGAGGACGGCGGCGACGAGCAGAAGCAGGAACGTGCGGCGCATGGAAGCCTCGCGGGAACCTCGGACGATCCTACTCTGCCGCCGCGGCGCCCGTCAGGTCCTTGCGCATCACGACGCATGGGATAGCCGCACCGTTCCGCAGAGGCGCGTCGCACCGCGCGATTTCGACAAAGCCGTGCGCACGGTAGAACGCCACACCGGCGAGCGACGCTTCGATCGTGATCGCGGTGGCGCCGCGCTCACGGGCGTGCGCCTCGGCCAAGCGCCACAGCGCGCTGCCGACGCCCTGCCGCGCCGCACTCCCGCGCACATAGGCGGAGGCGCCGTCGTTGCCCCGTTTGGGAACGTGCGAGGCGAACCCGAGGACCTCGGGTTCACCGTGCCTCGCGGCGACAGCAATGAAGAACACCTCGCCACCCGCCATCGCTTTCACGTACATCTCCGGGCTGACCGCGGCCGCCCAGGCGGCGACGAGCTCCGGGCTGTAGAACGCCGGGCCGATCGAATGAATGGAATCAAGGTGGGCGACCGCCATCGCCGGCGCATCGGCCGGCGTCGCGCGCCGCATCTCGATGTCCCTCACGATGGTCATTGTCGCCCAAAGAAAAAGGGCGGTCTGAAGACCGCCCTCTACATCACCCACCAGGCCCACCTGGCCCACCCGGCCTACCTGACCTAGAACAGTCCCACCGTATTCCCGTTCGCGTCGATGTCGATGTTGTGGAACGCCGGCGTCTTGCCGAGCCCCGGCATGCGCTGCATCTCGCCGCAGAGCGCCACCACGAAGCCGGCACCGGCACTCGGCACCAGCGCCCGCACCGGCAGCGTGAAGCCGGACGGCCGGTTGCGCAGGTTGCCGTCGTGCGACAGCGACAGGTGGGTCTTGGCCATGCACACCGGCGCCGTGCCGAGCCCGAGCTTTTCGATCTTCTCGAGATCCTTCCGCGCCTGCGACTCCAGATCCACGTTGGCCGCGCCATAGAGCTTGGTGGCAATCGCCTGGATCTGCTGCGTGATCGGGGTTCCCGGCGGCGTCAGGAACTGGAACGTGTTCGGCTTGTCTGCCGCGGCCACCACCGCCGTGGCCAGCTCGGTAGTACCAGCGCCGCCATTCGAGAACCCCGTGTGCGCCACGACCGTCTCCGCACCAGCGGCCAGCGCCAGCTCGCGGACGAGCGCCAGTTCCGCCGGCGTGTCGGTCGGGAAGCTGTTGATCGCCACCACGCACGGCAGCCCGTACTGCTTGACGATGTGCACGTGCGCCGCCAGGTTGTCGGCGCCCTT
>Ga0207689_10001177_pt1 | contig 25141 bp, 18 predicted proteins | sample KBSMisM52_FD_184312 | JGI IMG/M metagenome (GOLD analysis project Ga0207689, IMG submission 184312) | Miscanthus rhizosphere microbial communities from Kellogg Biological Station, Michigan, USA - KBS Miscanthus M5-2 (SPAdes) (version 2) | ecosystem: Host-associated > Plants > Roots >... | reverse complement strand
GTCGTGGATGAAGCCCATGTCGAGCATCCGGTCGGCCTCGTCGAGGACGAAGATCTCGACGTGCGAGAGGTCGAGCGTGCGCTGGCCGTGGTGGTCGAGCAGCCGCCCGGGCGTGGCGACGAGGATGTCGACGCCGCGCGCGAGCCGGTCGACCTGCGGCTGCATGCCGACGCCGCCGAAGACGACCATGCTCGAGAGCTTGGAGTGCTTGCCGTAGGTGCGAACGCTTTCCTCGACCTGCGCCGCGAGCTCGCGCGTCGGCGTCAGGATGAGGCAACGGATCGGCAGCCGGCCGCGGCGGTCGCGCACGGCCGGGCGCTGCATCAGCCGATGCAGCAGCGGCAGGACGAAGCCGGCGGTCTTGCCGGTGCCGGTCTGGGCGCCGCCCATGACGTCGCCGCCCGAGAGCACGGCGGGAATCGCCTGCGCCTGGATCGGAGTGGGGGTGGTGTAGCCAGCCTCATGGACGGCACGCAGCAGCGGCTCGGCAAGGCCGAGGGAATCGAAGGACATCTGGAGTTCTGAAGTTCGTCGGCCTGCGGCTCGCGTTGCGCGAGGCCAGTCGGTGCAGGCGGAACTGGGGTGGGGAGAACGCGTCGAGGTCGACTGGGAACGCTTGCGACGCGAAACCGTATTGTAGCTTGAGCGGCCAAGCGGCCGTGCCGGAGCCCGGACGAGCTCACGCGATCGTGGGAAATCCTGCCGCCGCGGCGTAATGCCTTCGACGTTTCGCCGACGCAGGCGAAGCGCCGGCGAGCGAGAATCCCCCAGCCGCGCTCGCGGCCACCTCCGTTCGAGGACCTTGCCATGGCGTCCGGGAACACATCGCTGCGCCAGCGCCTGGCGACGATCCTCGTCGCCGACGTCGCCGGGTATTCGCGCCTGATGGGCTCGGACGAGTGCGGCACCGTCGCTTCGCTCGACAGCGCGCGCACCGTCTTTCGCACCGAGGTCGCCGCCCACCGCGGCCGCGTCGTCGACATGGCCGGCGACTCGGTGCTCGCCGTCTTCGACAGCGCGGCCGGCGCGGTCGACTGCGCGCTCGCGGTGCAGCGCACGCTCGGCGATGCGGCGCGCGAAGTCGCCGAGAGCTGCCGCATGCTCTTTCGCATCGGCATCCATCTCGGCGACGTGATGGAGAAGGACGACGGCACCGTCTACGGCGACGGCGTCAACATCGCGGCTCGCCTCGAAGGCCTCGCCGATCCCGGCGGCGTCGCCGTCTCGGAGTCGGTCCTCGGCGTCGTCAAGCGGCGCGTCGCGGCGAGCTTCGACGACCTCGGCGAGCAGCACGTCAAGAACATCGCCGAGCCGGTGCGCGCGTACCGCGTCCGCGCGGGCGCGGTCACGGCCGCGGAAGGCAGCGAGAGCGTCGCGACGACTGCGCCGGCGCGCCCGGTAGGCGGGGCGCGCGATCGCGTCGACAAGCCTTCGATCGCGGTGCTGCCGTTCGACAACATGAGCGGCGATCCGGAGCAGGACTTCTTCGCCGACGGCATCACCGAGGACATCCTCACCGAGCTGTCGCGTTTCCGCGAGCTGTTCGTCATCTCGCGCAACTCGTCGTTCAAGTACAAGGGCAAGCCCGTCAACGTCCAGCAGTTCGCGCGCGAGCTCGGCGTCCAGTACGTCGTCGAGGGGAGCGTCCGCAAAGCCGCGCGGCGGGTGCGCATCACGGTGCAGCTGATCGACGCCGAGACCGATCGCCACGTCTGGGCCGAGCGCTACGACCGCGACCTCGAGGACATCTTCGCGATCCAGGACGAGGTGACGATGGCGATCGTCGCCATCCTGCCCGGGCGAGTCGAGGCGGCGGCGCGCGACCGCGCGGCGAGAAAGACGACCGACAACATGGCCGCCTACGAGTGCGTCCTCACCGGCAAGGTCTTGCACCACCGAAGCAACCGCGACGACAACGCGAAGGCGCAGCAGCTGCTCGACCGCGCGATCGAGCTCGATCCGAACTACGGGCACGCGCACGCGTGGAAGGCGTGCGTGCTCGGGCAGACCTGGGTCTACAACTGGTGCGAGAGCCGGCCGGAGACGCAGCGGCAGATCGTCGAGTCGCTGACGACCGCGCTCGCGCTCGACGACAACGACTCGGACGTCCATCGGATCCTCGCCGCGGTCAACATCATCCAGGACAACTTCGACGAGGCGGTCTACCACCAGCGGCGCGCGCTCGGGCTCAATCCGAACGACGACCTCGTCGTCGTCCAGCAGGGCGAGATCCTGACCTGGCTCGGCCAGCCCGAAGAGGGCATCGAGTGGATCAGGAAGGCGATGCGCCTGAATCCTTATCACCCGGAGCGCTTCTGGAGTCACCTCGCACGCGCCTGCTTCGCGGCGCGCCGCTACCGCGACGCGATCGATGCGCTCAAGTGCATCTCGACGCCCGACCCGCTGCAGCGCGCGCTCGGCGCCGGCTGCCACGCCCAGCTCGGCGATGCCGCGGCTGCCGAAGAGCAACGCCGGGCGACGCTTTCAGCCGCGCCGGCACTGACGATTGCCGAGGTGCTCGCGTCGCTCCACTACAAGGACCCGGCGCACCGCGAGCACCATCGCGAGAGCCTCGAGCGCGCGGGCTTTCCGGCCTGACTTGCCGGCGGCCGGCGGCGACAGGCGACAATAGCGGATCGGCCCGCGCGAGCCTCGCGCGGCGCATCTCCGAAATCCTCCGTTTTTCCGGGCGCTCGCGCCCGGCATCGCCATGGCTCAGTACGTCTTCACGATGAACCGCGTGGGCAAGATCGTCCCGCCCAAGCGGCAGATCCTCAAGAACATCTCGCTCTCGTTCTTCCCCGGGGCGAAGATCGGCGTCCTCGGCCTCAACGGCTCGGGCAAGTCGACGCTGCTCAGGATCATGGCCGGCCTCGACCACGACATCGAGGGCGAGGCCGTGCCGATGCCGGGGCTGAGGATCGGCTTCCTGCCGCAGGAGCCGGCGCTCGACCCGGCGCAGACGGTCCGCCAGGCGGTCGAGGAGGGCATCGGCGGCGCGCTCGCGGCGAAGAAGCGTCTCGACGAGATCTACGCCGCCTACGGCGAGGCCGACGCCGACTTCGACGCGCTCGCCGCCGAGCAGGCCGAGCTCGAGGCGCAGATCGCCGCCGCCGGCAGCGAGAACACCGACCTGCAGCTCGAGATCGCTGCCGACGCGCTGCGGCTGGCGCCGTGGGACGCCGTCATCGGCACCCTCTCGGGCGGCGAGAAGCGCCGCGTCGCGCTCTGCCGCATGCTGCTCTCCAAGCCCGACATGCTGCTTCTCGACGAGCCGACCAACCACCTCGATGCCGAGTCGGTCGAGTGGCTCGAGCAGTACCTGCTGCGCTTCCCGGGCACCGTCGTCGCCGTCACCCACGACCGCTACTTCCTCGACAACGCCGCCGAGTGGATCCTCGAGCTCGATCGCGGCCAGGGAATTCCGTACAAGGGCAACTACTCGACCTGGCTCGAGCAGAAGGAGCAGCGTCTCGAGCAGGAGCAGAAGACCGAGGACGCGCGCACCAAGGCGATGAAGAAAGAGCTCGAGTGGGTGCGCCAGAACCCCAAGGGCCGCCAGGCGAAGAGCAAGGCACGCCTCGCGCGCTTCGAGGAGCTCTCCGACATCGAGTACCAGAAGCGGAACGAAACCAACGAGATCTTCATCCCCGTCGCCGACCGTCTCGGCCACGAGGTGATCGAGTTCGAGAACGTCTCGAAGAGCTTCGGCGACCGGTTGCTGATCGACGACCTGAGCTTCAAGGTCCCGGCCGGCGCGATCGTCGGCATCATCGGCCCGAACGGCGCCGGCAAATCGACGCTGTTCCGCCTGATCTCGGGCAAGGAGCAGCCCGACAGCGGCGCCGTCAAGATCGGGCCGACGGTCAAGATGGCGTTCGTCGACCAGAGCCGCGACGACCTCGCCAACGACAAGACGGTCTGGCAGGACGTCTCCGGGGGCCTCGACAACCTCGTCGTCGGCAAGTTCACGATGCCGAGCCGCGCCTACCTCGGCCGCTTCAACTTCAAGGGCAACGACCAGCAGAAGCTCGTCGGCAACCTGTCGGGCGGCGAGCGCGGTCGGCTGCATCTCGCCAAGACGCTCGCGATCGGCGCCAACGTGCTGATGCTCGACGAGCCGTCGAACGATCTCGACGTCGAGACCCTGCGCGCGCTCGAGGATGCGCTCCTCGAGTTCGCCGGCTCGGTGCTCGTCATCAGCCACGACCGCTGGTTCCTCGACCGCATCTGCACCCACATCCTCGCCGCCGAAGGCGACTCGAAGTGGTTCTTCTACGCCGGCAACTACCAGGAGTACGAGGCCGACAAGAAGAAACGCCTCGGCGAAGAGGGCGCCAGGCCGCATCGGCTGCGCTTCCGGCCGATGCATTAGCAGGCAATGCGACGCGCTGCCGGCGCCGGCCGCGAATTTCGCCCGTTTCGCGAACCAAAGCGGCGCCGTACCATCGAACGCGCTCATTTCTCCCGCCGAGGATCTCCATGCCCCGCTTCACTCCTGCCGGCGCGCTCGGCATCGTCGTCGCGGCCGGCGCCGCGCTGACCGGCTGCACGACCTTCCAGACCTTCGTCAACGGCGTGCCGACGGCGTCGGCGGCTGCATCGGCGCCGAGCGGCGTCATCGGGCCGGGCGGTGCCGCGTCGGGGCTGCGGCCGCCGGGGGCGCCGCCGGTCGTCGCCGCGGCGGGCGGCCTCAGGCCCTTTGCCGAGGTGATCAAGGACGCCAAGCGCAGCGACGGCGTGTTCGCGTTCTGGCAGAAGGACGACAAGGTCTGGCTCGAGCTCAAGCCCGACGACTTCAACCGGCCGTTCTTTCTCTCGCCGAAGCTGAAGACCGGGATCGGCGAGCGCAACTTCTACGGCGGCCTGATGCAGGACGACGGCATCGTCGAATTCCGCCGCATCCACAACCAGGTCCAGCTGATCTGGCTCAACGTCGGCTACGTCGCGACGCCGGGGACTCCCGAAGCGGCGGCAATCGAAGCCGGCTACTCGCCGAGCCTGCTCGCGAGCGCGCCGGTGCTGAGCCTGCCCGAGCCCGAGCGCAAGTCGGTCCTCGTCGAGGCGAACTCGCTTCTGCTCGCCGACCTGCTTGCGTTCGGCATGGAGCTGCAACGCTCGTATCGGCAGGGCTACGCGTTCGACGCGCGCAACTCGGCGATCACCCAGGTCCGCTCGACTCCCGATGCGCTCGTCTTCGAGGTGCTCGGCCACTACGCGACGGCGTCGATCTCGGTGCCGCAGCCGGGGATGCCGCCGGGTCTCGCGCCGTCGGCGCCGCGCTCGCTGCCAGATCCGCGCAGCCTCTTTCTCACGATCCACTATTCGCTCGCGCGCCTTCCCTCAGAGCCGATGCACGGCCGCCGCGCCGACGCACGCATCGGCTACTTCGAGAGCGGTCGCTACGACTTCAGCAACGACCTCCAGCGCACCCCTCGGCAGCGCTTCGTCAACCGCTGGCGTCTCGAGAAGAAGGACCCGAGCGCGGCGCTCTCCGAGCCCGTCAAGCCGATCGTCTACTGGCTCGATCGCACGATCCCCGCCAAGTACCGTGCGTCGATCACCGCCGGCGTGCTCGAATGGAACAAGGCGTTCGAGAAGATCGGCTTCAAGGACGCGATCCGCGTCGAGGTGCAGCCCGAGAACGCCGACTTCGACACGCTCGACTTCGGCCGCGCGTCGATCCGCTGGATGACCAACGCCTCGCCGACGTTCGGCGCGGTCGGGCCGAGCCACACCGACCCGCGCAGCGGCGAGATCCTCGACGCCGACATCGGCATCGAGAGCCTGTCGTCGCGCAGCATTCGCGCCGCGCGCTCGCAGATCCTCTCGGGCGGCATCGACGATGCGTTCGGCCCGGTCAACCCGTCGCCGGAGCAGCTCGCGCGCCTGCTCGCCGGGCGCCTCTGCATCTACGGCGACGCCGCCGCGGAGCAGATGACGTATGCGAGCGACGTCCTCGAGGCGCGCGGCGACCTCGAGCCCGGCAGCCCCGAGGCCGAGGCGTTCGTCAACGCCTACCTGAAGGACGTGACGATGCACGAGGTCGGCCACACGCTGGGCCTGCGCCACAACTTCCGCGCCTCGCGGGTCTACACCCAGCAGCAACTCGCGGATCCCGCGTTCACGAAGGCGAACGGCATCGCCGGCTCGGTGATGGAGTACGCGCCGATCAACCTCAACGCCGCCGACGAGCCGCGCGAGCGCTACGGCACGCCGTTCAACGACACCCTCGGGCCGTACGACTACTGGGCGATCGAATACGCGTACAAGCCGCTGCCCTCGGGCCTCACCGCGGCCGAGGAGCGCGCCGCGCTCGAGAAGATCGCCTCGCGCAGCGCCGAGCCGCTGCTGGCGTACGGCACCGACGAGGACAACTTCATCGGCGTCGATCCCGAGACGCTGCAGTTCGACCTCGGCAGCGACGTCATCACCTTCGCGAAGAAGCGGATCGCGATCGCGCAGGAGCTGCTGAAGCGCCAGGAGACGCGCACGCTTCGTCCCGACCAGGACTACAACGTCCTCAAGCGCTCGGTCAGCTACGCGCTGCGCGACGTCGCGCGCGCCGCCAACGTGCTGTCGCGCCAGATCGGCGGCGTTCGCACCGTGCGCGACGCGCCGGGCACCGGTCGCGATCCGCTGCTGCCGGTGCCGGCGGCGGAGCAGCGCGAAGCGCTCGACCTGATCACAGGCAGCCTGCTGGCCGCCGACAGCTTCCGCGTCTCGCCGTCGCTGCAGCGCAAGCTCGGCACCGACTTCAGCGAACGCTTGGAGGCGCTGCGCGGCGGCGAGGGCTCGGCGCAGACGGACTATTCGCCGTCCGAGCAGGTGCTCGGCCTGCAGCGGGCGCTCCTCGCCCAGCTGATGAGCGACACCGTCGCGACGCGACTGCTCGAGAGCAGCGAGAAGTCGCCGAGCGGCAACACGCGGGCGTTGCGGATGCCCGAGCTGTACGGGCGCCTCTCGCAGGCGGTCTGGAGCGAGCTCGACACCAAGAGCGACATCGCGCCGCTGCGCCGCGACATCCAGCGCGACCACATCAACCGGATCTCGGCGCTGCTGCTGCGGCCGGGCACGGCGGCCCGTGCCGACACCCGCAGCCTCGTGCGAGTGCAGGCGCGGGCGCTGCTCGAGAAGCTCCGCGTCGCCGGCCACCGGCCGGGGCTGAGCGAAGAGACCCGGGCGCACCTCAGCGACAGCGCCGACACCCTCGAGCAGGCGTTGGCCGCGCGGCTGCAGCGCGCCGGCGCCTAGGCCTGGAACGACAACGGCCGCCCGAAGGCGGCCGTTGCGGCGAGGGAGGAGGGCCGCCGGGGGACGGCCGACCGCTCACTGCACGCGTTGCTCGACGCTCCCGGTCTCGACGGCGACGGCGGTCGGGGCGACGCGGCGGCCGACGATCGTCACGGTCGGCAGGGTCACCTCGGCGACCGCGGCCGGCGCGACCCGGTGGCCGATGACCGTCACGGTCGGCAGCGTCACTTCGGCGACGGCGACGCGCTGACCGACGACGGTCACTGCGGGCAGCGTCGCGGTCGCGGCCTTGGCCGGCGCCTGGGGAACCTTCGCCGCATCCGAACCGAACGCGACCGCGCCACCGGCCAGCAGGCTGAACGTCAGCACGGCGGAGAAGATGTTTTCGGTGGTCATGATCGGCTCCTGCTCTCGGGTGCACCGGGTGGTGCGTTGGGCGTGAATGTAGAGAGGCCGTTTTCGCCTTCCCAGCGCATTGCGACGAAGCGCCGATTCCGGCGGACGAGTCGCGCGCTGCGCCGACGAACCACGGCCGGCGCGGCGACGAAGCGGCGGAAGCTGGCGACGAACGGCGCCCGCAGACCCCCTCGGCGCCACGAACGGCGCCCGAAAATCGCCTCAGGCGCGGCGGACGGCGCCGGGCGCCTCTTGCTGGCGCGTCTCGTCGAACAGCGAGGGCTTGAAGACCGAGCCTTCGGAGGAGCGGTCGTTGACCGCCCAGAGCAGAAGGGCCCGCGCCGACATCGGCTTGGCGAACAGGAACCCCTGCAGCTCGTCGCAGCCCATCTTTACCAGCACCTGTTGCTGGCGCTGGTTCTCGACGCCCTCGGCGACGACCTTCAGGCCCAGCGCGTGGGCGAGCTTGATGACCGCATCGACGACCGCGCGGGCGTCGGCGCTGTGCTCGAGATCCTGGATGAAGGTGCGGTCGATCTTCAGCTCTTCTGCGGGGAGCCTGCGCAAGTAGCTGAGGCTCGAGTAGCCGGTGCCGAAGTCGTCGATCGACATGTGGACGCCGAGCTCGCCGAGGCGGCGGAACGTCGTCTGCGTCGTCTTCGTGTCCTCCATCGCCGCCGACTCGGTGATCTCGCACGTCAGCAGCGACGGGTGAATCTTGTGCGCGTGCAGCGCCCCGGTGATGCGGTCGACGATGTCCTCTTGACGCATCTGGTGCGCCGAGAGGTTGATCGCGACGCGCATGCGCACGCCCTTCTCGCGCCAAGCGCGGCTGGCCCGGCACGCGTCCTCGATCACCCAGTTGCCGATCTGGCCGATCAGGCCGAAGCGCTCGGCGATGGGAATGAACGTGCTCGGCAGCAGCGTCCCGCGCGTCGGGTGCTTCCAGCGCAGCAGCGCCTCGACCGCGGTCACCTTGCCGCTCTTCGAGTCGATCTTGGGCTGGTAGAGGAGCTCGAACTGCTTGAGGCCGACCGCCTTGCGAAGGTCGCGCAGCAGCTCGAACTGCGCCTCGGCGTCGGCGTCCATCGCGCTCGAGTAGAAGCAGTGCGTCGAGCCGCCCGATCGCTTCGACGCATACATCGCGGCGTCGGCGCGCGCGATCAGCTTGGCGTGGCTGCAGCCGTCGGGGTACGTCGCGATGCCGACCGAGCACGAGATCATCACCTCGCGGCCCTCCGCGGCGTACGGAGCCGACAAACCCTGGATCAAGCGGCTGGCGACGTGCGCGATCGCCTCCTGCGACTGCACGTTGGTGAGCAGGAGCAGGAACTCGTCGCCGCCCACGCGGGCGACGACGTCCTTGCCGCGCGACATCGCCTTCAGCCGCTGGCCGACCTGCTCTAGGACGAGGTCGCCGATCGAGTGGCCGTAGGTGTCGTTGACCGGCTTGAAGCCGTCGAGGTCGATGAAGAGAAGCGCGAGCCGGCTCGAGTTGGCGTCGGCCTTGGTCGCCGCCGCGGCGAGGCGGTCCTCGAAGTAGACGCGGGTCGGCAGCTGCGTCAGGCTGTCGACGGTCGGCGCTGCCTGGACCGGACGACGCACCGGCTCGTCTTCGCGCTGCGCGCCGCCGCGCAGCGCCTCGAGCATCGTCAGCCCGACGCCGACGAGCACACCGACGAGGAGCGTTTCCGCCCATGCCGGCGCCGCGGTAGCCCCGTCGGCGCCTGCCGCCGCCGCCAGCGCCAGCAGGCCGCCGCAGATCGCTGCGGCGCCGATCCGCATGACGACGAGCTTCTTGCTCGGCTTGAACTCGAGGCCGAGGCCGACCAGCGTCGTCGCGAGGACGAAGACCGAGAGGGGGGCACCCCACGGCCCGAGCGCGGCGACCGCGCGAAAGAGCGCGGGCGTGGCGAACACCGAGTGACCGTAGGCGAGGAGCAGCGTCGCGACGGCGAGGGCGGCGAACGCCGGCAACGTCCGCCGGGTGGTCGCGACCGCGGTGAGGAAGGCGACGCCGGCGAGCGTCCACGCCAGGACGCCGCCGACCGAGAGGCCAAGCAGGGTGAAGCCGGCGTCATCGGGGACGCCGGCGAAGTGGCCCGGCCACCAGAGGCCGCACCCGGCGAGGACGAGCGCGCACGCCTGCAGCCTGCGCATGGCGCCCTTCTCGCGCGTGCGCGCGGCGGCGAAGACCTCGGCGCCGATCCAGAGCAGCGCGGCGCTGATCGCGAAGCCGACGACCGAGGGCAGCAGCCCGTGGCTTTCCGAGACGTTCATGAAAAGCTGGCCCGCTCCTGCCGCAAGGTGGCGATGTGATCCCCCTGCGGGAGCACCGGTCGCCCTTCCATTTCGGTACCGCGAGCGGCACCTTGAGAGCGACGGGGACGCTTCCTGCCCGGCGCGGCACGAGCCTATCGGCTTGACCGTCGCGCGCCGCCGCCGCCGCTTCGCCGGCGTTGAAAATGCACGCTTGACCGCGGACGCGGACGGGCGGTCGCTCCCGCGGGGAGCCCGCCGCTTCAGATCGGCGCGGTGCGCCGCCGCAGCCAGTCGAGCGCCGCGCCCGAGAGTCCTGGCGCGACGCGCTCGGCGACGGTCGCGTGGTACGCGTTCAGCCAGGCGATCTCGTCGGCGCGCAGGAGCGCACGATCGAGGGAGCGCGTGTCGATCGGGCAGAGCGACAGCGTTTCGAATTCGAGGAATTCGCCGAAGCCGTTCTGTTCGGCGACGCCGGTCGCGGGGACGGCGAGGACGAGGTTCTCGACCCGCACGCCCCATTGCCCCGGCCGGTAGACGCCCGGCTCGATGCTCGTGATCATTCCCGGCTCCATCGCCATCGCCGGCTCGGCGACGACGCGCGAGATCGTCTGCGGCCCTTCGTGGACGTTGAGGAAGTAGCCGACGCCGTGGCCGGTGCCGTGGCCGAAGTCGAGGCCGTGCTCCCAGAGCGGCGCGCGCGCGATCGCGTCGAGCATCGGCCCCGGAGTGCCGCGCGGGAAGCGCGTCCGGCTGAGCGCGATCGTGCCGCGCAGGACGAGCGTGACGTCGCGGCGCTCGGCGTCGCCGAGCGTGCCGATCGGCCACATCCGCGTGATGTCGGTCGTGCCGCCGCGGTACTGCGCGCCCGAGTCGACGAGCAGCAGGCCGTCGCCTTCGATCGTCGCGTGCGACTCGGCAGTCGCGCGGTAGTGCGGCATCGCGCCGTTCGCCCTGAACGCCGCGATCGTCGCGAAGCTCGGGCCGACGTAGCCTGGCCGCCTGCCGCGGAACTCGGCGAGCTTCTCGTCGATCGTCAGCTCGGTGATCGGCGTGCGCCGTGCCGGGTCGGCGAGCGCGGCCTCGAACCAGGCGTAGAACTCGGCCATCGCGATGCCGTCTTCGACCATCGCGCGGCGCACGTTCGCCGCTTCGGCAGCGCTCTTCCTGCTCTTGGCGAGCGTGCTCGGATTGATCGACTCGATGCGCGCCGCGCGGCTTCGCTCGACGAGGCCGAGCGTCGTGCGCTTCGGATCGACGAGGAGCCGGGCGCTTGCGGGAAGGGCGGCGAGCGCAGCGGCGACGTCGTCGTACTGTGCGAGCGCGACGCCGTCGGCAGCGAGCGCTTGCGCGAGCGCGGCGTCGACCTTGCCGGCGCCGACGAAGAGCGTCGCGCGGGCGTCGTCGAGCAGGACGTGGCCGAGGAAGACCGGGTTGTAGGCGACGTCGGCGCCGCGCAAATTGAGCAGCCACGCGATGTCGTCGACGGTCGAGACGAGGTGGTGCGTGGCGCCGAGCTCGCGCATCGCGGCGCGGACGTGCGCGAGCTTGTCGGCGCGCGCATGCGGCGCCTCGGGGCCGCGGTGCTCGTAGACGGGCGCCGTCGGCGGTTGCGGCCGCTCGGGCCAGGCGCGCTCGACGAGGTCGAGGTCCGTGCGCAGCGCGACGCCGCAGCGCTCGAGTCGATCGCGCAGCTGCTTCGCGGCAGCGAGCGACACGACGTTGCCGTCGACCGCGACCGTCGCACCGCGCGCGACGCGGTCGCACAGCCAGTCGACGTGCATCGCCGCTGCCGGCGACGCGATGCGGACGAGCTCGATGCCGCTGCCGGCAAGCTCGCGCTCGGCCTGCACCCAGTAGCGGCTGTCGGCGAAGAGCGCGGCGTGGTCGGTCGTGACGACGAGCGTTCCCATCGAGCCGTTGAATCCCGACGCCCAGCGGCGCGCCTGCCAGCGCTCGGGCAGGTACTCGGAGATGTGCGGGTCGCTCGACGGCACGACGAGCGCGGCGCAGCCGGCCTCGCGCAGCAGCTCCTGCAGGCGCTCGATGCGAAGGCGGGCGGGAGAGGTTCGCGTGTCCATGGCGGGTTCGTCGGCGGCGAGACGTGCGAGTTTAGGAGCGCGGCGAAACCGATGTCGACGGCGCCGTCTCGGCGACGACGCGCGCGCTTCGCTCGTACGTGACATACGCCCACGCCCATTCGAGCATGACGATGAGGCGGCTGCGAAAGCCGATCAGAAAGTAGATGTGCGCGAACAGCCAGAACAGCCACGCCCCGAAGCCGGCGAAGCGCAGCGCACCGAGGCCGGGGACGGCGAGTTCGACGACCGCCGCCTTGCGGCCGATCGTCGCGAGGTTGCCGTAGTCGCGATAGCGAAACGGCAGCGTAGCCTCGCCGCGCAGTCGCCGCAGCACGTTCGCTGCGGCGGTGCGGCCCATCTGCTTGGCCGCCGGGCTGACGCCGGGCACCGGCCGCGTACCGTCGGGACCGTGGCTCTGCGCACTCGCGAGGTCGCCGATCACCGAGATCTCGGGATGGCCGGCGACGCTGAGGTCGGGCTCGACGACGACGCGGCCGGCACGGTCGAGCGCTGCGCCGGTGCCGCGTGCGATCTCGGCGCCGAGCGGGACGCCGGCGACTCCCGCCGCCCAGATCACGGTGCGCGCGGCGATGCGCTCGCGATGGGCGGCGCCGTCGACCGTCGCTTCGCACTCGACGCCGTCGGCGTCGATCGCGGTGACGCGCGCGTTCGTGTGGATCTCCACGCCGAGCCGGCGCAGCTCGTCTTCGGCGCGCTTCGATTGCTTCTCGACGAAGGTGCCGAGGATCCGCGGCGCGCCTTCGACGAGGAGGACGCGCGCGGTCGCCGGATCGATGCGGCGGAACTCGCGGCGCAGCGTGTGGCGCGCGATTTCGATCATCGTCCCCGCCATCTCGACTCCGGTCGGACCGCCGCCGATGACGACGAACGTCAGCGAGCGGTCGCGCTCGACAGGGTCGTGGGTGCGCTCGGCGTTCTCGAACGCGCCGATCATCCGCGCCCGGATGTCGAACGCGTCCGCGAGCGTCTTCAGCCCCGGCGCGTAGCGCTCCCAGTCGTCGTGGCCGAAGTAGCTGTGGGTCGCGCCGGCGGCAACGATGAGGTGGTCCCAGGCGATCGTGTCGCCGCGCTCGAGCGTCGCCGTGCGCGCGGCGACATCGATCGTGCGCACTTCCGCCTTCAGGATCGTCAGGTTGCCGCGCGCCATTTCGTCGCGCAGCGCGTGCCGGATCGGCGCGGTGATCGCCGGCGCGCTGAGACCCGCGGTCGCGACCTGGTAGAGCAGCGGCTGGAAGAGGTGGTGGTTGGTGCGATCGACGAGGATGATCTCGACCTGCGCCTTCGAGAGGGCGCGCACCGCCTCGATGCCGCCGAAGCCGCAACCGATGATCAGAATGCGCGGCCGCGCCTCGCCACCGGCACCCGGCGCTGGCGAAGCGGAAGGCGCGTTCATCGCCGCATTGTCGTTCGACGGTCCCGCGCGCGTGAACATGCGCTGCCGTATCCTCGGCCGGCCATGCGCCTTTTGCTCGTCGAAGACGATCGCATGATCGGCGACAGCCTGCAGCGTGCGCTTCGCCTCGAGGGCTTCGCGGTCGACTGGGTCCGCGACGCCACCGCCGCCGACGCGACGCTGGCGAGCGAGCGCTTCGATCTCGTGCTGCTCGATCTCGGCCTGCCGCGCCGCTCCTCCGGCGGACCCGCGGACGGCCTCGACGTGCTGCGCGCGCTGCGCGCACGACGCGACGCGACGCCGGTCATCGTCGTCACCGCGCGCGACGCGCGCGGCGACCGCGTTGCCGGGCTCGACGCCGGCGCCGATGACTACATCGTCAAGCCCTTCGAATTCGACGAGCTCGCCGCGCGCATCCGCGCCGTGCTGCGTCGTCACGCCGGCCGCGGCGAGCCGCTGCTCTCGCACCGCGGCGTCACGATCGACCCGGCGCAGCGGCGCGTCACGCGCAACGGCCAGCCGGTCGTGCTGTCGGCGCGGGAATACGCCGTGCTCGAGACGCTGATGGCTCGGCCGGGAGCGGTGCTGTCGCGCGCGCAGCTCGAGGACCGGCTCTACGGCTGGGGCGAGGAGATCGAGAGCAACGCGGTCTCGGTCTACATCCATCAGCTCAGAAAGAAGCTCGGCGCCGACTTCATCCGCAACGTGCGCGGCGTCGGCTACTTCATCGACACCGGCGCGCCCGAGCGATGAACTCGCTGCGGCTGCGCCTGCTCGTCTCGCTCGTCGGCCTGCTCGCGCTCGCCGCCGTCGCGATGGCGGCGATCACGTACCACAACGTCCTCGGCGAGACCGAGAAGCTGTTCGACTACCAGCTGCAGCAGATGGCGCTGTCGCTGCGCGACCAGGGCGAGATCGAGCCGGAGCAGGCCGACACGCTCGCCGACGAGCGGCTCGATGTCGTGATCCAGATCTGGACCGTCGACGGCCGCGCGATCTACGCGTCGAGGCCGCACGCGTCGCTGCCTGAGCGCGCGCTGCTCGGCCTGGCGACGCTCACCGTCGACGGCCGCGCCTGGCGTACGTACGGCGTCGCGACCCGCGATCGCGTGATCCAGGTCGCGCAGCCGGTCGACATCCGGCAGCGGCTCGCCGCGCACGCCGCCTGGCGCAGCGTGGTGCCGCTGCTGCTGACGACGCCGATCGCGGCGCTCGCCATCTGGTGGTTGGCGGCGCGCAACCTGGCGCCGATCGAGCGGCTCGCGCGCGAGGTACGGACGCGCGATGCACGCTCGCTCGCGGCGGTGCCGGCCGACGGGCTGCCCGACGAGATCGCGCCGCTCGCGAGCGCGCTCAACGCGCTGCTCGCGCGCCTCTCGAGCTCGCTCGACAGCCAGCGCGCGTTCGTCGCCGACGCGGCGCACGAGCTGCGCTCGCCGCTGACCGCGCTGAAGCTGCAGCTCGAGCTGCTGCGCCGTGCCGACGATGCCGAGACGCGCGAGGCGGCTCGCATTGCGATCGGCGAAGGCATCGGTCGCGCCTCTCGCCTCGTCGAGCAGCTCCTCGCGCTGGCCCGTTCCGAGCCCGATGCCGTGCTGCCGGTCGAGCGCGTCGACCTGGCTGCGGTTGCTCGCCAGGCGATCGACGACACGACGCCGTTCGCCGACTCGCGCTCGGTGTCGATCGCGCTGATCGCGCACGGCGGGGCATGCGTGAAGGGCGACCCGGTCGCGCTGAATCTGCTGGTGCGAAACCTGGTCGACAACGCGGTTCGCTACTCGCCGACCGCGTCCCGCGTCGAGGTGCGCGTCAGGCAGCAGTCAGGCGAGGTCGTGCTCGAGGTCGACGACGCGGGGCCGGGGATTCCCGACGCAGAGCGCGAGCGCGTCTTCGATCGCTTCTACCGCCGTGCCGATGCGGCCGGGGCGGGCAGCGGCCTCGGCCTGGCGATCGTTCGCAGCGTCGCCAGTGCGCACGCTGCAACGGTTCGGCTCGGACCTTCGACGCTTGGCGGCCTCAGCGTCAGCGTCTCGTTCCCCGCAACCCCCTGACCGAGGGGTGTGTCAGCGGCAGGTTTGGAATAGCGTTCTGCCGGCCGCCCGCAGAGCGGACAAGCTGCCAAATCACTGGCACAAAGCCGGCCGGACAGGGAGAAGACATGAACAGTTGGAAACCGATCTGTGCCGCCGCATTGCTGATCGCAGCCACCGGCGTTCAAGCGCAAAACGTCGCCGTCGGCAATCTCTGGCACGTCCCCGAGGCGACGAGCCAGAACGCCATTCCTGCGAACGTCCCGCTGACGACGCCGGACGTCATCTTCAGCGTCAACTCGCCCTTCAACTTCAACGCAACGGGCGCGACCGTCCAGACGTGGCTCAACAGCAGCAGCGCCTTCAACATCATCGAGAACACGCCGGGCACATTGGCGTCGCTGATGGACAGTGGGACCTAGGGAACGTTGCTGTCGTTCACGGGCACCGTGTCGGTCACCCACAACCAGACGTTCACGGTGACGCACGACGATGGGCTGACGCTCATCATCGGCGGCCTCGACCTGGGCTTCAACCCGGGTCCGACGGCACCGACGACGACGATTATCTATACCGGGGCGACCGGCAACTTCCCATTCCAACTCGTCTACGGCGAATGCTGTGGCGGTTCGGCCGTGCTGCAGATCTCGCTGCCGTTGAATGCCGTTCCGGAGCCCGAGACGTACGCGATGATGGTCGCGGGCCTCGCCGCGCTCGGGTGGGTGTCGCGCCGTCGCCGCCGCGCCTGACGATCGACGTTCTTTGCATCCGCGCCGCGGCCCCGGATCTCCGGGGCCGCGGCGCTTTTGGCTTCGCCTTAACGCTCGCCTAACGCAACCGTAATGGATGACTAACCGGGCGCCCCTATCTTCGACGGGAAGCGGAATCGTCCGCGGTCACTCCAGGAGAACGCATTGAGGCTGAACCCGTTGAACGCGGCGCTGCTCGGCGCCGGCATCGCCGTCGTCGGGACGGCGGGAGCGATCGATCTCCCCCATCTGTTCAAGCGCGACGAGCCGGCCGTCGTCGCGCAGGCGACGCCGCCGCAGGCCGGCGAGCGCGTCGTTCCGCCGGTGCCGATGAGCACAGCGCCGGGACAGGTGCCCAACTACCGCGCCATCGTCAAGCAATCGGCGCCCGCTGTCGTCGGCATCACCGTCGAGGGCTCGCACAAGGCATCGCTCGAGGAGCAGGGGCTGCCGCCGGGTCTCGAGGACGATCCCTTCTTCCGCTTCTTCCGCGGCGTTCCCGGCTTCGGCCAGCGCGGTCGCCAGAACCCGTCGATGCCGTTCAGGGGCCTCGGCTCCGGCTTCATCATCAGCCCGGACGGCCTGATCCTCACCAACGCGCACGTCGTTCGCGAGGCCAAGGACGTCACCGTCAAGCTCAGCGACCGCCGCGAATACACGGCCAAGGTGCTCGGCTTCGACACCGCGACCGACATCGCGGTGCTGAAGATCGACGCCAAGGGTCTGCCGGTCGTGCGGCTCGGCGACCCGAAGAATCTCGAGGTCGGCGACCCGGTGCTCGCGATCGGCGCGCCGTACGGCCTCGAGCAGACGGCGACGTCGGGGATCGTCAGCGCGAAGGGACGCTCGCTTCCGGGCGATGCGGTCGTTCCGTTCATCCAGACCGATGCGGCGGTCAACCCGGGCAACTCGGGCGGCCCGCTCTTCGACGGCACCGGCTCGGTGGTCGGCATCAATTCGCAGATCTATTCGCGCACCGGCGGCTTCCAAGGCGTCTCGTTCGCGATCCCGATCAACGTCGCGCTCAAGGTCAAGGACCAGATCGTCGCGACCGGCAAGGCGCAGCACGGTCGCCTCGGCGTCACCGTGCAGGACCTCAACCAGCCGCTCGCCGAGTCGTTTGGTCTGAAGCGTCCCGACGGCGCGCTCGTCTCGAACGTGACGCCGGACAGCGCCGCCGCCGCGGCGGGCCTGAAGTCGGGCGATGTCATCACCGAGGTCAACGGCGAGCCGGTCGTTCGCTCGGGCGAGCTGTCGAGCCTGATCGGCATGTCGGCGCCGGGCGAGCACGTCAAGCTCAAGGTCTGGCGCGACCATTCCGAGCGCACCGTCGAGGCCAAGCTCGGCGCTGCCGAGAAGGAGCCGAAGCAACTCGCCGACTCGGGCAACGCCGCCGAGCCGGGCACGCTCGGCCTCTCGCTGCGTCCGTTGACGCGCGACGAGAAGCGCCAGGCCAAGCTCGACAACGGCCTCGTCGTCGAGGACGTCGGCGGCGCTGCCGAGCGCGCCGGCATCCAGTCGGGTGACGTGCTGCTCGCGATCAACGGCAAGCCCGTGCAGTCGATCGAGCAGATCAAGAGCGTGCTTGCATCGAAGCCGAAGAGCGTCGCGCTGCTCGTTCAGCGCGACGGCGAGAAGATCTTCGTTCCGGTCCGGATCGGCTGACCCTCGACCTCGCTCGCGCGAGCGCCCGGCTGCTGTTCGCAGCGCCGGGCGCTTTGTCGGTCGGCTCGCCTCAGTGTGGCGCCGTCGCAATAGGCGTGAACTAATTTCCGCTTGGCGCCTGGCAAACCCCCCGATTCGCGGGGAGCGGGCCGTAAGCTCTGCAGGTTTGTCGCGCCGGCGACGGTCAGGAGACCTCCATGCAACCTTTAGCCACGTCGGTCCGTGCTGCCGCGCTCGCGGCGCTCTGCTCGATCTTCGCTGCCTCGGCGTTTGCCGCCGGCGAGATCCACGTGCTGCTCGGCATCGATCCGGCCGACACGGCGGGCGACGTGCTGCTCAGCGCATCGCTCGCGCCCGCGCAGTCGCTGACGAAGGCGACCGGCCAGCGCACGACCGTCGCGCAGACCGCGACGATGGCCGAGGTGATGCGCGCGAGCCGGACGATCGAGAACGAGATCATCATCGCGCCGGCGCACGTCACCGCGTCGGCGATCCTGCACGCGTATCAGCTGCTCGCGACCAGCGGCCAGGACCAGGTCTACGCGCTCGTCGTCAAGAACGACATCGACAAGGTCGAGAAGCTTCCCGGCAAGCGCCTCTACATGCCGCAGCAGGATTCGCTGCGCAGCTACGTGGCCAAGGGCCTGCTCACCGAGGCCGGCGTCAAGCTCGGCCAGTTCAGCAAGGTCACGTACGGCAACACCAGCGGCGGCGGCCTCGTCGCGCTCTCCTTCGACATGGCCGACGTCACCGTCGCCGACGAGACACAGGCCAAGGAGTGGCTCGCCGCGCATCCTGGACAAGCGCGCATCCTGGCGAGGACGCGTCCGGTTCCCGGCGGGATGAACATGGTCGTGCGCCGCGACTTCTGCGCCACCGATTGCGGGCGGCTTGCCGACTGGGTCAACTCGCCTGAGGGCGCGATTCCCGGCGTCGGCCGCTTTCGTCTCGCGTCGGCCGACGCGACGAAGCAGTTCACCTACGTCGCCTCGCTCGGCATCGCGACGCCCGAATCGATCAACGGCGTCACGCGCGTCAGCGCCGAGCAGGTCGCCGAGCTCGGCAAGCAGGGCGTCGCCGTCGTCGACACGCGCTCGGCGAAGGAGTACGAAAGCGAGCACATCCGCGGCGCGGTGCTCGCGTCGTACGTCGAGAAGAGCCTGAAGGAGATCGACTTCGACGGCAAGAAGGACGACTTCAGCGCGCTGAAGACCTTTGCCAAGGACAAGCCGATCGTCTTCCTCTGCAACGGGCCCGAGTGCTGGAAGTCGTTCAAGGCGTCGCGCACCGCGCTCGCCGAGGGCTACACGAAGATCTACTGGTTCCGCGGCGGCATGCCCGAGTGGCGCGAGAAGCACCTGCCCGTCGAAGGCACGAGCGGAGCGGCCCTCGCCGCCAAGCCGCTCGCTCCGGCGCCGGCGCAAGGCCGGGGCAAGACGGTCGCAGCGGTGCGCTGACCGCCCCGCGGCGATCGCTACGGCTCGCGACGCAGGTCGACGACGCGCTCGGCCTGCTCGCTGTTGAGCCAGAGGCGGCCGCGGATGCGGTTGCCGTCGGGATCGATCGCGCCGCGCAGCGCTCCGGTGTCGATCGCGTCGCCGCCTTCCGGCGGATCGACGTGCACCGAGACGAGGATGCGGCGCGGCCCGGGCGGCGCATCGGCGGCGACGACGTCGTCCTCGTCGCCGCGGATCAGGCCCTCGCCGCGATAGAAGACGCGCTTCAGAGGCGTGCCGGTGCGCTGCTTCCAGTAGTCGCGGTAGTTCTCCCAGTCGGGATCGCGCTCGATGTCGACCGCGCTGCTCGTGATGCGCAGCTTCACGCCTTCTTGCGCGATCGTCACCATGACGACGTCGCCGTCGCGCGCCGTCGTCGCGCCGCGCTTGCCGACGTTCGCGCGCCAGCGTCCGGCGAGGTTGGGGCCCTTCTTCTTTTTCTCTTGCTCGAACCAGCGCCAGCCGGCGATGCCGGCGCCGGCGAGGACCACCGCACCGATCGCGGCGATGGCCCAGCGCCGCGTCGCCGCCGGATCGCGACCGATGCTCCCGATGTCGCTGGCGAGAGGCAGCGGTGCCGCACCGAACTCGCCGGGCGTCGTGCGCGGCACAACGCCGAGCGCGCGCAGGTCGGTGGCGAGCCGGTTCAGGTCCTCGCGCCAGTCGTAGGCGCGCAGCTTTCGCCAGGTTCGCTCGCAGAGCTGGTCGAACGGCTTGGGCAGGTCGGCGGCGGCCGGGATCGCCGTCACGCCGTCGCACATCAGCGGGATGACCTGCGCCCTGGCGGCGAGCCCGGCCTGGAGCTCGTCGCGCGGCGGGTCGTCGTCGCGCTCGATGCAGCGCTTGCCCTGGCTGTCGCGCGCGCCGAGATAGTTGGGCGTGACGAGGACGAGCAGGATCGGCGACTGCTCCAGCGTGCGCGCGATCACGTCGCGCCAGCGGCTGCCCGCCGGCAGGTCGTCCTTGTCGAGGAAGATCTGCTCCTCGCCGAACAGCGCGTCGAGGTCGCGCGCGAGCGCAGTCGCCTTGTCGGCACCGTCGCTGGTGCGGTAGCTGATGAAGACGCGTGCGGACATGGGGCGATGCTGGCGCTAGAACAGGTCCAAACCCGGATGCGCAAGTGTGGCGCGATCTGCGACAGTGCGTCGACCCCTACTTGGTACGACGAGGAACGACGTGGATGGCGAACGCAAGGCAGTGCTCGTGGTCGGCGCCGGCGACGCAACCGGCGGCGCGATCGCGCGCCGCTTCGCGCGCGAAGGATTCGCCGCCTGCGTGACCCGGCGCAGCGCCGACAAGCTCGAGCCGCTGGTCGAGGAGATTCGCTCCGCCGGCGGCGAGGCGCACGGCTTCGGCTCGGACGCGCGCAAGGAGCTCGACGTCGAGACCCTCGTCGCCCACATCGAGCGCGAGATCGCTCCGATCGAGGTCGCGGTCTTCAACATCGGCGCCAACGTCCGCTTCACGATCGCAGAGACGACCGAGCGTGTCTACCGCAAGGTGTGGGAAATGGGGGCGCTCGCGGGCTTTCTGATGGGCCGCGAGGTGACCAAGGCGATGCTGCCGCGCGGCCGCGGCACGATCCTCTTCACCGGGGCGACGGCGAGCGTTCGCGGCTCGGCCGGCTTCGCCGCGTTTTCCGGCGCCAAGCACGCGCTGCGCGCGCTCGCCCAGAGCATGGGGCGCGAGCTCGGGCCGCAGGGGATCCACGTCGCGCACATCGTCATCGACGGCGCGATCGACACCCGCTTCATCGCAGACAACTTTCCCGAGCGCTACGCGCTGAAGGACCGCGACGGCATCCTCAGCCCCGACGCGATCGCCGAGAACTACTGGAACCTGCATTGCCAGCAGCGAAGCGCGTGGACGCACGAGCTCGACCTGCGGCCTTGGATCGAGCCATGGTGAAGAGATGAGCGCACCCACCGTCGAGTTCTTCTTCGACGTCGGCAGCCCGGCGTCGTATCTCGCCTGGACGCAGCTGCCGCGGCTGGCGGCCGAGACGAACGCCGTCGTCGCGTGGCGGCCGATGCTGCTCGGCGGCGTCTTCAAGGCAACCGGCAATTCGAGTCCGGTGACGGTGCCCGCGAAGGGACGCTGGATGACCGACGACCTCGCGCGCTGGGCGCGCCGCTACGGCGTCGCGTTCCGCATCCCTGCGCACTTCCCGATCAACACGCTGACGCTGATGCGTGGCGCGACCGGAATGCAGCTGCGTCATCCCGACCGCTTCGAGCGCTACGTCGACGTCGTCGAGCGCGCGATGTTCGAGACGCCGAAGAACCTCGGCGATCCCGACGTGCTCGTGGCGACGCTGCGCGACGCCGGCTTCGATCCGGCCGAGTTCGCAGCGCTCGTCGCCGATCCGGACGTCAAGGCGAGGCTGATCGCGACGACCGAGGAGGCGGTCGCGCGCGGCGCCTTCGGCGCGCCGACGTTCTTCGTCGGTGAGCAGATGTTCTTCGGCCAGGACCGGCTCGACTTCGTCCGCGACGCGCTGCGCGCGGCGGCGTAGCGCCTAGAGGTCGGTGCGCAGCTTCCAGATCTCGGGGAAGAGGACGACGTCGAGCATCTTCCTCAGGTAGCTGACGCCGCCGGTGCCGCCAGTGCCGCGCTTGAAGCCGATCACGCGCTCGACCGTTGTCACGTGGCGGAAGCGCCAGAGGCGAAACATGTCCTCGAGGTCGGTGAGCTCCTCGCCGAGCTGGTAGAGGTCCCAGTGCGCTTCGGGGTCGCGGTAGACGACAAGCCACGCCTGCTCGACCGCAACGCTTGCCGCATACGGCGCCGACCAGTCGCGCTCGGCGACCTCCGGTGCGAGCAGGCCCCGGCGCGCGAGCAGGCGCAGCGATTCGTCGTAGAGCGACGGCGCTTCGTGCGCTGCCTGCACGCGGGCGAGGAGGTCCGGCCGGTGCTCGTGGGGCTTGAGCATCGCGGCGTTCTTGTTGCCGAGCAGGAACTCGATCTCGCGGTATTGCCAGCTCTGAAAGCCGCTGCTCGACGCCAGCGACGGCCGGATCGTCGAGTACTCCGGCGGCGTCATCGTCGCCAGCACGTCCCAGGCGTGGACCATCTGCTCCATGATCCTGCTGACGCGCGCGAGCATCTTGAACGCCGGCTGCAGGCGGTCGCCGGCGACGGCGGCGATCGCAGCGCGAAGCTCGTGCAGCAGCAGCTTCATCCACAGCTCGTTGACCTGGTGCTGGACGATGAAGAGCATCTCGTCGTGCGCCCCCGAGCGCAACTGCTGCGCGCCGAGGACGGCGTCGAGGTGGAGGTAGTCGCCGTAGCTCATCTCGCTGGCGAAATCGACCTTCGCCGCTTCGGCGGCGACGATCTCGCCGGAGCTCCCGGACTTCGCTCGGCGACCGGCCATCACGTCACCTTGGCGCGGCGGCCGTAGCGCTCGTCGCGAAACGCTCCGCTCGCCAGCACGTCGCGCAGCTGCTCGGCGGCGTCCCACGCGTCGACGAAGCGCGTGTAGAGCGGCGTGAAGCCGAAGCGCAGCAGGTCGCCGTCGAGCGCAGGATCGCGGCGCGCGCCTTCGGAACGCGGCTCGCCGGCGCGGAAGTCGCCGACGACGCCGCGTGCGATCAGCGCCTGCATGACGCGCCAGCCGTCGACGTGCGCAAAGCTCGCCTGGCTGCCGCGCTTGGCGGGATCGCGCGGCGTCACGAGCTCGAGCCCGAGGCCGGCGCAGCGTGCCTCGACGAGCGCGATGAAGAGCTCGACGAGCGCGTTCGACTTGGCGCGCAGCGCCGCGATGCCGCCGAGCGGTTCGGCAGCGGCGAAGACGTCGAGGCCGCACTCGAGCGCGGCCATCGCGAGCACCGGCGGCGTGCCGCAGACGAAGCGTGCGATGCCCGGCGCGGGCCGGTACGACGGCGCGAACTCGAACGGCGCGGCGTGGCCGAGCCAGCCCGAGAGCGGCTGGCGCATCGCGTCGCGGTCCATGCGCGCGGTGTGGCGCGGGTGCGCCCAGACGAACGCGGGTGCGCCGGGTCCGCCGTTCAAGTACTTGTAGCCGCAGCCGACCGCGAAGTCGGCGTCGGCGCCGCACAGGTCGACCGGCACCGCGCCGGCCGAATGCGCGAGGTCCCAGACGACGAGCGCGCCGGCGGCGTGCGCAGCGCGCGTCGTCGCCGCCATGTCGTGCATGCGGCCGCTGCGGTAATTCACGTGCGTGAGCAGCAGCACGGCGACGTCGTCGCTCAGCGCTTCGGCGATGCGGTTGCCGTCGGCGAGCCGCAGCTCCATGCCTGCGGCAGCGGCGACGCTCTCGGCGATGTAGACGTCGGTCGGGAAGTTGCCGCGCTCGCTCAGGATCGTCGTTCGGCGGGAAGCGTCGGCGTGCTGCAATGCGACCGCCGCGCTCAGCGTCTTGAAGACGTTGAGCGATGTCGAATCGGCGACGCTGACCTCGCCGGCGCCCGCACCGACCAGCGCCGCGATCTTGTCGCCGATGCGTTGCGGCAGGTCGATCCAGCCGGCCGAGTTCCAGCTGCGGATGAGGCCCTCGCCCCACTCGCGCGACGCGACCTCGGCGAGCCGAGCGGGCGTCCGCCGCGGCAGGGCGCCGAGCGAGTTGCCGTCGAGGTAGACGACGCCGTCGGGAACGATGAACTCGTCGCGCAGCGCGGCGAGCGGATCGGCGCGGTCGAGCAGACCGCACTCGGCGCGGCTCGTCGCCAGGGCCGAGGGCGGTGAAGTCGCGGCGTCGGTCATTGCCCGCGACGGTAGCATCTTGACAGCCGCGGTTGCGCTGCTAGCGTGGTTCGCATGGACCGCAATGTCGCGCGGTGCGGGCTGCGCTTTTGAGCCCCGCCGACGAGGAGGCGGCGGCAGCGCCGCTCGCACAGGCCGCGGTCGTCGCGCTCTCGACCTACTTCGTCGTCGTCTGGGGGGCCGGTTTCGTCGCTTCGCGGATCGCGCTGCAGTACGCGGCGCCGTTCAGCTACATCGGCGTTCGCTACGCGACCGCGTTCGTCGTTGCGCTGCTCGCGTTCGGGCATGGCGCGCGCTGGCCGCAATCGACTCGGCAGTGGGGCCACGTCGCGGCGGCGGGCCTCCTGAGTCATGCCGGCTACCTCGGCGGCAGCCACTACGCGCAGCGCTGGGGACTGTCGGCGGGAGTCACCGCGCTGATCCTCGCGCTGCAGCCGCTGCTCACGGCGGTGATCGTCTCGCGCTGGTTGCACGAACGGCTCGCGACGACGCAGCGCGTCGGCATCGCCGTCGGCCTGGCCGGGGTCGCGCTCGTCGTCGGCGAGCGCGCGCTCGCCGGCACCGCGAGCGCGGCGAGCCTCGGCGCGATCGTCGTCTCGCTCCTGTGCGTCACCGCGGGGACGCTCTACCAGCGCGAGTTCTGCGCCGAGACCGACCTGCGCGCCGCGGTCTGCATCCATTTCGCGGCGACGGCAGCCGTCATGCTGCCGCTCGGCGCCGCCGTCGAGCGTTTCGACGTCCACTGGAACGGCGTGCTCGCCGTCGCGCTCGCGTACCACGTCGTTCTCGCCTCGATCGGCGCGTACTCGATCCTGCACCTCTTGATGCGCCACGGTCAGGCGACCGGCGTGACGGGCCTGCTCTACCTGACGCCGCCGGTCGCAGCGCTCGTCGAGTGGGCGTTCTTTCGCGTCGCGCCGACGCCGACGATGTGGCTCGGCATGGCGGTCGCGTGCATCGGCGTGGCGATGACGAGCGTCGTCGGCGCCCGCTTCGCGCGCGGCACGCTCATCGAGGAGCGCTCGTAGGCGCGAAGCGTCGACTCAGCGCTCGCCGTCGCTCGCGCGCACGA
>Ga0207689_10001172_pt1 | contig 25240 bp, 22 predicted proteins | sample KBSMisM52_FD_184312 | JGI IMG/M metagenome (GOLD analysis project Ga0207689, IMG submission 184312) | Miscanthus rhizosphere microbial communities from Kellogg Biological Station, Michigan, USA - KBS Miscanthus M5-2 (SPAdes) (version 2) | ecosystem: Host-associated > Plants > Roots >... | reverse complement strand
ATGGATTGGGAAATGGCAATGGTTTGTTGGGAAAATATGTTGCATGGCACAACTACCGGGGAAAAGGCTTTGCACATTATGAGGGCTTAAAAGACAAAAGGACGGATGGGCGCAGTCCCAGTTACTCTTATATTCCGAGGTTCAGAAATTTATTTAAACAGGAAACGAATTTTCTCAGGGGCTATGCTGTTGGAATTAGCGGAGGAAGGGGAACATTTGTTGATCCGGACCTGATGGGAGATGAGTTAAGAGAAAATTTATTACACCCGAAATTAGATAATTGGTACATCAGCAGCTGGATGATGGGCGAAACAGTGCCGGTGGAAAACAATCATGTTCGTTTGCACAAGGATCTGAAAGATAAATATGGAATTCCTCAGCTGGTTGTTTCCTGTGAGTGGGGTGAGAATGATGACAAGATGGTTGCAGATTATATCGAGCAATCAAAACTCATGTTTGAAAAGGCGGGTTGTATTGACATAAAAGTGGAGGATACTAAGTCGCCACCTGGTGCTGACATTCATGAGATGGGCGGGGTCAGAATGGGTAACGATCCTAAAACTTCATTGCTGAACAAATGGAATCAGCTTCATGAATGTAAAAATGTTTTTGTCACCGACGGTGCGTGCATGACCTCAACGGGCACACAGAACCCTACATTGACATTTATGGCTATTACTGCACGAGCTGCTAATTATGCAGTGGAAGAATTGAAGAAAGGATATATCTAAACAATTAAAAATTAAAACGTCAAAATGAAAAAGAACACTCTGATCCTGGCATTGTTATTTTCTATTCTAATGATTAATGAAATCACCTCAGCTCAAAAGCCTTTGTATACTGCTCCTTTGGGAATACAGACTTATACTTTCAGAAGGAGTATAGGCAATGATCCCGCGAAAGTATTGGACACCATAAAGGCGTTGGGTTTTACAGAGATAGAAGGTGGCGGTGGTAATCGCATTACTCCTGAGGATTTCAAAAAATTATGCGATGAAAGAGGCATAAGCATTCCGTCTACTGGTGCAGGTTATGATCAATTGTTAAAATCACCTGATTCGGTAGTAATGATGGCAAAAGCATTAGGTTGTAAGTATGTGATGTGTGCATGGATACCTCATGACGGCACGCTGACCATTGAAAATGCGAAAAAAGCGGCCGAGGATTTCAATAAAGCGGGCAAGTTTTTGAAAGATAATGGTCTCACTCTTTGTCATCATATTCATGGCTACGAATTTCAGCCTTATGAAGATGGAACTTTGCTTGATTACATTTTTAAAAACACTGATCCCGAATACGTTTCTTTTGAAATGGATATTTTCTGGGTACAGTTTGGCGGCGGCGACCCAGTAGCATTGTTAAAAAAATATGGCAACCGCTGGAAACTGATGCACTTAAAAGACATGCGGAAAGGCATAAAGAAAGATCTTTCCGGGGGTACTTCTCATGAAAATGATGTAGCCTTCGGTACAGGCCAGATGGATCTTCCGGGCATATTGAAGGAAGCAAAGAGAGTGGGTGTCAAACATTACTTCATTGAGGATGAGAGCAGCAATATCCTTGAGCAGTTGCCAATAAGCATTGCGTATTTAAAGGGCCTGAAGGAGTAAGCGGCAATCAGCCTTAATTTACTAATGGCAATGAGAAGGAAAAAATAGAACCTTTATTGAGCTTACTCTTTACTCTAATTTCGCCTTTGTGCTCTTTGATGATTTCAGAGGCAATATACAAACCCATACCAAGCCCGGGAGATAAAAGATTACTCCCGTTTACCCGATAGAAGCGTTCGAATACAAATTTCTGTTCCGGCTCCGACATACCTACTCCAAAATCGGTCACCGATACAACGGCTGAATTGTCTTCCTTTTCTGTACGGACAATGATATCTCTATTTTCAGATGAATACTTCACAGCATTATTGATGAGATTCATAAATACCTGTTCGATCCGTTCTTCATTTCCCATTACCATGATTTTTTCCTCAAATTCTTTTTTAATTGTGTACATGGGATACATGATCCTGCTATTTTCAACACATTGATCCACTAATTCGGTGAGGTTAAAAATATGTTTGGAAAACTCCAGTTTGCCTGCTTTTATCCTGCTTACATCAAGAAGTTCATCTACCAGGCGCTGCAGCTTCGTAAGCGAGATATTGGCTTTCGAAATGTATGATTTTACCGAAGAAGGCAGATCTTCCTGGATGTCCATTAGCTGCAGGTAACCTTTCAAACTCGTCAATGGTGTTTTTAATTCATGACTGGCTACTCCAATAAATTCATCTTTTCTTTCCAGCTGCTTCTTCTGATCATCGATATCAATACATGTTCCGATCCATGCAGTAATATTGCCCTGCTCATCTTTAAAAGGAATGGCTTGCGCGTAATGCCACCTGTATGCGTCGTCCGAGTTTCTTTTAAACCGAAATTCCTGCTCATATGGCTGTTTATTTTGCAAAGCGCACCTCCAGGCTTTTGAGCTGGTTTCAAGGTCATCAGGATGCACCAATTCCGTTTGTTTTGTTTTTGAATCCTCAAGATCAAAGCCTGTGTATTCATACCAGCGGCGATTGACATAGTCAAGTTTTCCATTCATGTCTGCGGTCCAAATAAGAACCGGGATATTGTTGGCCAAATATTTAAAATACTCCCTGCTCAACAAAAGGTCTTTTGTTCTCTCTCTTACCATATCCTCCAACTCTTCATTCATCTTTGCAACATTTCCCCGGGCTTCCTCCAACTGTTCATTCTTTGATTTTAGCTGGTTTTCTGTTTCCTTTTGAGCAGAAAGATCGGTCAGTATCACACTTAGTGCTATTCCTTCATCAAGTTCCAGTGACGTAAAGGACAGAAGAACAGGAATGATCCTGTCCCTGTTATTCTTTAAAAGTATTTCTCCCTTGCTGTCAGTTTTCCAGCCACCTTTCATTAATTTCTTAAAGTCAGCCTTGCATCCTTCGGGTATGAACCGGCCGAACGGGATCCCGATCACTTCAGATAAGGGCAGATCAACCATTGCAGCAAACTGCGAATTACTGTATAAAATGATCTCATCCTTGTTCAGTGTGACTGCACCCTCCTTCATTTTCTCAATAAATATCCGGTAAGTATGATCGGCGCTTTTTAAAGTATATAGCTGCGGTCCTGTCTCAGTGCTTACCATAAGGGCATCAATTTGTCCTGTCCTGATAGCATGAATCGTATCGTTCGCTTCCTGTAATTGCAAGCGTAACTCTTCTATTTCTTTTATAAGTTCCTTTTGGTTTCCGTTCAATAGTTTCATTGTTCCAGGTTAATAATGCCCAAATTCTTTATCACTTTCTCCTGATCTGATAAGTCACCGATCAGCCTTCTTTCGGGCAACGGCAATTTTCTTACCAATAATGGCAAGGCAATTATATCTACACCTTTTGCAATATGTGGTTGTTGGTATACGTCAATAATGTTTAATTCATATTTACCGCTCAGGCAACTTTCGCACAGGTTTTTAAAATTGGTAATGGCTCTTGAAGAATTTGGAGAGGCGCCCGTAATATAAAGATGAAATATGTAAGGGAAGTTTCGACCTTTCTTCTTATCGGAACCCGTTTTTTTTTCCATGGTCATTTTTGTTTTACAGGTCGGATGTCTAGTCCGACTAATACCTTTTCCTCATTTGAAAGGTCTCCAATGATTTTACGTATAGGTTCGGGCACTTTTCGTACCAAAGTCGGGATGGCGAATATCTGGTCGCCTTCGGCCAGTTGGGGCTGGATCAAAAGATCGATCACTTCGATCGTATACAAGCCCTTTAAATGAGTTTCGCAATATTTTTTCAGGTTCGTTAAAGCCGTGACGGATTTAGGTGTTTTACCGGCTACGTATAACCGCAATTCCCATTTTTCTTCTTTTCTTGACATATATTTATTCCTGGATCTTTTTTGCAGGTTTATTTAAAAGGTTGCGGTGGTTCTTTTTTGCAAAAGCCATCTCTTCTTTCATTTTCGCTTTGCGTGCAGAGCCCACCAACACCCCAGTTGGACCTCTGTAAACTTCAACAAGATCCAATCCCTTTGAAGTAATGAGAAATTCCCTCACCTCGTTACTATGCGGCATGCCTCTTGATTTCATGATATAAATAGCGCGGTTGCGCTCGCCATCCGACTCAAGATCCCTGACCAATATCCAGGCATCTACCAGTGAGGAAACATTTTCATCAAGATGCTCCGTTGAGCCGCTGTTCAATGCCGTCAGCATAAGAGTAATTCCTTCTGATTGCATAAAATCAATAAGACGCAGAAGCATAGCGTTCACCTCTGTAAGCAAACCCACACTTACCAGGTTTGTGACAGGATCAACAACCACACTTTGTGGCTTAAATTTCCTAACCATTTTATACAGGCTCGCCAAATGCATTTCAAGTCCATGCAGGCCCGGCCGGAATGACTGAAATTCCAACAACCCGCTTTTTACGTGGCGATCAAGATCAAGACCAATGGATTTCATGTTACGTATGATCTGTTTCGGAGATTCTTCAAGTGCAACAAAAAGACATTTCTCTTTTCTTCTGCAGTTTGCATCGGCAAAATAAGCAGCGATACTTGATTTACCTGTACCGGATGTGCCTGATACTAAGATGCTACTGCCCCTGAAAAACCCTTTACCACCAAACATTTTATCAAGAGAAGCGACACCGGTAGAAATTCTTTTAGTAGAAACATCTTTATCCAGCTTTAGTGATGTAACGGGAAAAACAGTGATGCCTTCTTCATCGATCAGAAATGGATATTCATTGGTTCCATGGTGGGAGCCACGGTATTTCACGATCCTCATTCTTCTCGTTGATACCTGGTTAATAATCCGATGATCTAAAAGCATCACACAATCAGAAACATATTCTTCAAGACCGTGCCTTGTCAGGGTACCATCGCCTTTTTCTCCGGTTATGATCGCAGTGACTCTTTTATTCTTTAACCATTGGAAAAGCCGGCGTAATTCCGCTCTCAAAATACCCTCGTTGGTTAGCCCTGCAAAAAGATTTTCAATCGTGTCCAGCACAACTCTTTTTGCTCCAATACTGTCAATAGCATGCTCCAGCCGGATAAATAAACCATCGAGATCGTATTCACCTGTTTCCTCAATTTCAGTTCGGTCAATCTGAACATAATCAAGCCTGAGTTTTTTATTTTTTACGAGCTTTTCAAGATCAAAGCCGAGAGATGCAACGTTAGCAGCCAATTCTTCGGCCTTTTCTTCAAAAGTCATAAATACGCCGGGCTCATTGTACAATGTGGCACCTTTAACAATAAATTCAATGGCGAGCAATGTTTTACCACAACCAGGCCCTCCGCAAACGAGAGTAGGCCTTCCTTGCGGCAATCCTCCTTCTGTGATCTCATCAAGGCCACTAATTCCTGTTTTAGTCTTAACTATCGATTTCATTTATTTTGTTGAAGCAGGATTAAGAGGATTATAAAAGTAATGTTTATGAAGGTGCGAAAAAAAATTTAATACTCAAAGAAGATCTCAGTAGCCCCATAGCCGAATGCGGGGTGATATTGGTTGACAAAAGTCTTTACTTCTTTGCGGTGTTTTAATTGCTCATGAATCTCTTCGCGCAATTTTCCTGTACCAACACCGTGTATAACGATGAGCGACGGTTGCAAGTGAGCAACGGCGAGGTCGTAGTATTTTTCAAACGTCTTTAATTGCAGACTGACGATGTCATGATTGCTTAAGCCATTCCAGTCATCAGTGATCTTCTCGATATGCAGGTCAACGACAGAGCGCGGCGGTTCCAGGTGCTGCTTTGCCTTTGCTAAATCATATACTTTGTAACTCTTTGCTGCAAGATTTCCCAATTCAAACTTATCATCGCTCATTTTATCAGGATATGTTTCAAATAATCGATGAGAAAAAGTGGCCTCACCTTTTAGTCTTATTTCTTCAATTTTTGTAAAAAGTTGTTTTGGCTTTAGCCGCAGTGATGCTTCGTAGTGATCCGCTTTACCTTTTTGAGCCCCAATAGCTATCGGCGGCAGTAATGAGAATTCAAAATCAAACGTTGGACTGTCGTTGAGATCTTCGAAAGGTATATCATGCAAATAGAAATCCTGGAATGGCAATACCTCGTTCTTTAGTTCAAAACCAGTTTTTCCAAAGTAATTGAGCTTATAAATGAATTTATAAGCCATATCGGTTCTGTTGATCAAATGGATTTTTAACTCTTCTACGACTTCATCCCCAAATTCATCCATTTCCATTACTGGCAAAAATGTGATCCATACTCCGTCCGCCACCCTCTGTATATTCTTCTCCTTTTTTAGGTCATCAATATATTTTTTGTCTTTTTTCTTTGGAAACAATTTGTTTTCTGAGAAGTTTTTGAAATACGGAAAATCCAGCTGGTCAATGTAGGCGGGGAATTTTACACCTCTGACATCAACCATCACCATTTTGTTATTGATGATGTCTATCACTTCACCTTCTTCATTAGAATGAAGTACCAAAACCCTGTCGCCGATCTGGAATTTCATGTCGCCCTTAATCCGCCTAGGGCGGAGAGTTTTAAAAATCAAAAATGAGAAACAAAGTTACAGAGAGAAGGGGTTTGCTGAACAATTCAATTAAGGTTGTGCATCGCAGGCAATATGCAGTTGAAGTGTGCGACGCCCGCCTGAACGGACGGGCAGGCAAGGAACGGCGCCATGGCAAAACACAAGCCGGGTACATAAATAAGTACCTTTAACGGAGAGGAGCATCTCTTGTTTCAACTTCCCGAATAGCTGCGCTGGCAAGAGCCAATTTACTTTTTTTATACCCGTACAGGAAATAGAAAATAATTCCGATCAGGAGCCAGCTGAGAAACCACGCCCAGTTACTTTTGGTCATGCCGGTAAGAAGATATAAACAGGTAATGAGGCCCATTAAAGGAATGAGAGAAAACTTTTTTATAAACGCAAAGACGGACAGAATGATAGCGCTTAGCCAGAAAATTATCAGGGAAATGTTAGGCGTGGCAGCATCCATAAAACTGATCTTATTGTTTACATAATCTTCATTGTCGCTGAAATCAAAATTCAATAAACCTGCAAAATAATTTTTAGACAGTAATTGCGCGGTAATGATCGCGGCAATAACAATCAGTGGAAAAATGAATTGTCCGTTAACATAGGGAATATGAAATCTCCCCGGTTCTTTTTTCCTGGCGGGTATGAGCAGCACTCCTCCACAAACGAGGACAAAAGCAAACAAGGTGGCAATGCTCGTGAAATCAAGGACAAACGTTTTATCAGTAAATAAGATAGGAACGCCAACTACCAGTCCTGTAACTAATGTTGCAAATGATGGTGTTTTATACTTTGGGTGAATTTTTTGAAAAATAGGAGGCAGCAGCCCGTCGCGACTCATGCTCATCCAAATTCGCGGTTGACCCATCTGGAACACAAGCAAAACACTTGTCATGGCGATGACAGCGGCAATGGCAATAGAAAATTGCATCCAGCCAATATCAAGGTTTTCTTTTTCGAAGATAAACGCCAGCGGATCGCCGACCCCGTCAAATTTTTTGTAATTGACAGCACCCGTCAGAACAAGTGCGAGTAGAATATAAATAACTGTGCAGATCACCAGGGATAGGATCATACCTTTTGGCAGATCTCTTTGGGGGTTCTTGCTTTCTTCTGCTAAGACACTGACTGCATCGAATCCGATATAAGCGAAGAACACACCACTAACGGCTGCCATCACCCCGCTAAACCCGTTGGGCATAAATGATCGAACCCCTTCATCGTTTGCCGGCGTCCAGTTAAATGTAAGACCGTGTGAAAAAACCAGGTAACCACCTACCATGATGATCAATGCTACGACTGCCAATTTTAAGATCACCATGACGTTGCTGAAATTGCGGCTCTCCCTCACACCCCTAAAAACTAAATAGCTGATCAGAAGATTAATGATAAAGGCCGGCAGGTCAAAAATGATTTTAAGCCCCCCAATGACGGGCGCATTGTTCCAGGCTGCCAGCTCATCCGGATTCGTGCTTCCTCTTTCTACTGCATGCTTAGCTTCCAGATAACTCGTGCTAAGATATTCCTGAATATGAAAACCTGCCTTATCAAGAAAAGAAGTAAAATAATCGCTCCAGCTATAAGCTACATAAATATTGCCAATGGAATATTCCATGATCAATGCCCATCCGATGATCCATGCGAACAGTTCTCCGAAAGAGGCATACGCATAGGTATAAGCGCTGCCTGCGACTGGAATACGACTGGCAAATTCAGAATAACAAAACGCAGTAAAACCACAGGCGATGGCTGTGATAACGAACAGTAGGACTACGCCGGGTCCACCGTGAAAAACAGCTCCTCCCAAACTGCTAAAACTTCCGGCTCCCAGGATCGCTGCGATGCCAAAGAAAGTGAGATCACGGACGTTTAACACTCTTTTCAAACCCTCTTTGCCATGATGATCATCACTCCCCTGCGAAAGAATTGAGTCAATTTTTTTTGTCCTGAAGAGTGAATTTGCCATGAAGCAGTTGTTTGTTTCCGGTTACTGGTCTGGTTATTATTTACTATTACTCAATACTGATCACTCATAAACATAACTCACAACTTCTAATGTTCTCTCTGCACCAGAAACTTCGCCATTTCCTGCAGTGCCTCTTTCCTCTTTGAAAGCACGGCTACATCCTCCAGGTGCGCAAAAGCTTCGTCAAGATATTTATTTTTCAATTGTAATGCCCATTCATTTACTCTGCAATCATGGAATAGCTGCAAAACTTTTTCCGTCTTATCTTTTGCGTTCCCGTCCATTAATTTTTTTAATTCTTTTTTTTGCGCATCGGTGGCAACGCACATTGCCTGGACGATCAAAAAAGTTTTTTTATTCGCTTTTATATCGCCACCCGGTTGTTTACCGAATTTTTTTGGATCACCAAAAGCATCAAGGTAATCATCCTGTACCTGGAACGCGATACCGAGTTTTTTCCCAAACTCATACAAAAGCGTTTGATTCCGTTGCGAAGCTCCTCCGAGTACGGAACCCATCTTTAAACTCGCAGCCAATAATACCGAAGTTTTTAGTTCGATCATGTGCAGGTAATCATCCAGGCTAACGGTATCCGTTTTTTCAAAATCCATATCCAGTTGCTGACCTTCACAAACTTCGCTTGCAGTCTTATTGAACAAACTAATGATCGAGCGTATATACGAAGTATTGATCTTGTTTAAAGAATTATAGGCTGCAACCAGCATTACGTCTCCGGCAAGCAGCGCGGTATTTTCTCCAAATTTTGCATGAACTGTTTCCTTTCCCCGCCTCAGGGGAGCCTTGTCCATTATATCATCATGTATGAGAGTAAAATTGTGGAATAACTCGATCGCTGTTGCTACGTGCCAGGCATCTGGGTTTATTTCATCGAACAATTCGTTTCCCATAAGGCAGAGCACAGGACGAATTCGTTTGCCCCCCAATTGAAGAAAATACTCGTTGGGTTTATATAAAGACGCCGGGTCATTCGGGAAATGAGGCTGTTCAAAGTGTAGGGCAAATTTTTGCGATAGCAGTTCGAATGATTGCATGCAATAAAATTAAGTAGGTGAAAAGATAAAAATTAAAAACTAAGTGAGCAACTATGATCAATTTTTAGTTGTGTGTTATTTTCAAAGGCCCTTTATTTCATGCCTTCCCTATAGTTATCGGGATGATCCGGCATCTAAGTTGTGAAGAATTAACAGACCCGGATCAGGATGACAGTAAGCTGAGTCACTTTCAAATTTTTATCTATTTATTTTATCTTTTTCTCTTTTCTTTTTTAAGTCCGCTCGTGACCACCCACTCATAGTCGAGTTGCCGTTTTGTAAGGTTAGCCGCGATTACTTTTATCCAAACCTTATCACCCATTCTGAATTTTCTGCCTGAACGATGACCAACGAGGCAATAATCGGTTTCCACGAGCCGGAAATCATCAAAATCCAGCAAGCTGTTGAGGCTGACAAGACCTTCACATTTATGTTCTACCGTTTCCACCCAAAATCCAAACGCTGCCACACCGCTGATCACGCCTTCGAATTCTTCGCCCAGGAAATTTTGCATGTATTCCACCTGCTTATATTTATTAGCCGCCCGTTCGGCGTCCATCGCGGCCCTTTCCCTCTCGCTGCAGTGCTTGCATTTTTCTTCCATTTTTTTATCAAGGACCACGTTCTGCTCAATTACTTGCTGCAGTACACGATGAACCATGACATCCGGGTACCTGCGAATGGGTGAAGTGAAGTGGCAATAGTTTTCGAAACCCAGTCCGTAGTGCCCGATATTCTCTATAGCATATTTTGCTTTAGCCATCGTTCGGATACCCAATTGTTCCAGCACATGCTGTTCAGGTTTTCCATGAACATCGATCAGCATCTGGTTAAAAGAAGTTGCAATAGCGTCGGGAGAAGATGTGTCGAATTTGTGACCAAACTTTCGTGCAAAAGCAACGAAAGGGGTCAATTTTTCTTCGTCGGGGTTGTCATGCACACGATATGGGAAGGTTAGAATCTTGGCTTTCACTTTTACCTTTGCCAGGTCACCCGCTACAGTTCTGTTTGCGAGTAACATAAATTCCTCGATCAGCTGGTGTGCTTCTTTACTTTCCTTGACGATAATGCCCACCGGCTTTTTATTTTCGTCAAGTTTAAATCTGACCTCTTGCGAGGAGAAATTAATAGCCCCATTTTTAAACCGTTGTTTACGGAAGCGCTGGGCAAGTTGATTCAGCACCAGGAGTTGTTCCACATATATTCCTTCTTTTTTTTCGATGATCTCCTGCACTTCTTCATAAGTAAAGCGGTGATCGGAATGAATGACGGTTTTACCAAGCCAATGCTGTTTGACCTGCGCCTTCGGAGAGATTTGAAAAATTGCAGAAAAGGTAAGCTTGTCTTCATTCGGTCGCAACGAACACAATACATTTGAAATGTGCTCCGGCAGCATTGGATTTACCCTGTCCGGCAAGTAAACAGACGTTGCTTTTCCATAGGCCGTTTTATCTAATGCCGTATCTTCTTCTACGTAGTGAGCCACGTCGGCAATATGAACACCAATTTCATAATTTCCATTTTTTAACACTCGAAAGGAGACTGCATCATCAAAATCTTTTGCATCGACAGGATCGATCGTGAATGTAAGTATGTCCCGGACGTCTTTTCTTTTTTTGATCTCTGAGTTTGGGATCTGATCAGGAATTCTTGCAGCTTCTTCCATGGCTTCGGCGGGAAATTCGAGAGGAAAACCATTCTCCAATAAAATTTCCTTCATCGCTACGTCGTTGCTATCTTCTTTGTCCAGGACCGACACCACTTCACCCAAAGGCCGTTTGCCACCCGTTTCCCACTCAATCATCCTTACGATCACCCTGTCATTATCTTTTGCGCCATTCAAATTTTGTTTTGGAATATAAATATCGGGCATTGGCTTATCTGATTCAGCAACAAAAAAACCAAAACCTTTTCCGTCCCCGGTATCGTTGATCTCCATTTTTCCCAAGAATTCTGTTTGCTTCCTGCGCAGCACGTCGCTTACTATCCCTTGCATCCGCCGACCACCTTTCCTTTCTTCTTTGATCTTTACTCGGACAAGGTCGCCATTAAGAGCAGTGTTAATATCGGCTGGCCTTACCATAACATCCACCGGCAAATTCTCAATCGTCACAAAGCCCATTCCAGAACGGGTAATATCAATAACGCCGTTTAATGCTTGTTCATGCGCTGAATGCCTTTCCTTCTTTTTTTTCTTTGAATTTTTCCTTCCCATGAATTATTTTTTGTTTGACAACTTTTTTATTTCTCTGCAGTCCCCCTTAAGGCGATTGTGTCATGCCGATATTCACGGCTCGAAACATCGTCCGGCATCCCGACATTAATCGCCTGGACTCACTTATATTTCCGGTAATTTTTCTCCCTTTTTCACATTCGATGATTTAAACTCTCTGATGAATTTTGTAACAGCTTCTATAAATTTCATTTCCTCCTCAAACAAGAAGTGGTGACTGATTGGGATAACGTACATGGGTAATCTTTCCAGTTCGTTTCTGAACTTCATGAGTCTCATGGCATCTTTCTCGGTGGTCAGAATGATCTTTTGCGAGGCTTCAATGCGGTCGAATCTTCTCCGGATGTCCCTCAAATCATCAATATGAAAAATATAGTGATCACTAAATGACATTAACTGGTAAGTGTTGCATTTTTCTTCTACTAATTTCTTTAAGGGTTGCGGGCTGGCGATGCCTGTGACAAGCAACACCTCTGTGTTTATATCTAATTCGAATGGGGTAAAATTGGTGATGTGGTATGGATTTCCGTATTGAATAGATGCAAAAAATAATTGCTGCTGTGGTTGGGGATGTATTTCATTTCTAATTTTATCAGCTTCCTCTTCGGTCATTTCAAACTTACATTTTGTAACTACAATGATGTCGGCCCTTTTATATCCTGATTTGAGGTCACGAAGATCTCCTGTCGGCAAATAAAAATCTCTCGTAAATAAATTACCGCAGTCGGTAAGTAAAATATTCATCCCGGCGCTGATGGCTCGATGCTGGAATGCATCGTCGAGAATAATGACCTGTCTGTCGGGCCGGTCATGCAATAACTGGGGAATGGCAACCAGTCGTTCTTCTCCTACAGCTACAGGTACATCGGGAAATTTCTGGTGAAATAACATTGGCTCATCACCGATATCCAATGAAGTTGTGTGTTCATTGGCCAGCACATAGCCTGTTGTCTTCCGTTTATACCCACGACTGAGCGTCGCCAGTTTAAACTTATCCTTCAAGTGACCGATTAGAAATTCAACCATGGGAGATTTTCCGGTACCGCCAACGGACAAGTTGCCGACACAAATGATGGGTAGGCCAAATGAAGACGAGCGAAGAATTTTTATGTCATAAAGGAAATTGCGCAGCCATACAGCGAACCAATAAATAATTGAAAACGGTAGTAAAAGAATGCGGAAGGATTTTAAAAACCAGTTAGAAAACATAGGCATTGTTCGGCGTAATACAAAGATTTAAAGGTACGTCAAATTCGTGGGTGCTTTCTATTATATCAATGGGCTCAAAGTAACAAAAACCTACTTTCAAGCAGTCAGGCCGGCACCGTTGCAGGTATCTGTCATAAAAACCTTTTCCATATCCAATACGGTAACCTTGTCTATCAAAAATAATAAGCGGCACAAATATCATGTCAATGCTCATTGCATCAGTAATGGTTCCGTCCATTGGCTCATGGATATTCCAGCCATTTTTCTGAAAAGCCGTATCCGTATTTACCTCAACTGCCTCCATTTCCTGTTTATCAAAATCAGTTATTGGATAAAGAAACTTTATCGCAGGGTTTTTAAATTCAATATACTCATTGAAAAGATGCGTATTGGGTTCGTTATTTTCTTCGATCGGCCAATAGGAGAGGAGATGATCAATATGGGGAAATTCAATTCTTTGAAATTGTATCAACATTAGGTCATCGGATTTTGCCCTTTCCGCCGCTGAAAGCTCCCTTCTCTTTTCTTTATAAATCCCTCTTGCCTCTTCTTTATGCATAGCAAAATGAATTCAATTTAGATGAACATCGCGATGACAAAGCATACAGCATGTCGTCATGGCGAGGCCGACAAAGCAGGCCGAAGCAATCTGGCCTTTACCTGTTCTCAATAAATATCGAAAAAATAGTTGTTCCATAAGATCGTTCCGTTTTGTAGAACGGAAATTTTTTGTAATCGTTCCTGGGCGTATGTTCCAATACAAACCATCCTTTTTGCTTCAATAGGTTTTTTTCAAAGATTCGCCTCGGTAATTCATCGATTTCAGTAAGAGCATAAGGTGGGCCCGCAAAAATAAAATCAAACTGGTCGTTACATTGCTCAATGAATTTGAACACGTCCATTCTTATCACCCGCAGATTTTCAAGCTTGAGTTGGCCACCGGTTTTTTTTATGAATTCAAACATCTGGCCATCTTTTTCCACGATGGTTTGATTGACAGATCCTCTTGAAGCCAGTTCAAAACTGATACTACCGGTACCGCCGAAAAGGTCAAGCGTTTTTAATTCAGAGATATCCAGATTGTTTTCAATAATATTGAATAATCCTTCTTTTGCAATATCGGTGGTGGGCCTTGTATGGGGCATCTTATTCGGTGGATGGAGTTTTCTCCCTCCTAATTCTCCTCCTATGATACGCATGCGGCCAGCTTATATAGCGATGAAAAAAAATGTATAGGATATTCATGAAAGGGGTTACTTAGTTTCACTCCATTTGTAATAGATGCAAAACCGATATTCAAAAAATATTGACTCAGCTCTCTATATATCGCGGATCGCTTGTCGATCAGACCGGATATCAACAACATCACTTCATTTTGGGAAAGCGAAAATTCCTTACAAACTTTTAGCAGCCAGTACAATATATCTGCTGGTTTCGCATAAGCAAAAATCTGGGCCAGTAATATTGAATTATTGTTAATTACAACGACGCTGAAGCTATCCGTTTTAAAATCTATTATCAGTGTCCCGCCCTCATGCTGTTCAACCCTGTTTTTTAAAATAATCGAATAAACATGCCAGAAATTACCTGTTGCAAAATTGCGGCTGAGTAATTCATGTAGCGAAACCGGTACATTGTACGCATTGTACAATTGCCATTCGGAAACAGATTCGCTTATTGTGGTGTTTTGCTCTGTCTCGTAGAGGGCCCGCAATAATTTTTTTGTTTCTTCAAAATGATAAAGCTGTGAAGGGATCAGGATATTTTCTCTCATGTAATATCCGATCACAGTTTGCCGGAATGAGCGTTTCAATTCGGGGTGGTTTTGAAGAACTTTCTTCAGCATTTCCTCCCTGTCATTATCTTCTGCCGCATAATAAACCGATTGCATCATCATCTGATCTGCATGATCAGCAATGGCAAAACAGCAATGTGTTTCACCAATTTCCATCAGCAGATTGGATTGTGACGCGTTCAGGTCCTCACTGGTTCCTATTTTAAAAACCGGCTTCATGGCTTGCAATATAAGGGAAAGGTTCAAGGCACAAAATACCAGGCTCAAGATTTTTTGATCTCGTACCTCCCTTGTCCCTTACAACTTCATTCTGTTTTCTTGTTCCTTCACCTGGTTTCCTGGCTTGTCTCTTCTTCATTATCTTGCATCCCTTTTTAATATGGCAAGCCCGCATAGCTTACAAGTTGATACGACCTACAGGCAGATCATCAAACTCGCTCTGCCGATCAGCTTTGCCATGCTTATTCCTCAATTCAATTTCATTACCACCAATATTTTCCTGGGTCATTATAACCAGGAGTCACTTGCGATCGCCGGCATTACCGGGGTGTATTATCTAATTTTTGCTATGATCGGGTTCGGACTTAACAACGGTCTGCAAGCGCTCATCGCCCGACGTGCGGGAGAAAATCGACCCGAGGAGATCGGCAAAATATTTTCGCAGGGAATTTATATTGCATTCGCCATCGCGGCCATCAGTATTTTACTTACCTGGCTTCTTGCTCCGCCTATTTTAAGACAGGTTATTCGTTCCGCTGACATGGCCGAAAAGGCGATTAACTTTTTAAAGATCCGTATCTGGGGGTTGATCTTTTTATACATCTATCAAATGCGCAACGCATTATTGGTGGGCACAAACCAAAGCAAATACCTCGTGTTTGGTACACTGGCTGAGGCCATCACCAATATTATCTTTGATTATGGTTTTATTTTCGGCCATTTAGGTTTTCCCGAGATTGGATTAAATGGGGCGGCCCTTGCCTCGATTATCGCGGAGTTTATGGGAATGTTTGTGATATTTATTGTTATCTGGCGAAAGGGGATTAGTAAACGGTTCGCCCTTTTTAGTCATTTCGGTTGGAATGCTCGCATTGTTAAACAGATCCTTTCGATATCGACGCCACTGATTTTTCAATTGGCCGTTAGTCTCATAAGCTGGGAGTTTTTTTATATCCTCGTTGAACATCATGGGCAGGAGGCATTGGCAATCTCTAATATCATGAGGAATATTTTTGGTATCGTAGGCTGCGTCAGCTGGTCATTTGCCGCAACTACCGCTGCTATGGTCAGCAACGTTATTGGCCAGGGCAAACACGAGAAAGTTCAACCGTTGATACTGAAAATTATTTCTATTACGTCAACTGCATCCATTATCATTTGCATTTTTTTGAATCTTTTTCCAAAAACACTTCTGTCTGTGTTTGGCCAGGATGAAAGTTTTAATGAACATTCAATACCGGTGATACGCATCGTAACTTTTGCTATGGTGCTGATGTCTTTCGGTACAGTTTGGGTAAATGCCGTGACGGGTACCGGCAATAGCCGAGTTACATTTTTGATCGAGCTGGTCACCATTACGCTGTACAGCATTTATATCTGGCTGGTTTTGGAGAAATTTTTCCTGCCCATTACCTATGGCTGGATGAGTGAGTGGCTTTACTGGATTAGCTTATTCACATTCTCCTGGCTATACATACGAAGCGGCAAATGGAAAACCAAGGTGATTTGAATTTGTTCTTCGCCACTAAGGCATAAAGACACGAAGTATCAGAAGCCTTGGTGAAAACCCGGCGTCTTCACGTCTTCATGGCAAAACTTTATCTTTAGTTCATATTCATTCAAAACCTCCTTTTATGAATTACCGACTGCTTATGATTTTGGTCACCTCATCAACAATTCTTTCCTGCAATAATTCAACTGATACAAAAATGGCTTCATCAAAATATAGAACTATTGGAACAATTGAGCGGATTGATCCAGCTCTTGATAGCATTATTTTGCCGGGTGCAAAGATTGAAGTTATAGCCGACAGTTTTGATTGGAGCGAAGGACCTGTCTGGATAGAATCGAAAAAAATGTTGTTGTTTTCTGATGTGCCTCAGAACATCGTTTATAAATGGACAGAAGAGAAAGGAAAAGAAATTTTTCTTACTCCTTCCGGTTATTCAGATTCGCTAAAGCGTGGAGGTGAAATGGGTTCAAATGGATTAACGTTGGATCCGAACGGTCAGCTGGTGCTTTGTCAACACGGCAATCGGCAAATGGCAAAAATGGATGCTTCGTTGGATGAACCTAAATCGGTATTCGTTTCAATCGCCAATAATTACAAAGGAAAAAAATTCAATAGTCCGAACGATGCGGTTTATAACAGCGCAGGCGAATTGTTTTTTACGGATCCGCCTTATGGTTTGGAGAAGCAGTTGGAAGATCCAAAAAAAGAAATTCATTTTCAGGGGGTGTATAAAGTGAAGGCGAGTGGTGACGTGATCCTGCTCGTGGATTCATTAACACGGCCTAATGGAATTGCTTTTATGCCGGGTGAAAAAACTTTACTGGTAGCCAACTCTGATCCGGCAAAGCCAAACTGGTATGCTTTTGATGTAAACGGAGATTCGTTGAGCAACGGCCGCATCTTTTACAGTGCCACCGGCTACGACTCGACATTGAAAGGCTTGCCTGACGGAATGAAGATAGATAGGAATGGAAACGTGTTTGCGACTGGCCCCGGCGGACTATGGATATTTAATAAAGATGGCAAAGTGTTAGGTAAAATAAAATTCAATGATGCTACATCCAATTGCGCATTTTCTCCGGATCAAAGAACTTTATACATCACCAACGATATGAATGTGCTCAGGGTAAAGATGAGATGAGTAATGTCTAATGAGTGATGAGTTGTTAGCGTTGGCGATTTATATAAATATTACTGTTCATTTTAGCCTGTTAACCAATGGTCAATTTCATTTTTTGTCATAATGAAGTATTACTAATCCACTTTTACAGGTAATTGTTTTTTTCAGTTCAAGAGGTTGCCAGTTTTTTAGTTGTTCAAAGGCTGAAATCCCACTTCCTATCGCAATTGGATTGAGAAAAAAATGAAACTCGTCGATCAATCCTTCTTTGATGAGAGCTGCAACGAATGAACTGCCTCCATATACAATGATGTCATTACCATCCTGATTCTTTAATTCATTTATTTCATCAGCGAGATCGCCCTTTGCAAGCTCTGTTTTATTCCAAATAGATTGTTCCATTGTTTTAGTGAAAACAACCTTGCGTGCATTGACGATCCTCGTAGCAAATCCATACATTGGGTCGTTGTTGTTTTTTATAGTTTGTTCCCAATATGGGATATAATCAACTGCTAATTTTCTGCCGATAATGATCGTGTCCGATGAATCGAGCATGCCAATGACGTATTGCTTGATCCCTTCCAGGTCCCAGGTTACCCATTTCTGTTCATCATTTTCCCCTGTTGAATTAAATCCATCGAGGGTGATCTGCATTTGCAATTTTAGTTTCCGCATCGTATTATTTAATGGATGCTGACGCCCCAGTTAAAGGTATAATTATCGGGGATATTTTTCTCTTTCACCTAAGAAAATCAGCCCAAGTGTGATGGCTTCCCTGAATAAAAATTGTAGTTCAGATATTATTATTCTTGTTCTGGTTGTTTTTTCCTTTGCTCAAAGGAAAAGAAACTAAATTGCTATACGATGGTATTCGTACATTATTTTAAGTTATACAATCAGTAATGACTAAGTCAATCATTTTAGTTCTATTGATCTCGATAAGCGGTCATTCACAGCCGGTTCAATTTCAAACAAAGTTCTCAGAGCCGTTTGCTGTTTTCCAATTCGTAAACAGTCTGTCGGCTGGATCACTCAACAATGTTTACAAAAAATTGTACAATGGATCTCGTTTTGCAAGAAAAGAATACAATGATCTCATCAGTCAATTCGACTCGTTGAACCTGGGTTATAACTTTGAATTCAATGATTACCCGGCCGGCCAAAAAGTGGGTATTGATGTATCTTCTTTTATGAAAAGAAACCTCATTCTTTCTGAGAGCGTCCAGGATTTTAAGCTTCGCTCCATGGGTCTTGTTCCGAATGAGGCTTTAATAAAGTTAACGCTGCTACTCAAGGACTTTACGCCTGTGTATGACGAAGTAGTTTATCAACCTTTCAAATTAAGGTTCGAAGAGCAACTGAAAGGTATTTCGGATCTGGTCAAAGCCAAAAACCTTAATAATCTTTTTTCAGAGGCAGTTCAGTTTTATCGTTCTTCGTGGGATCCCTCTGTGCCTTTTATTTTTTGTTTTTATCCATTGCCTCATTCAAAGGGGTTTACCGCCACCGCTGTGAGTAATGTGGCCATCAGCGGAATTGCAGACAGTTTGGATACCTACACAGGTTTGCTATCAGTTATGATGCACGAGATCTCTCACGTTTTGTATGACGAGAGACCGAAATCATTCTGGAGCGAAATGGATGGATGGTTCGTGACCAATCCTTCAAAGGTCAGTCGCTATGCCTACTCACTTTTTAATGAATCAATGGCTACTGCGGTGGGAAACGGATATATCGGCGGTCAATTGAATGGAAAGGAAGACACTGCCCGTAGCTGGTACGGTGAGAAATATATCAATGCGATGGCAAAAGCCACTTACCCGATTGTAAAGGACTACATTGTAAATCACAAACCGATCGACCACGATTTTGTGAATGCCTATATAAAAACTTATGAAGACAAGTTTTCGGGCTGGCTCACCGATCTGAATTATGTTATGACCGGCGCGATCGTAGTGAGTGACGATCCTGCAGACTTTCACCTTGTCGATAGCTTGTTTCGATTTTATGGACATGAACACGTCAATGAAATTTCGACTTTATCACTGGAAAAACTGCAGGCAAATCACGGGACGAAAATAATCATCGTCAATAGCAGGAACGAAGAAAAGCTTGGGGTGTTGAAACGAGGCTTTAAAGAACTGAAGGAATGGCATCACCATGCAGATCATGATTTTGAATACACTGTTTTTTTATCGGACAAAACATACTTGCTGATATTAAACAATGTTAATGGTACTACGGGCGAAAAATTGCGTTCTTTGCTGATAAAAGAATCGAATTGAAGCGAACAATGAAAATAAGATGAAAAGCGCAACCTCCTAACCTTTTCGGCTATGGAATTGCATGTAGTCTATTTCAAGTTGATTTCTTAAAAAACGCTCAAGTTAAACGTTCCAGCACCCCTCTCCGTTTAACGATGTTTTTATAATCCCACTGAATTTTTTTTGACTTTGTAAGCCACCGCTTGAGGTCTTTTTTATTTATTTCGTCGACGCTGGTGTAGCGAGCTTCTGCAGCTTTAAAACTTCCTTCGGTTTGCAACCCTGGTTCATCAAATGACTGGCCGCTCCAAAACAGCAGCCGCACGGAATCCTTCAACTTACTATAACCAACGATTGGGTTGCCGTCTAAAAACCAAACAGGATGAGCGTGCCAGATCTTATTTTCTGCTTTGGGGAGATTGCTGTCAATTTCATCAGCCAGGGCATTGCATATGGCTTTGTCGTTTGCTGATTGCGAATTGTTGTAGGCTTTGACATCTTTGTTCATAACGACTTATTTTATCCGTATAAAAATGTGTTTAATGTTTCTGTTAGGAGTTTCCCTTTCATCAATTTCAAATTGCCTGGTGCTTTTGATCAATGGCAAAAGCTTTAAAAAACCATAGTTCCTCGGATCAAAGTCTGCCTTTTTCTTGAGAATGAAATTACCCAGCTCTCCCAAAAATGTCCATCCGTTTTCATCCGCCAGGTCGGCAACACTTTCTTTCAAGAGCCTGATCAGGTCATGGTCAATTTTATTTAATGTGGGTTTTTCTGGCCGTGTTTTCTGACCTCTGGGTAATTCTTTTGTTTCGTTTATTGGCGCTTTTAAAATCTCCAGGTATACAAACTTGTTACACGCGGTAATAAATGGCAAGGGAGTTTTTTTCTGTCCAATCCCAATGACTTTCATCCCGGCTTCCCTGAGCCTGGTGGCAAGTCGGGTAAAATCGCTGTCCGAAGAAACAATGCAAAAACCATCAACCTTGTCAGAGTATAAAATGTCCATCGCGTCAATAATCAATGCACTGTCACTCGAGTTTTTTCCGGTAGTATAGCTATATTGCTGTATCGGGGTTATTGCATTTTCCAGTAAGACATTTTTCCATCCTGAGACCGTTGGTTTTGTCCAGTCGGCATAAATTCTTTTAATCGTTGGCGTACCATTCTTAGTGATTTCTTCAAGCATTTCTTTTACCGACGAATGGGGAATATTGTCGGCGTCTATTAATACTGCAAGTCTTAAGTCAGTCATATTTTTTTATAATTTTATTTTCCCCGGTATTTGAAAGTTAGGAAGAACCTGCAGATAAATTTAAAATTAAAAATTCATTGTTATTGGATTGACCAATTAAAGTGTTAACAAAGGTGAGTCGAGACACGAAAATGTCCATTCTATAGTGCCAGGGCTTTCCCAATCGCCACCTGCTGGCATATGAGAAACGCCGGCAGCAGATTTAAATGTTATATTGTGACAAGGAGAAATCTCCGCATATTTTTTCGCTGGTAAATACCAACAGGGCATGAGATCAAAAACGAGAATGTATGAAATCAACAGCAGATCCTGGTTTTACAAACCGGAATAATTTGTTTTCAGGAAGCACCGTCCATGTTGTCGGTGCGGGACCAGTGGGTCTTCTTCTTACGGCATTACTTCAGTCTATGCAATTCCCTGTTCGTTTGTATGAGAAAAGACCAAAGTATACGCGTACGCGGATGGTTAAGCTGTCTTCGTTCCTTGTGGCGGATTAAGTGGAGAGTTACTGTGCCGATTACATTGACGGAGAAAATATCGCAGCCGTTTTTGATGTTACTGAAATCGAAGAAGCGCTTTTATTCAGGCAATCTGTCCCCGGGGACCTGATGTCACTTATTCACGAATGGGTACAGGGATTCTGCCCGCTCAACTCCATCGAAGAAAAACTCAGCCATCTCATTAACAATCGTGGCATCAATGGTGTGGAACGCATTGAAACTAATATAACAGCACAGCAGGTAATGGCAATGCTGGGGACGGGAGATATCCTGATCGACTGCACGGGCTGTAAGTCACTGCTGCGTGATCACCTGGTGCCCGGTCCCGCCACTGGGAATAAGGACGCCAACACATTCAACATACAGCTCGAATACGCAATTATCGTCACTTTTGTGTACAACCAGGAATATCAGTGCAATGAAGTTTGCAAGTACTACAAGAATGTAGAGAACCCTCACTATAAATTTATTCCTTTTGTTGATCGTACCTGTTATGATGGCAACATCACCTTTGTTTCTGGCATTGTGAATATCACTCCTGAAGACTACAATGTGATGCCGGCAACATTCGATGGTCAGTGGCTGCGGGTAAATTTCCCCCAGGTCGCAGTCTCCATGGACCGCTTTATTGACAAAATAAAACAGGAGACGCATGGAGAGATTATTAGTGATCTCGAAGTAGTACGAATTCCACTGAACCTGTACAGGGCGCTCAATGTCACCAGCCGGAAGTGGCTTACTCAGCAAGGCGATGATCATCCGTTCACTAGTTCACCGGTGTTCCTCGTAGGTGATTCGGCACTTGGCTCACCATATTTTCAGTCGATCTCGCTGGGTTTAGAATCTGCGATACACCTGGCGGGATTGATGGGGCAACGCAACCTCTCTCTTACCGATATCTTTGATCGCTTTGAGCTCTATATGTATAAACAATGGCTTCGTGTTTATATGCGAAGCAAAATGATCAAACACAATAAGGACCTCTTTGAAAATATTGATGATCCCTTGAGACTGCTGGACTTGCTGCACATTTATTAGTGTGCTTTCGTTCTTGGTGGCTTCTTGCCTACATTTCTCGACCTGATTGATTTGGTCTCCTCAATCGCTGATATAAATGGGATGGAGAGTGTGCCTCAGCCCCTAACACAAAATATTGTGAGCTGGCTTTTTAAATAAACTGTGTTAAAAATCTTCATTTGATCTCAAATTGGTATGTTCCTAAGGGAGCGGTTCTCGGTTGTGTTTCGGCTTTGCCCGAATTTGAAACTGCGGAAATATAATATTCAATAATAACTCCTGGTTTATTATAAGGGATTTGTGCAAAGAAGTGGTCGGTACCTTCAACCTGGTTCAATACAAGTTTGTTCCAATTCATTTCCCCACGTATTTTCCAAAACAGGTTGCATTTTTCCTTAACAAGTCCTTTTTTACTATAGTCGATAATTGTAGCGTAAACAATGTTCTTGTGCTTTGAATTTACTTCAGGCTCGATTTTTTTGGTGGTCATGAAAACCGTCGCTGAATCCCAGACCGCTCTTGTTCTGCAATGCAAACCATCGTTACTTGCCCAGCCATAAGTTTGATAGTGCTCCTTCATTTCTTTAGTTAGGCAAGGCTCATTAGCGAGGTCAAAGTCAAAACCTTTTATGGTGTAACCCGGCATTACTTCCTGCCATCTTTGTAAGGCCATACTATCCTCTTTAATTTTATAGAGAGGGACATATATCGTCTTATTAAGGATGATTGAATTTGTATAAGCTGCCAATGCCTCCTTTTTGAATCGGCCGGTTTTTATTCTAAGTATTTGGTAAGGTCTTCCGTATGACGATCTTAGTATTGACAATTCATTTTGAACAATATTCTCATAAACGTTATACAAATAGTGATCTCTCGGAGGTTCCGTGACAAGAATTCGTTCCTCGTCTAACAATTTAAGGAAGCAATCGATGTGTTGAATGCCATGAGTTTCAAAATTGGAAATGATGTTATACCTCTCAAACCCTAATAAACTTTTATTGAGATCGCGGAACTTTTGCTGGGAAACACCAAAAAACTGGTTTTCACTAAGCAAAGCACATGTTGAAAAAGCGGTACCGAGTCCATCGGTCTGAACATTTCCGCCTGTATTAATAAATGGCAGATCTAATAGCTCGATGTTCAATTCCTTACTGAGGTATTGAGTTGCGCTATCATCTGTTTCGGTTTTTATTATCTTATTGTCTTTGGTTTTATAAATAAATTCCACTGAATCTCCACATTGTATATGCGAGTAAGGTGTTGAATAAATGTATCTCCCATCTCCGAATTTCATTTTCCCATCAGTAGTGAACACCGCACTCGGTCCCCAATCTCTGACCCACCATGCGTCGACTCCGTGAGGTACGTACACAAAGGTATTTTTGCTGGAATCTATTCCCCATTTTGAATACCAATTCAACGCTTCCTTTTTGGAACTTTCATTTTCAACTAACGTGTAAAGATGATTGTCTTTGGCAAATTCAATAACAAGCTTATGAGGTATACATAGCGGCCAGGTGATCATTGTTCCTGAAGCGGGTTCCCACTCGGCGGCAACTCTGTTATGATCGCCCTGGGTGTAGAAATTTGAGTCCGGTGGATGGTCATTGTTCTTTGAATTATCAGAGCAAGAATAGGCGGCTATTAAAAATAGCAGTGCTAGGGATTTTAAAAGATGGCTTTGCATTGAAGATGTGTGGCTTGTGAACAACGCTGAAGGTTGGGCATTTATTACTAACCGAAAGGGAATTTGACATTTTCGGGTTAGATATTGAATGACTGTTCAGTGAAGTGAAGGAATATCTATTTGTTCTTGCTATAAGAGTACTGAGGCCAAGGTGGTTTGCCGATTTTCTGCCCCAAGTACTCATTAATGGCATTATGAGTTACAACTAGAAGATAGCCGATGAAGTTGATGTACTTATTGCAGTTGCCTTGTATACAGGAGTACCAGCTTTTAACTTATGTGCAATTTTTCCACGAAGTTCTATGAGTTTGTTTAGGGTTTTGGGTGATTGACCTAGGACTTGTCCTTTTCAAGACCAATGTGAAGTAATATTTTTGAGCCCAAGAATGTTTTCGCACAATTCGCCAATATTATTTGCTTTTGGCGAATGGAAGTAATCTATTTGGTTTCGTAATAAATTGTCTTTATATCTGTGAGTACTTGACGCCAACCATCACCTGCTATTTTCCAAATTTCCCGATCATCTTTTGAGCTCCTAATTTCTTTCGAGGCCTTGTCAGGACTGATGATGGGAATATGGTATGGGTTCTTGCAGAATTTAACATGATTGTGAAAGCATCCTCAATAATAACTTCTATGAAGGACTCCCAACAAGCGACTAGTAATACAATTATGCTCTTATTGAGGATCTCTACATCGACTTTTCGGCCTCGTCCTATTCCTGAAACCTTTTCATGAATTGAAAGAAGATTTTCAACTTCAATAATGTTGTCAAGGTAAATATTTAGATGATTTGGATGTGTCATAGACAGTGGGGCCTAACGGTCACGTCTGGCTGCCGAACCGTCGAATTTAAAAACTTT
>Ga0207689_10001170_pt1 | contig 25266 bp, 30 predicted proteins | sample KBSMisM52_FD_184312 | JGI IMG/M metagenome (GOLD analysis project Ga0207689, IMG submission 184312) | Miscanthus rhizosphere microbial communities from Kellogg Biological Station, Michigan, USA - KBS Miscanthus M5-2 (SPAdes) (version 2) | ecosystem: Host-associated > Plants > Roots >... | reverse complement strand
CCCCCGGGGCCTCCGCGGCCCTGGAAGGGCTGAGGGATCGCGAACCCGGTCGGCACGACGATCGACGGGGTGCCGACGACGTTCGTGACCGATGTGTTCTCCGCCGGCGAGAAGATCACGTCGTATTTCTCGAACAGGTCCCACCACTTCTGGCAGAGCAACGTGCGCGCGCGATTGGCGTTCACGTAGTCCGTCGCCGGATAGAACTGGGCGGCGCGGAAGTAGTCGGGCCACGTGCTCGGGAATTCCGTCTTGCCGCGCATCATGACGTCGAGTTGGCTGACGAGCGTCGGCTGCTGAAACGCCGCACCGGCTTCGGCGTGCAGGATCAGGTCGTCGAGAAAGCCGCTGCTCGGCGTCGGGTCCTCCACCTCGACAACCTTCGCGCCAAGTGATTCGAGAACTTTCATGAAGTTGAGCGCTTCGGCATTGGGCACCGTGTTGCCCTCGGCGTCGCGGCGCTCGAACAGGTTGCGCTGGCCGCTGGTCTTGAAGTAGCCGATGCGAAGCTGCGACGGCTTGATCGAAGCGTTCCAGTTGAATGGGTATTCCTTCACAGAATAGTCGTATCCGTCGGGGCCCTGGATGGCCGCGAAGACGAGTGCGGCGTCCTCGGCGCTCCGACAGATCGGGCCGAGCTTGTCGGTGGTCCACGAGAGCGCCATGGCGCCGGTGCGCGGAACGCGGCCGAACGTCGGCCGGAAGCCGCTCACGCCGCACGTGCGCGCCGGCGACGTGATCGAGCCATTGGTCTCGGATCCGATCGAGAAGCCGACGCACCCGGCTGCCGTTGCCGACGCCGGGCCGGCCGATGAGCCACTGGAGCCCGTCGCGGGATTCCACGGGTTGCGCGTGCGCTCTCCGTACCAGACGTCGCCTTGCGCCAGCGCGCCGAGCGTGAGCTTGGCGACGAGCACCGCGCCGGCGTCGTCGAGACGTTTCACGACGGTGGCGTCGTAGTCGAAGACCTGATCCTTGTAGGGCAGGGCGCCCCACGTCGTCGGATAGCCCTTCACGGCGAGCAGGTCTTTCGCGCCCCAGGGAATGCCGTGCAGAGGCCCGCGATAGTGACCACGCGCGATCTCGGCATCCAGATCGCGGGCCTGTTTCCGGGCGCGTTCCTCGGTCAACGTGATGACGAAATGGAGCCGCGGGTCGTAGCGCTTGAGTCGCGAGAGATACATCTCGGTGAGCTCGGACGGCTTCACCTTGCGTGTGCGCACCATGTCCGAGAGCACGGTCACCGGCTGGTACGCCAGCTCGTCGAGGCTGCCCGGGCGCGCGATGATGGGCACGCGGCTGCGCTGCATCGGCGCCTTCGCTTTGGGCGCGAGCTTCTTGCCCGGCGGAACGGGCTCGAACACGATCGACGGGAAGACGCTCATGTCGAGCGGTTCCTTGTGCAAGGCCTGCGTCGCCGACTTGAGGCCGCGCAGACCCTGCGCGATCCCCGCGCGCTGTTCGTCGGTAAAGGACAGGCCGGCGATCGCTTCGGCGTCGGCGATCATCTCTTTCGAGATCTCTGAAGCCTGTTGCTGGGCGGCCTGACCCCACAGGACGCCGGGGAGAAGCGTGGTGCCAAGCCCGATGCTGCTGAAGTACGCCATGAAGGCGCGGCGATCGACTGCGGTGTCAGACATGGTTGTTGGGGAGGCGTTGTCATCCTGAGGAGCGTAGCGACGAAGGACCTACTGTCCTTGGCGGGCAACTAGATACGGACGGTAGGTCCTTCGCTTCGCTCAGGATGACAGCCTCGTGAGGCGTCCGCAAGCCGCGCTGCCGTGGCTGCCTATCTATCTCGGCCACCCATATGGGCTTGCAGCCCCTTGAAACTACCCGCTCGTCACCCGCGTTATCTGTCATCGAAGCATATGAGCGAAATCATTCTCGAGGGTGTCCTGTTCGTCGCGCTGGTCGCGGCAGTAGGCACCCTCTTCTACTTGGTGATCGTGCACTTCACACCGGTCGGTGTTCGGCTCCGCCAGACGCGGAACCGGAGGCGAATCGATCGCGCGGCCGACCTGGTGTGCCCTATTCATGGCCCGCGCGCCGCCTCGGATCTGGTACGCCTCACCAGCGGGGAAACGTTGTGCCCCGATTGTTACAAGGAGATTGCAAATGGGTAGCTCGATTGGCGACCGCCTCTCGTCTATAGGCTTCGCTCCAATGCCGGATAGTGGCTTGGGCCGGAAGATTCGACGCGTGGTCGGGCTGATCGTTGGCCTCATCGTCGTGCTCGTGCTGCTGCCGACGACCGTCACCTACGTCAACCCTGGTTACGTCGGTATCGTGATTCATCGCGCGGGCGGCGGCGTCGACAAAGTGCCGCTCGGCCCGGGGCTCCACATGCGAAATCCGTTGACGACGGGGATCGAGGAGTATCCGGTGTTCATGCAGACGTTGGTTCTCACGAAGGCGTCGACCGAAGGGTCGTCGCTCAACGACGAGATCAACGTCAACAGCAAGGAAGGGCAGCCCATCTCGCTCGACGTGTCGATGAGCTTCGAGCTGGATCCGGACAAGACGCCGAATCTGTACAGCACCTTCCGGCGCGACATCCAGGCGATCCAGCACGGCTACGTGAAGCAGTCGATTCGTCAGGCGCTGCAGGAAGTGATCGGCAACGAGGAGATCGCGGCCGTGATCGGGCCGAAGAAGGCCGAGGCAGTGAACCAGACGCAGATGCTGTTGTCGCAGCGGCTCGCCCAGTACGGCATCGTCGTGAAGCAGTTCACGATCAACGAGCTGCGCGCGCCGCCGGCGGTGATCGAGGCGATCAATCAAAAGAACGTGATGCAGCAGCAGGCGCTGACGTCGCAGAACGAGTTGCAGAAGAACACGTTCCAGGCGCAAGGCGACTCGATCAAGGCCATGGGTCATGCCAAGGCGATTCTCGCCGAAGCAGAAGCTCAGGCCAAAGCGAACGAGCTTTTGTCGCGGAGCGTGACGGCGAATCTCGTGCAGTACGAGATGGCGAAGAAGTGGGACGGGAAGATGCCGCAGGTGGCAGGTGGGGCGATGCCGTTGTTGCAGCTGGGGAAGCCGTAAGACCGGCGATGGGGGATGGGCGATGGGCGGTGACTGCGTCTCTCGCCCACCGCCCACCGCCCACCGCCCACCGCCTACTTGCCGATCGCCCGCTCCACTGCGCCCCGAACATCGCCGATCACATCCACGATATTCCCCGTTCGCTTCCACAACAGCTTTCCGTCGCGTCCGATCACGAACGTCGTCGGCACGCCGACGACCTGGTACGATTGCTCGATGGACGCCGCGGGATCGTGGGCGATGGTGAACCCGAGATGGTTGGTGGCGGCGAAGCGCCGAACGCGCTCGGTTTCGCCTTCGTCGACGCTCACCCCGATGACGCGGACGCCGCGTGATTTGAATTCGCGCGAGAGGGAATCGAGAGCGGCCATCTCTTCCTGGCAGGCGACGCACCATGTCGCCCAGACGTTGAGCACCGTCGGCTCTTCATTGCCACCGACGCGCACCGTGTCGCCGGCCAACGTCGTGGCGGCGTAAGCGGGAACGGGCGCACCGACCACGAGCGGCTGAAACGCCGCTCCCTCACTCCGCGGTTTCCCGCACGCCGCTCCCCCTCCCAAAACCGCGACGAGAACGGCGAGAACCGGCTTTCTCATCGAAGTATGCCGCGGCGCACCAGCACTTGGGCCTGGCCAATGGCCTCGAGTCCCTTCGGTGCTTTCGGGTCCATGGCATTCTTGGCCTCGGCCTCGGCTTTCCGTGCGACCGCTTCGCTCTCCTCGGACCATGCGACGGCGATCGAGTCGTGCGTCACGGCGAGGACGGGAAACGACGCCGCGCGTCCGACGTCACTGAATGGCACGGGGTCACCGAAGTGAAGACCACCGTCATTCGAGACGCGCGCGACGACGCGCGGCGTCTGCTTTGTGCCGTCGTCCCACACGACGATCACACGGTTGCTGTCGGCGAGCGAAAGCTGCACGTGCGCCGGCCGTGAGTACTGCGCGGTGCCGAGGGCGATCGCTTCACCGAACGTCTTGCCGCCGTCGGTCGATTGTGCGTAAAAGACGCCGGCGTTGCCGTCCTTGCCCGTCCACCACGTCACGTGCAGCGTGCCGCGCGCGTCGGTCGCGATGGCTGGACCGGCGTGCGGGCAGGCGTCGAATTTCCAATCGTCCTCGTGGACGCGCACCGGCTGGCTCCACGTCGCGCCCTGATCGTTCGAGCGCGCGACGACGATGTCGCGAATGCTGCCAGGATAGATGTGGCGCCACGCCATGTAGAGCGATCCGTCCGCCCCAGTGGCGAGCGACGTCCGGCAGCACGGGCATGCTTCGCCCATGTCGACGCGCGCGCGCGGCGACCAGGTCTTTCCGCCGTCCGTCGAGCGCGTGATCCACGACGTCGACACGCCGTGGGCAGCGTGCGGATTCCCTTGTTGCATCGAGACCATCTTCATTTCGGGCATCGACGCGTGCTCGGCCATCGTCGCGTCCTTTTCCGGTTTGCCAAGCCACGACACGTACACGTCGCCGTTCGGCGCGACGTGCAGCGCGTGGAAGCTGTGCGATCCAAACGGTGCCCCGTCGGTGACGGTGATCGGCGAGCTCCAACTCTTCCCGTTGTCGGTCGAGGTGACGATGCGCAACGCGGAGAGCGGGAATCGTTCGTCCGGGACTTCCTTCCCGACCGTGTACACGGCGTAGAGCGCGCCGCTCGACCCGAACGAAATTTTGGGCGGCGCTTCGCCGTGCGCCTGCACCGGGCCGAGCGAATCACGAATCTCCGCGGGGGCGCTGCCGTTCACGGAGACATACAACCGACCGTCCGTGCCCCCGTTCGGCGCGGAGACCCAGGCCACCGCCTGAGTCCCTCCCGGTCCGACAGCCACCATCGGCGCCGTGCCGACCGCCGTCGGCGCGCTGAGCACCGCCGATTCGCCGAGCTGAATCGACGGGGTACCGCCTTTTGCGCACGCAGCGAGAATCACAATCGCGGCTGCTCTCGCCGTTCGAATTCCGTGTGTCATAGCTCTCTCGTTAGAAGCGCAGGCGGAGCCCGCTCGAGAACGAGCGGTGCAGGCCAAGGATTTGGCCCGCCGCGCTGGTCGTGCCATTGTCGGCGTACTTGACGTCGGTCGCGTTGTTGACCGAGCCGTAGACTTCGACGCGCTCCGTGGCGCGGTACGACGTGCTCGCGTTCACGAGCGTGAACGCCGGCTGATAGATCGTGTGGTTCACGTCGAGGAACATCGCGTCGTTGTGACGCGCCCCGACGAACGCGTTCCATTTCGACGTGAGGCGCCAGGTTGTACCCAGCGTCTCGAGGTGCTTCGGCACGGCGCCGAGCTGCGCGTCGATCGGATCGCCGGTGGTCGCGGACGAGTAGTGACTGTCCGTGTACGTGTAGCCGCCGTCTATGGAAAGGCGTGGCGCTACGCGCCACGCCCCACTGAGCTCTAGGCCGCGCGAGATGGCGTCCTGACCGTTGGTGTTGAAGTTCACAGTCGCGGGGCAGTTCGCCAGCGTGGCGCCGCAGATGGCGACGACCGCCGCCGGCGCCGCTTGGGCGTTCGGGATCTTGTATGACGCGATCAACCCGCTGGTGTTGTACTGGAACCAGGTCGCGCCGACGTCGAGCGACTTCGTTCGCCAGTCGGCGCCGACCTCGCCGCCTTTCAATCGTTCCGGCTCGAGCAACGCGTTCGCGATCGTGATCGACGTCGTCGACGAGAACGACCGATACAGATTGTTGAGCCCCGGCGCTCGGAACGACTTGTATGCCGCGCCGCGCAGCGAGAGGCCCTTCGCCACATCGAGGCGCGCCGAGACGCTCGGATCGAACGACGTCTCGTGCGAATCGGCGATCGAACCACCCGACGTCGCTCCAGCCGCGCCGTTCGTGTACTTCGTCATCTGCGCGATGCCGCCGGTGTTCGTCCAATAGTCGTAGCGGAGGCTGACGGTCGCCTCGAACCGATCGACGGGAGAGACTTTCGCCTGCGCGAAGAGGCCGCCGAAGCGCTGGGTGCCGCGTCCGAAGTTGGTTCGATTGATCGTCGCGCTCGACACGCTCGACGTCGTGGGGCGATTGTAGGTCGTCGCGCGGTCCTCGCCGCCGACGCTGCGGAAGTCGACGCCGGCCTGCGCGCTGGCAAGCGGACCAACGGCTCCCACCGACGACAGCACCCCCGACGCACCGAGCTCGCGATACGGGTTATCGTCGTGCGAGTTCGCGTACTGGACGAGCGGCGAGTTGGTGGCCGTCGTGTTGCAGTTCGTCGCGGACGCCAGATAGCACCCGGCGCCATTCGACTTGTCGAAGCTCACGTACTGCCCCCAGGCGCGAACGTCGGCGCGCGCATTCTCGCCGAGGAACTTCGTGAAGCCGGCGGCGGCGTCGGGGCCCTTCTGGAGGTTCGCTCCATACTGATAGCCGCCCACGTCTTCGTTCGAGCGGTGATATCCGGCGCGCAGGAATCCGGTGAAAGAACCGGCCGGGGTGTAGTAGAGCGAGACCTGAGCGTTTTGGTTCGTCGCCGAGGACGCGGTCTTACCCGGCACCGTGTTGAGAAACGCATCCGGCGTTGTTTGGTAACCGTCGGTGCGCAGGGCGTCGCCGCTCAGGCGCATCGAGATTCCGTTGGCGAACGCCAGATTTTTGGAGAGCGACGCCACCGTCGTGTTCATCGACTGGTAGCTGATGTCCGCCTGCGCCGTCTCGTCGATCGGTTTGCGCGTCACGATGTTGACGACGCCGGCGACGGCGAGATTCCCCCACAGACTCGAGCTCCCACCGCGTAGGACCTCGACGCGTTCGATCGACGAGAGTGGGATCTTGAACCATTGCGTCGTGCTGTAGAACGGATCGTGGACGGGGATGCCGTCCACCAGCATCAAGACCTTGCTGTTCGTCACGCCGCGCATCTTCGTCTGCTGACCGGTGGGATCGGTCGTGTAATACGGCGCCCCGGGGAGGTTCATCCCCGGGATGTCGCGCAGTAGTTGATCGAGGGTCTGAGCGGGCGACTTGAGGATCTCGGCCCGCGACACGACGGTCGCGTGCAGCGGCACGCGCTCCAGCGTGGTGCTCGCCCGCGTCGCGGAGACGACGACAGCGGTCAGCGAGCGCATCGTCGTGTCGGCGGGCGTGGTGGCTTGCGCGGCGGCGCGGGAAGGCCACAGCGCGATTGCCGTCGCGAGGACGGCCAAGAGTCGAACAAATGGCCGCTGGTGGAACAATTGTCGAGACATTTTGAAGTTCGGCGTTTGTGAACGACGCACGCAGAGCGCGTCTGGGTCGAAAGTCGGAGCGAGCAAACAGCTCAGCTTCTGCGACCTGTCCCCGGGTAATTCACACGGATCGGCAAACGCCGATCGCGCCGAGCGAGTCGTTGACTCGCGAGGAAAGGCCGCGCGTCAGGCGCGCGGCGGTCCGGTCGTATAGGGCCGGGAGAACGACGGAGCGGGTCGAGCGAGGCGCTCGCCGCTCGGAAGGATCGAGGCGGGACGGTAGGCGACGGTGACCGCCGGAAGCTCGGGGGCCGACGTGGTCAGTGCGACCGCCGCGCTGCCCGCGCAGGCTCCGATGCAACTACAAGCATGGTGACCGTGGGACGGAGCACTCGCGGGCGCGTGGCTACCGTGACTTACCTCGGCGCTCGCGGCCGCGTGATGCGAATGGGCCGCCGGAGCCGTGCTCGTCGTCGTTGCGACGGCGCCGCCGTGCATTGGGCACGACTGCAGAACGCCCGGCTCCCCGACGACCAGCGGGAACCAGACGGCGAGACAAGTCGCCAAAGCGCGGAACCACGGGGTTCGTCGCATTCCCTATGATAATGACGCCTCAGCCCAAAACGTTCCAGGGCATGATGTTCAGGATCCTTTGTAGGGGACTCTCGGACCCGCATGGGTCCGCTATTGCCGACGTCTCGATGAACCGTATCTTGGACCCGGGCTCCCGACGGCGGGTCTCAGGTTCGGCCACCCTTCCTCCCCCCTCTCGGCGGACTTGTAAACACGATGCCAAACGAACTCAAGACCGTGTTGCTCGTCGAGGATAACGAGGACAACCGGTTCATCTACGCAACCGCGCTCCGTCACGTGGGCTACGAAGTCATCGAAGCCGTGTCGGGCACGCAGGGAATCAACCAGGCGCGCACGCGCGGGCCGGACCTGATCCTGATGGACATTTCGATTCCGGACGTCGACGGCTGGGAAGCGACGATCGTGCTCAAGGCCGATCCACTGACGCGCCACATCCCGATCATCGCGGTGACGGCGCACGTCCTCCCCGGCGACGAGCGTCGCTCGATGGAAGCGGGCTGCGATGGCTACCTCGCCAAGCCGGTTTCGCCGGCCACGCTCATCGCCGAGGTCGATCGCCGGTTTGGGCGGCCGAGTACTCCGGAGATACGCCGACGCGAGGCACGCGACACGGGACAGGCGACGCTGTAAGCCGGCGGGTCTGTCTCGCGTCTAGTTTTCAGGCATGGCCATTGTCTCATTCACCTCGCTGCCGGACTCGGCGCGGGTCTGGGTATTCGCGAGTGATCGCGAGCTGACCGGAGCAGCCGCGGACACGCTGCTCGCGGCCGTCGATCAGTTTCTTTCGCAGTGGAAGGCGCACGGGATGCCGTTGCGCTGCGCGCGAGAGTGGCGTGACGATCGATTCCTCGCCATCGGCGTGGACGTCGAGGCCGAGAATGCGTCCGGGTGTTCGATCGACGGGCTCTTTCGCACACTCCAACAGCTCGAGCGGACGATCGGCTCGCGTCTCGTCGGCGGCGGGCGTGTCTTCTATCGCGCCGGCTCGGAGATTCGCGCGGCGACCCGCGACGAATTCATCGAGCGGATCAAGGCCGGGGAAGTGCGCGGTGAGACGCCAGTGTTCGACGTCAGTGTGACGGCCGCGAAGGCCTGGCGCTCGGACTTCGAGCAGCCGGCGGGCGCGGGATGGACCGCGCCCTACTTCGCGTCATAAGAGTCCTTTGATCCAGCCACCGTCCACGGCGATCGACTGCGCCGTGATGTAGCTCGCCCGGTCCGAGCAAAGGAACGCGGCGAGCGCGCCGAACTCGCGCGGTTCGCCGAGGCGGCGCATCGGGATCTCACGCTCCAGGCGGCTGAGGATCTCCTTTTCATCGACGCCCTCCTTCCGCGCATTGGCGGCGGTGAGCTGCTCAACGCGCTCCGTCCGCGTATAGCCCGGAAGAATCGTGTTCACCGTGATTCCATCGGTCGCCACCTCACTGGCGAGAGTGCGCAAGAACCCCGTCACCGCCGCACGAATGCTGTTCGACAGCATGAGGTTGTCGACCGGCTGCTTCGCGGCGATGGAATTGATGGCGAGGATCCGTCCCCAGCGCCGCTCGCGCATTCCCGGGAGGACAGCACGCGTAAGCTCCACAGCGCTGCGCAGCGTGAGGTCCACGGCGGCCTGCCACGCCTTCCAATCGTGTTTGTCGAACGTGCCGGCAGGCGGACCACCGGCGTTGATGACGAGTATGTCCACATGGCCGAACCGCTCGAGCGCGGCGCGGGTGACCTGTTCGACGCCTGCCGTCGTCGAAACGTCCGCCGCGATCGCGATGGCGTCGGCACCTGTCTCCTTCGCGATGTCGCGTCGCGCAGCCTCGAGCGCAGCCTCACCGCGCGCGCACATGGCCAGCGACGCGCCCTCGGCAGCCAGCTCGCGCGCGGTGGCGAGTCCAAGTCCTTTGCTCGATGCCGCGACGAGCGCGACTTTGCCGCGCAGTCCCAAATCCACGGGCTATTTCCTTAGATAGGCGTCCGTCTTGTTCAACCAGTCCTGGCGCGGCGGATCGAAGATGTCGACGTCGAGCGTATCCTCGAGTGCCTCTGCTTTGTGAAACACGTTCGACGGGATGTGCAGTACCTCGCCCGCGCGAACGATCACTTCCTGCGATTCGTCTTCTCCGATCCAGAATTTGAGCGCGCCCTCGAGGATATACGTGAGCTGCTCGTTTTCGTGTTGATGCCTCGGCACGACGCAGCCCTTTTTGAGATACACGTGAGCGAGCATCATCCGGTTGCCGGTGATGAACTTCCGATCGAGCATGGGCGATACCGCTTCACGCGGCATCTGGTCCCACGAATACCAGGTGACGTTGGACATTGTTGTTTGAGAGAGGAGGAGCCGCTAAGGCTGGCGCCGAAGGCGGTCGGGAGCAAGAGTCATCCTGAGCGAGCGCAGCGAGCGAGGGATCTATTGTCTCGGTCTAGTTACCGGGTAAGGATGATAGATCCCTCGGGCGCTTTGCGCCCTCAGGATGACAGCTTTGCTTTCGCGGTGATCTGAACGTTGCCGCGAAGTGCACGAGACACTGGGCAGGTCTCGGCGGTTTGATTGGCGAGACGCTGGAGTGAGTCCTGATCGAGATTCGGCACGACGGCGCGGACCTCGAGGTCGATCCGCGTGATCGTGTTCGCGTCGTTCACCTTCTCGATCGTGCAGCGCGCGGTCGTGTCGACACTGGTCGGTGGGGTACCGTTCTTCTCGAGGTTAGCGCTCAACGCCATGCTGAAGCACGCCGCTTCGGCGGCGGCGAGGAGCTCTTCCGGATTCGAGCCCGGCCCCTCCTCGAATCGTGAGCTGAAACTGTATTGACCGCCCAACCCGGTCGCGCCCTTGAAGCTGCCCTTGCCTCCTTTGAGGCCGCCCTCCCACTTCGCGCTCGCCGTGCGTGTCGGCATTTCGTCTTTCTCCGGTGAATCGGGTGTTGGCTTGACGCCGCGTACGGCTCTCACTTGTATCCGATGAATGAGCGACGCGACGCCATCGGGAACGCTCCCACCGACCATCGAGCGAGTGCTCTCACGGTTCAGATCGATGGAGCGCGAAGAAAAGATGCAGGCGCTGGTCCACTACTCCAAGAAGCTGGAACCTGTGCCCGAACGCTTTCTCCAGCTCGATCGGGCCAGCTTCGCGGTGCCCGAGTGTCAGACCCGGGTCGATCTCTTCCCGGAATTCCACGACGGCAAGCTGCACTTCTATGCCGACCTGAACGTTAGACAGTCCCCAACGATCGCCGCCTTTCTGGCGATTCTCTTCTCGGCGATCAACGAACAGCCTCCGTCGACCACGCTCGCCATCCCGTCCGACTTCGTGCACCACATCATGGAAGGGATCGGCCTGTCCGGGCGCGAGTTCGGGTTGAACGCCATGGTCGCGCGCATCAAGCGCTTCGCCGAGCGGGCGACGCAGACCGCGGCATGAACGAAGCCGAGCTCGAGGACCTCCTCTCCAAGCCGCGCGACCAAACCGTCGCGGCGCTGGCGGCGTGTCCGGGTGACATCGTCGTTCTCGGGGCGGGTGGGAAGATGGGGCCGAGCTTGTCGCGCATGGCGCGTCGGGCGGCCGATGCGGCGGGTGGCGCGACCTGTCGCGTGATCGCCGTGTCGCGGTGGTCGTCGGAGGAGGCGCAGCGCGCGCTGAATGACGTTGGCGTCGAGACAATCCGCTGCGACTTGCTCGATCGATCCGCCGTCGGGGCGCTTCCGGACGCGCCGAACGTGATCTTCATGGCCGGACAAAAGTTCGGTACGACCGGCGCGCCGGAGATGACGTGGGGGATGAACACGCTCGTTCCGGCGATCTGCGCCGAGCGATACGCCGAGTCGCGCATCGTCGCGTTCTCGACCGGCAACGTCTACCCACTGACGGCGGTAGACTCGGGCGGCGCGCGCGAGATGGACACGCTCGGCCCGGTCGGGGAGTACGCGGCGTCGTGCGTGGGACGCGAGCGGATGTTCGAGCTCTTCGCCGAACGACGTGGCACTCGTAGCGCGATCGTGCGGCTGAACTACGCGATCGATCTCCGCTACGGTGTGCTGGTGGACATCGCGTCGCGGGTTCTCCGCGACGAAGAGATCTCGCTCGCGATGGGGCACGTCAACGTGATCTGGCAGGGCGACGCGAACCGTGTCGCGATCGAATGCCTGCCGCGTGCGGCGTCACCGCCGTTCATCGTGAATGTGACGGGGACGGCGACGCTCTCGGTCCGCCGAATCGCGACGTGGTTCGGGGAGCGCTTCGGCAAGATGCCGCGATTCACCGGCACGGAAGGCCGCGACGCGCTCCTCAGCAACGCATCGCAGATGGCGTCGATTTTCGGAGAACCGGAAGTCGATCCGTCGCGCATGCAGGAGTGGGTTGCGGATTGGGTCGAGTGGGGGGGCCCGCTGCTCGGCAAGCCGACAAAGTTCGAGGCGCGCGATGGCCGGTTCTGAGCGGGTGAGCGTTCGCGAGCATCTCCGCGCCGGCCAGGTGATCCCGGCGCATCCGCTCGCGCTGACGTCGTCGCGAACGCTCGACGAAGGCCGGCAGCGCGGTCTCACGCGCTACTATATGGATGCCGGCGCGGGAGGCATCGCCGTCGGTGTGCACACCACGCAATTCGCGATTCGCGATTCGAGCGTCGGGCTGTATCGTCCCGTGCTCGAGCTGGCGGCGGATGAAGCGCGTAGCGCGCTCGCCGGCAAGGATCGCCCCTTCGCGCTCATCGCGGGTGTCTGCGGTCACACCGCCCAAGCGCGCACCGAGGCGGATATCGCGGCCGCACTTGGTTACGACGCTGGCTTGTTGAGTCTCGGAGATTGGCGCACGGAAAGCGAAGCCGAGTTACTGGATCACTGCCGGATCATCGCCGAGGTGATTCCGTTGTTCGGCTTCTACCTCCAGCCGGCGGTCGGCGGACGCGTGTTGTCGTACGCGTTCTGGCGCGAGTTCGCGGAGATCCCGAACGTGTGGGCGATCAAGATCGCGCCATTCAACCGCTATCAAACGATCGACGTCGTGCGCGCGGTCGTCGAAGCGGGGCGCGACGATATCGCATTATACACGGGCAACGACGACAACATCGTGGCCGACCTGCTCACGCCATTTCCCGTGAACGTCGGTGGGACGACGGTCGTGCGGTGGATCGACGGTGGGTTGCTCGGCCAATGGGCGGTATGGACGCGTGGAGCGGTTTCACTGTTGACCGCGATCAAGGCCGCGCGTGTCACGGGCGAGTTCGAGCCGACGCTCCTGTCGCACGGCGCGGCGCTGACCGACGCGAACGCCGCGGTGTTCGACGCGGCGCACGGCTTCCGCGGGTGCATCCCGGGCATTCATGAGGTGCTGCGGCGGCAAGGGTTGCTCGACGGTGTCTGGTGTCTCGATCCGGACGAGACGATGTCGGTGGGGCAGGCGGAGGAGATCACGCGCGTTTCGAGGAGCTACCCGGAGGTGACAGACGAGGAGGTATCGTTCTGAGCGTCCGAGGCCGCTCTATCGTGAGGCTCTGCTGAACTACCTGACGCAGAGAACGCAGAGGAGCAGGGAACGCAGAGGGGTGCGGCACGCGCTCACGACTCCTTCCACAACGAGCCCGGACGAACCTTTCTTGGGAACCCCCGCTCAGGAAGCCACGAGACGCATCCCGAGCGGCCGGACCCAAGAAAACCCGGCTCGTGGCGCAGGAAGGTGTGAGCGCCTAGGCCTCCGCGTCCTCTGCTCCTCTGCGTTCTCTGCGTCAGGTAATTCAACAGAGCGTCCCGATAGAGTGCCCAACTACCAACGACGAGCTCAGGATGACAGCTCCTTCGGCTGCGTCATCGCGACATCCTTCGCGAGCGGCCCCTCATGGTAGACCGTTCGGCTCGGGAACGCGAACGACACGTTCTCCGACGCGAACCGTCGCAACACCGCGATGTTGATCGCCTGTTGGATGTCCATGAACTTCTTGTAATCTGGATCGAGGACGTAATACACGTTCTCGATACGAACGAAGGATTCTCCAAAGCTGGCCACGTGTGAGCGGTCGAACTGGACCGGCTGCTGCGACGTCACGATCTCTTCGACGATTCGCGGAATACGCGCCAGGACGTCAGGCGGAGTATCGAAGGTGACGTCGAGGTTGAACACGACCCGTCGCTGGTGCATGCGGCGCAGGTTTCGCAGCTTGCTCTTCAGCAGATCGGCATTGCCGACGATCACCTGCTCGCCGTTGACGCTGCGAATGCGCGTCGTCTTGAGGCCGATGTGCTCGACCACGCCGACAATGGTATCGACCGCGATCGTGTCGCCGACGTCGAACGGCTTGTCGAAGACGATGGCGAGCGCGGCGAGGACGTCGCCGAGGACGTTCTGCACCGCGAGCGCGAGCGCGATGCCGCCGACGCCCAGTCCCGTGATCAGCGGCGCGACGGCGAGACCGAACACGGTCTGCAGCGCCGTGAGTCCGATCATGATCCACAGGACGACTTTGGCGCCCACGCCCATGGCCGTGACCATCGCGATGCTCGCGCGATCGTGCGTCGCCGTGCGGTGTGTGAGGTAGTACTTCACCCAGAAGCCGACCGCGGCCGCGCCCCACACCGCGGTTTGCCACAGGACGACGAGTTTCGTGACGGACTGGAAGTACGTCGCCGCGCGCGCGCTCATCGAGAGCTGCGCGAATCCGACGAAAAGCGCGACGACGAGAAGCACCCACGTTCGCGTCTCTCGAATCAGCTCGACGATCATGTCGTCGATCTGATTCGTCGTGCGCGCCGCGAGCGCTCCGAGTCGCGACACGAGGACGCGTCGCACGAGTAGGGCGACGACGAACACGATCGCCGCCGTGACGGCGCCGGTCAGCCAAGCCTGGAGCGAGTTGTGGAGGAATTGGCGGAAAAGCACAGCTTATGATAATTCGGGCGGGAGGACTCCGTGTGCACTAATCGCGCTTGGCGAAATGGGAACTTGGACAGGTCCGAGGTCTCTGGTCCCAGGTCCCAGGTTGAAACGGCGGTGCTGTTCACCTGGGACCAGAGACCAGGGACCTGAGACTTTCAGAGCATTAAATCGCGACCAACGCCATTACCCAAATCACCGCTCGCCTGCGCGACGGACACACGTCGCCGTACTACGGCCATCTCCCCGTCGCACGCGTCGCAGTTGCCGCATTCCCAGCCCGGCTCGACGTCCTCGCCGAAGTACTCGAGAATGAAGCGCGTACGACACTGGGCGCTCTGGCAGTAGTTGATCATCGCGCGGAGCTTGGCGCGGTCCTGGATCCGGCGTTCTTCGTAGTCGGTAAGGTCCGCGCTCAGGTTCACCTGCGTCAACTTGTCGCGCAACCGCTCCCAGCTGCCGCCGCGGTATTCGCGTACGAGACCGTGACGCTTGAGGAGGACGAGAACGATGCGCGCCTTGCGCCGCGCGACGCCCGATTTGTCGGCGAGGTCGTCGAGCAGAATCGTCTCTTCGAATGGCACCTGCTCGAGCACGATCGCGACCTTCGCCGCTTCCTCGACGTCGGGATATTTCCCGCCGAGGAAATACGACTGCACCCGGCTGTCCTCTACTCTATAGAAGAGCGTGCACGTCGCGGGGAGTCCATCGCGTCCGGCACGCCCGGCCTCCTGGTAGTACGACTCCACCGAGCCGGGGAAATGATAGTGGATGACAAAACGGAGGTCCGGTTTGTCGATGCCGAGTCCGAACGCATTCGTCGCGATCATGGCCTTGAACTCGTCGGCCATGAAGCGGTCCTGCATCTCCTTGCGGTCCGGCCCGGCCATCTTGCCGTGATACAGGCCGATCGGGAACTGCCCCTTGAACTGCTCGTGCAGCCGCTCGGCCTCTCGCACCGTCGCGACGTACACGACGCCGACACCCGGGCTCTCCTCGAGCAGGCGCGTCAACTCGGCGTCCTTCATGGCCTGGTTGACGGTGCGCTTCACCTCGAAGCGCAGGTTCGGCCGCGCGAAGCCGGTGACCGTGACATGCGGCTCCTGCATGCCGAGCTGTCGTGCGACGTCGTCGCGGACTTCCTTCGTGGCCGTCGCGGTGAGCGCGAGAATCGGAGGACGCCCGAGTCGCGCCACGACGGAACCGAGCGTGAGATAGTCGGGGCGGAAGTCGTGGCCCCACTGGCTCACACAATGTGCCTCGTCGATCACGAAGAGGCTGACGGTGCGCGTGAGCAGTCGCTCGAAGAACTCGCGGTCCTTGAAGCGCTCCGGGGTGAGATAGAGAATCTCGCCGCTTCCCGCCTCGACGCGGTCGGCGAGATCGCGTGCCTGCGAGCCGGACAAGTGCGAGTGCATGGCGAGCGCGTCGACCCCGCACGCCGCGAGCTTGTCCTGCTGATCCTTCATGAGCGCGATCAGCGGGCTCACCACGATCGTGAGTCCAGGCAGCATCAACGCGGGCAGTTGATAGATGAGCGACTTGCCGCTTCCCGTCGGCATGACGACGAGCGCGTCGCGCCCCTCGAGAACCGCACGAATCGGTTCCCACTGACCTTTCTGAAATTCGCGATGGCCGAATCGCTCGACGAGCACACGTCGAGCCTTGGCCTGCTGTGAAGACGGCATCGCGGAATCCAAAGGGCAGGAACCGGACCGCCTGACTACCGAATGAGCGCCGCCGATGGCCAACCGGGCACTCGCCGGTCTCAATCGGGTACGAACTCAGCGGAGCGTTTTCCGTGGCTGACCTCGGCAACATTCGGGGGGGCGCAGTAGTTTTTGCACGTCCATTCAAGCCTATATGCTCATCAAGAAGCCCAACGACATAGCGTCGTCCGACATCACGACCGAGGAGCAGTACCTCAACCGCCGGAGATTCCTCGCGTCCGCGGGGATTGCCACGGGCGGCATTCTGGCGTCAGGTCGCCTGCTATCGGCCATCGCGCCGGCGCGACGCCAGGACGATAAGCCGAACACCTTCGAAGAGATCACGAACTACAACAACTATTACGAGTTCGGCACGGACAAAGAGGACCCCGCGGCGAATGCGAAGAACTTTCGCACAAAGCCGTGGACGGTGAAGGTGGACGGCCTGGTGAAGAAGCCCGCCGACTACCATTTCGAGGATCTCATCAAGCCGTACAAGCTCGAGGATCGCGTCTACCGCCTTCGGTGTGTCGAAGCGTGGTCGATGATCATCCCGTGGCAGGGAATCCCGCTGGCCGAGATGATCAAGCGCTTCGAGCCCCTGCCGAGCGCGAAGTACGTGCAGTTCACGACACTGCTCGCGCCGGATCAAATGCCGGGCGAGCGTTCAGGGGTTTTGCCCTGGCCGTACGTCGAAGGTCTGCGGATGGATGAGGCGACGAACCCGCTCACGCTCATGGTGACCGGCCTCTATGGAAAGACGCTGCCGAACCAGAACGGCGCGCCGCTGCGGCTGATCACGCCGTGGAAGTACGGCTTCAAGGGCATCAAGGCGATCACGCGCATCTCGTTCGTCGAGAACCAGCCGCGCAACACGTGGCAGATCGCGAATCCCAACGAGTACGGCTTCTATGCCAACGTGAATCCCGAAGTGGATCACCCGCGATGGACCCAGGCGAGCGAGCGCCGGATCGGTCAGTTCCGTCGTATCAAGACGCTCATGTTCAACGGCTACGCCGACCAGGTCGCGAGCATGTACGCCGGGATGGACCTGAGGAAGAACTTCTGACCGAGGCTGGTATCGCGGGGGTCGGTTCGCGCGAGAGGCGGGCGGGGGAGGGAGGGGGAGAGGTTCGTCGTCGCGCGAAGTCGGGCAGGGGTTTTCGGTTCTCATGGCAGAAGACCGCCGTGTTCGTCGTGGCCCTCATGCCCCTCGCCTGGATTGCGTGGAAGTTCACGCACGACGCGCTCGGCGCGAACCCGATCCGCGAGCTGGAGATCGAGACAGGGCTGTGGACGCTGCGGCTGCTTGCCGTGACGCTCTCGATCACGCCGATCCGCAAGGCGTTCGGCTGGAACTTTCTGGTGAAGTATCGCCGGATGCTCGGGCTATTCACGTTCTTTTATGCTACCGTTCATTTGTCCATGTGGGCCGGCGTCGACTGGTTCTTCGCATGGGGCGACATGGGCCACGAGATCGCGAAGCACCGGTACATTCTCATCGGGATGTCGACGTGGCTGATCCTGGCGCCGCTGGCGCTCACGTCGACAAAGGGCTGGGTGCGGCGGTTGGGAAGGCGATGGGCCGCGCTGCACCGTTTGGTGTACGTCGCCGCGATCACGGGGACGATCCACTATTTGTGGGCGGTGAAAAAGGATACGTTCTTCCCGGTCGTCTACCTGGCCGTGTTCGCTCTGCTGCTCGGCTATCGCGTAGTCGCCGCGCGGCAGCGGGCGGCTGCACGAGGTGCGCCGAACAGTCCCTGATGCCTCTCGTCACTCGACCAGCGACCGCGCGCGACCAGCCCTTCGCGTTCGCCGTGAAACGCGCGGCGCTCGGTGCCTATGTCGCGCAGGTTTGGGGATGGGATGAACTTGCGCAACAAGCCTATCACGCAGCCGATTGGGCGCGGCATCGGCCAGATGTTGTCGAGCTCGATGGCACGCCGATCGGAACACTGGAAGTAGTGGACCATCATGACCACCTCTACGTCGGCGAGTTCTACTTGCTCCCGGAGCACCAGCGCCGCGGGCTCGGGACGGAGCTGCTGCGTCGCGTGCTGGCGCGTGCGGACGCAGCCGACGCACCGGTCAGGCTGCAGTTCTTGAAAGTGAACCCAGTCCGCTCATTGTATGAACGGCATGGATTTCAGGTGACAGGCGAGTCGGCGACGCACTACTTCGCGGTAAGGCAGCCAGCACGCACGGTCGAGCAACTGAAATCACCCACCTCGGACGCCGATTGGGATGTCTATCATGCGATTCGGCGACACGTCCTGTTCGAACTGCGCGGGCAGGGCTCTACCTACGACGCGAATCACCCGGATGAGCATCGGTCGGGCCACCATCCGCTGATCTTCTGGTCAGCGGATGTCGCGGTCGGCGTCGTTCGCATCGACGTGCGCACCCCGGTGGCCACCCTGCGTCGCGTCGCCATTCGTGCCGATTGCCAGCGTCGCGGCTACGGGCGCAGACTCCTCGAAGCCGCGGAGCATTTTGCGCACGAGCACGGTTGCAGTCGAGTGGAGTCCCGCGTCGATCCCGGCGCGATAGGATTCTACGACCGCTGTGGGTACACGCGAGTGGATTCCAGCGATACGAACTCCTCGCCGCTGATGGCGAAAACCCTTCCATGAACGCATCCGTCTCGATGGAGAAGTGACATGGCCACACCAGCAAAGAACACGATTTGCCTTTGGTACGATCATGACGCCGAGGACGCGGCGCGGTTCTACGCGAAGACCTTTCCCGATTCGTCGGTCGGCACGGTACACCGGGCGCCGGGAGATTTTCCGTCGGGGAAAAAGGGCGACGTGCTGACCGTCGAGTTTACCGTGATGGGCATCCCATGTCTCGGGCTCAACGGCGGTCCGACTTTCAAGCACACCGAGGCTTTCTCGTTTCAGGTCGCGACCGCCGATCAAGCGGAGACGGATCGCTACTGGAACGCGATTGTCGGCAATGGCGGTCAGGAGAGCGCATGCGGTTGGTGCAAGGACAAATGGGGATTGTCCTGGCAAATCACGCCGATTGCTCTCACGAAAGCGATCTCGGATCCCGATCCCGCCGCGGCGAAGCGGTCCTTCGACGCGATGATGGAGATGAAAAAGATCGACATCGCCACAATCGAAGCGGCGCGTGCTGGGCGGTAGGTTCGGGCGCCGGGTCTTTATCATCGAGTTCCGATATGAGGCCAAGCGCAGGGTCAGCGCTCGCACGCGGCGTGGCGAACTGAATAGCTGAAGGGGCAATATTCAATCATGACATCCTCCTTGGTTCCGCAACATCCGCCACTCGTGGCCCAGAGCCTCGAAGCGTCGCTGACCACCAGTGACGTCGTGAAAAGTCGCGAGTGGTACTGTGATACTCTTGGCTTCGTCGTCGATCGTGAATACGAGCGGGACGGCAAGGTGTTCGCTATATCGATGCGCGCCGGCACGGTTCGCATTCTCCTCACGCAAGACGATGGGGCGAAGGGTGAGGAACGACGAAAAGGGGAAGGGTTCTCGCTGCAGCTGACGACCAGTCAGGATGTGGACGCGATTGCCGCCGCTGCGAAGCAGGCTGGCGCCACGCTGGACACGGAGCCGGCCTCGATGTGGGGCGTGCGAGCGTTTCGACTCCGCGATCCGGACGGGTTCCGCTGGACGATCTCCTCGCCGCGGCAGCCCTGACGTCTCGATTTGCATGACCGACTACGATCGCACGGAGCTTCCCACCGGTTACGACCGTGCGCGTGATCATGGCCCCGAGGTCGTCGACCTCTGGATGCGCACCGTGGCCGAGCACGTTCAAGGCCGCGCCATCAACAGCATTCTCGACCTGGGGTGCGGAACCGGGCGCTTCTCCGAGGGCTTGGCCGCACAGTTCAACGCTGAAGTGATCGGCCTCGATCCATCGATCAAAATGCTCGAGCGAGCCCGCGAGAAGCGGCGTGACGCGCGCGTCCGATACGAGCACGGACGCGCCGAGGCTATTCCTCTACGATCCGGGTCGATCGACCTCGTCTTCATGTCGATGTCGCTGCATCACTTCGCTGACGCCGTTGCCGCGGCGCGAGAGTGTCGCCGGGTGCTGTCGAGAACGGGAAGTCTCGTCATTCGGACAGGAACTCGTGAACGGATCTCATCGTATCCGTACGTTCCATTCTTCGAATCGACTCGATCCCTACTCGAGGAGACTTTGCCGCGAGTTTCCGAGATACAAGCCACGTTCGCGGCGGCGAACTTTCAACTCGTCGCGTCGAGGATCGTCGAACAAACGATTGCGCCGGATTGGATGGCGTACGCGGACAAGCTTGCGGCCGGAGGAGATTCAGTCTTGGCTCGATTGAGTCGGGAGGATTTTGACACTGGGCTCGAGGCGGTGAGACGCCACGCTGTTGCCGTTGGTCGACAACCCGTTATCGAGCCGATCGACTTGCTCGTCTTCGTGAGCCGGGAAATGTTGTGACAGTCGGCGCGCTGTGAAGCGCCTTCCAGGCGGAGCCCGATCGTTGGTCACCGTGCCGAGTAGGCTCGACAAGCCATTGTGGCGTTGCTCGAAGTGCGGTCGCGAGTTCGCGAATCGCAATCAGTCGCACGCGTGCGGTACGTACGACCTCGAGGCGCATTTTCGCGGAAGCCTGACAGGATCCGGAAGCTGTTCGACCGCGTCGTTGCCGCCGTCAAGCGGATTGGACCAGTCCACGTTCTTCCGGAAAAGACTCGGATTGCGTTCCAGACGCGGATGTCATTCGCGCAGATCACGCCGCGTCGAGGTTGGCTGGACGGACACGTTGTGCTCGCGCGTCGGTTGGAGTCGCCGCGATTTCGTCGCGTCGAGACGTTCTCCGCCCGCAACCACCTCCATGCCTTTCGGTTGGTGGACGAGTCCGAGATCGACGACGAGTTTCGCGCATGGCTGAGGGAAGCGTATCGTGTGGGCAATCAGGAGCATCTCAAACGCCAATGAGAGTTTCGCGCATTGCGGCGACCGTAACGGCCGCGGTCATCGCCATCGGCAGCAGCGTCGCGGCACAGAGTGACAAAACCGGCCGCGGGCTGGACGTGGTCGCCCGGCTCTATCGCGACTTTGCCTGGGAGGCGGTGGTCGAAACTCCGCCGTGGCACGGTCACGAATTGCTCGATCAGCCCCGCGTCGTGCTCGCCCGCTACTTCGACAACGAACTCATTCGGCTTTGGCTGGCCGACCGGGCGTGCGAGGCGCGCACGCACGAGATCTGTAAGATCGACTTCATGCCGATTTGGGATTCCCAAGATCCGTCGGGGACGTTCGTGTCGATCGACTCGACCACAGATCCCGCGCTGGTGAAAGTCGAGCTACGCCACCCGTTCAAAACCGAACCGAGAACATTGAACTACCGCTTGGTGAAGACGCCCGACGGCTGGCGAATCCATGACATCGTTCGGCCGGGGAATTGGTCGCTCGTCAGCCTGCTTTCGCGAAAGCCGTGAGGCCATCATGGAAATGACGCCCTATCTCACCTTCAAGGGTGATTGCGAAGCCGCCTTCGGATTCTATCAGCAGAGTCTCGGCGGAACCCTCGGCGGGGTTTTCAGGTACGCGGGTACGCCGTACGCCGATCAAGTTCCTCCCGACTGGCAAGACAAGGTGATGCACGCGAGCCTGACTGTCGGCAATCAGGTGCTGATGGGCGCCGACGTCGCGCCTGAGCGTTATGAAGCGCCAAAGGGTTTTTCGCTGTCGCTTCAGTTGAGCAGCGCCGCCGACGCTGAACGCATCTACGGTCAGCTGTCGGCGGGCGGGACCATCAAGACGCCACTCGAAAAGACCTTTTGGGCGGAGCGATTCGGCGTCGTGATGGACCGCTTTGGGGTCACGTGGTTGATCAACTGCGACGGTTCAGAGAGCTGATATCGGCCGCTGAGTGGGTGCGTTGCTCTCTCCGCCACTTGGTGATATACGGCAGCGCGAACAGGTAGAGTCCGGAGAAGAGGAGCAGCGCGAGAGGCAGTAGCGGTGAGTACGTGATCCACGCCGGCGGCTGCTGCTTTCCCTGCGCCATGCCCAGCGCGACGAAGTTGGCGATGACGGTGATCGTGAAGGCAATCGACAACCAGCGGTGTGTCTGGCGAATCGCGCTGTTCCAGTTCATGGGATCCTCGCGAGCAGGTCTTCGAGCTTGCCGCCCATCATCTTCCAGCCGTATCGCGCGCCGCCCGATTCGCGCTTCTGCTCCGTCGTGAAGCCGGATTGCACGAGTGACAGCCGGGTGCCCGACGCCGTGGGTGCCAGGGTGAACGTCACGACGGTGTCGAGAAAGGGAACTGTCCACGCGTAGCTGAGCTTTCGGTTCGGCTCGATCTCGAGGAATCGGCAATTCACCGTGCCGTCCCAGCCCGGATACGCCTGCGTCTTGAACGTGAAGGCAGCACCCGGCTCGAGCTGGAGATCGAGGACGGGAAGCAGCCACTCGGCGAGCAACGCTGGGTCGGTGAGTGCGCGCCAGACCTTTTCGGGCGGATGCGGCAAATCGAAGTCGAACGAGATGGTTTCGGTTTGCGATCGCGGGGTCGTGTCGGTGACAGTCATTGGTCCATTTTCTCCAGCAGTCGTTCGAGGCGATGGACGTGTTCCGTCCAGAAGATGCGGTAGTGGGCGACCCAATCGATGAGCGGTTTCATTCCTCGGGCTTCCACGCGGTAGTACACGAAGCGTCCTTCACGTCGGGCACTCACGAGGCCGGCCTCCTTCAACGCGGCGAGATGTTGGGATACCGCCGGCTGCGAGATGTCGAACCGCGCCGTGAGATCCTTGACCGCCGCCTCGCCGCGCGTGAGCGCCTCGAAGATTGCCCGACGGCTCGGGTCCGCCAGCGCCTGGAAAACCTTGTCCTCGATCGTGATTCCACTCTGCACTTGTAATATATAAGTCACCACTTATATATTGTCAAGCGTGCCCCACAACCGGGCCGCGCTAGAATCCGCATTGGATCCTGATCCACACTTTCGGAGTCCCACGATGCCGAACGCCCCGCGCAAGAAAACAGCAGGGAAAAAAAAGACGAGCAAACCCAAGAAGGATTCAGCTCCACCGGGAAACTCGGCGTCTCGGCTGATCGACCAAAGGATCAAGGAGTTGGGCGACTGGCGAGGCGAGATGCTCGCGAAGCTCCGGGCGTTGATCAAGCAGGCCGATCCCGACGCGGTCGAGGAATGGAAGTGGGACGTGCCGGTGTGGTCGCACGACGGATTGATCTGCACCGGGGAGAGCTACAAGCAGATCGTGAAGCTCACGTTCGCGAAAGGAGCGTCGCTCGCCGATCCGTCGCACCTTTTCAACTCGAGCCTCGAAGGGAACACGCGGCGCGCGATCGACTTTCACGAAGGTGAGAAGATCGATGAGAAGGCGCTCAAGGCGCTCATTCAGGCGGCGGTAATGGCGAATACGTCCCGAGTGCGCCGTTGAGTGCAGTCGCGCGCGCGCGTCTCTCGTCGCGACCGTGAGCACGCACTTCGCGCCGTCATGACACATTCGCGCGCCGCGGAGCTGATCGAGAAGCTCGGACTGCAGCCGCATCCGGAAGGTGGATTCTTCCGGGAGGTTTTTCGCTCGGCGAATTCCGTGATGCCTGCCGACGAGCGCGGACCTCGCGCGGCGATCACCACTATCTATTTCCTGTTGACGCGTGACATCTTCAGCCGCTGGCATCGCGTCAAGTCGGACGAAGTGTGGCATCTCTACGAGGGCGGGCCACTGGAACTGTTCGAATTGGATCTCGATGCGGGCACCCTGGAGAAACACCGTCTGGCGAACATCGGCGATGTCGACGGAGCGCCGGTGCGAACGATTCGCGCTGGACGCTGGCAGGCGGCTCGCGCGGCGGGCGAGTACGCGCTCGCGGGGTGCAGCGTCGGCCCGGGCTTCGACTACGCGGATTTCGAGATTCTCTCGGACAATCGAGCCGGCGCGCAGACGCTGGCGAAAACCTGGCCTGAATTCGCGGCGCTCCTTTGAGGTAGTGTAGACATGGCGCATGGTGCTCCCGGAGCTATCCGCTGGGCCGCTCGGTACGACCTGCTGATCAAGCTGGTCACGCTCGGACGCGAGGGAGCGATGCGCGAGCGGATGCTCGATCTCTCCCGCGTGACGAGCGGTGAATCCGTGCTCGACGTCGGGTGTGGCACGGGCACACTGGCGATCGCCGCGAAGCGTCGCGTCGGCGACGCGGGAACGGTGGACGGCGTCGACGCATCGGTGGAGATGATCGAGCGGGCGCGAAAAAAGGCGAAACGCGCGCATTCCGGAGCCGTTTTCCAGATGGCGCTCGCCGAGTCGCTGCCGTTCGATACCGGCCATTTCGACGTCGTACTCAGCACGGTGATGCTGCACCATCTGCCCCGCGCCGTGCGCGCGCAGGCGATCCAGGAGATGCGGCGCGTTCTCAAACCGGGGGGACGCCTTCTCATCGTGGACTTTGGCAAGCGAACGTCGGAGCACGGTGGTCTGATGGCGCATTTCCATCGGCACGGCCGCGTGAGCATGGCAGATCTCACGGCGCTCGTCGAAAGCGCATCGCTCGAAATGATCGACAGCGGATCCGTCGGCGTTGGAACGTTGATCTACGTACTCGCCTCCCGCGAGTGACGCAATGCCATTGAGAATCAATGCGCACTGGGCGTGGTTTCACGTCGCCGAAGAGGAGATCAATCATCGCGGCCAGATCCGCTGGCTGCGCGCGAGGCTGCCAAAGTCGTGATGGCCCGGCGGTACCGGATCGCCGTGATTCCGGGCGATGGAATCGGGAAGGAAGTCGTGCCCGCCGCCCAGCGCGTGCTCGAGCGCGCGTCCGCGCGTTTCGGTTTCACGCTCGAGTGGCGCGAGCTCGATTGGAGCTGCGAGCGGTATGCGCGATCGGGAAGCATGA
>Ga0207689_10001169_pt1 | contig 25272 bp, 22 predicted proteins | sample KBSMisM52_FD_184312 | JGI IMG/M metagenome (GOLD analysis project Ga0207689, IMG submission 184312) | Miscanthus rhizosphere microbial communities from Kellogg Biological Station, Michigan, USA - KBS Miscanthus M5-2 (SPAdes) (version 2) | ecosystem: Host-associated > Plants > Roots >... | reverse complement strand
CGCCCCCGGACTCGCCCCCCGACTCGCCCCCCGACTCGCCCCCCGACTCGCCGTCCGACTCGCCGTCCGGCTCCACCGCGGACCCGACCCCGGACTCGACGACGCCACCGGCCGGCCCGACCCCGGACTCCTCCGCCCGTCCCACCGCGGATTCGCCTTCGGACTCGTCGCGGGACGGCGCCCAGGACTCGCCGGCTGGCTCCGGGGCCGCCCACACTGCGGACCCAGCCCCGGACTCGCCGACGCGAACGGCCGGCCCGGCCGAAGCCGGGTGCGTGGTCTCCGCCGCGGCCGAGCTGGACTCCGGCGCGGCCGTCGCGCCCCGCCCTGCCGCCTCGGACAGACTCGTGGTCTCTGGACGATCCCGAGTCTCATCCTCCGGTCGAGGGTGGGACTCTACGTCCCTGCTCATGCCCGGAACAGGTGGCGGCGGATAGCCGCCGCGTTGCCGAAAATGCGGATCCCGAGCACGACCACCACCCCGGTCGACAGCTGCGCGCCCACCCCCAGCTTGTCCCCGAGGAACACGATCAGCGCCGCCACGAGCACGTTCGACACGAACGACACGACGAACACCTTCGCGTCGAAGATTCCGTCCAGCCGGGCCCGGATCCCGCCGAACATCGCGTCGAGCGCCGCCACCACCGCGATCGGCAGGTACGGCTGCAACCACAGCGGCACCACCGGCTCGAACACCAGCCCGAGCGCCACGCCGGCGACGAGCGCGAGCGCGGGGATCACCGTCCACCTCCGGAGGGTCGCGGCGCCGGAGCCGAACCCGGCGTCGACACAGTAGTCGGCGGCGGCACCGGCGAGGCGTAACGAAGGTCCGGGTCGGTCGCCGCCGGCAACCGCACATCCTTGGCCGCCCGGACGGTGAACTGGATCCCGTACAGCCCGGTGTACGACTGGAACCGCCGCGCCGCCTCGCTGTCGGCGAACCGCGGCAGGAGCGTGGCCGGGTCCCCGACCGCCGCGAGCGTGTACGGGCTCTGCACCGGTCGCAGGTCGACCAGGATCGCCTCACCGGCCCCGCGGATCGTGGTGGTCGGCGCGAGCCGCTGGCCGCCCACCGACACCGCCTCCGCGCCGGCCGCCCACAGCGCGTTCACGAGGCTCTGCAGGTCCCGGTCCTGGATCCGGCCGTTGTCGTCGACGGACACGGGCACGCGCTGGCCGGTGTTCGGGTCCACCTGGTCGGTGCCCGACGCGTCGCCGACCACGACGGCGACGCCGGGCCCGTGCACCGCCCGCTGCGCCGCCGCCTCCTCCAGCCGGCGTACCTCCGCCGCGGCCCGGTCGCCGTCCCGGCTCGCGGTCAGTGCCGCATCCCGCTGTCGGGACAGCTGTCCCGACAGCTGCTGGGCGCGCCGCTGCAACGAGTCGGACAGCGCCGACCCGTCCCGGACGTCCTGTACGAGCGCCTGCCGGACCCGCTCGGAGTCCGGCGCCTGCCGCAGCGTCGCCCGATAGGCGATGGCGAGCACGAAGCCGAGCAGCAGCAGACCGGCGGCGAGGATCGCGGTGGTCCGCCTCCGTGCCTTCGGCGACTCGTCCTTTTCTCGACGAGCGGCTGCGGCATACCCGCTGTCAAGGTGATCGGTGAACAACTCGATGAGCAGCGAAGTCGACATGTTGCCGATTCGCGGGCGGTGGCTAGTGTGCTCGTCCCCCCGCAGCTCGAGGGCCCGGCGGACCATCGGGTCCGGCGCTCCCTCGGCGTGCTCGCCCTTGCCCTTCATCACCCGGCGTCCGCCCCGCGGTCCGTCCCGGCGCCCCGGTCGGCCCTGATCACCTGTACCACCTGCATCCCGTACAGCACGCCGGAGAGCAGGTAGAACACCGTCCCCCACCAGACGAACGCCCAGGCGAGCGGCCGGGCGACGCCGGACACCGCCCAGTCGTGCGCCCCGATGAGCAGCAACGGGAACGCGTAGAGCAGGCAGAAGGTGGCCGACTTGCCGAGATAGCTCACGTTGAGCGGGGCGATCCCCCGCCGGCGCAGCAGCCAGACGCCGGGCGCCAGGACCAGGTCACGGCCGACGATGATCGCGGCCAGCCACCACGGGATGATGTCGCGCAGCACGAACGCGACCAGCGTGGCCAGGATGTAGAGGCGGTCCGCCGCCGGGTCGAGGACGACGCCGAGCTTGCTGGTCTGGCCGAGCGCCCGGGCGATCTTGCCGTCGAGGTAGTCGCTGATGCCGGCGAAGGCCAGCACCAGCAGCGCGGCGAGATCGGCGTGCGGGCCGAGCAGCAACCAGAGGAAGACCGGTACGCCGGCCAACCGCAGGATCGACAGGACATTGGGGATCGTGAAGACCCGATCGGTGGGGGCTGCGCCCCGGGCGGCCGTCATCGGCTCCCCGCTCCTCGGCGGCAACCCCCGCCCTCCTCGGCGCTCGCGTTCCCTGTCGGGACGACAGGATTTGAACCTGCGACCCCCTGACCCCCAGTCAGGTGCGCTACCAAACTGCGCCACGTCCCGATCCGCACCCTCTCGGGCGCGGGCTTGAGCCTACCGCAGCCCGGTCCCGCCTCAGTGCGTGTCACAGGGCGTCACCGTCTGCACCTGCACTGGAGGATGGGACTTTGACCAACGTTTCACGTGGATCCAACGTCGATCTTCCCGGCGCGCCTACTTGCGCCGCTCCCGTACCCGCACCGCGACCTCGACCGGCGACCCCGGGAAGCCGAAGTCCTCGCGCAGCCGCCGCTCCACGAACCGCCGGTACGCCGGCTCCAGGAAGCCGGTCGTGAACAGCACGAACCGCGGTGGCTTCGTGCCGGCCTGGGTCGCGAACAGGACCCGCGGCTGCTTGCCACCCCGCACCGGCGGCGGCGTCGCGGCGATCAGCTCGCCCAGCCAGCTGTTGAGCCGGCCGGTCGGCACTCGCCGCTCCCAGGACTCGAGCGCGGTGCGCAGCGCCGGCGTGAGCTTGTCGACACCGCGTCCTGAAGACGCGGAGATGTTCACGCGCGGAGCCCAGCGGACCCGGGCCAGCTCGCGGTCGATCTCCTTGTCCAGCCGCTGCCGGCGGTCGGCGTCGACCAGGTCCCACTTGTTGAACGCGATCACCAGCGCCCGGCCGGCCTCGATCACCGCGCCGATGACCCGCTGGTCCTGTTCGCTGATCGGCTCGCTCGCGTCCAGCAGCACGACGGCGACCTCGGCGGCCTCGATCGCGGCCGCCGTCCGGAGCGACGCGTAGTACTCGGCACCGCTCGCATGCGCGACCCGCCGTCGCAATCCCGCTGTATCGACAAACCGCCAGGTCTCTTCACCGATCTCAACCAGCGAGTCGACGGGGTCGATCGTGGTACCGGCGACCGGGTCGACCACCGCCCGCTCCTCCCCGGTCAGCCGGTTGAGCAGGCTGGACTTGCCCACGTTCGGCCGCCCGACGAGCGCGACCCGGCGCGGCCCGCTCTCCTCGTCGTCGCGGTCCGCCGGCGCCTCGGGCAGCGCCCCGAGGATCGCGTCGAGCAGGTCGCCGGAGCCGCGACCGTGCAGCGCGCTGACCGGGTACGGCTCGCCCAGGCCGAGCGACCACAACGAGGCAGCTTCCGGCTCGGTGCGCTCGTCGTCCACCTTGTTCGCGGCCAGCACGACCGGCTTGCCGCCGCGGCGCAGGACCCTGGCGACGGCCTCGTCGGTCGCGGTTGCGCCGACGCTGGCATCGACGACCAGCAGCACGGCGTCGGCGGTGCGCATGGCGTGGTCGGCCTGTGCCGCCACCCGGGCCTGGAAACCCTTGGCGTCCGGCTCCCAGCCACCCGTGTCGACCACAGTGAACCGCCGGCCCGACCACTGCGCGTCGTACGCGACGCGGTCCCGGGTCACCCCCGGCACGTCCTGCACGACCGCCTCGCGCCGGCCGAGGATGCGGTTGACCAGCGTCGACTTGCCGACATTAGGTCGGCCGACGACGGCGAGCACGGGCAGGTCGAGGACGTCCTCGGTGTCCTCGGCGACGGTCATGGCGGGTCTCTTTCCGGTTCGGCGGGCGCCGGGCGCCTCGCGGCGACATGGGCCGCGAGCGCGCGGTGGATCTCGTCGGCGGCAGCGGCAACGGTACGCCGTGTCGCGGGCCCGGCGGACAGCCGGAGCGGATCACCGACCCCGACCAGGATCGGTGACCGGTGCGGCCCCAGTCCGTACAGCATCGGCCCAGTCGACGAGCGCACCGTGGTTCGCCGCGAGTAGCACCGTCCCGCCATCAGGAGCGGATCCGACGATGGTCATCCGAGCCACCGCCCAAGAACCGCCCCGACTGCCCGCGCTCCCACGAAGCCGGCCCGACGCCACCGCGGCTTCCGACTCGCCGATCCCCGGGTGCCACGAAGCTCGCCGGCCCCGGCTTCGGCGTCTGACCCGCCGGTCACCCGGGTCCCACGAGACCGGCCCGACGCCATGTCGGCTTCTGACCCTTGGTCCCAGGAAAGCTTGCCCGGCCCCCCATCTCCCTTGTGACGTGCTCTTTTTCGGTGCCCTCGCACAAGGCCCGAGCGCAGGATCACGTAGGGCGCTGCGCGCCCGCATGGACGATGTGTCGCTCCGCCGCCAAGTCGACAAGGCGCTGGATCACCTCGTCAATAGCCATGCTCGTGGTGTCGACATGCACGGCGTCCTCGGCAGCCCGCAATGGACTGTGCGCCCTGCTGCTGTCGTACGCGTCCCGCCGGTCGAGGTCCGCGGCCGTGCCGCTCCGCTCTGTGCCGTCCTGCCGTGACCGTCGCGTCGCCCGCGCGTCCGGCGAGGCGGTGAGGAAGATCTTCAGCGGTGCGTCCGGGGCGACCACGGTCCCGATGTCCCGTCCCTCGACGACGACCGCTCCGGTGCCGATGAGCTCGCGCTGCTGGGCGACGAGGAGAACGCGCACCTCCGGGATGGCGGACACCGGGCTGACCGCCGTGGTGACGGCCTGCGACCGGATCTCCTGGTCTACCCGGCGCCCGTCGACGCTGACGTGCTGGTCGTCCGGATCGGTCGTCACGGTGATCTGCGTACGGGCTGCAAGGTCGGTGACCGCGGCCGCATCGTCCGGGTCGACCCCGTTCCGCAGGACCACCCAGGTCACGGCCCGGTACATGGCGCCGGTGTCGAGGTACCGGAAGCCCAGCCGTCGGGCCAACCCGCGAGCGACGGTCGACTTGCCGGTGCCCGACGGTCCGTCGAGGGCGATCACATCCCGCGCGGCGTCCGACGCCTGCTCCGACCACACGGCCGACATTGTGCCCACACCGCCATGCCGGTCACTCACCGACGCTTCGACCATCCCTCGCTGACAGCCCTAGACATATTGCTATGGAACGTCCATCCCTCAACAGCAGATCCGGTCGGCAAGCCCCCGAACGCAAGCTCAGCTCCGGTCGCGCTCCCTGATACTCGGCCGGTGTGGCTGACCTCCGCAATGGCGCCTCGGCGCCCGCCCGAGATCGCCCATCCCCGCCGCCCACCAAGCGTCGCCACACCACCGCCGGACGAGCAGGCGCCAGCCTGGCCACCGTCGCCCGAGCGCCTCGGACCAGGAGTGCTCGAGCTCTCACTTCGGCCGATCCACACCCGTCGTGCGCCACACCGGACCGACATTGTGCACGACTCCCGCCCCCGGGCCCCTTCTATCCCTGTTGGGCGGTGGCAGCTCACCGGTGGCCGCACATCCGGTCCCACATCTCTGCACCCCCAGCGCGCCTGACCGGAATGCTCACGAGGCCACGCACCGAGACCGTCCCCCGGCCTGCCAGCTGCGCCGGCAGGATCTCGGAGCTGGGCACGCCCGCGACCCTGAGGTGGCGCGACATCGAGTCTCACGACACCTGGCAGCCCACGCGATCTCGTTCCCGATGACCCCACGCTCGCCGGGCTGGCGGTTGGCTGCCGTCGGTGGAGGCCGCGACCGCGCCGCGGTCAACGCTTACTTGAGCGGGGCACGACTCTGCCCGGAGTCTCGATCCGGTTGGGTCTGCTGGGCACCTCAGGTGGCAACGGCCAACAGCACCGCATTCGCCGGAACCCTGGTCATCATGCCGGCGCATCGGCAGCCAACGGTGGTCCTCCGTGCCCATGTCGGCGGCCTGCCCACGAACCTGCTGCCCGAGGCGCCGGCGGGTTGTCCGCCGGCGCGAGCTGGTCGAGTTGGCCACCGAGGAGCCCAGCGCCCGGCAAACCGACGGCCTCGCAGCCGGATTCCACTGAACCGCTCCGAACCTCATGTGGCACTCCGGCTGGCGAGCCGCCAGATCCGGGCGCCATCCCGGAACCGCGGGCGGGACCGACTGTACGGGCAGACCGCCGTTCATCCGCCAGAGGCCGACTTCACATCGACTGTGTCCTCGCCCAGCTGGGCGGGATACATGGAGCCCGGCAGCAAGATCAACAGATGTGGCTCTAGACGCTTCTATTGTTCTAGTGCCTAGAAGCTATATCGACACACCGCTAGAGCATCTGCTCTATCCAGAAACGGGACTATTCTGAAGGCGGCGAAACTTAGCTCTTAGTCGACATCTACGCCGCACGCCCGGTCGTGCGGTCGCCCGACGCGTTGGAGTCGACTTAGTCATTTGCCGCAGCGTGCTCACCCTGAGATCAGGTCGATGAGTCGACGCATACTGTCGCCGGCCACCCGTCCGTCCGTGGCATAGGTCCTGGGCCTTTATATCGACATAATGGCCGGACGTGTGGGAGGAACGGCAGTCGACAAAGCGCTTCGTCGATGAGGCGATCAAGCGATCAAACGTTGAGCCGCTAGACAGCTACGCAGGCTTGGAGACCAAGCTGTGGAGGTCGCCGATCTCGCGCTGGCTGAGCTTCCGGACAGTGCCCTGCCGCTGATGGCCGAGGCTCACCGGACCGATCGCGGTCCGGACGAGCCGCGACACCGGATGGTCGACCGCTTCGAGCAGCCGGCGCACGAGGTGGTTGCGACCCTCGTGCACGACGAGCTCGACGACCGCCCGACCCGCCGCCACATCGACCACGGCAAACGAGTCGACCTTGATCAGGCCGTCCTCGAGCTCGACCCCCTCGCGCAGCCGGCGCCCGAGCGATCGCGGGATCGGCCCCGGCACCTCGGCGAGGTAGGTCTTCGATACCTCGAACGACGGATGGGTCAGCCGGTGCGCCAGGTCGCCGTCGTTGGTGAGCAGCAGCAGGCCTTCCGTCTCGGCGTCGAGCCGGCCGACGTGGAACAGCCGCTGTGAGCGCTCGGCGACGTAGTCCCCCACCGTCGGCCGGCCCTCTGGATCGCTCATCGTGGACAGGACGCCACGGGGCTTGTTCAGCGCGAGATAGACGAGATCCTCGCGCACGTTGATACGCGCACCGTCGACGCTGACAACCGCGGTCTGTGGATCCACGCGCATTCCCTGGCCGCGAACAACCTTGCCGTCGACAGAAACGCGGCCGGCGGCGATCAGTTCCTCGCACGCGCGCCGGGAACCAAGCCCGGCCGCGGCCAACACTTTTTGCAGACGTACGCCTTCGGTCTGCTTCTCAGGTAGAGAGTTCGACATCGTCCAGCTGTGAGGTATCGGGTAGGAGTGGAGCAAGAGACGGAAGTTCGTCCAGTGACCGGAGACCCATCTTCTCCAAGAAGAGCGATGTTGTCCGGTAAAGGCCGCCACCGGTGTCCGGGTCTGCGCCGCACTCCTCCACGAGACCCCTGGTGAGCAGGGTACGCATGACCGCGTCGACGCTCACCCCCCGGATGGCCGAGATACGCGAGCGCGTCACGGGTTGGCGATAGGCGATGACCGCCAGGGTCTCGAGGGCCGCCTGGGTGAGCCGGGCCCGCTGGCCGTCGAGCACGAACCGCTCGACGTACGCGGCGAACTCCTCGCGGCTGTAGAGGCGCCAGCCGTCAGCGACCTCACGAAGGTCGAAGCCACGGCCGCCGGCGTCGTAGTCGTCCCGCAGCGAGTGGAGGGCGCCCTCCACCTCGGGCACCGATCGGCCGAGGACCTGGGCCAGCATCTGGGCACTGGTCGGCGTGTCGACAACGAGCAAGACCGCTTCAACGGCAGAGCGGAGACGGTCCGGGTCGGCAAGCTGATCCAGCTCCGCCTGAACCGGGCCTCCGCTCCCCTCCCCGGCAGTACCACCTGAGTCCGCGTCCCCCTTGCCGGAGGCTCCACCCTCGGCGAGGTATCCCTGTCCGGCGGACATCGCGCCAGTCGACTCGGGGGCATCACCACTCCACGGCCAGCCGCGCGCGCTGCCAACGCGCGGGCCACCCGAGTCGGCGTCGTCCACGACGGCTCCGGCTCCGGAGCCACCATCGCTCACCCCGCCCTGGTTCACGACGGAGTGGCCACTGGACATCGAGTCGACCCGCGTGCTCGAGTCCTCGACAACTAGCTCGGTGTCCACGCTCGGATCGCCATTGCCGGGGACCGTCCCGAGCGCGTCCGCCTCGGCTCTCGGGCCCCCTTCGGTCGCCGGGGCGGCTTCGGCTGCCGGGCCGGCCTCGGCTGCCGGGCGTGCTTCGCCTGCCGGCCCGGCTTCGGCCGCCGAACCCCCTCCGGCCGCCGAACCCCCTTCGGCTGCGGGGCTCGTTTCGGATGCCAACTCCGCTCCCGCTTCCGGGTCCGTCTCGGCTGCCAGGTTGGCTGCGCCGGTCGAGTCGGCCGCGCCCATCGAGTCGGCCCCGCCGGTCGACTCGGCCCCGCCGGTCCAGTCGGCTGTGCTGGTCGAGTCGACTGCGCCGGTCGAGTCGGCCCCGCCCATCGAGTCGGCCCCGCCCATCGAGCCGGCCGCGATCGCCGACTCGGCCCCGCCGATCGAGCCGGCCCCGATCGAGGCGGCGCCGGATGCCGAGTCGGAGCCGTTGGTCGGCCGGGGTGCGGAAGTTGTCGGCGCGATTGCCCACTGGTCCTCGGCGGTTCTCGGTTGCTCGGCCGACTGCGTCCCTGGCGGGCTGGTGACTCCGGCTCGGGTCGCCATGTCGGCGGGGAGGCTTGTCGATACGTCGGCTTGTTGTCCTGGGTGCGGGTGGGCCTCGTTCCTTGTGGTGCGTGCAGTGTTGGGCCGAAGCGCCTGCGGGGAGCCGGCGAGTTGGGCCCGGACGGCTCGGAGGGCTGCGGCGACATCGGACGGCTCGGCTGCGCGCTCGGTCGGACGGACGGGCTGATCGGAGGTCGACGGCTTGGGCTGGTCGCCGGGCCCAGGCTCGGCCACGGCGCCGTGCCCGGCGGTCGCGGCTGAAGGACTCGGGTGCTGTGCTACCTCGCTCAGGGGCGACGCACCCGGCGACTCGAGGGACGGGGAGCCGGCGGACGGCGAGGCGTCCTGTGTCGACTCGTCTGCTTGGCGGTTGGCCGGTATTGGGGTTTCGGATGTCGACCGGTCGATCTGCGGTTTCCCGCCAGGTCCGTGGGACGAGAGCCCTTCCGGTGACAGCGACACGGCGGCGCCGGCTGGATCGTGCTCGGATTGGTGGCGGGAGGTGACGGGCGCGCTCCCCTGCCGGCCGGCTCGCGACACGGCGTCGCCCGGTCCGCGGTCGTCCGGCTGGGTCCCCTGCCGGCCATCTCGGGACACAGCGTCGGCCGGTCCGCGCTCGTCGGGGTCGCGGGAGGTGTCGGGAGCGCTCGCCTGCGGGCCGGCGAGCGACACAGCGTCGCCCGGTCCGCGCTCGTCGGGCTCGCGGGACGTGGCGGGAGCGCTCCCCTGCGGGCCGGCGAGCGACACAGCGTCGCCCGGTCCGCGCTCGTCGGGCTCGCGGGACGTGGCGGGAGCGCTCCCTTGCGGGCCGACCTGCGACGCGGGGGCGTCTGCTGGTACGCGCTCCTGGGAGTGGTGGAGGGGCATGGGGTTGGTCTTCGGCCGGGCGGCTGGCATCACGGCGGCGTCGGCTGCTTCGCGATCGGACGGGGTCCCGGGGTCGCCTTCCTGACCATCAGCTGCGGCGCTCGGCTCATAGGACGCCATCGGCGCGTCGAGCATCAAGTTGGAGGCGTCGGCGGCCGGCCGCTCGGGCGCTGGCTCCGCATTCGAGGAGGTCGTGGACCTCGGTTCAGATCCAGTCTCATGCTGAGATCGAGGAGTGGACAGATCCCCGCAGTAAGTCTCGATTTCGGGGTTGAGAGGGTCGCTCACCCGTACTCCTCGTCCATGTTCTCGTCCTCGGCCGGCTCCTCAGGGCCGACCGCGCCGGTCCACCGGATCCACAGCTCCCCCAGCGGCGCGACCTGGTCGAAGGCCACCGCGCCCTCGCGGTAGAGCTCGAGCAGGGCCAGGAAGCGAGCGACGATCTCGACGGTGTGCTCGCAGTCGTGGGTGAGCGCGCGGAACGTCGACCGGCCGGTACGGGCCAGGCGCTCGCGCAGGATCATCGCGTGCTCGCGGACGCTCACCCGAGCGGCGTGGACGTGCGCGGTCGAGACGACCGGGGGCGGCTTCGGCCGGAGCGCGTCGGCGGCGATGCGGGCCAGCTGCTCGGGGCTGATCGTGAGCAGCAGTTCCGGCATGAGCTCGGCGAAGCGCGGCTCCAGGGCGACCGCGCGCGGAAAGCGGCGGGACTGCTCCCGCTCGCGGTCCTGGAGGTGCGCGGCCGCCTGCTTGTACGCGCGGTACTGGAGCAGGCGCGCGAACAGCAGGTCCCGCGCTTCGAGCAGGGCGAGGTCCTCCTCGTCCTCCACCTCGGCCGACGGCAGCAGCCGGGCCGCCTTCAGGTCGAGCAGCGTGGCCGCGACGACGAGGAACTCGGTCGCCTGGCCGAGGTCCCAGGACGAGCCGAGGGCGCGGATGTACGCGATGAACTCGTCGGTCACCTGGGACAGCGCGACCTCGGTGACGTCGAGCTGGTGCTTGGAGATCAGCGTGAGCAGGAGATCGAACGGGCCCTCGAAGTTCGAGAGGCGCACCGCGAACGCGCCCGGCCGCCCCTCTCCCGCTGCGACCTCCGCGGTCGGGTCTGACGGTGCGTCAGGCGGCCCCGCGCTCGGTCCCGACGCAGCCCCGGGCGGCGGGCCGGACTCCGATGCCGAGACGCTGTACCCGCCCTCCCGGATCCCGGCGAAGCCAGCCGATGCCGCAGGCGCCGCGTCCGCGGTCGGCCTGGCCGGGCCGCCTGGGTCGGCAGCAGACGTGGAGCGCAACGGTGTCGACATACGTACAAGAGCCTAAGCAGCTAGGCCGAGAAGGGAACCTACGACCGTGTCGACGATGTTGATCAGCAGCGGGGTGGAGCCACCGATCGGCAGGATCAGCAGCACGAGCAGCGCGAGCACGCCGAGGTTGCGCTCGACCAGATACTCCCGCGCCCGCTGCCAGCCGACCGACCCGGTCGAGGCCAGCTCGAGCAATCGCCAGCCGGGCAGCGGCGGCAGCGGCACCAGCGCCAGCACCGCCATGCCGAGCAGCTCCATCGCCAGCCCGAGGAAGAACAGCTGCGCGGGCGGACCGTCCACGCCGGTGAGCACCGACCCGGGACCCTTCCCGGGCAGGAACTCGGCCGGGCCGCCGACGAGGACGAACCCGAACACCGCCAGCACCCCGAGCACCAGCACCGCGACCGGCCCGGCCAGCAGCGCCAGCGCCAGCCGGCCGCGCGAGCGCAGCTGCATGTCCGGCGTCACGCCCCAGCCGAGACCGCCGAGCGCGGCCGCCACCGCCCCGAACGGGTCGAGCACGCGGCGCAGGTCGCCGACCCGCCGCCGGGTCAGCCGGTCGCCGAACGCCCGCCGGAACACCGGCCGGTCGCCGAACGCCCGCGCGCACGACACCTGGACGTACGCCTGAACGGGCACCGCGACGAGGAAGCCGACGAGCATCCCGAGGAACGCGACCGGGTGGCTGAGCGCACGCAGCATGTCAGCGCACCTCGCGAGCCAGCGCCCCGGTACGGGTCCGCACCGGGGTTGGGAGCGGACCCACTACGACTCGCGGAGCCGGCGGACGAGGATCGAGCTCTCGCCCTTGGCGTCCAGGTCGGCGAGCACGACGGCCACCGCCTCGCGGACGATCCGGCCGCGGTCGACGACCAGCCCGTGGTCGCCGCGCAACGCCAGCCGCGCCCGCTCCAGCAGGAACAGCTCCTCGGCCGAGCAGTAGACGGTGATCTTCTCGTCGTGCTTCTCCCGGCCGCTGGGCCGGCGGTCCGCTCCCCCGCGGAGCGGCTGCCGGCGGGTCTGCCGGATCCGGGCGGGCGCGCGCGGCGACGGCACCGGCTCGACGAAGTCGTCCTCTGTGGACGGTCGAAGCCCGCGCACCGGCTCGGTCGACAGCGCCCGCAGCGGCGCGCCGGTCTCGAAGTCGTCGGCCGGCGGCGCGGCGGGCGCGGCGGCCGGCTCCTCCTCCCGCGGCGCGCCGAGCCGGGCCAGCCGGTCGGCGGCCCGTTCCGGACCGCGGCGTGGCTCCGCGGGCTCGGGTGTTTCTGGTGCACCGCCGGGACCGCCCGTTGAGCGGAACAGCTCGGCGGCGCCGGGCAGACTCGGACGCCGACTCATCGAGCGAGCACCTCCTTGGCCAGGGCACGGTACTGCTGGGCGCCTGACGAGCTCGGTGCCCACGTGGTGATCGGTTCCCCGGCGACGGTGGTCTCCGGGAACCGGACGGTACGGGTGATCACCGTGTCGAAGACGGTGTCCCCGAACGCTTCGACCACGCGGGCGAAGACCTCGCGGCCGTGCACGGTGCGCGAGTCGTACATGGTCGCGAGGATGCCGGCGATGTGCAGTCGGGGGTTGAGCCGCTCGCGCACCTTCTCGATGGTGTCGATGAGCAGTGCCACCCCGCGCAGGCTGAAGAACTCGCACTCCAGCGGGATGACCACCTCGTCGGCGGCGGTGAGCGCGTTGACAGTGAGCAGGCCGAGCGACGGCTGGCAGTCGATGAGCACGAGGTCGTAGTCGGGCAGCGCCGGCGTGAGCGCGCGGGCCAGCGTCTGCTCCCGGGCGACCTCGTTGACCAGCTGCACCTCGGCCGCGGACAGGTCGATGTTGCTGGGGACCAGGTCCATGCCGGGGACGTTGGTCTTCAGCAGCACGTCGTCGAGGCCGACCGAGGACTCCATCAGCACGTCGTAGACGGTCCGGTCGAGCTGGTGCGGCTGCACGCCGAGGCCGACCGACAGGGCGCCCTGCGGGTCGAAGTCGACCAGCAGCACCCGGCGGCCGTATTCGGTCAGCGCAGCGCCGAGGTTGATCGTCGAGGTGGTCTTGCCGACCCCGCCCTTCTGGTTGCAGAGAGCGACGACGCGGGCGGGTCCGTGGCTCTTCAGCGGCTCCGGTTCGGGGATCGGCCGGGTCCGGCGCTGGGTGGCGGGGTCGGGGGCACGGGCCGCGCGCGGCTCCTCGCCGTCGTCGCGGGCGTTGCGGGCTTCCTCGCGAACGCGCCGGGCGGCCGCGCGCATGTCGTCGGTGGCAAGCAGAGTGCTGTCCTCTCCGCCACCGTTTATCGACATGCCCATCAGTCCATTGGCCTCTCTAGCGCCTAGCCATCACGCCGACGGCGAGCCGACTGTAGGGCTGCTCCGGACGGGGGACAAGCTGCCTCACCGAAGCTGGGGACAACTCGGCGCGCCGCTGTGGACGACAGGTGGAGAACCTGGGGACCGAGCTGTGGACAAACGATGCGCCATGTCGGCGGCGAGACGATGCGCGGTCACCGCGCCCGGGGATGCGCGGTCACGTACACCTCGCGCAGCCGGTCGACCGTGACGAGCGTGTAGACCTGCGTCGTGCTCACCGACGCGTGCCCGAGCAGCTCCTGCACGACCCGGACGTCCGCGCCGCCGTCGAGCAGGTGCGTCGCGTACGAGTGACGGAGCGTGTGCGGGGAGATCTCGGTCGCCAGGCCGGCGCGCTCGGCCGCGACCCGCAGGATCGTCCACGCGCTCTGCCGGGACAGCGCGCCGCCGCGGGCGTTGAGGAACAGCCGGGGCGTTCCCCGCCCACCGGCCGCCAGCGCCGGACGGGCCCGCACGAGGTAGTCGTCGACCGCCTTGCGCGCGTACGAGCCGACCGGGACGACCCGCTCCTTCCCGCCCTTCCCGCGCAGCACGACCGCGTCCCGGTCGTGCAGGTCGTCGACGTCGAGGCCGACCGCCTCGGAGATCCGCGCGCCGGTGCCGTAGAGCACCTCCAGCAGCGCCCGGTCCCGCAGCGCCAGCGGGGTGCCGTCGAACCCGGCCGCCTCCAGTAACCGCTCCACATCGTCGACCGAGATCGCCTTGGGCAGCCGGCGGGGCGGCGCCGGCGGCCGGACCGCACGGGCCACGTCGGCGGCGACCAGCCCGTCCCGGGCGGCGAACCGGTGCAGGCCGCGGACCGCGACGACCGCCCGCGCGGCCGAGGACGCCGACAGCGGCGGGTGGTCGGCGTCGCCCTCCCGCAGCGCGGCGAGGAACCCGGCGACCTGTGCCTCGGACACGTCGCCGAGCCGGTCGACCGAGCCGAGATGCTGCAGGTAGCGCCGCAGGTCCCGGCCGTACGCGGCGAGCGTGTTGGCCGCCACGCCGCGCTCGACCGCGAGGTGCGCCAGGTAGTCCTCCACCACCACCCGGGGCGCATCCCGACGGTCCACTGCGGACTGTCTCAAAGCGACAGCGCCTGCTCCGCGCTCACCCAGGGCAGCCCGTGCGCGTCGGCGACCGGTTCGCTGGTGACCTGACCGTTGACGACGTTGACCCCGGGCAGCAGGGCCGGCGACTCCCGCACGGCGTCGCGCAGCCCGCGGTTGGCCAGCGCCAGCGCGTACGGCATGGTCACGTTGGTCAGCGCGTACGTCGAGGTGTGCGGCACCGCGCCGGGCATGTTGGCCACGCAGTAGAACACCGAGCCGGCCACCGGGTAGGTCGGGTCGGAGTGCGTGGTCGGCCGGGACGACTCGAAGCAGCCGCCCTGGTCGACCGCGATGTCGACCAGCACCGAGCCCGGCTTCATCCGCCGCACCAGGTCGTCCGGCACCAGCATCGGCGCCTTCGCCCCCGGCACCAGCACCGCGCCGATGACGAGATCGGCGTCCAGGCAGGCCCGCTCGACCTCGTACGCGTTGGACGCGATCGTCTGCAGGTGGCCCTGGTAGATGCGGTCGGCCGAGCGCAGCTTGTCGATGTTGAGGTCGAGCAGCAGCACCTCGGCCTGCATGCCGAGCGCGATCGCCGCGGCGTTCATCCCGGACACGCCGGCCCCGAGCACCACGACCTTCGCCGCGTACACGCCGGAGACGCCGCCCATGAGCACGCCGCGGCCGCCCTGCGCGCGCTCCAGCGTGTGCGCCCCGACCTGCGGCGCCATCCGCCCGGCGACCTCGGACATCGGGGCCAGCAGCGGCAGCGCGCCGTCGGCGGTCTGCACGGTCTCGTAGGCCACGGCGTCGATGCCGGAGTCCAGCAGCGCCTGGGTGCACTCGCGGGACGCGGCCAGGTGCAGGTAGGTGAACAGGGTGCGCCCGGCGCGCATCCGGTGGTATTCCTCGGCGACCGGTTCCTTCACCTTGAGCACCAGGTCGACGTCCCAGACGTCGTCCGGGTCGGCGAGGATCGCCGCGCCGGCTGCGACGAAGTCGTCGTCCGGCAGCGAGGAGCCGAGCCCGGCGTCCTTCTCGACGTAGACCTGGTGACCGGCCCGGGTCAGCTCGTGCACTCCGGCCGGAGTGATTGCCACCCGGTATTCGTGGTCCTTGACCTCGCGCGGGATCCCGACTCTCACGACCCGTCCCCTCCTCGCGTGGACCGACGCGGCGCCGTTGCCGCGACTCGCCACGACCGCCGCAGTGTAGGACGTGCCGACGGCTGCCGGGTGGATGCGGACGGCGCCGCCGCCGTGAACGTCCGGACTGCGACATTCGCGGCCGAATGGGACCAGCGGCCGGCCGCATCACCGCGCCGCGGCCGATCCGGGTCGTCAGTGGTTGGGCCGGGCGGACCAGGGGCTGTGGGCGGGGCGCAGCGTCGACCAGCCGTGCTCGCGCGCGTACGCGGTGGCGAGCAGGCCGGCGACGGTCAGCGCGTTGTCGATCTCGCCCGTGAACACCGCGGCGACCGCCTCGTCCAGCGGTCGCCGGTGCACTCCGAGGTCGGCCTCCTCGTCGATCCCGACGTGCCGGTCGGAGTCGGGTACCGGCGCGAGGTCGCGGGCGAGGAAGATGCGCACCGCCTCGGTGGACAGGCCGGGCGACATGTGCAGATCGACCAGCACGTCCCAGCGCCGGGCGGTCAGCGCGACCTCCTCGGCCAGCTCGCGGGCCGCGGTCGCGTACGCCTTCTCCTCCGGCACGTCGAGCAGCCCGGCCGGGATCTCGATCAGCCACTCGCGGACCGGGTGCCGGTACTGCCGGATGAACACCACCCGGTCCTGCTCGTCGAGCGCGACGATGCCGACCGCACCCGGCTGCTCGACGACCTCGCGGTCCTTGACCTCGCCGCCGGGCATCCGTACCTCGTCGACCCGCAGCGTCAGCACGTGTCCGGTGTAGACGGTCCGGGAGGAGACCGTGTCGAAGTCGGTCACGCCGAGACGCCCGCGACCGACCGTCCATTGTGGTCGGAGGCATGCCGGCCGGAGTCGCCGATGTCGACCGGCAGCCGCTCCGCCGCCTCGTAGTCCAGCGCCGCGGCGACGAACGCCCGGAACAGCGGCTGCGGCCGGGTCGGCCGGCTGGTGAACTCGGGGTGCGCCTGGGTGCCGACGAAGAACGGGTGCAGCTCCCGGGACAGCTCGACGTACTCGACCAGCCGGCCGTCCGGAGACGTGCCGGACACGAGCAGGCCGGCGTCCCGCAGCCGGGCCCGGTAGTCGTTGTTCACCTCGTACCGGTGCCGGTGCCGGGCGGACACCTCGATCCGCCCGTACGCCTCGGCGACGATCGAGCCGGGCACCAGCTGCTCCGGGTAGGCGCCGAGCCGCATCGTGCCGCCCATGTCCCGCTCTCCGGCAATGACGTCGACCTGGTCGGCCATCGTGGAAATCACCGGGTGCGGCGTCGCCGGGTCGAACTCGGTGGAGTTCGCCTCCTCCAGCCCGGCCAGGTGCCGGGCGGTCTCGATCACCATGCACTGCAGACCGAGGCAGAGGCCGAGGGTCGGGATGCCGCGCTCCCGCGCGTACCGGATCGCGCCGACCTTCCCCTCGATGCCGCGGACGCCGAAGCCGCCGGGGATCAGCACACCGTCCACACCGGACAGTGCGGCCGCGGCGCCGGCCGGGGTGGCGCAGTCGTCGGACGGCACCCAGCGGATCTCGACCCTGGTCCGGTGCGCGAACCCGCCGGCCCGCAGCGCCTCGATCACGGACAGGTACGCGTCCGGAAGGTCGACATACTTGCCGACCAGCGCGACCGTGACCGTCCGGCTCGGCCGGTGCACCCGGTCGAGCAGGTCGCCCCACACCGTCCAGTCCACGTCCCGGAACGGCAGTCCCAGCCGGCGCACGACGTACGCGTCGAGGCCCTCGGTGTGCAGCACCTTCGGGATGTCGTAGATGGACGGGGCGTCCACGGCGGACACCACGCCGTCGGTGTCCACGTCGCACATCAGCGAGATCTTGCGCTTGAGCCCGGGCGGCAGCTCCCGGTCGGACCGGCAGACCACCGCGTCCGGCTGGATGCCGATCGAGCGCAACGCCGCCACCGAGTGCTGGGTCGGCTTGGTCTTCAGCTCCCCGCTCGGCGCCAGGTAGGGCACCAGCGAGACGTGCAGGAAGAAGCAGTTGTCCCGGCCGACGTCGTGCCGCAGCTGGCGGGCCGCCTCCAGGAACGGCAGCGACTCGATGTCGCCGACAGTCCCGCCGATCTCGGTGATCACCACGTCCGGTGGGTCGTCGGAGCGGGCGGACGCCTGCATCCGGTCCTTGATCTCGTTGGTGATGTGCGGGATCACCTGCACCGTGTCGCCGAGGTATTCACCGCGGCGCTCCTTGGCGATCACCGACGAGTACACCTGGCCGGTGGTGACGTTGGCCGAGGCCCGCAGGTCGGTGTCGAGGAACCGCTCGTAGTGCCCGACGTCGAGGTCGGTCTCGGCGCCGTCCTCGGTGACGTAGACCTCGCCGTGCTGGAACGGGTTCATCGTCCCGGGGTCGACGTTGAGGTACGGGTCGAGCTTCTGCATCGTGACCCGGAGGCCGCGAGCCTTGAGCAGGCTGCCCAGGCTGCTGGCCGTGAGGCCCTTGCCGAGTGAGGAGGCGACGCCCCCGGTGACGAAGACGTGCTTGGTCTGGCGGCTGGACTGCGCCAAGGGGATCTCCCGCGGTGTCCGTGCGGGCCGTCCGACTGCTTCGCGCCCGCGATCCACGGGAGTTCACGGTAACACGAACGGGTAACCCGGCCGGCCGCCGCGCCGTCCGAGCCGGTGCGGAATGCGACGGTCAGGACGCCGACAACGGCGGGAACGGACCCTCGCTGCCGGCCGCCGTGCCGTACTGGCCGCTGTGCCCCGCCGCCTCCTGGGCCAGCGCGAACACGGTCGCGACCTGCCCGACCGGCCGGTCGGCGTCGTCCACCGACGACACGGCCGAGGCCAGCCCCTGGTCCGCACGCAGCGCGCCGATCAGCCCGGCCCGGCCCGCGGCCGCCGAGCCGCCGACCACCACGACGCCGCGGCCCGCGTTGTCCAGCGAGGAGACCAGCGAGGTCAGCGTGGCCAGCCGCGGCGCCGGGTCGGCGCCGGTCACCGCGCCCGAGCTGACCACCACGGCCAGGTCGGCGGCGGCGACCGAGTCGCTGTCGGTCCGCAGCATCTTCAGCGTGCTGAACCCGGACAGAACCTCGCTGGTCGTCGCCGGCGTCGGGTCGCCCTTCTTGTCGCCGAGCAGCGCGTACGACAGCAGCGCAGCGGACAGCACGCCGGCGTCGTCCGACTCGGGCAGCTGGAAGCCGGCCGGCTGGCTGCCGCCGGTGACGAACGACTTCGCGTCCTCGGCCCGGCGCGGGTCCGAGTAGCCGTCGGTGAGCTGCACCCGGCCGGTCACGGTGGCGCCGGCCTGCTGCAGCGCCTTGGCGACCCCGTCCGTACCCGCGTCGGTGGCCTGCGGGGTGGCGACCACGACGACCTTGGCGCCCTTCAGCGCGCCGGCGACGAGCGTCGGCGCCAGCCGGGTGGTCACCGCGTCGTCCGAGCGAGTCAGCGCGGTGGCCGACTTCAGCTGCGCCTGCAGGTCGCCGTTGTCCTTGGCCAGGCTGCGGACCTGCGCCTTCTGGTCGTCGCCGATCGCGCCGGACAGCTGGGTGGTGCCGAGCAGCACGCCGAGCGCGACGGCCAGCAGCACCGCGGCCAGCGACACGATGTGGTAGCGGAAGCCGATCACTGCCCGAGCCCCTTCGCCCAGGCGTACAGCTGGTCCCACCAGCCGGCGATCATCGCCGTCCAGGCCCGGCCGTCGGCCGCCAGCGCGAAGATCACGCCGACCGCCACGAGCGTGACGAACACCAGCAGCAGCAGCGCGGCGGCGGAGATGCGGCTGCGGTGCAGCCGGCTGGCCGCCTTGGCGTCGACGAGCTTGCCACCGAGCTTGAGCCGGACCAGGAACGTCGAGGCGGTGCCGGCCCGGTCGCGGTCGAGGAACTCCAGCAGCGTGGCGTGCGTGCCGACGGTGACGACCAGCTCGGCCCCGTGCGCGTCGGCGAGCAGCAGCGCGACGTCCTCGCTGGTGCCCGAGGTCGGGAACGCGAGCACGTCGACCCCGATGTCCTGCACCCGCTCCAGCGCAGCCGCGCGACCGTCCTGGTCGGCGCGGACGACGACTTCGGCCCCGCCACGCAGGATCTCGTCGGAGACCGCGTGCAGGTCGCCGACGATGAGGTCGGGGTGGTAGCCGGCCTCGACCAGCGCCTCTGCGCCCCCGTCGATGCCGATCAGCACCGGGCGGAACTCCTTGATGTAGTGGCGCAGGCCGATCAGGTCGTCCCGGTAGTCGTAGCCGCGGGCGACGACGAGCACGTGCCGGCCGGCCATCGGCGTCTGCACCGCGGGCACGCCGACGCCGTCGAGCAGGAGCGTCCGCTCCTGCTTCATGTACTCCATGGTGGCGGCGGCGAACGCCTCGAGCTGCGTGGACAGGCCCTCCTTGGCCTCCATCAGCTGGGCGGCCACGGTGTCCACGGTCTGCAGCCGGCCCTCGGCCAGCGGGTCCTCGGACTCGGCCGGGTAGAGCAGCTGCTCGTGCAGCCGCACCCTGGTGCCGTCCTTGACCGCGCGGAACACGTCGGTGCCGGCCGCGTCGAGGACCGGCACCCCGGCGTTGACCAGGATCTCCGGCCCGAGCGTCGGGTAGCGGCCGGAGATGCAGGGGCTGGCGTCGACCACGCCGGCGACCTCGGCGGCGACCAGCGCGTCGGCGGTGGCCCGGTCGAGGTCGACCTCGTCGAGCACGGCGATGTCGCCCCGCCGCAGCCGCGGCAGCAGGGCCTCGGCCCGGCGGTCGACCCTCGCCACGCCGATCACACCCGGCAGCGCGCTGTCGGTGCGACGTCGCAGAGCGAGCCTCATGCGCGCCAGCGTGCCACCCGACTACGCGCTGGATGCGGAGCGAAACACCCAGATCGATAAATCAGCGTTGACGATCCGCCGCCGCCGTGGCGAGCAGCTCCTCGGCATGCGCCCGGCCGAGCTCGGAGTCGTCCAGGCCGGCCAGCATCCGGGCCAGCTCCCGCACCCGGCCGGCGTCGTCGAGCAGCCGCACGTCGCTGCGGGTGACCAGGGTGCCCTCGGAGTCGGCCTTGTCCACCATCACGTGGGCGTCCGCGTACGCCGCGACCTGCGGCAGGTGCGTCACGACGAGCACCTGGTGGTCGGCCGCGAGCCGGGCCAGCCGGCGGCCGACCTCGACCGCCGCCCGCCCGCCGACCCCGGCGTCGACCTCGTCGAACACCATCGTCGGGACCGGGTCGGAGCCGGCGAAGACCACCTCGATCGCCAGCATCACCCGGGACAGCTCACCGCCGGACGCGCCGCGCTGCACCGGCAGCGGCGGGGCGCCCCGGTGCGGCCGGAGCAGCAGCTCGACCTCGTCGACGCCGTCCGGCCCGACCGCGACCCGCTTGCCGGCCAGCTCGATCGACGGCCCGTCACCCACCGGCTTCGCGTGCACGTCGACCGAGACGACCGCCTGGGGCATCGCGAGTCCGGCGAGCTCCTCGGTCACGGCCGCGCCGAACCGTTCGGCCGCCTCGTGCCGGGCTCGCGACAGCTCCGCGGCCACCGAGGTGGTCGCCGCCTCGGCCGCCTCCCGCTCGGCGGCCAGCGCCGCCAGCGCGTCCTCGGACACGTCCAGCGCGGCCAGCCGCTCGGCCGCGGTCGCGGACCACGCGAGCACCTCGTCGACGGTCCCCTCCACGCCGCCGTATTTCCGTACCAGCGCCTTGAGCGCCGCCCGCCGCTCCTCCACCGCGGCCAGCCGGGCCGGGTCGGCGTCCAGTCGTTCGCCGTAGCCGGCCAGCTCGGTGCCCACGTCCGCGACCAGGTAGGACACCTCGTCCAGCCGCTTCTCCAGCGCGGCCAGCTCGGGGTCGGCGGCCGACTCGTGCGCAAGAGCCCGGCGCGCCCCGCCGAGCAGCGCGGTCACGTCGGCGCCGTCCGCGGCCGGGTCGTCGGGATCGCCGGCCAGCGCGACATGCGCGGTCCGCGCCGCCAGCCGGAGCGCGTCGGCGTGCGCGAGCTTCTCCGCCTCGGTGGCGAGCGCACCGTCCTCGCCGGGCTGCGGCTCGACGGCGGCGATCTCCTCCAACCCGGCCCGCAGCCCGTCCGCCTCGCGGGCGAGCTCGCGCGCCCTGGCCGTACGGTCGGCCAGGTCGTCGGCCAGCCGGCGCCAGGTCGCGAACGCCTCCCGGTGCCGGTCGACCAGCTCGCCCAGCGACCCGTACCGGTCCAGGGCGGCGCGCTGCTCGGCCGGCTTGAGCAGCCGCAGCTGGTCGGACTGCCCGTGCACGGCCAGCACGCCCTCCGCCAGCTCGCCGAGCAGCCCGGCCGGCACCGCGCTGCCGCCGAGGTAGGCCCGGGACCGGCCCTCGACCGCGATCGCCCGGGAGACCAGCAGCTCGCCGTCCTCGTCCACCTCCGCGCCGGCGTCGACCGCGCGGGCCAGCACCGGCGAGTCGGCCGGCAGCCGCAACCGCCCGTCGACCACCGCCCGGCCCGACCCGGACCGGACCCTGGCCGGGTCGGCCCGGCCGCCGAAGAGCAGGTGCAGCCCGGTGACGACCATCGTCTTGCCGGCCCCGGTCTCGCCGGTCACCACCGTCAGGCCGGGGCCGAGCTCCAGCGTGACGTCCTCGATGACGCCGAGGCCGCGGATACGGATCTCGGACAGCACGCCGGAAGCGTAACCACTCCGGGCGTCCGGACGCGGGAACCGTCCACAGGCCCGGTCAGTCGTGCCGCTCCCGGCCGGCCCGGAAGCCGCTGACCGGCAACCCGAACTTGGCCACCAGCCGGTCGGTGAACGGCAACGCGTGGGTACGAGCGATGAGCACCGGCTTCTCGCCGCGCCGGACGGTCACCCGCGCGCCGGCCGGCACGGGCGAGGTGCGCCGGCCGTCGCAGCCGAGCACGCCGTCGTGGCCGGCGTCGGCGACCGTGATCGCCACCGTCGACTCCGGGGTGATCACCAGCGGGCGGGCGAACAGCGCGTGCGCCGCGTTCGGCACCACCAGCAGCGCCTGCACCTCCGGCCAGGCGACCGGACCGCCGGAGGAGAACGCGTACGCGGTGGAACCGGTCGGCGATGCGCACACCACCCCGTCGCAGCCGAAGCTGGTCAGCGGCCGGTCGTCGATCTCGAGGGCCACCTCGAGCATCCGCTCGCGCTTGGTCTTCTCCACCGACGCCTCGTTGAGCGCCCAGTCCCGGGCCACCACCCGTTCGCCGACGGTGACGTCGACGTCGAGCGTGAGCCGCTCCTCCACCCGGTAGCTGCGCTCGACGATGTGCCGGACCGTGTCCGGCAGCGCCTCCGGCTCGGTCTCGGTGAGGAACCCGACCCGACCCAGGTTGACCCCGAGCAGCGCCGCCCGGGCCGGCCGGGCCAGCTCCGCCGCGCGCAGGAACGTGCCGTCGCCGCCGAGCACGAGCACGACCTCGCAGCCGGCCGCCGCCGACTCGTCCGGCGACACCGCCTTGACGTCGGTCACGCCGAGGTCGGCGGCCTCCTCCTCGAGCATCCGGACCTGGAACCCGGCGGACAGCAGCAGATCGCTGACCTCGCGGGCCCGGTCGACCATGTCCCACCGGCCGGTGTGCGTGACCAGCAACGCGTCCCGGCTCATCTCCTGCTCCTCGAGCGGCCGCTCACAGCTCCACCACCCTAGCGATCTCGGCCGGGTCCACCGGCGGCGCGTCCCGGCGCAGCCAGAGGAAGAACTCGACGTTGCCGGCCGGCCCCGGCAGCGCACTGCGGGTCATACCCAGGGTGCCGAGACCCAGCGCGTACGCCCGGTCGGCGACCGTGCGGATCGCCTCGGCCCGCAGCCGCGGATCGCGCACCACACCCTTCGCGCCGACCCGCTCCCGGCCGACCTCGAACTGCGGTTTCACCATCGGCAGCAGGTCCTCGGTCGTGCACGCGGCCAGCGCCGGCAGCACCAGGGTGAGCGGGATGAACGACAGGTCGGCGACGGTGAGCTCGACCGGTCCGCCGATCTGATCCGGGGTCAGCTCGCGCACGTTGGTGCGGTCGTGCACGCTCACCCTCGGGTCGGTACGCAGCTGCCAGGCCAGCTGGCCGTAGCCGACGTCGACCGCGACCACCTCGCGGGCGCCGCGGCGCAGCAGCACGTCGGTGAACCCGCCGGTGGAGGCGCCGGCGTCGAGCACCCGCCGGCCCTCGACCGGCACCGGCAGCGCGTCCAGCGCGCCGGCCAGCTTGTGGCCGCCGCGGGAGGCGTACCCGGGGTCGTCCGAGTCGGCCTCGATCAGCACCGGCGTGCCAGGCTCGACCGCGGTGGCCGGCTTCGTGGCGGTGGCGCCGGCGACCTTCACCCGGCCGGCGTGCACCAGCTCGGCCGCCTGCTCCCGGGACCGGGCGAGCCCCCGGCGGACCAGCTCGGCATCGAGCCGCGCGCGACGGACCACCGCCCTACACGCCGTCGATGGCGGCAAGGGCCTCGGACAGCGTGCCGTGCAGGGCGTCGTACCGGGCGACATGGTCGGCCACCGGGAGGTCGTCGAGCTGGTCGAGATCCGCCATCGACGCCTGTACGGCCGCCACGGTGCTCGCCGCGCTGTCCGCACCGGCGGGGTTGCCGGCCGGGGTGCCGGCCGGGTTGCCGGCCGGGCCGCTGGCCGGGGTGCCGGCCGGGGTGCCGGCCGGGCCGCTGGCCGGGGTGCCGGCCGGGGTGCCGGCCGGGCCGCCGGCCGGCGGGTCCGGGCGGTTCGGCGGCGGGCCGGGCCGCGGCGTGGGCGCACTCACGCCGACCACGCTACGGCATGGGCCCGGTGGGGTACCGTCCGCCGCAGGCAGCCGTACCGCGTACCGGGAGGGAGTCGGGGTGGCGACGGTCGAGGAGTGCGAGGCCGCCATGCACAAGCTGGCGGACCGGCTGAAGTCGCCGGACGGCGCCCAGACGCGGGGCAAGCTGATCGACCGCTCGATCAGCTGCCACCTGCGCGACCTCGACGTCACGTTCGGCGGAAGGCTGCGTGGCGGCGAGATCATCGACATCCACCGCACGCCCACGCCGGACGGCCAGCTCAAGCTCACCACCACCAGCGACGACCTGGTCGCGCTGGTCGACGGGCAGCTCAACTTCGCCAAGGCCTGGGCGTCCGGGCGGCTGAAGATCGACGCGAACGTCTTCGACCTGATCAAGCTGCGCAGCCTCCTCTAGAGCCGCAGCCCCTTCACCGCGGCTGCCGCGGCCCGCCGGTCGACACCGCCGGCCGCCCAGGCCGCCGCGGACAGTGCCCGCAACGCGTCGAGGTCGTCGCCGTCCCCGCTCAGCGCGAGGTCGGCGGTCGCCCGCCAACCGCCGCAGACCCAGCCGTCCCCCTCCCGGCGCGGCACCGGCTGCGGGTCGAGCAGCCCCCGTACGGACGCGGCCACGTACGTCGGGCGCTGCCGCGGCCCGGCGCCGAGCAGGTCGGCCGGGGTGGTGACGCCGGTGAGCACGAGCATGCTGTCGCAGCCGACCCGCCCGGCGCCCTCGATGTCGGTGTCCAGCCGGTCGCCGACCACGATCGGGTGGGTGGCGCCGCTGCGCTGCACGGACTCGCGGTGCATGGCCGGGTCCGGCTTGCCGACGGCGGTGGGGGTGACGCCGGTGGTCTGCGCGACGACGCCGACCAGCGCGCCGTTGCCGGGCAGCGGGCCGCGGTTCGACGGTACGGTCGCGTCCAG
>Ga0207689_10001167_pt1 | contig 25287 bp, 24 predicted proteins | sample KBSMisM52_FD_184312 | JGI IMG/M metagenome (GOLD analysis project Ga0207689, IMG submission 184312) | Miscanthus rhizosphere microbial communities from Kellogg Biological Station, Michigan, USA - KBS Miscanthus M5-2 (SPAdes) (version 2) | ecosystem: Host-associated > Plants > Roots >... | reverse complement strand
GCACCAAACGCATCCTTTACCAACTGGTCAGCCTTCTTGATCGACTCATCAATCCCAAACAACGCCGGATAGGTGGCCTTCTCCGCCACGGTATCCTTCCCCGCGGTCTTACCTAATTGTTCAGAAGTCTGCGTTACATCTAATACATCATCCACAATCTGAAACGCCAACCCAATCGACTGGCCAAACGACCGTAAGCGCGCAACTTGCTGATCATCCGCCCCGCCATACAATCCACCGCTCACCACGCTGGCCGTGATCAACGCCGCTGTTTTTGCGCGATGGATATACTGCAACCGAGCCGCGTCAGGCTTGGTGCGCTCGGCTTCCAAATCAGCAACCTGTCCGCCGATCATTCCATCCACGGTCCCTGTTCCGCGCGCAATCTCCTCAATAATCCGCACCCGCGCCTCAGCCGGACACTTCAATCGCGCCATGACCTCGTAGGCCTGAGTCTGAAATGCATCCCCGGCCAGAATGGCAATCGCCTCCCCAAACACCTTATGACAAGTGGGCCGCCCACGCCGCAGATCATCATTGTCCAGAGCCGGCAAATCATCGTGAATCAGCGAATAGGTATGCAACATTTCCAAAGTCGCACCGAGTTCCTCGATGCCAACAGGCAGCGAACCAGCCACCATCCGCCCCGCCTCCATGCACAAAATCGGACGTATCCGCTTGCCCCCGGCAAACATGCTGTGCCGCATCGCCTGATGAATCGAGACAGGGTACTGTGTGTCCGCCGGCAACAATCGTGCCAGGACCTGATCAACCAGTACCCGGCCTTGTTCCAGGGTTTCCGTGAGCATGACGGACGAGTATAGCAAGTGCAAATGACAGGAAATCGCGGAGTAGAAGATATTTCAGTTCAACGAATCGGTCACTTGCGGGACTTTTCAGCTACTGGCTCGAAGGGCTCAGCCTGGACTTTTCCATTTTGCTTGAGCAGAATCTCAACTTTTCCTTCAGCTTCTTCCAATTCCTTGCGACAGGTAGTGGAAAGCTGCATGCCTTCCTCGAAAAGTGTGAGAGACTTTTCCAGAGGAACATCTCCCTTTTCTAGCTCCTGCACAATCTTTTCCAGCCGCTGTATGCAATCTTCAAACTTAGCCAAGGTGAATGCTCCAATGCACTATTCTACTGTATGCGACCCAGCTCGCATGAATTGCCGCAAGGGTAATAGTTGGAGATCGAACAACCCGGATTTCGCTTTCCACTTTTTGACAGGTGCTTAGTTCTCGCCAATATGGATGGCCCCGATCCCGACTCTGGCACCTGGGGAGTGTGGATACGCCTACAAGAAAAAGCCGATCGTTGTTTACCATACCGATTTCCGCAAATCCGGCGCCACAGATTCGACCTCATACAACCTGATGTTGACCGAATCATCAAATCAGGTAGTCGATGTTTCGCAAGATTTAGATGATGACGAGAAAATCGCGCCTAAGCGGCACCAAGCATTGATGAGACTAGACCCGAGGATAGCCGTTGAAGCTTAGGCCTTCACATCCGTAATCGAATTGGTCCCCAACGCCTCCAGTACATCCACCGCCGATGAATACCGTCCCTGTGGTGCGCTGATCTGCGCTCCTTGCACGGTCCCTCTAACCGCCAGCAGCATCTCCCGAGCAATATGGATGCCCTCTTCCCGCGCGGCTTCTGGCGTCTTGGCTTTTGTCATCCGGTCCAAAATCGAATCGGGGACCGACACCCTCAGCTCATTCTTCATAAACTCCGCATTGCGCGCGCTCACCAGCGGCCAAATTCCTGCCAACACCGGAATCCGGCAATGTTCGATGCGTTTCAAGAAATTCTCCAGCAACTTCAAATCAAACACCGGCTGCGTGACCGCGTATTCCGCGCCGGCTTCCACTTTGAATTCAAATCGCCGAATCTCTTCATCAATATTCGGCACACCCGGATTCGCGCCCACGCCAATGACAAACGAAGTTCCAGCCCCAATCGGGTTACTACCGATATCCAATCCGCAATTCAAATTGCGAACAATATTCACCAACCCAATCGCATCCACATCAAACACAGCTGTAGCATCCGGATAATTGCCCATCTTCGGCGGATCACCGGTGATGCAAATCAAATTGTGAATACCCACTGCCGAAGCACCGAGCAAGTCAGATTGAATCCCCAATACATTGCGGTCACGACACGTGTAGTGAAGAACCGTCTCAATTCCCACCTGCTGCTGCATCAGCAAGGAAAGCGCCTGATTGCTCATGCGCGCCGAAGCCCGCGGGCTATCTGGAATGTTGATCGCATCCACTCCCACCGACTTCACAAAGCGCGCACCTTCGATTTCTTTGCGAATGTCGGTTCCTTTGGGAGGAACAATCTCCACCATGGTGGCGAATTCACCCGCCGCGATCTTCTTGCCCAAGCGCGATCTTTTGTCCAGAGGAACCGAAGGTGTAGCCACCAGCGCGTCGGATTTCTTCACCCCAGCTTGGGCCGTCTTTGCCCGCGCTCCACCAACCCTCAACGCCAACTTCATCTCGCGGATATGTTCAGGAGTCGTTCCACAACATCCGCCCACCAGATTTACTCCAGCAGCTACAAACTTCCGCGTATAGCTAGCCATGTATTCCGGAGAACATAAGTAAATATTGCGTCCCTCAACCGACCGTGGAATACCAGCATTCGGTTGTGCAGAGACCGACAGGGTAGTGAGTGCGCGTACCCTTTCCATCGCATCTAGCATCGCCACCGGACCAACGCTACAGTTGCAGCCGATGACATCGGCACCCCACTCAGCAAGCCGGGGAACAAAAACCTCTGGCGTCGAGCCGTCCAGGGTGTTGCCGTCCTCATCGATCGTGACTTGGGCCACCACAGGCAGGTTCGGATTCACCTCCCGAGCAGCTTGGAGCGCCTGATGAATCTCCTCGAGATACCCAAAAGTCTCCAGAAGAATGAGGTCCACCCCACCTTCCGCTAAAGCCGCAACCTGCTTCTGGAAAGCATCGCGAGCTTCTTGCAGCGAAATCTTGCCTAAAGGCTCAATCCGCACACCCAGCGGCCCGACCGACCCCCCGACCCACACATCAAAGTTCTTGGCCTCTTCCCGGGCAAGCTTTGCGCCCGCCAAATTGATATCCCGCACCTTGTCCGCTAGCCCATGTCGCTCCAGGCGGAAGTGGTTGGCCCCAAAAGTATTGGTTTCAATAATCTGAGCGCCTGCGTGCAGATAGTCGTGGTGAAGTTGCCGGATAAGTTCCGGCTGCGATAGATTCAACTCGTCATAGCAACGGTTGATGAAAATCCCTTTGGCGTACAGCAACGTGCCCGTTGCGCCGTCGCACAGGATGGGTGCCTTCTTCAGCTGCTCCAGGAAATTTCCGGCCATCTTTATGAGAATACAAGATCATTCGCGCGCCTGCACGGCACAGAACGCATTTGATGCCTTTCTAACCACCCCGATCCCAATATGACAAGAATACCTCTGGTATAATCCCCGGTTCTTGCATCTAAATCTTTATCCTGCATCCCTTTCGGAGTCCCAGGTTTGAGAAAATTAGCTTGTAGTTTGTGCCTTCTGGCCCTTAGTGTGACTTGGTTGTCTTGCTCTGGCGGCTATTCTGGTTCGAATCCCAGCAAAGTTAAATTCCGCGCGGTTGTCTCCAATTCGCTGCACCCGGTCACCGCAGGCGTCCATGTTCCAGCCTTAGAGATCATGGATGCCACCACCGACAAGCTTTCATTTTCCCCGATCGGCCTCTCCGAATTGCCAGATTTAGGTCCACTCGATGTGGCTTCCAACAAAACTGTAACTCTGGCTTACAGTCCCGGTGGTCACATGTTCGGAATAGTCGATAACAATGTCGAAAAGTCAGCTGGGGGCACTGTGACGATCCCGGATTCGACGGAGAGTTTCTTTCTTGCCAATAACACGCGGTTCATCTACGCGGCGGTTCCCACTGCTCCGGTTCCGAGCGGGATACCCGGTGCGGTCGTCCAAGTGAATGTCAGCGCAGGCGCTATTAGTGCGACCATACCCATCCCCCATGTTCGTTTCATTCGGGAAATCCCGGCTGCAAATGTCATCATCGCTCTCACCGACAATGCAGAAGGCGCATGCTCACCTGCGTTGGGAGCGGTAATCATAATCGATGAGACGAAAATCGGCACCGGCTCCGACCCTCGCGGCCAACCCATATGCGGGTTTAATCAACAGGGATTCGATCACCCGGTTGGTGTCGGTCTGACTGCCAATTCATTCAAGCCTCTGATCCTGCAGTGTGGAAAAGAATGCGGCGGCACAAATGATGCCGCAGCGGTGCCTCTGGATTTGACGGCCACACCGCCTGCCACGCTGACGCCAATTCCCGTACCTGCTGCTACCGTTGCGATCGGCGTTGGCAACATCCTCTACATTGCTGGTACGGCTCCCGGCACAGCCTGCGCTTCCGGCACAGCAGCAACTTCCTGCGGCACGCTCACTGCAATTGACCTGAGCGGCTCGCAGGCCACCAAGTCCGTAGAAATTCCCGACGGATATCACGACAAGATGGACGTTACCACCGACGGCCAGATCGCCGTGGGCTCCCACGACTGTACGGAAATCGACACTTCTTCAGAAGTCCGCGGCTGCCTCGCATTTTTCTATCCTTCCACCTCCAAAGTGTCGGTCGCGGAGTTCAGTGGAAACGTAACTGGAATCGCCGCCATTCCCGGACGCAATGTCCTATACGCCATTCAAGCGGGAACTTTTGTAGTCTATGACACAACTACTGGCAAGTTCCTGCCCAACCATCAAACGGCTATCGTAGGCGAGTTGGTGGACGTAAAAGTCATAGACAAGGCGCCAAACTAGCGCTGTCCAATCCAGCAAAGGTATAAACTCGTAGGCGGGCCATATTTTTTGTCTCATGGAGCAATAGACTGGTTGAGCTCCATGAGTTTTTGCGCTCTGATGCTCCTCGGTATCGTCGAGGTCTATGCACATGGTCACTCGTAGAACTTTGATGGGAAGTGCGGGGTTGCTATTGGCTGGTATTTTGCAGGCGCAGAACCCTAGCAGTGGAAGCGGCGGCAGCAAGCCTCTCTTCAAGCATGATCTGCCTGATGTGTCCCTAAAGAACTGGGCCTTGACTGCGGTGGAAGTCACCTATGGTCCGGGCGAAAGTTCCGCTGCACATCGCCATCCAGGAATTACTGTGGCATACGTTCTCGAAGGCGAGATTCGATCTAAAGTTGGCGATGCGCCCGAACAAATCTACACAGCCGGGCAGATGTTCTTTGAGAATCCGGGAGAGATTCATGCCGTCTCGGGTAATGCGAGCCCTACCAAGCCGGCAAAACTGTTGGCGTTACTGTTTGCAGAAAAGGGCAAGCCGCTGACTACTGCCGCGTAGCGTAAAGCAGTTATTCCCCCGCGCCCATCATTACAATGGGCATGGTTGGAGTAATCGATCCAGTCTCTGGCTCGACCGTAATTGCGAAGGCTTTCGCTTGCACGCCAACCGGCAACGGCGGATTCACCACGGTGGCATTCCCACGTGCATTTGGTTTGAAGACACCTGCAGGGATGGGCGCTCCTTGCGTCGGAATCAGCCACAGCTCATAGGCTTTCTGGGGCGGAGGCGCCGGCAAATTGCTGGCGATGAAAACTAAACTGGAGCGATCACGAACATAGATCGCTTTGCCTTGCGGTTGCGGTGGGGTATTCGGAGCGACGACAGTTACCACTTGCGCGTCAGGAGCAGTCAGTGTGGCCACAATTTCTTGTGCCCTATGCAACTCTATCGTCTCTGCGTTGAGTTGATTCCTTAATTTAGCCATCTGTAGCGCCGTGGCGTCGCTCTGGCGCCAGAACCAGAAGGCAGCAGCAGCCATCACCGCTGCGGCGACCCAGCCAAGGGCGCCCCTCCACGAACCCCGCGCTTTGCGGGTTTTGCTGGCGCGAGGTTCACGCTGGATGGCATTCATCAAACGCTGTTCCGATCTTTTTGGCGGAGCGGGGCCCGCGCTCGATAAAGCCATGAGCGCCATATCGCCACGCAGTTGCGCCAATTCGTTGCGGCAGGCAGGGCAGTCGGCCAGGTGCTTTTCCAGGTCGACCAGATCATTGCCCTTCAACACGCCAAGCGCGTAGAGAGCCAGATCTTCTGCGAATTGTTCGTGTGCGCTCATGCTTCAAATGCCTTGCGTAATACCAGTAATGCTGTGCGAATTCGCGTCTTGATTGTGCCCAGAGGTTCGCCGGTTTTGGCGGCAATCTCGCTGTGCGAGAGTCCTTCGAAGTAAGCCATCTCCAATGCGGTGCGCTGGTTCTCGGGCATGGAGCCCAAAGTCCCACGCACTTTTTGCATGGCACGAGACCGTTCCGCATCACTCGCTAAGTCCGGGACCACGGAAACAACGATGTCGTCAATATCAGTTTCCGGGCGCCGCTTGCGCAGATTATCGATTGCACGATTGCGCGCAATCACCGAAAGCCAGGCCGCCAGATTGCCGCGGCTGGAGTCGAAAACTCCTGGATTGCGCCACAACTGCATAAATACTTCTTGCAGCACGTCCTCCGCGACTCCGGTGTCTCCCAGCACCCGCAGTGCCACCGAATACACGATGGAGGCGTATTTGTCGTAAAGGCGAGCCATGGCACTCTCATCACCTGAGCGCACACCCGATACCAATGCCAAGTCGGTGTCGGTTCCTTTGAGCTCGACCATTAGGAACAAGCGGTTGTTCTTCCTTCTCTATGAGCTACGTTTTAAACACTGGGACGGATTGTCCCGCCATACTGCCTTCTAGCAAGGACTTAGGTTTACAGATTTTACTGCTAAAGTCGCTGTATCCAGAAAATCGGGTCCATCTTTTACCACACAGGAGTGCAACCCGTAAAAAATAAAGAAATTTTTTGACCGGAAAAGTGGGAAAATATGGATATGGGCAAGCCTTGCTGCATGATCGCAGAGGAGGCGTGTATGCTGCACACTAAGACTCGCTTTGATCGTAATCCGCTGTTTCATTTTCATCCACTTCAGTCTCTATTTTCCTTGATCGCATCTTTGGTTTTGTTAGGAAGTGCGGTGTGGATGGTCTTGAATATGCGCTGACAAATCCATGGCCAAGCGCCACCGCCGGGACCGTTTGAAGCTCAGCCGACGCACTTCACACCTCATTTTTCTCCAGACAGTGCAGCATTATCCTGTTCGGTTCCAGTGATTTGCAATTCTCGCGCAAAGTAAGAGAACATATCTGTTTGCCCAACATCACAGATTCACACAAGGAACCAGCCACTCATGGCGAAAAAGCCCCAGGCAGCAGTGAAGCAGTCCGGCACTAATACCATCCAACCGGCCAAGGGAAAACTTGGCGTAATGATGCCCGGCATGGGCGCCGTGGCTACGACGTTTGTGGCCGGAGTCGAAGCGGTCCGCAAAGGAATAGCCGCCCCCATCGGTTCTCTCACCCAGATGGGTACCGTCCGCCTCGGCAAGCGCACCGACGGCCGCTCTCCCAAGATCAAAGAGTTCATGCCGATCGCCAGCCTCGACGACTTGGTCTTCACCGGCTGGGACATCTTCGAAGATGATATGTACTCCGCAGCTTCTAAAGCCGGAGTACTGGAGAAGGATCTTCTCGACAAAGTAAAGTCGCGCCTGCAATCGATAAAGCCGCAGAAAGCCGTCTTCGATCACAACTACGTGAAGAAAATCGACGGCCCCAACGTTAAAAAAGGGAAGAACAAGATGGAACTGGCCGAGCAACTGCGCCAGGACATCCGCAACTTCCGCAAGTCGAGCGGAGCAGCAAGACTGATCACCATCTGGTGCGGTTCGACGGAAACCTTCATTCAACCTACAGCGGCCCATCAGAGCATCAAGGCCTTCGAGAAAGCATTGTTGAAGAATGACGATTCGATTGCGCCTTCCATGATCTACGCCTACGCGTCATTAAAAGAAGAAGTCCCGTTTGCCAACGGTGCACCCAACCTGACCGTCGATATTCCAGTCATGCTCGATCTTTCCCGGGAACAGGCCACACCGATCTGCGGCAAAGATTTCAAGACTGGCCAGACCATGATGAAGACAGTTCTGGCACCAGCTTTCAAAGCGCGCTTACTGGGCTTGAGTGGATGGTATTCAACCAACATCCTCGGCAACCGTGACGGAGAAGTGCTGGATGATCCGGGCTCTTTCAAAACGAAAGAAGAATCAAAGCTCGGTGCGCTGGAGCACATCCTTCAACCGAACCTATATCCCGAGCTGTACGGCAACATGTTCCACAAGGTCCGTATCAACTACTACCCACCGCGTGGCGACAACAAAGAAGGATGGGACAACATCGACATCTTCGGATGGCTCGGCTATCCCATGCAGATCAAAGTCGACTTCCTGTGCCGCGACTCGATTCTGGCAGCACCAATCGTTCTCGATCTGGTTCTGTTCCTGGACTTGGCACAGCGTTGCTCGGAACTGAAAGGCATCGGCATTCAGGAGTGGTTGAGCTTCTACTTCAAAGCTCCCATGACCGTGCCCGGCCTGTATCCTGAGCACGATCTATTCATCCAGCTCATGAAGCTGAAGAACACCCTGCGCCATCTGAAGGGCGAAGAACTGATCACTCACCTCGGTCTCGAGTATTACGACTGAGAACTGACAACTGGAAACTGATATCCTTCCGACTTCGTGCGGTTGAGCGAGAAACATATTCAATCTCGCGGTGTTCAGCTAAGCTGAAGTCGGAGGGATCGCAGCAATGAAAACCCAGCGAGTCACTGGCTATTCAGCATTTTTTTTACTTTATATTTCCAGTCTGGCGTTCGCTGCCCCCGTCTCGGTGGACACGCAAAAATCAACGCTCACCGTCCGCGTATATAAGTCCGGTTTCTTCTCCGCCTTCGCCCATGATCATGAGATCAGCGCGCCTATCGAAAGCGGATCTTTGACAGAAGTGAGTCCCACGGTTGAAATCGTCATCGATGCGGCCAGCCTGAAAGTGTTGGACAAGGAAAGTTCCGACAGCGAAAAGCAAAAAATTCAGACGCGAATGCTGGGACCTGAAGTCCTCGACACGGCGCAGTTCAAGCAAATCCGCTTCCAGTCGACGCAGGTCGAGTCCGTCGGGCAGGGCATGTGGCAGGTCACTGGAGACTTGACCTTGCGCGGACAAACTCACCCGGTTGCCTTCCGCGTGCAGAAAATGAATGGGCATTTCCAGGGCGTCGCGGAGGTGAAGCAGAAAGAGTTCGGAATCTCTCCAATTTCGATCGCTGGCGGCAGCGTCAAGGTCAAAGATGCCGTACGGATTGAGTTCGACGTAGTAGGCCAGTAAGCGCCAATATCTGCATTCAGGGGGTGGTTCCGCCCCAAGCCGACAAAACAACCGCATCTCCACACAACCATTAGCACTTAGCCCCGCGTCCAACCCATCAGGGGATTAATACATAGGCGTATAATCGCCCTAGGAAGTCGTTCCCGCCCGGGAACAGGAGATCTATATGAAGTTTCGCCCCTTGTTACTGTCGCTTGTACTGTTTGCCCTGTGCGCGGCTCCCCTGAGTTTTGCGCAGGATTCGGGAAGCTCGAAACCATCCGACACACCCACTACCAGTGCGCCAGACAGCACAACGCCGACCTCCGATAAAAGCGACCAAGACGGTAAGGACAAAGACAAGGCAAGCGACGATACCGCCACTAAGCCGCCTGAGCCGACAGTTGAACCGGCTGATCCGTCCAAGGTAAAACACGACGGCGGCAAGGACGATGTAGATGCCATCGGCAACCGCAAAGTCGGCGGACGCGGGTTAGGGAACTGGTACTCGACAGAAAGCGAAATTCGCATGGGCAAGTCCTATGCGCAGCAGGTAGAGAGTGGGTCGAAGGTCATCACTGATCCCGTGATCGCCGAGTATGTGAACCGCATCGGCCAGAACATCGTTCGCAACTCCGATGCGCAAGTGCCCTTCACCATCAAAGTGATTGACTCCGATGAGATCAATGCCTTCGCATTGCCAGGAGGATTTTTCTACGTCTATACCGGGCTGATTCTCGCTGCCGATGAGGAAGCAGAACTGGCGGGCGTTATGGCGCACGAGATCGCTCACGTGGCAGCCCGTCACGCGACTCGTCAGCTCACACGTTCACAGTACGCGAACATCGGCACTTTGCCGCTGATTTTCATGGGTGGCGGTATTGGATACGCAGTTCGCGCCGCTGCCGGCTTTGGTTTGCCGATAGCGTTTCTAAAATTCTCACGTGGATTTGAGGCAGAGGCGGATTATCTCGGCTTACAGTACATGTACAAGTCCGGATACGACCCAAGCGCCTTTATCAGTTTCTTTGAGAAGATCCAGGCACAGGAAAAGCGGAAGCCGGGCACGTTGGCAAAGGCCTTCGCCTCTCATCCGCAGACTCCGGATCGGATTGAAGCTTCACAGAAGGAAATTGCGACAATTCTGCCAGCTCGGCCACAGTATCTGGTCACCACTTCCGAGTTCGATGAAGTAAAGGCCCGTCTGGCAGCGTTGGAAAACCGCCGCAAGATGACTGACGACAAAGACAGCAAGAAGCCGAGCTTGCGCCGTACATCCAATCCGGACAAGGGTAACGGTAAGGATGATAAGAGCGGCGATAGCGGAGACGATCGTCCGACATTGAAGCGCCGTCCGGATTAGGAAGTAAAGCGGGTGAAGACGGGGCTTGCCCCGTCCGCGAGCGAAGCCTGCTAAAAAGCCCGCCTTTTACTGGGGCTGCAGATATAACACAAAAAAGCCGCGGCCATGGCCGCGGCTTTTATTTCCAGGAGACGGTAACGCAAACAACCTCGCGCTTACGCAGCTTCGCGTGTCGCCAGCGCGTGCACCGGCGCATTTTCCGAGAACCGAGTCAGCACTTTCATTTGGCGCCAGTCGTAGGGCAACTCCTTGCCGCATTCGAGACACGCAACATAGGTGCCCGTATGGGCAGCGGCTGGTACTTCAGTCTGGATGGAACTGTGCCGAACAGTGATGGGAAAACTATACCGACTATGACGGCAACCGAACACAGATTCAATTAACTTTCCGAACATTAGTTCACCTCCACAGCGAAAACCTTCAGCTTCCAGCCCGGGTCAAACTAGTCCACTCTTATAGTGGATGGTACCTGTCGAACATTACAGGTCCCGCTACAGGATTTAGATTCAGGCGAAACCCTAAAGGTTTCGCTGTAGTTGTTTGCAAGTTTTGTGCAAATGGAAGTACAGAAAAACAAACCACTTACATTTTTTGGAAGGTGAAAAATCTTACGCTTTCTGGGGACCAGCTTTCTTGCGGCTTTGACACTTGGAGATGATTGCGGATTCAAGTCGTGTTCGAAGGTCGTCAGGAAGGGAATAGAGTTCGGAATCGCGGTAGATCTCTATCGTCTTCTTGGTAGTGTCACATACTACATAGCAGTTGTGGCACCAGGAAAGGTGATCTTCGAGCTCTGTCTTGGTGCGGTCGTCAATGACGCCGTCCAGGTAGTTGGTTAACTCGTTAAGGAACTCAGAGCATTTCACTGGTTAACTTCTCCGCGATGATCGATTCCATTTCCATCTACATTCGCACCTGACTTTCTTTGAAAATACCGGTTGAGTCTTTCTCGCAACTGCAACCTCGCGCGTAAAAGACGCGACTTCACTGCGGGGACGCTCAAGTCGAGCGCTTCCGCAGTTTCTTCAGTTGACAAACCTTCTACATCTCGCAGGACAAACACCGTACGAAACGTGGGCGGTAGGCCCTGAATCGTGCGCGATAAAATATCCCGCAATTCTTCCTGGTTGTAAAGCTGTTCTGGATTCGGACTCCAGTCCGCGACTTCGCGCGGCAGGGAATCATCTTCGGTCTTTACGTCTTCATCCAGCGATACAAACCGCTCCGGCCGACGCTTGCGCAACTTCATCAGCGCTTCGTTGACCGCAATCCTTACTAGCCAGGTATAGAACTTTGACTGCTCCTGGAATTTCTCCAGATTGCTGTAAGCCTTCAGGAACGCTTCCTGGACAACGTCCTCAGCGTCCTCCCGGCTATGGGTAATGTGGTTCGCAATGCGGAACACATTACGATCGTACCTTTTCACCAGCTGCTCGAACGCACTGACATCCCCTGCTTTAGCCGCTCGAACCAGCTGTAGCTCATCGCTAACTGGCTCTTCTAATTTGGGTTGGATGGTCGTCATCTTCAACTCGATGCAACAAATTTAGTCCCTATTAGCAGCTAAGACGGATCAAAGGGAATGTTTATTGTAAAGGCAAAGTCCGCCCTAGCGCCAATAGGGGTTAGACGTAATCGCAGAATGCCGGTTTTTGCCTGACATTCGCCCCTCCCGGTCCCCTCGTTCGCCTCACGTGACCAAAGTTACCCGCCCCCGGGCTCGAACCGGCTCCAAGTGCCATATAATCACAACTTAACCCCCATCAAGCGAGCGTGAAGTCTGCGTTCCTGCGGTCAGCGTGTGACGCAATCAAAATGGCAGCGAAGATAGAGAAGATCGTCGAAAAAGTAGTCGCGCAGGTGCTCGAAAGCCATATGGCGGCTGCGCGGCACGAACTTGTCCAGAAAGTGCTGGGAGAAATCCAGCCGCACCTCGGTGGAGCAAGCGACGCGTCCGCCGATGGTGGCGCCTCAGATTTGCTTGCCGCCGTGACCGCGATTCAACTGGGCACGACGCAGCGCGAAATTCTACGCGCTCTTCTTGACAGCATGGCCAAGTACAGCGGCCGTTCCGCACTGTTCGTAGTGAAAGGCGGCAACGCAAGCGGATGGCAGGGACGCGGATTTTCTAACAACGACTCCATCAAAGATATTCAGCTGGACACACACAATGGGGCCGCAGCGCGGGCTTTACAGTCTCGCGCAGTAATCACCGGAAAATCTGCTGAGATGGGCGCCAATTTTGTTTCCGCGTTCGGCAAGCCGGCTAGCGATCAGGTCATCGTTCTGCCCTTGCTGTTGAAAGACAAGATTGCGGCTTTGGTTTATGCCGATGGTGGCGACCAGGGATTGCTGGACAACGCCGCCCTTGAAGTTCTTGTGCTGAACACCAGTGCATGGCTGGAAGTAGCGTCGCTGCGTAAGGTTTCGCAGAAGGACACGACTGACGCCAGCGCCTCCGAACATTCCGAGCCAGCTCCAGCAGTTGCTCCGGCAGCGCCAGCGTTCAACGATCCCTTTGCCGCACATGCGCCTCGCCATGTGGCAGTGGCTGGTCCGGCAGCGGCAGCAGCGCCGGTCATGGCAGATTCCTCAGCTGCGGCAGCTTCGGCCCCTGCCACTGATCCGTTCGCTGGATTATCGCCAGAAGACGCAGACCTCCACCGCAAAGCCCAGCGTTTCGCCCGCCTCTTAGTAGATGAAATCAAGCTCTACAACCAGGTGAAGGTATCCGAGGGGCGGAAAAACAAAGATCTCTACGACCGGCTCAAGGAAGACATCGAAAAAAGCCGGGGGACGTACCAAAAGCGTTACGGCAACACCTCGGTCGCCAGTGCTGATTACTTTAATAATGAGGTCGTCCGCAGCCTTGCCGAAGATGATGTTTCCATCATGGGCGCCAATTTTCGGCGATAATAGATAAATCGTGGTCGGTCTACTGCAGAAGTCGTTTCGTATTTTTCTGTTCGTGTTCTTGTTGGCAGGATTTTCTCCGTCGCAAACCACTACCACACCGCAGGCTCCTCTAAAGAAACCTACAACGCAGCGCAAAACAACAACGGCTACAAGCAAACCGCGCAAGCGGACTTCTCCACGTTTGCGCCGCATGCATCAGGCATTTGTAGCCTCGTCTGATTTACGGCCGATGGCGCGCCAATTATTGCAGGACCGTACCCCTGCTGCGTACGCCGGAGTGGAAGCTTACGCGCGCAAACACCCGAAGGAAGATGCAGGAGCATTAGCCTGGCTGGTATTGGGATATGCCCACACCCAGGACAACGACTGGCCCAAAGCGATTGACGCACTCAACCGCGCGAAGCTACTGGCCGGAGATCTCGGCGACTACGTGGACTACTACTTGTCCTCCGCGTATTTCCAGAGCGGACGTAAGGCGGAAGCGATCACCATCCTTGGCGCCTTCGATAGCAAATATCCAGACTCCATCCTGCTGCGCGATGCTTATGTGCAGTACGCGAATGCAATACTGTCCGATGGCAGGCCAAGCGAAGCAATCGCCATTCTTGAAAAATATCGCCTGCCGGTCAGGGCCGACATCGAGCTGATATTAGGACGCGCCTACGCCGCGAATAATCAAGGTGACAAGGCGGTTATCGCGCTCCGCAATCTTTATCTCACCATGCCAGTCAGCAATGAGGCTCTCCAAGCCGATACTGAGCTCAAAAAGCTCGAAGCAGCCGGAGTGAAAGTAAATCCGCCGACTGTCGGCGAGCGCAAGATCCGCGCGGATTTGCTGTTCCGCGGCAGACAGTACTCCGACGCTGCGAATGAATATCAAGCCCTATTAATTACCAACAGTGAAATTGATCGGCCGGGGATTCAACTGGCCTATGGTGTAGCGTTGAATCGCGCCGATCGCGATCGCGACGCCAAGCGTGTTTTGGACGCCCTCAACAATCTCACTCCGGATCAGGACGCCGAACGTTATTACAACCTCGCCACGATTGCGCGTTCGCAAGATGACGAAGCCGCGGTAGTCAAATACACCGACCAGGTCCGCACGGCATCGAGCCAAAGCCCTTCACTCGAACAAGCGTTGTTGCTCACCGGAAACATGTTCCTGGTGAAGCCAGATTACGACCGCGCCATTGATGCCTATCGCGAACTCTCCACGCGTTTTCCTAATGGCGCCCAGGGACCCTACGCTCACTGGAAGGTCGCATGGCTAAGCCTGCGCATGGGCCGCAATGCCGACGCAAAACGAGAATTTGAGCAGCAGATTGCGCTATATCCAACCTCTGCCCAGGTTCCAGCCGCGTTATATTGGCGGGGGCGTCTGGCAGAAGAAGACAGCGATACAGCCACCGCCCAGGCCTACTATCAAAAAGTTTCTGACCGTTTCCGCAATTACTACTACGGAGAACTCGCGCGCCAGAGACTGAGGCAGTTAAAGCCAACTGGCGAATCGGCCCAAATTGCATTGCTCGACCGTGTGCCGCCCATTTCCGGCAGTGCAAAGATCACGCTGGATGAAATTCCCACCGACAATCTGCGTGTACAGAAGGCGGAGTTACTGGCGAACGGAGCATTGCTGGAACTTGCCATCAACGAACTGCAGGCAGCGGCAAAAGAAGAAAAAGGAAATTGGCTGACCGGCGAAATCGCCCGCCTGTATCAGGCAGCCGGAAGACCTGACATGGCATTGCGCACGCTCAAGCGCGCCGTTCCCACATATTTTGCCGTTGATTTGCCAGCGTTGCCGCGTCCGTATTGGGAAGGGCTATTCCCACGACCCTATTGGACCGACTTGAAAAAGTATTCATCCAACAACGCGCTCGATCCCTATTTGGTGGCGTCATTGATTCGTCAGGAATCAGAATTCAATCCCAATGCAGTTTCGAATAAAAATGCGGTAGGCTTGATGCAGTTGTTGCCCAAGGTGGGCAAAGGGGTTGCCAAGCAGGAAAAGATCAAGCACTTTACTCCCCAGGCCTTGTTCACTCCAGACATGAACCTGCGCCTCGGTACTCGTTATTTCCGCGCGATGGTGGACAAGTTCGGCGGATTTGAATACGCGCTTGCCGCCTATAACGCCGGCGCTGATCGAGTAGAAACCTGGAAGAGTTACGGCAAATATCGCGATCCGCAGGAATTTGTGGAATCCATCCCATTCACCGAAACTCGCGAATACGTTCAAGCCATACTGCGAAACGAGAACGTATATAAACAGCTCTACGGGACTCCGTAGGTCCTCACTTTTTACAACAATTTTATTTCCCACACCCTCCCCGGGACTACAATAAACGCCTGCGTTGGTTAGCCACTCTGTCCAAAAATATTTTCGAAGGAGATGTCCCCATGCCAACCAAAGCAATTCCTGAGGGTTATCACACCGCAACGCCGTATCTGGTTGTGCGCAACGCCGCACAAGCTATTGAGTTCTACAAGAAAGCGTTTCACGCACAGGAAGTCATGCGTATGGCGATGCCGGATGGAAAAATCGCACATGCAGAAATAAAGATTGGAGACTCCCACATCTTCATCGCCGACGAATCTCCGCAAATGCCAAGTAAATCGCCGCAGACTTTGGGTGGATGCACAAGTGGAGTCATGTTGTATGTAGACGACGTGGACAAGACTTACCAAAGTGCAATTGATGCCGGCGGTAAGACCCAAATGCCTGTCGCCGATATGTTCTGGGGAGACCGCTATGGCAGCCTCACCGATCCTTATGGCCACGTGTGGAGTGTCGCCACCCACAAGGAAGATGTCGCGCCGGGTGAGATGGAAAAAAGGGCCCAGGCCTTCTACGCGCAGCATGCAAAACAGAAGGTCGCCTGATTTTTGCTTTGATGATTGGCGAACGATGCGGCAAAAGATTTCCGCAAGTTCGCCAATTTTTATTCGCCAGCGTAACCCCCAGCATCAATACCTTTGAGAATGGCTGAGAAAGGCACATAGGAAATGACGCATCCATGTTGTATCGTTACCTTAAGTGAGGCTTGGCGTAGCGGTGCGGACAGCTGTTCGTATCGGCGAACATCAAGTGCGAGAATGCCAACCAAGGCATAGGCTTTTGCTTGCGGGTTACCGGTTGCAAAAAGCTTTTCGAACTCTGCCAACGCCGAGGACCTGGAAAGTATGACCCTGTAGTCTTTCTCTCCCTGCGAAGTGACCCCGGCAATCCCAACCCCACCAAAGGCAAATACTCCCACCCCGGCAATCCGATTGAGAGTCGGATCCGCCAGTTGTTCTGCCTGTGCAAGGACGCTAGTGAGCAGCAGAAATATGCCAGTTAGCAGCTTTACGTTCGTGACCATAAGGTGAGAACGTACGTGCTCCTAAATCTTGCACTTCTTTAGGGGCAACGCGCCCTCACGATGAATAGCGGATTGTATGCTTGTGTTTACGCGGATTTTTCCGTCGCCGGGGCTTTACTGAAGAGAATCTCAATCACCAACAATCCTGCACCAACCACTATCGCACTGTCAGCAACATTAAATGCCGGCCATTGATGGTCGCCGATATAGAAAAGTAAAAAGTCCACCACCCGCCCACTGATCAGCCGGTCCCAAAGATTTCCCATCGCCCCGCCGAGGATCAACGATAGTCCAATTCCGGTGGTGTTCATGGAGTGGCTATTCCGCCACAGCAGGGTGGAAACGATTGCCAAAGCAATAATCGAAAACAGCACGAGCACGGCGATCTTCCACTGTGAAGGTGAATCAGCAAACAGTCCAAACGCTGCGCCGGTATTTTGTACGTGAGTCAGGCGAAAAAAACTGGGGATGATTTGAATGCTGTCGTAAAGGGCAATATTTTTCGCGATCGCCCATTTCGTAATCCGGTCGAGACACAAAACCGCCAGGGCAATTAAAAGATGATAGCGGCGCATGAGATGCAAGTTCATACAGAATTAGTCAAATCATAAAACATTTACGAACATCCGACCTGAACCAACCCCTGGTCAATTCGACCAGGCCCGGAGCGAAGTCGAAGCGGGGCCGAGAGGAATCTGCTTTTGCCTACAGCATTTGTACCGCCGTTCAAAAACATCAGATTCCCCGCGCCAAAATGCGCTGGCAATGACAAAACGTAAGGGCGGCTGGTCCTACTGACCCTCAATTTCCTTGATGGCAGCGCTGCACCGTTCGCAAATGGTCGGATAACTGTGGTCCTCTCCAACCCGCGTCGAATAATTCCAGCAACGGTCACACTTCCGCCCATCAGCCTTATCTACGTGGACGCTGACTCCGCTCGATCCGTTGCCTGGCGCGCCCTTTTGTAAAGAAACCTGTGAAACGATAAACAAATATCGCAGTTGTTCCCGATACCGATCGAGCACCGAATAGACAGGATCAGAAGCGGTCAGGGCAATCTTGGCCTCAAGCGCTTTACCGATCAATTTCTGATTGCGAGCTTCCTCGAGTGACTTCAGGACCTGCTCGCGAATACCACGCAAAGTTTTCCAATCCTCCGACTGCGCCGCATGTTCAAGCTTCCCGCCGCCAAGCACGTCTTCTATGGTAGGAAACTTCTCCAGATGCACGCTTGCCGAGCGGTTCTCCACCTTGGGCAGATACTGCCAGACTTCCTCACTGGTGAAACTCAGTATCGGCGCAAGCAATCGAACCAGTGCTTCACCGATACGCCAGATGGCAGTTTGCGCGGCCCGCCGCGCCGCGGATGCAGGAGCGTACGTGTATAACCTATCTTTGACGATATCGAAATAGAAGGCGCTCAGTTCAACGACGCAGAAATGATTGATGCGCTGATAAATTTTGTGAAACGCGAACTCTTCGTACCAGCGCAACACATCGGCAGTCAGCGCAGCAGTCTCGCGCAACATGTACTGGTCGATGGCTTCCAGTTTCTCGAATGGTAGCGCATCGCGGCTTGGATCAAAGTCGTACAAATTCCCGAGCACATAGCGGAACAAGTTGTTGCGGATGGTGCGATAGTTCTCCCCAGCACGCTGCATCAACGCTTCCGAGCCGACCATGTCCTCACGGAAGTCGACCGACGCAACCCAGAGCCGGACAATCTCGCCGCCATGCCTCTTGGCGACATCCACAGGGTCAACGTCATTCCCACGCGACTTCGACATCGCCTGACCTTTTTCGTCCAAGGTCCAGCCGGGAGTGACCACGCCCGCATACGGCGGAGTACCTTGGTTCCCCATGGCGCAAAGCAGGGAAGACTGGAACCACCCGCGGAACTGGTCCGCACCCTCCAGATACAAGCTGGAAGGCCAAGGATAGTCAGGCTCCCCGGCGCGCAAAGCCAAATAGCTCGCGCCAGATTCCAGCCAGACATCAAAGATGTCCATTTCCTTTTTGAACGTCGCGCCGGAGCAGTGTGGGCACTTGGTCCCCACAGGCAACAGTGCATCCGCTTCCGGCGTGTACCACGAGTCCGCCCCAGCGCGTTTGAAAAGATCAGAAACTTTCCGATTGATCGCGCGATCAGTCAGCGGCTTGCCACAGCTCTCGCACAGAAACACCGCAATCGGCACGCCCCACACCCGTTGTCGCGAGATACACCAATCCGGGCGTCCAGCGATCATGTTGTGCATGCGCTCTTCGCCCCACGAGGGGTCCCAGTTCACTTTTTGGATATCTTCCAAAGTCCGGCTGCGCAGGGTCCCACCGCCGTCCATGTTGGCTTCCATGGAAATGAACCACTGTTCGGTGGCACGGAAAATGACGGGATTGTGGCAGCGCCAGCAGCAGGGGTAAGAGTGCTCAAACTTTCCCGAAGCCAGCAAAGCCCCGCGCTTTTTCAGCAACTCCATGATGACGGGGTTCGCATCCCAAACTTTCAGACCGTCGTATTCGGGCAGTCCATTGCGCAGGATGCCGCGCTCGTCCACGTTGCTGGTGGCATCCAGCCCATACTTCATGCCGGTGGCAAAGTCTTCCTGACCATGTGACGGCGCAGTGTGTACCACACCCGTACCGGTATCCATGGTGACGTAATCCGCCAGCACACCTAGAATTTTCCGATCCAAAAACGGATGCTGAAAATTCAGCCGCTCCATTCTGCTGCCCGGAAAGCGTGCGACGACAGCAGACGGATCCAACTGTACCGTGTCTTGAATGTCGTTCTGCACAGTCCGAACCAGCCGCTCGGCAACGACGAAGACCTCCTCCGGATTCTTGCTGTCCGGCACAGCCACATACTGTTCTGCCGGATGAAAGGCTACCGCCATGGAAGCGGGCACGGTCCACGGTGTAGTTGTGTAAATAATTGTCGAGACTTTTTTACCCTTCAGCGCCGGATCAATCTTCTCTGGCGAATCGAGCAGGGCATACTTCACCCAGATCATGGGGCTCGTCTTGTTCTCGTACTCGACCTCAGCTTCGGCCAAAGCGGTCTTATCATGCATGCACCAATAGACCGCGCGAAGTCCTTTGTAAACGAACCCCTTCTCGTAAAACGCATAGAAGGTATCGAGCACCGTGCCTTCATAGCCGGGCGTCATTGTCGAATAAGGCCTGTCCCATCGTCCAAATACGCCAATACGTTTGAACTGCGACCGCTGTAAATCGAGATACTTTTCTGCATATTTGCGGCACGCCAGTCGCACATCATTGGGCTTCATTTGTAACTTTTTTCCGCCCAGTTCTTTGTCGACTTTGATCTCAATCGGAAGGCCGTGGCAGTCCCATCCCGGGACATAGGGGACGTCAAATCCCGCCATAGTTTTGGACTTCACCACAAAATCCTTCAGACACTTGTTGAGTGCAGTACCCAAGTGAATAGGCCCGTTGGCATACGGGGGTCCATCGTGCAAAACATAGAGCGGAGCGCCTTTACGCGCCTTGCGGATCTGCTCGTAAATGCCGCTCTGCTCCCATTTCTCCAGAATTTTGGGCTCATTCTGGGGCAGGTTGGCCTTCATGGGAAAGTCGGTTTTTGGCAGATTGATAGTGGACTTCAGGTCGAGCGGCACTCGGCTAGTTTCTCCCCAAATAGTTGATTTTTTTCATTATAGGGAGAGTGCCAAAAACCGTCCATTGGCCATGGGGGAACGGCCTCCGAGTTACCCTGCACTACTGATTACTGCGGATCACTTAAACCAAATGCCCTGTTGGAAATATTAAAAATATGTGTACAATTTTGATCAGATTAACCTTTCTGGGGAATAGGCATCTAACTTTGCGTGACGCCATTCAATTCACTCAAAGACTCAGCCGAGCCCGGTAGTCTGGAAGGCACTCAGGAAAGGCAACTTGGCCTCGATCAATCACATCAAGTCTATGTAAGGATTGAGCCTCGGACAAAAATGGCCACTGCGAATTTGAATCCCGGAACCAATCCCGTGCCAGAACTCAATCTCCTGATGCCCAAGGACAGTGAAAAGGGGCTTATCAGGTCCTTGTTTCAGAATCTGGACGATTTCTTCTTTCCCAAGAAGCTACCCCCGCTGCAATTACAGTCGAAGCCGATCCCGGTCCGGGATATCTGGGGCTTTTATGACTACAAGAAAAACGGGGTGCTTGGTTCAACCGTTCTTCACGTCATCGCACTGGCAGTCATCATCGGGGGAACGCTCCTTGCCAAGAGTCTGGTGAAAACCATCACAACTCCTAAGCAGGTTGTGACCTTGATTGCGCCCGATGAAACCCCGGCTCTGGCGCCAGCGAAAACGCAAGTCGGCGGGGGTGGCGGCGGTGGCGATCGTGACAAACTGCAGGCCCTGAAAGGGAAGCCACCCAAGTTCGCGATGGAACAAATCACTCCGCCGACAGTTGTTGTGCGCAACGAGCACCCGAAACTGACAGCTGAGCCTACCGTGATCGTACCTCCTCAAGTTCAAATGGCTTCCAATATGCCAAACCTCGGGGACCCGACTTCACGCATCGTGCAAGGTCCCCCGTCGAACGGCGTTGGCTATGGTGGCGGCATCGGCTCAGGAGTTGGCACCGGCGTTGGCTCCGGTGAAGGCGCCGGCGTTGGCCCTGGAAGGGGCGGTGGTACCGGCGGCGGCGTATTTCGAGTGGGCGGTGGTGTAAGTGCTCCGCGACCGATTTATCAGCCCGATCCCGAATACTCGGAAGAAGCCCGCAAAGCTAAGTACACCGGAACTTGCGTACTGTGGCTGATCGTCGGAGCTGACGGACGTCCACGCGACGTAAAAGTCACCCGCAGCGTTGGCCTGGGCTTGGATGAAAAAGCCATCGAAGCGGTGAAGACCTGGAAGTTTGAACCTGCCATGAAAGATGGAAAACCAGTGGCGGTGCAGATCAGCGTGGAAGTGGAATTCCGGCTGTACTAATCAAATTAGATCAGATCAAAGCGGCCAATTTGATGGCCGCTTTTTTTATTTGTCCCAAAGCTACTTGTCATCCTTAGGACCGCGTTCTGTGCGGGCTGAACGACCCCTAGAAACACCCGCAACTCACTCCTTGAGATCCACATGTCGTACATCATCAATCGCACGCCCCAAAAACGTACTCCCCAGCCGCTTAAACTTCTCCACCGAGTCAGTAGCAAAAAAACTAAGCCGCGGCGCTGAACTAGCGGTCCGCGAAACATCCCCAAATTTCTCCGCCACGACATGGGCGGTTGACTCCGCAGAATCCACAATCGTAACGTGCCCGGGCGCTACTTTCCGTAGCACATTTTTCACCAGAGGATAGTGAGTGCAAGCTAGGACCAAAACATCCGCCGACTGGAAGCCATTCGCAAAAGCCTCATTCAAATAAATTCCGGCAATTTGCTCAGTGACTGGGTGATCAGTCCATCCCTCTTCGATCAAAGGAACCAGCAACGGGCAGGCCTTCTCTTGTGCCTGAACACCACGCGCCTCCAAAGCCTTCCGATAAGCATGACTGTTCACCGTAGCCTCAGTCGCCACAACTACGACCTTGTTATTTTTGGTAGCCGCAGCGGCCCGGGCCGCACCAGGCTCGACCACACCTACGACCGGAACATGAGAAGCTCTCGTGATCTGATCCAGTGCCAATGCCGTTGCCGTATTACAGGCGACGACCAGCATTTCTATCCCTTGATTCTCCAGAAAGTGAGACGCTTCCACGGCGTAACGCGCGACGGTTTCCACTGATTTCGAACCGTAGGGAAGGCGCGCAGTGTCGCCAAAGTAGTGAAAATCAACCCCTGGAGTAACTTCAAGTAAAGCTTTAAGGACGGTCAATCCGCCAAAGCCGGAATCAAATACACCGATCGAGCGTTTGCTCATAATCTATTTTGTGATGATAAACGTAGTCGAGAACAGCTTGGTTGTTGGGGTAGGTTCGTCACTGCCGACGCGTGGATTGTGATGAAACCAGGTCGCTATTCGAGCTTGCCTTATCGCAGCAGCCACCACGCGGTATCGGAGCTCCATGCGGGCAAGTCCGCGGATGCCCCAGAAACGTGCAGATCTTGTCCGTAGCCTCAGGCGACAGAATATGCTCAAACTTGCAGGCCTGCTGCTCAATCTCGGTCTCGCTGTCCATAGCCAAACTGTCGGTGAACAGTCGTTCCGCCAGCCGATGCCGACGGACGATATCCGCCGCTCGCTTGCGTCCGCGGTCTGTGAACTCAATAATCACACTGCCATCGCCAATCGAAACCCCATCCGGTTTAAGCGCGTCATGGCATGGGTTTACAAACGGTTTGTGATGATGTGGTTCAGGTGGATGCGGCTTGGTACTCATCAGTCCGAGCGCTGTCATCTTTTCAACCGCCAGGCTCACCGGCAAGGCTCCATGGACTTCCATGTGCTCAAGCTCGGCGATCTCTCCGTTCTCCTCCAACGCCCAAAGCTCTTCCAGGACCTCATCGAACTGTTCTTCATCGGCCATGGCAAAGACTTCCTGCGCCGCAATCTTGCCGTGATGCAGTTCAATCCTCCGGTCCGCCAGTCGGGCCACAACCGGGTCATGCGTGACCATGACAATGGTCCGCCCCTGCTGATGCAGGTCCCGCAAAAGCTGAAGCACGATTTCCTCGTTCTTGGCGTCGAGATTTCCCGTAGGCTCATCCGCCAGAACAATCTTGGGATCGTTAATCAAGGCCCGGGCGATGCAAACCCGCTGCTGCTCACCGCCCGATAGCTGAGAGGGAAGATGATGTGCCCGCTCCTTCAGCCCAACTTTTTCGAGAGCCTCCAGAGCCTCCCGCTCGTCGGTCATGCTGTGAAAGTACTGCGCCAGCATCACGTTTTCTAAAGCAGAGAGATAAGGAATGAGATGAAACTGTTGAAACACAAACCCAATCTTCTCCGCCCGCACTCGATTCAATTCGGCGGTAGACATGTGGGCAACATTCTCGCCATCCAACCAGATCTCTCCTGAGTCAGGACGATCCAGGCAGCCGATCAAATTCACCAGGGTAGATTTCCCAGAACCTGAAGGCCCCATCACCGCAACCCACTCGCCTTTTTCCAGATGGAGAGAAAAATCATTCAGCGCACGAATGCTGCCGCCCGGGGCTTCGGCCCGCGCAGGATAAAGCCGGCTGACATGTTCGAGCCTGATCATTACTCTCCTCGTAAGATCGTAGCAGGTTGCACCCGCCGCAGCACTGAAATTGGGGCAATGGCCGAAAGCAGCGCCACGCCGATTGCACCCAGCAGCACGATGGGCAATATTTCGAGCCTTGGAACCACAGGAGCATTGAAGTTGGCGCGTCCTATCCAAGCCGCGATGCCGATTCCCAGTGCATATCCGGCCAAAGCACCGACGGCACCCAAAGCAGCGGCCTCAGCGGCGAAGAATCCAGTCAGCAGCCGTTCCGAGGCCCCCAGCGCCTTCATGATGGCGAAATCCCGTCTCCGGTCGACGACCCAGCCAATGAGCGTAGCCAGTACGCACAACGAAGATGTCAGCACAATTAGCACCGCAGAACTGAGCAAAGTAGCCCGGGTCTTTCCCATGACTCGTGATTCGCTTTCGACAATTCGACGCACCGCGTGGACGTCGGCATCGGGTAGAACGGTGTTGAGCTTTTGTAGAACATCATCAGTCGCCTTGGCACCGCCGGAAGCAGCGATCTCGATCGTGGAAGGCTGCATCTCGGTCCAACTCTCGAAATCCGCCAGAGAAATGTAAATGCGGCTGTCCTCGTCCGCTCCGGTCTGCAAGGTTCCTGAGGGAACCACATGTAGCGTCCGTCCCTGAAATGTCAGATCCAAGCCTGTCGGGTGCAGAGCCGACTGCGCCTGAACTCCAACCAATGCCTGCTGCGGAGCCTCCGGCCAAACGCTCACCTTCCACCACGAATTTAACTTCCGCGCCGAGGCAAAATCGGTTCCGGCGACAACTACCGGCTGTCCGGACGCGGTTCGTGCCACGACGAAGCCAAAAGGAGCTGCCACGCTATCTCCAGAAAGCACAGAACGGACCCTCGGTAGAGCATCCGCGGGAAGCGCCTGACCATCTTTGGCAATGACCACAATATTCGCGCCATAGCTGCGAAATTCCTTGTTCAACTTGCCTTGCACATCGCCATAAAGATTCAGCATCGCCGTAGCCGTAGTAGCAGCGACAATCATCGCCAATAGCGCCGAAGCAGCCCGTCCACGCCGCCGCACCGCAGCCCGCCAAAGCATGCGCAGAAACATGGAAGTGTGCGGGCGTCCTGCCCGTTGTTCCGCCAAAACACGAGAACTCATGCCTCACCCCGCAGCGCATACACCGGATCAAAGTTCATAGCGCGCAAAATCGCCGCCGCACGCTCCGCCT
>Ga0207689_10001163_pt1 | contig 25336 bp, 17 predicted proteins | sample KBSMisM52_FD_184312 | JGI IMG/M metagenome (GOLD analysis project Ga0207689, IMG submission 184312) | Miscanthus rhizosphere microbial communities from Kellogg Biological Station, Michigan, USA - KBS Miscanthus M5-2 (SPAdes) (version 2) | ecosystem: Host-associated > Plants > Roots >... | reverse complement strand
ATAAACAGGATGAAGTAAAGGCTGAGTTCAGGTCGGGAAACAAAAATCCCATAATCAGTGGCTGGGAAGCCAGGTCGTATAATAGTTCAGATTCTCTTACGCTACAGTGGTATCTTGATTTTAAGCTGAAATGGTATCCGTGGGAAAAGTTTTTCAGTCTCGCTTACGACAAAATGTATGGCACACAAATGGAAGAAGGACTCCGAAAGCTGAAGAAAAATGTTGAACGGTAAAAGAAATATAAGCGGAAATAAGGTCTGATATTTGCTTGTATGTAGCTTTACAGTCTAAAATCATTCAAAATTTATTTTTATGAAATCAATGTTGTTGCTTGTTGCATCAATCGCAGTGCTAAACGCTTGCGGACAGGATAAATCAAAACGGCCAAGCCCTCCCGCACTTGCCAAAGAAACTATTGCCAGCGGGGCAGTTGTTACTATTGATTATAGCCAGCCATCAGTAAAAGGCAGAACAATAGGAAAAGACGTGGAGCCAAAAAAGGGCCTGGTATGGCGTGCCGGGGCTAATGAGCCTACTACATTTGAAGTGAGTAAAGATGTAAAAGTGGAAGGAAAACCTTTACCAAAAGGTAAATATGCTTTCTTTACACTGTGGAATGAAGACGACACATGGTCAATCATATTTAATAATGAGTTGAAAACATGGGGTGCGTTTGATTATAATAAAAATAAGGACAAGGACATTCTGAAAGTAAATGTAAAACCGGGCAAAGCACCGCAGTTTTCAGAAAAACTGACTTATACAATTTCAAAAGATGGAAAAGTCTCTTTACTCTGGGGTGATATAGAAACTGATTTTAAAGTAGAATAAGATCGTATATTTCATTTATTGTAAAGCCGCCAAATACCTGGCGGCTTTATTGTTTATACGAGTAGAAGTAAATTAAGCACTTTGTTTTTGCTTTTGCCGCAGGTAGCGGCGTATTGCTTTCTTTTCTTTTTTAAGCCCGGTAGCGGAAGCAATACCGCTTATCGTCATTTTTACCAGGTAATTAAAAAATGATCTTTCCCTGATTCGTTCAAAATAAACTGTACCAGTACGTTTATTATTGTTTTTGTGTTTTAGTATAAAAGTATTCGCAGCAAAATTGCCAAGTCTTGTTAATAGGGTTTTTGAACGGGGGTCTCCTTTCTTTACAATTGTAATTTTCAGATTTTTATAATTCATCTTCATTTCACCATAGGCCGTATGTTCATCCGCTTTCACATCCATTTGTAATGTATCCAGCCATCCGGACTTTAATTTCGCAGATACCAACGGAATTAATGCAGGATTAAGTATTGTTAAATCAGCGGCGTTTGCACTTAACAATATATGAATACCAGCCAGTGAGTCATCATAAGATTCTTTGGCGATAAGTTGCATCGGGGCTTTACCCATTATCAAAGCGGTGGCGTGCAATTCAAGGCTGTCGGTTTCAGCGAGATTATAATTGCGAACAGGAAATAAAATCGCATTCAGATGAGTAAGCGGGATGGTTCCTGTCTTTTCTGTTTTTTTATCAACTTGTGAATACGTAATTGTTGCTTCCTGCATTTGTATCGTGTCAAACGAAAACAAAGGAGGAAAGCGTTTGATCATTAATGAAGGGAGATATTTGATATATCCATGCTTAAATGGCTTTGTTGCGTCACGATAAGCGGTGATAACAGGTTTATCAATAATCAGCTTACCGGCTTTGAGCGTACTGTCGGAAACATAAGACTCAAGGTCTGCACCTTCAAGGCGTATGCTGTTTGTAGTTGCAGTTATATAGTCTGCCTGGTATTGGCGCTTCAGTACAAAAGAGTCGCGGGGTAGGGCAGGTGTGTATGTAAACGAATCAATTGTCAGGCTTTTATCAACCCGGTTAAATTTTAAGCCATGCCATGTAATAATATTATTGCTATCAACATAACTACCACCTGAATTATTAAGAGTAAACGCGGAGTTATTTTGCAAAAGAGAATTCATGCTGTTTACAGACCCGGACGACAACAAAATATTATTTACAGATGCATCATTGATTGTTAGTTCTCCGTTGTTCTTTACATTGAAATGGCTCAGGTTTTTAACAGACGCTTCATTTATTTTGCCTGACCAATTCCATGAATTATCCGGTTGCGGCTGAATGAAAATATTCTCCGCTTCCATATGTACTTTCCCTTTATCTATTTCAAAGTGTTTTCCTTTACTGTCTTTATATGAAAGCCCGGAGCCGCTCATTTCAAGATTACTGAATGAAATCCTGTTTTCATTCCCATTGCTGCTTACATTTTTTAAATGCCATTCATTTTTCACAACATTTTGTTCTTCGTTTTTCCATTGTATGTACGTATTCCCTTCGCTATCCTGGCTTTCGATAAATAAAGAAGGATTTTTTAAGGTAAGTCCGCCGCCATAAAATTCAGTGAACTGTATATTCCGGGCCTGCTTCGATTCATCCGTCGCTTCTTTACTCAGGATATGAATAAAGGGGTTCGTTAAAACCGTTTCATCAAACCGGTATTTTCCTTTTATTATTTCCTGTATATCCGGAACAAACCCCGCAGCGGGAATAACAGCAATTAGTGAAATATCTTCACCTCTCTGTTCAATACAGGTGTTGCTAAACGATGAATTCTTTTTATCGTTTACATCATAGGCCCCGGCTTCAATGGACAACGTATTTCTCAGCAAACTGAAATTATTTCCCGTAGCATGTAATCCGTAAATAGCTGTTTTTTCATTTAGCGGTTTTCTTATCTCATCCACGGATATGGATTGAACAACTGTGCTGATAGTTTGTACAGAATCCTGTATTTGCAAAGTGGTATTATTTCCGGATATATTTTTAATTACAATAGATGATTTAGAGGGTTTTGATGACCCCGGCACTGAACCCAGATTTACGGATGCCTGTTGCCATTCAAGGCCATCTACGCTGATGCTTTTTGTACTATCATTATAATAAAGCTCGTTGATGACCACATTATTTGCAGTGGCTGATAATGTTTTTGCCGGGTCGTATACTATAACTTCTTTCGCTTCCAGTTGATCTTCTTTGCCGGTAAAATGAACTTCGTGGAATTCAGCTTTAAGCTCGTTGATGCTTAATACAGCTTTCCCAAATCTGACAACATTCAACGACCGTTGTATTGATTTAATACTTCTTGAACCCAGCAATTCATTACTTGATACTAATATGTCGGCATCTTCCAGGGTGATTTTTGTTCGCGGATCCAGTTCCATATTTAATTGCCCGTCGATTACCTGCAATTGCTGCAATTCTGTTACGGCATCAATACTTCCCAGGTCGCGGAATATTTTAGTACGCCGGCCCTCCTTCCGTGGTTTTATGCGTTTATAATTCATTACCGGGTAGTATAAAACGGCTTTACTCGCTTTTATGTTCCGGTTAAACAGCAATTCATCCCATGAAAGATTGCTGAGTTCAAGTTTTGGAATGCTATAACTCCTGTCTGCATCCAACGAACGATTTCCTTTTTGTGTCTTTACAGTAAAGTTGCTCAACACAACTTTATTGTTATTGAATTTCACGCTATCAAAGCGAAAAGCCAGCGTACTATCCCTGCTCAATGTTTCATAATCACGGATCGCCATCGCGAAACTTTTTACAACCAACGGATCGGCAGAATCGCTGCTGATATGCAGTCCTGTGATTTCGATATTATCATTCTGTGAAGTAAATGTGGTAGAGTGATCCTTTCGGGTAGTCACTATATCTATATCTGCATTCATAATACCAACATAACCGAGTTGAAGGTCGCCGGTAAGGGGTTGCAATATTTTCTTAAGCGATGGGGGTTTCTTTAAATCGGTCTTGTCGTTCAATGTCAACTGCAGGTTTATCTGTGGTTTTGTACAATACACCGTGTCAGCTTTTATCAGGTCATATTTATAGAGCGTTTTAAAATCAACTGATGACAAACGAAGCGTATCAAAGAAAAACCGGAATGCTGCCTGGCTGATATCTGATTTGTTTGCTGAAATGGTGCAACTATCCATTTCAATAGACTGGTTGCGGATATTGATACGAAGGTTGCGAAAGCTAAGCCGGTGCCTTCCATCAGGAAGAGCGATATCCTGGTCGTGGGTACGAAGTATCATGTTGTCAGGGTTACGGCTTGTTTTACCTGTTGAAGAATCAGTATTGTCAACAAGGAAATGAATATGGGAAATAGTAATGGGCAGTTTTTCTTTTTCAACCCTGTTGATAAGCGAAAATTTACCTTCGTCAATTGAAAACTTTTTGGCCCCCAGGAACTCCAATGCGTCGTGAATAGAATTATAAATGCGACCCATTTCCTGAGAAATGGACATGTTTTTTTCTTCGTTTTCTTTGTCTGCCTGAAGTTTTACCGCTTCAATATCCGGTTGAATGAGTGCCAATGAATCAATTAAAAGCCTGCCATGGAAGACGAGTTGCCATAGTGATTGCAGCTCTACTTTTATTTTATAGATCCTGAACTGGTAGGCAGCAGGGGCATTAATAGAATCTGTAGTGTAAAATACGGCGTTCTGCAATTCCATTTTCCGGCTGAAATAATTAAATCTGAATTTTTTTAATTTCAGATTTACCTTCCCGTTAGAGCGGGCACTAACCATATCTTCAATTACTTCTTCGGCATGGTCCCTGAACCAGAAATGAAATGCAGTCACAAGTATGCCCAGTACACACATGATAATGACTGCGGTTTTTATAAAGGATCGAATAATTCTTCTTTCTGTCAAGGAATATGGGGTTTGCGCTGAATTATGTACAGGCAAGCACTAAAAATACAAAAGGTCTGACTAAATGTAAAGCAAAGGGAATCTTAATATTATGCGTTTTTATCAACGGCTGTTGAAACGGCGCTCCAGTCAATATTTTCCTTACCGTTGTTTACAAGCCGCTCCATATTTGTTTTCAACAATTCTGCCAATGGCATTGGCTGATTTACTGTTTTTCCCTGTTTTAGTACAAGATTCAGGTCTTTGAGGCCAAGTTTAGCTGTAAAAGCAGCCGGTTCAAACTTTTTTTGGAGGATAATATTAGCGTAATTGTGATAAACCGGGGCATTGAATAATGTTTGTAAAAACATGTTCCACATGTCGTGTGGGTTTACACCGCTTTCGCCGGCGAGATTTATACTTTCCCCGATAGCTTCCAAGGCGCCGGCAATTAAAAAATTGCCACAAAGTTTTACAGTGTTTGCAGCCGTTATACTATCGCCAAAATGCCATACAGCCGCACCGCCGGCATCTTTTAATATCGGTTCTATAGTCTTCCTTAGCTTTTCAGCACCGCTGATTGCAAAGTTTAATTTCTTTGCTGCGGCGGCTTCAGGTCTTCCGAATACAGGCGCAGCAAGATAATGCTGGTTTTGTTTTTCATGAAGGATTGATATTTTTTCCGCTGTTTCAGGAAGGATAGTGCTCATGGAAACGTGAATGCTTCCGGGCTTCATACTTTTTATCAGACCACTTTCTCCTTCAGAGATTTCTTTCAGGGCTGCATCGTCAGATACAATAGTGAAAATAATATCACATTCTTTTGCAAGCAATGAAATACTTTCCTTTACTATCGCTCCTTTATCTGCGAGCGGTTTGGTTTTCGATACAGTACGATTATATACATGCAGGCTGTGGCCACTTTCAAGAATATTAGCTGCAATAGGGGTTCCTAAACTGCCAAGACCTATAAATCCTATGTTCATAAATTACTTTAGTTGAGAATTGATGATACTATTATGATACGCCAGCTCCTGTATTAATTGCTGCCTCCGGTTTTACAAAGTGCAATTTTCCGTCTTTATCCTCTGCCATCAATATCATTCCATTACTTTCAATACCTTTCATTTTACGAGGCGCCAGGTTTGCAACAACAACAACCTGCTTATTAATGATTTCTTCAGGTTTAAAATGCAGGGCGATGCCGGAAACAATTATTCTTTTTTCAAAGCCCAGGTCAATTTCCAATTTCAATAGTTTATCTGCTTTGGCAACTTTTTCCGCGGATAAAATAGTGCCCACTTTCAAATCAATCTTTGCGAAATCATCATACACTATTTCAGCTTTTACATTTGCTGTTTTCCCGGGAGTCTCATTAGTATTTACATTGTTCACGCCTAACTGATCTTTGTCGATTGTTTTCAAAATGCCTGCTTTTAGTTTATCTACCTGTACCACTATCTCAGTGTCTTCAATTTTCCTGAATAATAATTGTGGTTCCCGCAAACTATATCCAACGCTCAATAGTTTGAGTTTGCCCGCATTTTCCCAATCCAGCATTTTGTCAACTACTTTCATCATGTGCAACATTGTCTTTGCCGTATTGGGTAAAAACGGGTTGATATAAATAGCAAGGTTTGCTGTCAGTTGCAAACACAAATGTATAGTGTTGTCAATGCTCTTTTGCGCATCAGGATTTTGCTCCAGTTGCTTAGCCACAATCCATGGCTCTTTCTTCTGCATATATTGATTGCCTTTACGCGAAAGATCAATCACTTCATACAAAGCATCCCTGAACTTATATTGTTCTAAAAGAGATTCGATTTTATTTTTCGAACTTTCTATTTCATTAGTAATGGCCTTGTCATTCTCATCCAGCACATCGCTATGCAACCTGGGCACTTTGCTATTGCAAAGTTTGTGCATCAGTACCCAGGTTCTGTTAATAAAATTGCCGAAAATGCTGACCAGTTCACTATTCACAGCATCCTGGAAACCTTTCCATGTAAATTCACTGTCTTTGGTTTCCGGAGCAATCTGTGTCAGGTAATATCGTAGCATATCAACACATTGACCACCACCATTTTCCTTTTTCACAAAATCATTGATATAATCCCTCATGTCGAGTTTCCAGTTGCGGCTCGTACTCATCTTATCACCTTCAAGATTCAGGAATTCATTCGCGGGCACATTGTCCGGTAAAATATTCCCATGCAGTTTCAACATTACCGGGAAGATGATACAATGGAATACAATATTATCCTTCCCCACAAAGTGAACAAGTTTTGTTTCCTTATCATACCAGTAGGGTTTCCAGTCTTTGTTATTATCAATTGCCCATTGTTTGGTCGCACTGATATAGCCAATAGGTGCGTCAAACCAAACATAGAGAACTTTGCCAAGCCCTTCGGGCAAAGGGACGTTGATGCCCCAATCCAGATCTCTTGTTACTGCCCGCGATTGTAGTCCTCCTTCTATCCAGCTTTTGCATTGACCTACTACGGTGGCACGCCAATCATCTTTATGCTGGTTCAATATCCATTCCCTTAAAAAATCTTCGTGTTTCCCGAGTGGCAGGTACCAATGTGTTGTTTTTCTTTTTACAGGTGCTTTTCCACTGAGTGTACTTACAGGATTGATTAATTCATCCGGGCTCAGTGTTCTGCCACAGTTCTCACATTGATCCCCAAACGCCCTGTCGCTACCGCAATTCGGACAAACACCTTTGATAAAACGGTCCGCTAAAAATGTTTTCGCTTCTTCATCATAATACTGTTCTGTTTCTTTGGTTTCCAGTTCACCGCGATCATTCAGGTAAGTAAAAAACTCCTGTGAAGTTTCATGATGCAACGGTTCACTGGTGCGGTGATAAATATCGAAACTGATATCAAGATCGGCGAAATCTTCTTTCATTTCCACGTGATATTTATCTATAATAGCACGGGGAGTTGTATTTTCTTTCATCGCCTGTATCGGTATGGCGGTGCCATGTTCATCGCTGCCGCAAACAAATACAACATCTCTTTTTTGTGCACGCAGGTAACGTACATATATATCCGCAGGAATGTAGGCACCGGCCAGGTGACCAACATGTTTCAATCCATTGGCATAGGGAAGGGCAGAAGTAATAAGATATCTTTTCGGTTGACTCATTTTTGTTACCAGCTTTTTGTAATTCCAATCATCATTTCTCGCGACGCCTGCCTGTCCGGTAGGCAGGCTCCGTTCATCTACATGAATTCTATGAATCAGTTCTGCAAAGAAATGACCGCAAAAATACCGTATTGGCGGGCATTACCCAAACAAAGCGAAAACCACAATCATTTGCACCTTAGTGTCTTTGTGTGAAAATGCCCGATTTCTAATATCTTTAAAATATGAATCGAAAAGATTTCCTTTTTTCTTCATCTTCATTGATTGCCGCGGCGAAGTTCTCCGGGATAACTGAATTGCATAATGAGGAAGACGCTTCACCCCAGGTCATTCCAACCTACCTGAAGAAAGGAGATATCATCGGCATAACTTCTCCGGCAGGTTACATCACATTAGAGGAAATAAAACCAGCCATAGAAACGATTGAGAGCTGGGGATACAAAGTAAAAATCGGTAACACAATCGGGAAAAGAGAGTTTACATTCGGAGGTACCGATGATCAAAGAACAGAAGATTTTCAACAAATGCTGGATGACCCGAAAGTTAAAGCCGTTTTATCAGCAAGGGGTGGATATGGTTCAATACGAATAATAGATCGTTTAAAATGGGATAAATTCAAGGAAAAGCCCAAATGGATTATCGGCTTCAGCGACCTTACTGTTATACATTCTTTCTTAAACAGGCAATTTGGAATTGCTTCTGTTCATTCTAAAATGTGCAATAGTTTCCCGGACGACTGGTCGAAAGCGGAACCGGTACAGATTGAATGCATTGAATCCATCAATAAAGCGCTGAGTGGTGAACGAATGACTTATTCAGTTTTACCGAATGCAAACAACCGGCAGGGCATAGCCGAAGGAAAATTAGTTGGTGGTAATTTGAAAACATTAGAAACGATGTCGGCAACGATGTCTGATTTGATCACGGTAAATAAAATATTATTTGTGGAAGATACCGGTGAATACCTGTACAGCATTGATCGTATGTTCTGGAACCTGAAACGCACCGGTAAGCTTTCAAATCTGAAGGCATTGATCGTCGGAGGTTTTAAGGTGAAAACAGACAGTGATACCGAAGATTTCGGAAAAACGGTTGAACAAATAGTAATGGAGAAAATAAAAAACTATAAATATCCTGTTTGCTTTGACTTTCCTGTCGGGCATCAGAAAAATAATTTTGCATTAAAGTGTGGAATGGTACATAAACTGAATGTACAAGCTGAAACCTGCACATTAACTGAAGTAAGATGACAACCAACCCTCCATATTTACAGATAGGCGATACAGTAGGTCTTGTTTGTCCTGCTGGTTATATGGCCGCAGAAAAAATTCAAACCTGCATTCAAATAGTACAAGATTGGGGATACAAGGTGAAAACCGGAAATACATTGGGCAAGGAAGCTGTAAATTATTTTTCAGGTACTGATGAAGAACGATTGGAAGATGTTCAGCAAATGCTGGATGATGATGAAGTGAAAGCTATCCTGTGCGCACGAGGCGGTTATGGTACAAGCCGAATTATTGACCGGTTGAATTTTGAAAAATTTAAAGAAAATCCCAAATGGATTATAGGCTATAGTGACGTGACTGTGCTGTTATCGCATATTTACCGCAATTATAAAATCACCTCACTGCATGGGCCCATGGCTGCAGCGTTTAATGAGGAGGGTTACAGGAATGAATTTGTTCAATCGTTAAAGGATGCCCTGGAAGGAAGGAAGATAAAATATACAATCGGGACCCATGAAATGAACAGGCGTGGGGAAGCGATTGGCGAACTGACCGGCGGTAATCTTTCCATACTCACTCATCTTATCGGTAGTTCTTCAGAACCAAAAACGAAAGGCCGGATATTATTCATTGAGGATGTGGGAGAATACTATTACAAAATTGACCGCATGATATTGCAGTTGAAGCGGGCAGGTAAGCTTGAGAATTTAGCCGGGCTGATCATTGGTGGCTTTACCGATATGCAGGATACAACTTTGAAGTTTGGACAGGATGTATATAGTTTAATTTTTGACAAGATTAAAGAGTATGATTATCCGGTATGTTTCAATTTCCCGGTTGGTCATCAGACAAATAACTATGCGCTGAAAGTAGGCGCGGGTTTTAAACTGAAAGTCGGAAAGACTAAAGTTGTTTTGGAAGAATAAAAAAACCGGCTGAATATTTTCAGCCGGTTAAGAGAATTTATTAATGTCGATAATTAAGCGGTTATAGCCACTTCCGGGTTATTGAATAATCAAGCGAGGTCAAAGCGATCGAGGTTCATTACTTTACTCCATGCTGTCACGAAATCTGTTACAAATTTCTCCTCCGCATCTGCACTTCCATACACTTCAGCGACTGCCCTGAGTTCCGAGTTCGAGCCAAATACCAGGTCAGCACGGGTTCCTGTCCATTTTATTTCACCGGTTACACGATCACGTCCTTCAAACAATTCTTTATGTTCGTCAGTAGCTTTCCAGGCTGTACCCATATCCAGCAAGTTTATAAAGAAATCGTTGGTAAGTACTTCCAGGCGTTTTGTGAATACACCATGCACAGAGCCATCAAAGTTGGTATTCAATACACGCATACCGCCCACAAGAACTGTCAACTCAGGAGCTGTCAGGGTCAGCAATTGTGCTTTATCCACCAGTAACTCCTCTGTCGATACACTGAATTTATTTTTTAGATAATTACGAAAACCATCTGCAACAGGTTCCAATGCGGCAAATGATTCTACATCGGTTTGTAGTTGTGAAGCATCCGTTCTTCCGGGTGTAAAAGGTACGGTCACATTATACCCGGCATTTTTTGCAGCTTTCTCAACAGCTGTACAGCCTGCTAATACAACCAGGTCAGCGAGAGAAACCTTTTTGCCATTAGATTGCGTACTATTAAATTCTTTTTGAACAGCTTCAAGTATCTCCAGCACTTTTGCCAATTGGGATGGATTGTTAACCTGCCAGTATTTTTGTGGAGCCAGGCGTATGCGTGCTCCATTGGCTCCACCACGTTTATCCGAACCACGGAAGGTGGAAGCAGAAGCCCATGCTGTTGATACCAACTGAGATACGGATAGACCAGTAGCCAGAATTTTTGCTTTCAATGCTGCGACGTCATTTTCATTAATCAATTCATGATCAACTTCCGGAATGGGGTCTTGCCAGATCAATTCTTCTTCAGGTACTTCAGGGCCAAGGTAACGGGCACGGGGGCCCATATCGCGATGTGTCAACTTGAACCATGCGCGGGCAAAGGCATCGGCAAACTCATCCGGGTTTTCGAAAAAGCGTCTCGAAATTTTTTCGTACGCCGGATCAAACTTTAAAGAAAGGTCAGTAGTGAGCATCGTTGGTAAGCGACGTTTTGAGGAGTCATGGGCATCCGGAATAATATCATTGGCATCTTTAGCAACCCATTGATGTGCACCGGCAGGACTCTTCGTTAGCTCCCATTCGAAGCCAAAAAGGTTCTCGAAAAAATTGTTGCTCCATTTTGTTGGTGTCTTTGTCCAGGTAACTTCCAGGCCACTGGTGATCGTGTCACCGCCTATACCGGATCCAAAACTATTCTTCCAACCAAATCCCTGTTCTTCGATATCGGCCAATTCGGGATCGTGACTCACATTTGTTTCAGGAGCGGCACCGTGAGTTTTGCCAAAGCTGTGACCACCTGCGATGAGTGCAACAGTTTCTTCATCATTCATGGCCATACGTTTGAATGTCTCACGGATGTCGCGGGCTGCCGCAATCGGATCAGGGTTTCCGTTAGGACCCTGGGGGTTTACATAAATCAATCCCATTTGTACGGCCGCAAGTGGATTTTCCAGGTCGCGGTCGCCGGAATAACGTTTGTCACCCAGCCATGTGGTTTCAGAACCCCAGTAAACATCCTGTTGTGGTTCCCAAACATCCTCACGCCCACCAGCGAAACCAAAGGTTTTGAAACCCATTGATTCTAAAGCGACGTTACCAGTAAGAATCATAAGGTCAGCCCATGAAATTTTGCGACCATACTTCTGTTTGATTGGCCAAAGTAGCCGGCGGGCCTTATCAAGGCTGACGTTGTCGGGCCAACTGTTGAGAGGTGCAAAACGCTGCTGACCTGCACCCGCACCACCACGACCATCACCCGTGCGGTAAGTGCCGGCGCTGTGCCACGCCATGCGTATAAACAAAGGACCGTAATGACCAAAGTCGGCAGGCCACCAGTCTTGTGAGTCCGTCATTAATGCATGAAGGTCTTTCTTCACAGCGTCCAGGTCGAGGCTTTTAAACTCTTCGGCATAGTTGAAATGCCCACCCATCGGGTTGGACAAGGAAGAGTGCTGACGGAGAATATTTAATTGTAGCTGATTGGGCCACCAGTCGCGATTCTGCGTACCACGGCCCCCTACACTGTGTTTTTGAGTTGCTCCGTGAAATGGGCACTTACTGATGTCGCCAGAATTATTTTCATTCATTGTTTGAGAGGTTTACAATAAAAAATAGTTGTTGATTGACAAATGTGTAACAATCCTGATCATCAGCCTAATTGATTAATTTTATGATTCAATAGATAAAATCTATCAGATGACTTTTGTACAATTAGAGTATGTGATTGCAGTGGTCACTTATCATCATTTTGCCAAAGCGGCCGAGCATTGCTTTATCACACAGCCCACGCTGAGTATGCAGATTCATAAACTGGAAAAAGAATTGAGCATAAAAATATTTGACCGCAGCAAACAACCTGTAGTAGCTACTGAAGCAGGCAAGCAGCTGATTGAACAGGCCCGGAAGATAATCGCGGAGAGAAATGTACTGAAAGACCAGATCCAATCATTGAATGGTGTATTAACCGGTGAATTGAAAATCGGGATTATTCCAACATTGGCGCCTTACCTGTTACCGTTATTTATTACACGGTTTACTAAAAAATATCCTCTCGTGAAACTGGTGGTAAATGAAATAACCACGGAATCTTTAATATCCCGTTTAAGAGAAGGAAGAATTGATGCGGGAATACTGGTTACACCGTTGAATGAAAGCGGCATCAAAGAACAACCACTTTTTTATGAAGAACTGATGGCGTATGTATCCCGCAAAAATGAGGCTTACCAGAAGACCTACGTATTGCCACAGGATATTGATCCGAATAAATTATGGTTATTGGAAGAAGGTCATTGTCTGCGTTCGCAGATCGTTAACCTATGTGAGTTGCGAAAAGCCAGTCTGAGCGGCAGTCACTTTGAATATGAAGCGGGTAGTATTGAAACCCTGCGCAGAATGGTGGAGCTGAATGACGGCATTACAATTTTACCGGAATTGGCTACTCTTACTCTGACAAACAGACAACTCGAATTGATCCGCCATTTTAAAAAACCAACGCCAATGCGTGAAGTAAGTCTTGTTGTGCACCGCGATTTTATCAAGAAGCGGCTTATTGATGCATTGAAAAAAGAAATTAATGATTCAATCCCGGAGAAGATCAGAGCAAATAAATCCAATGCAGTTATCCCGGTGTAAGTTTACTGAAGAAGTGAGTCTAGTTTTTTAACTGTAAGTGGAAAATTATATAAATCATTGTGACTACCGCCATCAATGGTTATAAATTCATCTCCTGGTTTCATTACTTTTTTTAATTTCCGGGCGTTACTATAAGGAATAATGCCATCATCTGTTCCATGAATCATAGTGACAGGTACTTCCACTTTTTGTAAAAACTCCGCTTCAGGAAACCTGTATTTAAACAGCCAATCTACAGGATACATAAAAAAATAGCGCCGGGCCATAGAAGTCATACTATAATAAGGAGTTTCCAATATCAGCCGCTTGCTGTTATGTGTTGAAGCCAGTTGTGCTGCAATGCAGGTGCCCAGGGATTTACCATAAATAACAATACTATCTGCCGCAAAACGGCTTCTTGCAAATTTGTAAACCTGGCCAGCCCAGTCATATAAAGTTTGCTCATTGAAAGTGCCGGTGCTTTTGCCGTAACCCGGGTAATCAATCATCCATACTTCATAATTATGTTTGGTAAAATAAGGGGCAAAGCGTGCATACCACGAAATGTTTTTCTTATTGCCATGAAAATATAAAACTACGCCACGGGGGAGGGTATCGCTTGTTGTAAACCGGATTATATTCAGATTTGATTCTTTGTTAACAGGGATATTAATTTCTTTATGGGGCTGTGAGAAATTATATTTCTCATCCTTCCTCATGGCCACGGGATGGAACATACAGTAGTCCTGAAAAAAATAAATGGCTATTGCTCCCAAAACATAAACGATAAGAGCAATTTTCAACCATTTTTTCCATTTCATTTTTCTTATTGCATCCATAGTAGAATGGCTCAAAGATAGTCGTTGTGTTTATGTTCTCACCCCTATAAAATAAAAAAGGACATGATGAGAATCATGCCCTTTTGTGTGTCTTTCATGACATTAGTAACGGCTATAATAATCCTTTATCCTGTAGAGTGCGTTATTGAAAATATCCTGTCTTACACTATTAATAATGCTTAATCCCGTTGGGATGTTGTCCGGCCTCCTGTTAATTAAATGTTTATCTTCTTCGCTTAAAGCCCTGTTGTCGCCGGTGTACGTGGTGAACTCTGAACACCATGAGTTTTGTCCTGCCGCATTATCATTCCATAACCAACCGCCATTGCTGTCACGCATAGTTATGCTAAGACTGCCTTCGGCACGTACCGTTCTGCTGATAGTAGTTATTCTTGCCTTGACTTTTGCATATTGTTTTACCACTGAGTCCGGTTTATATACAGTTTCTTTAATCACCACATCTTTGGTTACTTCCTTTGTTGCGCGGTTTTCCTGCACAGGACTTATAAAAATATTATCCAGTCTCAATTCAATAACCTGGTCTGGTTCAATTGCTTTACTGCGTGCTTCGAAAGCCGAATAGAATTTTACAAATTCATTTCCTGAATTATAGCTCAGATTACGGATCATTTCATCTGCTGCTGTCTGCTGTGCCGGATTATAAGAGCTGAACTGAATAGCATTGTCATTTTGTGTAATAACTACTCTTGTCACCGCTCCATCATACGATTCATTCAGCAATTGCTGAATTTTCATATCGCCGGGTTTGAATGCTATTGCCGATTGAAATTCACGGTATGCATTTTTGTAGCTTTCCCTGTCTTTCTGGTTCATCCAATTCAATCCACGGTTTGTATGCGCATCACCGGCTTTTTCCCGGTATGTTGTAACATAAGAGGAATAGTTAACCGGGCGAACCAGTTCGTATACCTGCGGCGCATTATAAATTGCATTATATAAATTCTGCAGGTCTGCATATTCGTTATACATCCATTCGTATTTCATGTCGCTGGTGCTTTCTGAATAGTTTCTTATCCTGCCTTCATGATCATTTACTGCGTATTGATAAGCGCTTTGTATCAGGGTTTTCATTTCAACATCATTGGGCTTTTTCTGCAACTTCTTTACGGCCACTTCTACAGCTTCATCATAGTTGCCTTGTTTATACAATTTGCTGGCCGATTTACAGGAAACCAGCAGTGTTGCAGAAGCAATTAATAAAATAAGTAATGAGTAAAAATTCCTTTTCATATATACCTCCTTTACAGTCTGACGGATGAAGGCCATAAATGTTAATGACAGGCATTTGAATTAGAGTATCCTTAACAGATTTGTTAAATAAGGTTAATGGGTGAGTGGTGAGTAATGAGTCAGGAGGACTCAATAGTGAATAATCCAGGGTACCCCTTACGTATCCGTGACGCAATACGGACGCATCAGTAAGGTAACCATGACTTAACTATTAAGTATCGATGAGGCGGAGTTGTTGTAAGCCAGGAGTGACGGCGCATGCAGGTCTTGTAAAAGTCCCGTGAAAGTCCCGTGAAAGTCTTGTGAAAGTCCTGTGGAGAATATAACCGACCTCCAATACCCCTTTCTTACTCCTGTTATACGATGGAAGATAATTGCTGATTTTTTAATACTTAAGAATATCGCGGATAAAATTGTGGTACTCAGGAAAAGAAGTGAGATTATTATGACCGCCACCCTGTATTCTGATCAGCGTTATTTTATTGGGATTAATTTCCTGCAGGGCAATACTATGTTTAATCGGGATTAACCAGTCTTTTGTACCATGAATGATATAGGTATGGCAATTAACGCGACGTATCCATTTATCAGTACGTAAATGATAACGTAAAACATATTTGATGGGAAGGATCGGAAGAAAGCGTTCTACTACTTTCCTGAAATTATAATATGGCGAGTCGAGTATAAGATAACGGGGTTTATTGTCTGCAGCAATTTTGCAGGCGAAGCCGCTGCCGATGCTTCGTCCATACACTATAATATGGTGTTCGGGATATTGAACGAGCAGAGTATCGTATACAAACTGCATATCGGTCAGCATTTCTTTTTCATTCTTTTTCCCGATGCTTTTGCCAAAGCCACGATAATCCACCAGCACCACATCATAATCATAGCGATAAAAATCACGGGCATATTTCGCCCAGCCTTTTATACTTCTTGTATTACCATGGAAATAAAGGATCAACCCTTTCGGGTTCTGCCGGTAAAAATGAAGACCATTCAGTCGCACGCCTTCAGCTATATCAAAGAATAATTCTTTAAAAGGAACATCATATTTAAACTGGAAGTTTTGCTTGAGTTTTTCAGGCTTGAAAATAAACTTCTCCTGCAGGAAATAAATCAATATTGACAGGACAGCTATACCAGCGATGATATACCAGATAAATGAAGGCAAATGATCAGTTTTACGTTTTGAAATTAAACAACTCAAAACTATAAAACTCCGAAACTTTTAAATCAGTCTTCAATTCTTCTCAACTTGAGATTAGTAACCGGCGTAACAATAAGGGGGAATTTTTCAACAGTTACATTAGCAGCGTCGAGACCAAAGCCACGTTCTTCAGACAGGCTTATCTCTTTTATCCAGAAATAAAGCTTCATAATTACCCGTTCAAAAAAGGGCAATTCGTTATCCTGGCTCAGGTATTTTTCCATCACCATAAATTGGAAATCGCCAACGGTATTATTGCTGGCCAGGCTCTCGTAGCGACTGGTAATGTTTACTTCCATATTCTGCACAAGGTCTTCAACCACCTTGCGGAACATCAGGTTGATCCGCGGTTCCGTTCTGAAACCCAAACGGAATTCAACGCGGATAATATCATTTGGGATGATATGATCTACTTTGTATTCGCAGGTATACGGATCATCCATCGTATCTACGTGCACAAACCAATAGATGTCTGCACGCTTTGGTTTTTTATTCAGGATGGAATAAATGATCTTATGTTCTATTTCTTTAGGGTTGTTGGCGCTGGTGAGATAAACAAGGTGCGTGGCATATTTTGCCACCCCGCGGTCAGCACTTAATTCCTGAATTTTAGGAATGTAGTGTTCGAGGCGAACGAACTCAACGTAACGGTTTTTGATCTTCCTGGACCGGTACCATACATACATAATACCAAACAATGCACCGCCTACAATCAGTGTCACATAACCGCCATGTTTGAATTTATCGAGGTTTGCAAAAAGGAAACTAAACTCTATTGAAAAGTAAACGGCGAGGTATAAATAAATCCACGAAGACTTTGTTCTTTTTGAAATCAGGAAGTTCGCAAAAAGTATGGACGTGGCGATCATACACAAGGTAATAGCCAAACCATATGCTGCACCCATTTTAGAAGATTCACGGAAATATAAAACGATACCAATACATCCAAAGAACAACAGGAAATTGATACCCGGCACATATAATTGTCCCCGCTCTTCTGTAGGGTAACTGATTTTTAACTTGGGCCATAAGTTCAGTCGCATAGCTTCACTTACCAATGTAAATGACCCGCTGATCAGTGCCTGGCTGGCGATAACAGCAGCAGTAGTTGCTATAACGATCCCGAAAATTTTAAACCAATCCGGCATGATGCCGTAAAAAGCATGAAAGCCGGAAGAGAGCATATCCGGCGTTATCGTTTGACCGGTATAGTTATGTAAAAGCCATGCACCCTGCCCGAGATAACAAAGAATAAGGCAGGTTTTTACAAATATCCAGGACATACGGATATTGCCTTTACCGCAGTGGCCAAGGTCGGAATACAACGCTTCGGCGCCCGTAGTACAAAGGAATACGGCGCCAAGCAACCAAAAGCCATTGGGATATCTTGTCAGCAGATTAATAGCATAGTGCGGGCTGAATGCTTTGAAAATTTCAAGATCGTCGAAAATATGTGACGTACCCAATATCGCCAGCATCAGGAACCAAAGGGTCATGATCGGGCCAAAGAGCTTACCAATAGAAGCGGTACCGAATTGCTGCAGAAAAAACAGAATGGTTATAATCCCTATCACGATATAAACAATTTCCCAGGTCGTTATGTCGTGAAAAATGGGAATCTGTCTCAGGCCCTCGACGGCAGAAGTAACAGAGATAGGGGGCGTGATCATGCCATCAGCGATCAGTGAAGCACCACCGATCATGGCAGGAATTACCAGCCATCTTTTTTGCCTTCTTACCAGGGCGTACAAGGAAAATATGCCACCCTCACCACGGTTATCGGCGCGGAGCGTTAGTATCACATATTTTACAGTAGTCTGAAGGGTAAGTGTCCAGATAATGCAGGAAAGGCTGCCCAGTATCAACTCCTCGTTAATGAGCTTACCGGTGGTAATTTCATTCATTACATATAAAGGCGAGGTTCCTATGTCTCCGTAAATAATTCCCAGTGCAATAATTAATCCTGCGGCTGTGACTCTATTGGTCGGTATTTTCACTCTGCTTATGTTTGGCTCCTGGTACAGATTTGATTCTGTAGGGATGTGGGGGCAAAGGTATATGCAAAATTTAATTTCAAACAAATATCCTTCTGACTGACAAGGGTTATTTACCTGTACCGCCTTTAGGTTCCTTAGAAAGGCATTTCCCTGTGTACTTATCTTTATAATAATTGTCAAACCCCTTTTACTATTGGCTAAATTTTTACATCATTTTTGAGGCCCAACCTGTAACTTTAATCTGCGAAAAATCAGTGAACTATGATGAAACGTTGTACGATATGCTTCAGCCTAATTTTACTTTTTGCCTCAGGAACTTCAATGTTCGCTCAAAAAATTGTTTACTCAGAACCGGAACGTGATGACAGCCGGCGTATGAACTTTGAAATCATTGGAAAATTCGGGCCTAACTATCTTGTTTATAAAAATCCAAGAAACCGCGATTTTATTTGTGTGTATGACAACGATATGAAACAGGTGGGGAAAGTAGAAATGGATTATATTCCCGATGATCGCCTGATCAATGTCGATTTCTTTCCGTACACCGATTTTACCTATGTGATCTATCAATTTCAACGCAAGAATGTGGTGTATTGCATGTTTGTAAAAATGGATGGCCTCGGCAAGCGTATGACCGATCCTGTTGAACTGGATTCGTCACATATCGGGTTTGCAGCCAATAATAAGATCTATTCAGCAATATCCAGTGAAGACAAAAGCAAACTATCTATTTTTAAAATTAATAGCCGGAATAAGCAGAATTACATATTGACCACTCTTTTATTTAATGATAAACTGGAATTGCAAAGAAAGAGTGTGAATGGAATCCCGATGGATGATCGCAATGATTACCTTGATGAATTCTTTGTAGATAATGATGGCGATCTTGTATTTTCAAAATACAGCCGCACAAACAGTGATAATATTGTAAAGGCGGCAATGATGATAAAAAAATCCGGCTCTGATACCCTGCTCGAAAACAATCTTAAAATTGACAAGAACCTGCTGGATGAAATTCATATCAAAGTAGATAATTTTAATAAACGCTATTTTCTTACTTCATTTTATTATAAACAGCGGCGTGGAAATGTAGATGGATTTTATTTCTATGTATGGGATAAAGCGACTTCACAACCGGTGTTGGAAAATACATTAGTGTTTGGTGATGAACTTCGCAAGGAAGCAAGAGGCGATGCAAGCCAGAAAACCGCATTCAATGATTATTTTATCAGGAATATAATTATAAAAAGAGATGGTGGTTTTATAATAGGGAGTGAATCATTTTATACGACATCCCGTTACAATACCTGGAACCGCTGGGATTATATGTACGGCAGCCCTTTTATGTCGCCTTATGACTACTATTATTATTCTCCCTACTCCAGTAGTTTATGGTGGCGGTCCAATTATTTCAGAAACCAGAACCAAAATACCCGTTCGCATGCCGATAACGTGGTGATCTTATCTTTCAGTAAAGAAGGTAACCTTGAATGGAGCAATGTTCTTGCAAAAGACCAGTATGATGATGATGGTGATTTCAGGGTTTCGTACCAATTAATGAACACGGGAGGTCAATTGCATTTCCTTTTTAATCAGCAGGAAAAAAGAATGCTCTTGCTCAATGATTTCAGTATCTCCCCGGACGGCCAAATTAACCGTAACCCGACTCTGAAGAACCTGGAGAAAGGTTATGAGTTCATGCCGAAATACGGTAAACAGGTAAGTTCCAAACAGGTAATCATTCCATGTATCTTTCGTAATTATATTTGCTTCGCAAAGCTTGACTATAACTAATAAACGAAGCATCCAAAACCTGTGATTGGCATATTTAAACAAAAAACACCTGGTAACATATTTGTGTTGTTTATAGCCGGAATACTATTGAAGCTTCCGGTATTTTTTCATCCCCATATCCCGGTAGCAGAACCTAAAGACGGCCCTTTGTTTCGCGGCATATTGCATTTCTTTGATGGTGCAGGCAAAACGAGCCCTGTCATTTATCCTTTAATAGCCTACTTACTGTTATATACACAGGCCCTGTCACTCAATAAAGTGATTAATGATAACCGCATGATGCAGCGGCAGACTTTTTTACCTGCTATGTCGTACCTGCTGGTTACATCCCTCGTGCCTGAATGGAATTATTTTTCCGCGCCACTTTTTGTAAACAGCATTCTCGTATTTGTTCTTGCCGGATTATTCAAGACACAAAATATGCAGCAGGCTAAGGGAACAATTTTTAATGTAGGATTGGGTATCGGTATTGCTTCTTTTATTTTCTTTCCGACAGTAGTTTTTATGATCTGGGCCATTTTCGCCCTGATGCTGATGCGTCCTTTCCGGATAAATGAATGGTTATTGTGCATACTTGGAATGACTGCGCCTTATTATTTTTATCCTGTTTATCTTTTTTTAACTGACCAGTTCAACCTGCAAAAAATTCTTCCTTATATCGATATCAGTTTACCGCGTTTTCGTCAGTCAGCATGGATTGCTGCCAGTTCATTGCTGATGTGCCTTCCATTTATTCTGGGGGCCTATTATGTGCAGGATAATTTACGGCGTGTGCTGATACAGGTGAGAAAAGGATGGAGCCTTATTTTATTATACCTGCTTGCCGCCATCCTGGTTCCTTTTTTAAATAGCGGTGAATCATTTGAAAACTGGGTAATTGCCGCCATTCCGCTGGCTTCGTTTCATGCCTGTGCTTATTTATACCCGCCGCGTAAAATTATTCCCCTCATTCTGTTCTGGGCAGTTATCGCTTTTATAGTTGTGTACCAGGCATCAGTAGTTCCCTGGTAAAGCGGGGATTATTTGTTAGAATTAACGGCTATTGCTAATGCGGGATGAATTAAATTTGCATATCCATTCTTCAAACTATCATTATGAAATTTGGCGTTGTTGTTTTTCCCGGGTCTAATTGCGACAGGGATATGTATGATGCTTTAGCGTATGACCTGGGACAGGAAGTAATCATGCTTTGGCACAAGGATAAAGATCTCAGCCGCTTCAGCACGGAGGATTGTATTATTCTGCCCGGCGGTTTTTCTTATGGCGATTATCTGCGCTGCGGCGCTATCGCCCGTTTCAGCCCTATGATGCAAAGCGTAATTGAGTTTGCCGGCAAAGGCGGTAAAGTATTCGGGGTATGCAATGGCTTCCAGATTTTATGCGAATCTCATTTATTGCCCGGCGCGGTATTAAGAAATAAAAACCAGCAGTTTGTTTGTAAAAACGTTTACATCACTGATAGTAACAACAAGATTTATAAAATTCCGGTTGCACATGGCGAAGGCCGTTATTATGCCGATCAAAATACCCTGGATGAGCTGGAAAAGAATGGCCAGGTCATTTTCCGCTATTGTGATGAGTACGGAACTATCAATGAAGAGGGTAACCCGAATGGCGCGATGCGCAATATTGCCGGTATATGTAATGCTACCCGTAATGTATTCGGTATGATGCCACACCCTGAAAGGGCTTGCTCCGATATTCTTGGAAATACTGATGGCCGGGAAATAATCAGAACCCTGATCATGCAGGAGCAACTCGTTTATTGAAAATCACGTCTTCATGGTAATTTGCAAAAATTTGTCGGTTTTACGGCAAACATTTCTTTCGGGTACTTGTAATTTTACTATTATTTATAGAAATTAACAGGTTGAAACGATCTTAAAGCAGGATTTTTGCGTTTAATTGAATAAATACTTTTTCGATGAAGAAATCTTTCCTTTTTTGTTTTTTATTTTTTGCTGTTCTTTTTACCAGGGCCCAAAGCCCCGTAAGCTGGGCTTTTACTGCGAAGAAACTTGCAGACAAGAAATATGAAGTTCATATAACTGCGACCGTACAGTCCGGCTGGCATTTGTATTCACAGGTACAGCCTGCCGATGCCGTAATAAACCCAACCAGTATCGTATTTAACTCAAATCCATTACTGGCCACTGAAGGAAAAATAAAAGAAACCGGGAAAGTTGAAAAATTTCACGATGAGAAATTAGGTATATCCGCAAACCAGTATGCCGGTACAGTTGATTTTGTGCAGGTAATAAAACTGAAAGCAAAAGCGAAAACAAACCTGGCTGGTGTGGTTGAGTTTCAAACCTGCGACGATAAAAAATGCCTGCCGCCAAAGAAAGTTAATTTCAGCATCCCGATCAATTAAATAGTGAAAGATAAACTCAATACTATAACGGGTTCATATTAATGGCCCGTTTATTTTTAAAATCAATTTCAAAATAAATCTTGTGAGAAAGTTTGCTCTTCCGCTTCTCTTCTTTCTTTTTTCTTCTTCTCTTGTTTTTTCACAGGATAGTGCCACCAGCTCACCTTATACATGGAAAGCAGCAGCAAAAAAAACAGGTAACGGAGATTATGAAATCAGCTTTACAACTACCGGCGGAAATGGCTGGCAATTATATGCACCGAACCAGGTATTCAGTGATGTAAAAGCAGCGACGCTTGTTTTTCCCGATTCCAGTATTTCGGAAGAAGGCAAGTTTGCAGAATCAGGAGAAGCCAAAACAATCAGCAGCGCCATATTTGAAAATACTAAAGTGCAGGTTTATGAACAGGCATCTGAATGGAAAGTGAATATTCATATAAAGGGAGAGGTACCTGCCCTGTTGCGCGGAACTTTAAATTATACCTATGGAAAAGGAGATGAATTTTACCCATCCACGCCCTTTACATTTTCGGTTGCACTTGAAGGTGGTATAGAATCTTCTACAAAAATAAAAATTGCATCTTTAGATATAAAGAAGCCGGTTAGTGACTGTGGTGATGAGGATACTGCACATAAAAGTTTGCTCACCGTCTTCTTATTAGGCTTCCTTGGAGGGTTGATTGCTTTGCTTACTCCCTGTGTATTCCCGATGATACCGGTAACGGTAACGTTTTTTACAAAAAAATCACAGAGCAGCGGAAAGGGTATTACTAACGCTGTATTGTACGGGCTCTTTATTTTCCTGATCTATATAGCAATAACGATCCCTTTTCATATTGCGAACGAAGCAATCAGCCCGGAGATATTTAATAATATATCTACCAATGTATGGCTCAACCTGGCTTTCTTTTCGATATTCATTTTGTTTGCCTTATCATTTTTTGGCTTGTATGAAATAGGTCTTCCCTCCGGACTTGCCAATTCGATGGATTCAAAATCCGGGCTGGGCAATATTGGCGGAATCTTTTTTATGGCAGCAACACTGGCTATCGTTTCTTTTTCCTGCACAGGCCCGATACTTGGAACCTTATTGGTTGGTGTAGCTGACCAGGGTGCATGGCCGTTAACGGCAGGCGCTGCGGGTTTCGGCCTGGCGTTAGGATTACCGTTTGCGTTATTCGCGATGTTTCCGCATTGGTTGCATTCATTACCCAGGTCGGGCGGATGGATGACCGATGTAAAAGTGGTGCTTGGATTTGTTGAACTGGCATTAGCCGTAAAGTTTTTATCCAATGCTGACCTTGTAAAACAATGGGGGTTTTTAAAACGTGAGATATTTGTAGGACTATGGATAGTTATCGGGTTATTGACTTCACTATACCTGCTGGGGTTTTTAAAGATTGGTCATAGTTCTCCGGTAAAGAAGTATTCGTTTATACGAATTGCATTTATCGCTTTATTTGGGGCATTGACTATTTATTTAATTCCCGGAGTAACGAATACAAAAGCGGCCAATCTGAAACTGGTCAGCGGCTTTCCACCTCCGCTTTGTTATAGTGTGTATGATAACCCTATTAATTGTAAAAAGGGATTCAAGCCTTTGGAAAATAATTATGCTGAAGCGTTGGAAAAAGCAAAAAGAGAGAATAAGCCTGTATTAATTGATTTTACAGGATGGGCTTGTGTCAATTGCCGCAAGATGGAAGAAAGTGTATGGACAGATCCTGAAGTGGATAGCCTGATGAAAAAAGAATTCGTTGTTGTTTCATTATATGTCGACGAACGTAAAAATTTACCATTAACAGAACAGACGACAGTTACCACTTCGGCGGGAAAGGAAAAAGAGATAGTAACAGTAGGAGATAAGTGGGCTACTTTTCAAACAGAAAACTTCGGCGCTACCTCACAACCACAGTATGCAATTATTCATCCCGATCAGATTGCTTTAACAAAGACAAAATATTATACGCCGGATCCAAAAGAGTTTTCGCAATGGCTGCAATGCGGCCTGGATACGTATAAAAAGGGAAAGAAATAGCTTTTGTCCGGGTTTTATTCCCGGCTGCAACAGACTCCGTTAGTTTTTAAAATGTGTTTGATGACCAGGCTGGGCCTTCTTAATCTGACAGGCGACTCCTCCGGAGTCGTTGGAAATCGTGTAATGATTGGGCTACAAACGGGATGCCCCTCCGGGGCAAGATTGCTGGCTGAAGGAGCGGAGAGAGCAGGGGAGAGAAGAGCAGGAAGAGCAAGAGCAGGAGAGCAGAAGAGCCGGAAGAGCAGGAGAGCAGAGAGAGCAATGCTGTTTTGATTTCGGAAATGCAATGAATATAGTCATCTTTCAAATTCGTTGAATGTACACAAACGAAAAACCCAGAACTCAATTGTCCTGGGTTTTTCAATTAGTCGTCACTCTGTATCAGCCGGCGATACGGGGAAGACGGATACTTTTATATATCTGAATTCAAGATCTCCGAAGGAGATACAGAATGACAAGTTTTTAATAATAGTTTTATTACAGAGCGATCT
>Ga0207689_10001162_pt1 | contig 25339 bp, 27 predicted proteins | sample KBSMisM52_FD_184312 | JGI IMG/M metagenome (GOLD analysis project Ga0207689, IMG submission 184312) | Miscanthus rhizosphere microbial communities from Kellogg Biological Station, Michigan, USA - KBS Miscanthus M5-2 (SPAdes) (version 2) | ecosystem: Host-associated > Plants > Roots >... | reverse complement strand
GCGGTCGAACAGGACGCAGCCCGCGGCCCAGGCGATCTTGTAGGCCACCCAGCGGTCCGACGGCGGCACCGCGCCGCCGTCGAGCCCGAGCGACTCGGCGAGGTGCACGCCGTTGGCCGCGTTGCCGAGGGTCCACCGCCCCCACGCGGGGCCGTCCTTGGCGATCCGCTCCGGCCGCACGGGCCCCTCCCACACCTCGAACGGCGCACATTCGTCGGGGCGGCGGTCGTCGAGGTGCGAGAGGCCCTGCATCGCGGCCGCGACGAACCCGCACCCCAACGTGCGCAGCGCCTGGTGCAGGCGGTGGAGAACCCCGGCCTCGAGCCAGACGTCGTCGTCGAGGTAGAGGACGGCGGGCGCCGTCGCCAGCGACAGCAGGAACGACCGCTGCTCGGCGATCCCCCGCCGCGGCAGGTGCCGGTGCAGCTCCACGGCCGTGCCGCGCCTGCGCAGTGCCCTGATCAGCGTCTCCGCCGCGGGCGTGGAGTAGGAGGCGGGTCCGTCGGACTGGTCGGACACGAGGACGCGGAACGGCACGTCGGCTTGGGCGGCGAGCCCGGCCAACGTCGTGGCCAGCTCGACGGGTCGGTCGCACGTCGGCACGAGGACGTCGATCTGCGCGGTCTTCGGTTCACCCATGGCCGCCGATTACCCGGGAGCGTCCTGGGTAGGCGCCATCCATGACTGACGATCGCGAACTGGCCTGGCTCACCGCCGTCGGGCAGGAGCTCGGCCTCGAGCTCGACACCGACCAGGAGGAGTTCGCCGCCCTCGACGAGCTGGCCCAGCACGTCACCGCGAACGTCGATCCGACGCTCACGGCGCGGACGCTGTTCCTCGTGGGGGTCGCTTCCGGTCGGGCGTCCGACCCGTCGGTCGCCGCCCACGACTTCGCCGGGAAGCTCGCCGCGCTGGCCCGCGGCTGGAACGCCGACACCGAGCGGGCCGAGCCCGCCAACGACCAGGACGCGCGCCGCTGACCTCGCATAGCCAACGTTTGGCGCGAATCTGAGGGGGAATTGCCGCATCGTGCTCCAGCCGCATCCGGGAACCCGCATCGACCATTCGCAGACGCACCGATCCCAGGAGCCGCCGCGCATCCCGCGGTACCGGCTCCTGTTGCGGGCGCGCCGACCGTCCGAGTGCTTCGTCGAGCAGCACGCCCGCCGCGCGGTCAAGCCCGGTTGAGTCAGCGGCCGGTCGCCAGCACCACGCGGTCGGGCCGCAGCAGCACGGCCCTCGCCCGGCCGCGGCGCAGCCAGGCTCGCAGCGTCCCGTCGTCGAGGGTGCCGTCGAGGTCGATCCGGTGCGCCCGCAGGTGGTGGGCGCGGGCCAGCAGGTCGGGGTCGACCGGGCCGGTGTGCAGCAGCACGAACCCGGGGCCGAGTACGTCGTCGAGCGGCTGCACCCGGCCGCCGTGGCGCACCAGGGGTTGCGGGCAGGCGGTGCCGGTCAAGCCGCGGCGTCTCGCGTAGCGGACGGTCGTGGTCGCTTCCGCCCGGGCGCGGACGACCTTGATGCGCAGCAGTGCCGCGCTCAGGTGGCGGCGCACGGCGGCCGCGGTGCCGTTGCCGCCGGTCATGGCGTGGCCGACGCGCAGCGCGGTCTTGATCACCGCGCGGGCGTGGGCGGCGCGCTCGCGGGCGTACTCGTCGAGCACCTGCTCGTCGGCGTCGCCGCGCACGAGGGCGGCGACCCGCCAGGCGGCGCCGTGGGCGTCACCGATGCCGAGGCCGAGGCCTTGCCCGATGAACGGCGGGGTGAGGTGGGCGGCGTCGCCGAGCAGGAGCGTGCGGCCGCGGCGCCACCGCCGGGCGGTGCCCGCCCGGAACGTGTAGGCGGCGCTGCGCACCACCGTCCAGCTCCCCGCGGGGAGGCCGCCCAACCACGGAGCGGTGAGCCGCTCCAGGTCGGTCTCGGTCTCGCCGTCGAGCATGCGGAACTCGAAGCGGTAGCGGTCGTCGGTGACGTGCAGGAACGTGGCCGCGCGCCGGGGGTCGCACACCTGGTCGATGCCGCCCCAGTTCGGCAGCGGCCGCGCGCAGCGGACGTCGACGACGAACCACCGCTGCGGCTCCCCCAGCTCGTGCCAACCCGCGTCGATGAGGGAGCCGACGGTGCTGCCCGCGCCGTCGCAGCCGAGCACGGCCGCAGCGGGTTGTCGCCGAGCCGATCCGGTGCGGATGTCGCGGAGCGTCACGCCGGTGGCGTCGACGTCGGTGACCTCGCGGCCGCGCTCCAGCTCGATCCGGGGGCACCGGGCGAGCCGCGCCAGCAGCACCGCCTCGAGCGCGGGCTGGTCGAAGAGGCTCGACGCCGGGTGGCCGTCGGGGCCGAGCGCCTGCCGTTCGACCACCGCGAACGGGCGGCGCCGGGCGTCGAGCAGCCGGAGGCCCGCCGCCGGGCGGCTGATGCGGGCGAACTCCCCGGCCACCCCCGCCTCCTGGAGCACGCGCACGGCCGCCCCGTCGAGGTGCACGGCGCGCGGCAGGGGATGCGGGGCGCTGTGGCGCTCGACCACGTGGCAGGCGATCCCGCGCTGGGCGAGGAGCACCGCCGCGACGAGGCCGACCGGTCCGGCCCCGACCACGACGACGGGCGCGCTCACCGCAGCAGGGCCGGGCCGACGTTCCCGCTCGCGCCGGTGATGACGATGCGCACGTCCACGAGGTGCCCGCGGTGGCGGCCGGGAAACGTGTCGGCGGCGCGGACCGGGGTAGTCGCGCAGCGAGGGCAGGGGGGTGGCGGGGTGTACGACGTCGCGGTCGTGGGCGCGGGCCCCGCAGGCGCGGCCGCGGCGCTGCGGGCGTTGCAGCGGCGCCCCGACGCGCGCGTGCTGCTCCTCGACGCCGCCGCGTTCCCCCGCGACAAGACCTGCGGCGACGGCATCGCCGCGCCTGTCTTCGACCTGCTCGACGCCCTCGGCCTGCACGGCCTCGCCGAGTCGGCACCCCCCGTGCCGCGGCTGCGCCTCCGCACCCCGACCGGCCGGGTCGTCGACCGCGTCTGCGCCCGGCCGAATCGGGTGATCCGCCGCGCGGTGTTCGACGCCGCCCTCGTGGACGCGGCCGTCGCGGCGGGAGCGGAGCTGCGCCACCACCGCGTGCGCAGGCTCGCGGTCCGCCCGGACTGCGTCGTGGTGGACGGGGAGATCGCCGCGCGGGCCGTGGTCGGTGCCGACGGCGCGAACTCCGTCGTGCGTCGACAGCTCGGCGCGGCCCCGTCCCCACCCGCGTCGACGGCCGTGGCGATCCGCGGCTACACGCCCGACACCCCGGACCCGCAGGTGCTCGCGATCGAGTACGCCGCCGGCCCCTACCCGGCCTACGCGTGGTCGTTCCCGGTGGCCGGGGGCGGCGCGAACGTCGGCTTCGGCGTGTTCGACCGTCGCGGCGCGGGCAGCCGAAGCTTGCTTCTCGAGAGCCTGGACCGGCTGCTGCCCGGCCAGGAGCCCGACCCCGCCACCGTCCAGGGCCACCACCTGCCGCTCACCACCGGTCCGCGCCTGCACCCCGACGGCCGGGTGCTGCTCGCCGGTGACGCCGCCGCCTCGGTCAACCCGCTGACCGGGGAGGGCATCTTCGACGCGGTCGCGTCCGGGGCGCTGGCGGGGCAGGCCGCCCTGCACGGCGCCGCGGCGGGCGCCCGGCACCGCGCGGCGATGCGGCGCGGCTTCGCCCGCCACCAGCGCCACGCAGGCGTGATCGCGCGGCTGGCCCGCGGCCGGTTCCTCGACGCCGCGGTCGTGGCGGCCGCCCGGCACCGGACGGTCTTCGACGCGGCGGCCGACCTCGGGCTGGCCCGCGGCACCGTGCCGCCCGCGGCGCTGGCGCTGGTGCTGGCCCACTACGTGCGCGGCTAGGGGCACTAGGCCACGACCGCGGGCCCAGCGACGATCAGCAGCGCCGCCGCCACCCCGGCCACGACCAGCACCGCCCGGAACGGAGCGCGCGACCCCGGCCGCCGTCCGGCGCGGAACCCCGCGGCCAGCACGACGACCGCCACCGCCGGCACCGCGGCGGCCAGCACCGGGGGAACCGGCGCACCCACCGCGAGCACGACGGTCGCGGCCAACAGGAGCAGCGCCGCGGCGGCCCGCGAGCCCGCGGCGCCCAGCCGGTGGGGCAGCCCGCGCACCCCGGTCGCGGCGTCGTCGTCGAGGTCGGGCAGGACGTTGGCGAAGTGCGCGCCCGCACCGAGCAGCGCGCCGCCGACGGGCAGCCACCACGGCGGGGCCGGTGCGCCGGGCAACCCGAGCACGACGAACACCGGCAACAGCCCGAAGCACACCAGGTAGGGCAGGACGGACGCCGCCGAGGACTTCAGCCCCGCGTCGTAGGCCCAGCCCGCCGCCACGGCGACCAGGTGCACCGCTCCCGCCACAGCCCCCGACGCCAGCGACAGCGGCACGCACGCGAGCGCGGCCACCACGGCGGCCGTCCGCAGGGTCGACACCGTCACCTCGCCTGCGACCACCGGCTTGTCGGTGCGACCGACGGCCACGTCGCGGTCGGCGTCGAGCGCGTCGTTGAGCCACCCGATCGACAGCTGCCCGGTCAGCACGGCCGCGCCCACCAGGACCACGCCGAGGACGTCGCGGCCCGTCGTGGCCGCGAACGCCGTCACCAGCACCGTCACCGCGACGGTCGGCTCGGGGTGGCAGGCCCGCGCCAGGGCGCCCATCCGCGCTCCGACCGGCCCCATGGGGCCGAGTCTGTCAGCCTCGGGGCGTGACCGCGGTTCGAAGCGCACGCGCCCGCAACGACCCCCGCCAGTACGACGACCTCGCGGAACGCTGGTGGGAACCGCGAGGTCCGTTCGCGATGTTGCACTGGCTGGCGGCGGCCCGGGGTGCGCTCGTGCCCGCGGCCGAGCGCGACGGCGCGGTGCTGGTGGACCTCGGGTGCGGAGCGGGGCTGCTCGCGCCGCACGTGGCGGGCAAGGGCTACCGCCACGTCGGGGTCGACCTCACGGCGTCGGCGCTGCGCTCCGCGGCCGCGCACGGCGTCACCGCCGTCCGGGGCGACGCCGCAGCCGTCCCGCTCGTCGACGGCTGCGCCGACGTCGTCGTCGCCGGGGAGATCCTCGAACACGTGCCGGACCTCCCAGCCGCCGCCCGGGCGGCCTGCCGCCTGCTGCGCCCCGGCGGCCTCCTGGTGATCGACACCATCGCCGCCACCAGGCTCGCGCGCCTGCTGGCCATCACCGTCGCCGAGCGCGTGCCGGGCGGTCCCCCTCCCGGGATCCACGACCCCGCCCTGCTCGTCGACCGCGCGGTGCTCGTCCGCGAATGCGCGCGCCACGGCGTCCACCTGCGGCTTCGCGGCATCCGCCCCTCGGTGCGCGACGTCGCGCGGCTGCTGACCGGGCGCACCGACACCGTCGCGCTGGTGCCCGTGCCGACCACCGCCGTGCTGTTCCAGGCGATCGGCCGCCGTCAGCGGGATTGACGGCGGCCTGCCGTGGAACCCACGGGTGTGCGATCAACGGCGTACATCGCAGGCCTCGGCACGGCGGTGCCCGGCGGCGGCATCGACCAGGCCGACGTGTGGGAGCACGCCTTCGCCAAGAACTTCCCCGGCGACCGGGTCGCCGAGCGGATCTTCCTCGGGGCGGGCGTGCGACGCCGCCACGCGGCCGTCGACCCGACCGTCGAGGACGCGGCCTCCTGGTCGACCGGGGTGCGGATGCGCCGCTACGCGGACTACTCGCTGCCGCTGGGCAAGGAGGCGGTCGCCGCCGCGCTCGACGACGCGGGCCTCGATCCCGCCGAGATCGGCCTGTTCGCGGTCGTCTCCTGCACCGGCTACGCCACGCCCGGCCTCGACATCCGCATCGCCGCCGACCTCGGCATGGGCCCGGACGTGCAACGGCTCGTCGTCGGGCACATGGGCTGCTACGCGGCGCTCCCCGGACTGGGCGCGGTGGCGGACTTCGTCGTGAGCCACGGCCGCCCGGCCGCGGTGCTGTGCCTCGAGCTGACGTCGCTGCACGTCCAGCCGCCGTCGGACGACCGGGGGCAACTCGTCACGCACGCGCTGTTCGGCGACGCCGCCGTCGGGATGGTGATCACACCGGAGGTGCCGCCCGGCGGCGGGCTCCAGGTGCTCGACGTCGCCGCCCGCACCGACGCCGCCACCACCGACCACATGACGTGGGAGGTCACGGACCTCGGCTTCCGGATGGGGCTGTCGCCGGAGGTGCCCGCCGTGCTCGGGCGGCACGTCGGCGACGCCGTGGCGACGGTGCTCGACCGCAACGGCCTCAGCCGCGACGACATCGACGCGTGGGCCGTGCACCCGGGCGGGCCCCGCATCCTCACCACCGTGGCGGAGGCCCTCGACCTGCCTACGGGCGCCCTCGACGCCTCGCACGAGGTGCTCGCCGAGTACGGCAACTGCTCCTCGGCCACGATCCTGCTCGTGCTCGACGCCCTGCGCCGGGCAGGCCGTCCCCGCCCGGGACGCGTGGCCGCCGCGCTGGCCTTCGGACCCGGCCTCACGCTCTACACGATGCTGCTGCGCGCCACCTGATCACGGCGAGCCGGTCGGTCTCACCCCTGCTCGTGCCTGCTGCCCGCCCGGGTGCGCAGCGGTTCGGGGGCGGCCTCTTCGGGGAACCGGCGCAAGAACTCCTGTTCGAGGGCGAGCATCCGCCGGGTGTGGGTCTCCAGGGCGGACTCGCTGCCCGACAGCACGGTGTCGTGCCGGGTGTCGTGCAGGTGTCGCATCTCGCGGCGCAGGTCGTCGTCCCCGAGCTGGTCGGCCGGGATGCCGAGTTCGCGTGCAGTCATGCCCCGGGCTTCCCCGTGTCATCGGGATCCATGCTCCGGTGACCTACCCGGCTGTCGACGGCGCAACCGCCGGGGCCGGGACGGCGAACCGCTCGGCCGTACGCCGCGCGGTCGCTCGTGCCCGCTCGGTCGTGCCCACCACACCGAGCGCCGCCACCACCAACCCGCACCCGATCACGACGACCCACGCGGGCCGGGCAGCTGCCGCGAAGTCGCCGAACGACGTGGCCAGCTGCGAGGTCACCAGGGACCCCAACACGGCCACGCCCAGCGCGGAGCCGACCTGCTGCTCGTCGAGGCCACCCCCGCCGCTACCCCGGCCTGTGCGACCGGCATCCCCGACACCGCGGCGTTCGTGATCGGCGCGTTGATCAGCCCGAAGCCGACACCGAACACCACGTACGCGACGAAGAGCAGCACCAGCGGGGTGCTCGCGTCCAGGGGGAGGAGCAGACAGCCGCCCGCCGCGATCCCCACCCCGCCGATCACCAGGGGCAGCCGCGCGCCGCGCCGGACCACGATCCGTCCCGAGATCGGCGGCAGTACCGCGGTCATGGCGGCCATCGGCAGCGTGAGCAGCCCCGCGTGCAGCGGCGAGTACCCGCGCACGTCCTGGAGGTAGAGCGCGTTGAGGAACAGCAACCCGGCGAACGCGGCGAACGCGGCCACCGCGGTGAGCGTCGCGGCCGAGAACGGGATGCTGGTGAAGAACCGCGGGTCCAGCAGCGGCTCGGCGCGGCGCGACTCCACCCGCAGCAGCCCGGCCAACGCCGCGGCGGCCGCCAGGAACGACCCGACGATCACCGGGCTCCCCCACCCGCGTACCGGGCCCTCGATGGCCTGGACCGCGCGGAAGGCGATCAGCCAGCCGGTGCTCGGGGCGAGGCTGCACAGCAGCGAGCCGAGGCCGAAGAGGGTCAGCCCGGCCTGGAAGGTGCGCCTGCGGCCGACCCGGTCGCCGGTCGACCCGCCGAGCATGAGGAGGCTCGCGAGGACGAGCGTGTAGGCGTCGATCACCCACTGCAGGTCGGACAGCGACGATCCGAGGTCGCGACGGATCGAGGGCAGGGCGAGGTTCACGATGGTGTTGTCGAGACCGGCCGGGATTCCGCGCCTCCGATCACTGCGTCGAGGGGGAAGAACGGGGCTGACCCGGTGGTTGGCCCGATCATGACGACTCTGGCCGATCGCACGATCGCCGCCCTCCGAGCGAGCCACGACGTGCTCGCCGCCCTCGTTCCCGACCTGACCGAAGAGCAGCTCCGCCGCCCGTCCGGGGCCGCGGAGTGGTCGCTCGCGCAGGTCCTCTCGCACCTGGGCAGCGGGGCCGAGATCGGCCTCGGCAACCTCGCGGCGGCCCGGGACGGCGACCCGCTCCCGGGGCAGGACGCCAATCAGGAGGTGTGGGACCGCTGGAATGCCATGAGCCCGCGCGAACAGGCCACCGGGTTCGTCGAGCACAACGCGCGGCTGGTCGCGGCGTTCGAGGCGTTGACCGCCGACCAGCGCGCGGCGCTGCGCTTCGACTTCGGGTTCCTGCCCGAGCCGCTGCCGTTGGCCGCCGTAGCGGGCATGCGCCTCAACGAGTCGACGCTGCACTCCTGGGACGCGCGCGTGGCGCTCGACGCGGACGCGGCCGTCCCCGAGGACGCGGCCCGGCTGCTGCTCGAACACCTGGCGGGCGACCTCGGCTTCATGACCGGGTTCACCGGTAAGGCCGACGCGTTGGCCAAGCCCGCCACCGTGCAGGTCGGCGACGGCCCCTTCGGCCTCGTGATCGCCGACAAGGTCAGCGTCACCACCGCGGTGACGGACCCGACCGCGACGTTCGTCGGGCCGCTCGACGCCGTGCTCCGGCTCATCGGCGGCAGGCTCACCCCGGCGCACACGCCCGCAGGCGTCGAGGTCATCGGCGACATCACCCTCGACGAGCTGCGCGCGGTCTTCCCGGGGTACTAGCCCCAGCCCGAACCGGAGATCGACTCGGCGCTCAGGCTGAGCAGCAGCCGCTGCTCGGCCACCTGGACGTCGAAGAACTCCGCGGGGTTCGGGTGCGGCTGCTCGCTGATGTCGTTGAAGAGCCGCAGCAGGTCCTGGCCCGCCTGGTCGCCTGCCGTCGTGCTGACGGTCCCGAGGCGCGCCGAGCAGGCGACGGACGCGTAGCCCCAGAAGTTGTCGCCGAGCACGTGCACGACCGCCCGGGGATCGCGGGCGAGGTTGCGCGTCTTGGCCCGACCGGCGGTCACCGACACGCGGAAGACGTCGCCGTCGAACGCGGTGAGGACGTTCGACGACTGCGCTGACCCGTCGGCCCGCAGCGTGATCAGCACGGCTTGGTGGTGCTGGGCGAGCCAGTCCCGGGAGGCTGCGGTGAGGGGTGCCACGGTGATCTCCATGCTGGGTTCGGCGGCGGTCCGCAGCAGCCTGCCGGCTGGGGCTGTGCGGCGGTCACCGCACCCGCGCTAGCGGGGTACGGGGGTCGGCACGGTCTCGCCGAAGCCGCCGAGCTCCATGTCGACGGTCGTCACCCCGGCCGCGGGCGGGGCGTAGAACGCGTAGAACGTGATCGTCGCCCCGGCGGGGACGGCGCCCCCGCCGTCCAGGGAGTAGTCGCTGCTCGGGTTGGCGAGGTAGTAGAAGCCGACCGCCCGGCCGGAGGTGTGGCACGGCCGTTGGCGGAGCTGGTCGGTGCGGTCGGCCAGGGTGAGCCCGTTCGGATCAGCCTGCTCCGGGGTCAGCCCGCTGCCCGGGGCCAGCTCGATGGCCTGCCCGGTCGGGTTGGTCACGGCGAGCCGGACCATCAGGTACCCCTGGCGGCGCTCCAGGCCTGCCACCTCGGCGCGCAGCCCGGCGTCGGCGAGGTCGCGGGTGACCGGCAGCGCTTCAAGGGCGGGCGGCGGACCCGGCTCGGCGGACCCGGTGCGGATCTCGACCCGCCGGTTCAGCGCCCGCCCGTCCGGGTCGTCGCTGCCGTCGGGCTTGGTGTTGGGCGCCACCGGCCGGGTCTCCCCGAAACCGACCGACGTGTACTGGTAGCCCGATCCGAGCGCCGCCTCCAACGCGCCGCGCACCGCCGCCGCCCGCCGCTCGGAGAGCGCCTGGTTGTCCGCGTCGCTGCCGATGGCGTCGGTGTGCCCCTCGATGGTCACGGTGCCGGTGCCGCCGCCGATCTCGTCGTCGACGGCGGCGATGGCCTCTCGCGCGGCCGGGGTGAGCTCGGCGCTGCCGAACGCGAAGAGCACGTCGCCGGGCAGCCGGATCACCGTGCGCTTCGTCCCGGTGGCGCGTCCCGGGCCGTCGGCGGTGCAGAGCACGGGCTTGACGTTCGGCGGGCTCGTGCCGGTCGCCGTCAGCACCGGGTCGGCGACCAGCGTCGCCGACCCCGCGGCCTGCACCGGCACCGGCACCGGCAGGAACCCGTCGATGAACGCGGTCAGCTCGGTGACCTCGGCGGGCGGCGCGGTGAACACCGCGGTGACCGTCACCGCACCGCCGGGAGGTACCTGCTCCCCGTTGCTCTCGCTGATCCGGCCGTCGTTGCCCTTCGCGTCGAGGATCTCGTAGGCGGTGCTGCGCGGCAGGTCGACCAGCATCAGGACGCGGCGGAACTGGTCGATGCCCAACGCGTCCGGGGTGACCGGCCGGTCGCCCTTGTTCGCGAACTCGAACTGCAGCGCGACCTCGTTCGTCCCGACCCGGACGATGCGCAGGTCCTTCGCCTGCACCGGCAACGCCGTCGACAGCGACTCCGCCGTGATCCCGGTGCCCGCAGGCGCGGCCGAGGTCGGGAGGGCTGACGGGGTCGGCGCAGCGGTCGCGGCGCCGCTCTGGCCGACGCCGCTGACGGGAGCCGAGCACGCGGCCAACGCCGCGGCCAGCGCGACAACGGCGATCCAGCGCATGCACGTCTCCCTCGGTGGGCGAGGCGGCAAGATAGCAAGGTTGCGCGGTACGTCCGGATAATGTGGCAACGCCGTTACGTACTACCGGCATGCTGACCCCATGGCACCAGGGGGAGCTTTCGGCACCGACCGCGCGCTGTTCGACGTCCCGTCCGAGATCGCCTACTTCAACACCGCGAACCTCTCGCCGCACCTGCACGCGGTGCGGGAAGCGGGCGAGGCGGCGCTGCGCCGCCGGAGCAGGCCCTGGACGATCGCGGCTGAGGACTGGTTCACCGACGTCGAGCGGCTGCGGGGGCTGTTCGGTGGCCTGGTCGGCGCCGACGCGGACGGCGTCGCGCTGGTGCCCGCGACCAGCTACGGCTTCGCCGTCGCGGCGCGCGCCCTCGGCGTGGGCCCGGCCGACCGCGTGCTGGTGCTGGCCGAGGAGTACCCGTCGGGCATCTACACCTGGCGGGGCACGGGCGCTCAGATCGTCACCGTCGAACGCGGCGCCGAGCGCTCCTGGACCGAAGCCGTGCTCGCGGTCCTCGACGAGCGGATCTCGGTGGTGAGCGTGCCCAACGTGCACTGGACCGACGGCGCCGTGCTCGACCTGGCCGCCGTCGCCGACCGCAGCCACGCGGTCGGAGCGCGGCTGGTGATCGACGGGAGCCAGTCCGTCGGGGCGATGCCGCTGGACGTGGCGGCGCTGCGTCCCGACTTCGTGGTGGCCGTGGGCTACAAGTGGCTGCTGGGCCCGTTCGGCGTCGGCTACCTCTACGTCGCCGACGAGCACCGCGACGCCGAGCCGATCGAGCAGAACTGGATCAACCGCGCGGGCTCGCAGGACTTCGCCCGCCTCGTGGACTACCGCGACGACTACCAACCCGGCGCGCGCCGGTTCGACGTCGGCCAGCGCACCAAGTTCGAGCTGGTGCCCATGGCCATCGCCGCGCTGGAACAGCTCACCGCGTGGGGCGTCGGCACCGTCGCCGAGCGGCTCGCCGCGGTCACCGCGACGGTCGCCGAGCGCACGAGCCCGCTGGGGCTCACCCCGAACCCGGCCGCGCAGCGCGGCCCGCACCTGCTCGGCCTGGCCGTCCCCGACGACCTCCGCGACACCGTCCTCCCGGCCCTCGCCGCGGCCGACTGCTACGCCGCACTCCGCGGCCGGTCCCTGCGGATCTCCCCGCACCTGCACGTCACCGACGCCGACGTCGACCGCCTCGTCCGGGCGCTGCAGGACGCGACCGCGGGTACCGCGCTGACGGGTTAGCGTGCAGTGCCCACACCATCGAAGGAGGCGCGGTGGTCGCGCAGCTGGCCGTCCGGAAGTACGTGGCGTTCGAGGAGGAGGTGGTCCACGAGAGCGGGGTGGAGGTGTCGCCCGCCCTGCGTCGGATCGTGGTGGGGGCGGTCGCGCCGAACCCGCTGGCCGGTGAGTCGGGCCTCACCGATATCGCCGCGCTCGTCGGGATGTCCGAGGTGCTCGGCGAGGTGCTCACCCGACGCGCCCTGGAGCGCATCGGTGACCCGTCGTCGATCCGGGCGTACGGCAAGGCGGCGCTGATCGGCATGAACGGCGACCTGGAGCACGGCGCCGCGCTCATCCACCCGCGCCTGGGCATGGCGATGCGGGCGACGCTGCGCCGGGGCAAGGTGCTCATCCCGGGCAACGCGAAGGTCGGCGTCGCGGGCGCCCCGATCGACCTCGTCTTCGGTCCCCTCGACGAGGCGTGGGACCTGGACGCGGCGGACACCCTCACCGTGTCCGTGCCGGACGCGCCGCGTCCCGGCGAGGTCCTGCTCCTGGTCGGCTACACCACCGGAGCGCGGCCGAACGCCCGCTCGAAGGGGCCGTCGCAGGCCGACGTGGACGCGCTCATCGCGTCGTTCGACTGAGCGCGATGAGCCGGGGCAGCCCACCGCCCGATCCGGCCGCACGGCTCACCGCCGAGCGCACCGCCACGGCGGGGCGGGTGACCGCGCTCGCCGCGCAGGTCGCGGCGCTGGCCGAACAGCAGGCCCTCACCACGCACGACGACGAGCACGATCCCGAGGGCGTGACGATCGGGTTCGAGCGCGCCCAGCTGCTGGGGTTGCTGGCGGGCGCCCGCCGCGACCTGGACGCCGTCGACCGGGCGGCGCAACGGCTCGCCGCGGGCACCTACGGGCAGTGCCTGCGCTGCGGCGCGCCGATCCCCGCCGAGCGGCTCGAGGCGCTGCCCGCGGCCGAGACCTGCCTCGCCTGCGCCTCCCGTCGCCGGTGACCCGTTGCCCCGTCGTCGCGTTTACTGGGGCGTGCACAGGGCAGACCTACGAGGAGTGCGCCGCGTGACGGAGGACAGGTGACCGCGATCAGCCACGACGTGCCCGCGGCCGAGCCTGCGCTGACGGGGCTCACCGTGAAGGACGTGATGGTGACCGCGCCGGCGACGATGCGGCCCACCGCGACCGTCGCGGACGCCCGCGCGTTCTTCGCGGACGACCACGTCCACATGGCCCTGATCGCCACCTCCGGACGGCTGCTCGGGACGCTGGTCCGCGCCGACATCGACGACCTCGACGACGACGCCGCGCCCGCGCTCAGCCGGTCCCGTCTCGACGGGCGTTCGGTCGCCCTCGAAAAGCCTGCCGAGGACGTCCGGCTGCGGCTGATCGCGCACGGCGTGCGACGCCTGGCCGTCGTCGACGACGCCGGTGCGCTGGCCGGGCTGCTGTGCCTCAAGCGGAAACTGACCGGTTTCTGCACCGACGCCGACGTCACGGCGCGGGCGGCCGAACGCGCCGCCGCTCCTACCGCCAGGGGTCGGTGATCTCGCGCAGGTCCGCGAGTATCCGTCGGAGCTGATCCATCCGGCGGACGCCGATGTGCGCGGTCCACTCGGCCTCCACCTCGGCCACGATCCCGGCCGACGCCGCGACGCTCTGCGCGCCGCGCTCGGTGATCCGCACCAGCCGCGCCCGCCCGTCCGCGGGGTCGGGCACGCGCTCGACGTACCCCGCGCGTTCGAGTTGGTCGACCAGGAAGCCCGCCGTCTGCTTGGTGATCCCGGCCTGCTCGGCGAGGTCCGTGACCCGGCTGCCCTCCTCGGCGACGCGCTGGAACACCCGCGCCTGCGCGGGGGTCAGGTCGTCGAAGCCGAGCGCGGCGAGCCCGGCGAACACCCGGGACTCCATCGCGCGGTACGGCAGGAACAGCAGTACGCCGGTGTTCACGGGAGCGGGGTCGGCCACACGCTTGACGATAGTACGAGAGGCTGACAAAGTTAGACAGCTTCTCTGTCTATTTGGAGGCCCGTCGTGGACGTCGATACCAAGTGGGCGGTGATCGCGGGCCAACGGCGTGCCTTGGCCCGGCTCATGGACGGACGACCCGAGGAGGACTGGGAGCGGCCCTCGTTATGCGGCGAGTGGCGCGTCCGCGACGTGGTCGCGCACGTCGCGCTCACCCCGCGCTCACCGGGCGTCGGCGCGATCCTGCTCGCGGCCGTGCGCGCCCGCGGCGACTTCGACGGGATCAACCGCGACATGGCCCGGGCACACGCCGCCCGCACGCCCGCCCAACTCGTGGCCGACCTCGGCGACACGGCCGACAGCCGTCGCAAGCCCGCGATCACCACCCTGGACAACCTGCTCTTCGACGTGTTGGTGCACGTTCAGGACGTCGCGCTGCCGCTGGGCGTCGAGCACCCGATGCCCTCGGATGCCGCGCGGGAGGGCGTCGAGCGGGTGTGGCGCATGGGGTGGCCGTTCTGGGCCAAGCGCAAGCTGCGCGGGCTGCGGCTGGAGGCGACCGACGTCGACTGGGCGGTCGGCGAGGGGCCCGCGGTGCGCGGGCAGGCGCAGGCGTTGTTGCTGCTGCTCACCGGGCGCGCCGCGGCCGCCCTCCCCGCCCTCGACGGACCCGGCGTAGCCCGGCTCATCCCCCCAGGAGCTTGCTGATCTGCGCGGAGAACGTGAGCACGGACAGCGTGCCGAACAACAGGATCGACCAGATCAGCCCGGCCAACCGCCATCCGCGGACCCGGATCGGGGCGGGCAGGGTCTTCCGGTTCACCAGGATGAGCAGCCCGGAGTACAGGAACATCATGAAGCCGCCGACCACCGCGGAGATCACCAGCAGTACGAGCGGCTGGTCGAAGCCGATGAGCACCACCGCGACCCCGACCAGGACGAGACCCCAGACGAGGAAGGCGTAAAGCCTGCTCTCGTCGGCGTCGCGGCGGTAGGAGGTCTTGATGACGTCGGCGGCGAGCCTGCTGGTGTAGTCCACGATGCCCATGGCCGCGGCGAACAGCGAGAAAGCGCCGACGAACCAGAAGAAGTACTGGAACCACGACCCGATGCGTTGTCCGAGCACCTCACCCTCGGTCTTGATGAAGGCGATGCTGTTGGCCAGGTCCGGCTGGCCGAAGACGGTGGAGTAGGCCAGCAGCGAGGTGAAGAGGATGGTCAGGAACGTGATGAGGACGAACGTGGTCAGCTGCTCGACGTTGGCGAACTTCCACCAGCCGCGCCAGCGCCCCATGTTCTCGTCGGTGGGGGTGAAGATGTACCCGGTGCTCGGCGCCGCCTCCGACTCGCCGGTGATCGGGCTGACCAGGCGCGGCACGTAGCTGCCCATCCCGAAGCCCTTGTCCCGGATCCAGTTGGACTGCACCAGGTTCTGACCACCGCCCGCACCGGCGAAGGCCAGCGCGCCGAGCAGCACCGCGAAGCCGAGCTCGGCGGCCGGGATGCCCGGGTTGGTCACCACCTGCGGCAGGTCGGCCCAGGCGTCGGCACCGATCGCGAACACGGCGCCGACCAGGAACAGCAACACCACCGCCGCCACCTTGAGCATCTGGGCTCGTTCCAGCGCCACGTAGACGACCGGGGCCAACGTCAGCACCAGCCCGATGACGAGCAGCATCCCCACGGCGATCACGGCGACGGAGCCGCCGAAGAGGTAGGTGACCAGCGTGGCGGAACTGGTCGCCCAGCCCGGCCACAGGTTGGCGAAGTACGTCAGTACGGCGAACACCAGGCCCCAGTGCCGCCAGTACCGGCTGAAGCCGGTCAGCGCGGTCTCCCCCGTGGCCAGCGTGTAGCGCTCGATCTCCATGTTCAGCACGAACTGGGTCAGGAGGCCGACGAGCGCGGCCCACACGAACACCAACCCGACCTGGGAGGCGATGTAGGGGAAGAGGATGAACTCGCCCGACGCCAGCCCCACCCCGGCCGCGATGATCCCCGGACCGATCAACGGCCAGTACCGCCGCGGCTCGGCGGGCAGGTCGCGCACCTCGGGTCGCGGCAGGTGCCGGGTCGGGAAGCCCGCGGTGACGGTCGTCCCGCCGTCGCTCGGTGTCGGTTCGCCTGCCGCCATGCTCACCCCTCGATCCGGTGCACCACGTGATCGGGGTCACGGTACGCAAAGAGAACCGGGTGGCCGCAAGCTCTCCAAGGGTGCAAATCAGATAAATCGTCCAGCAGCTGCCGCGGGCGACCTCGGAGGGGGCACGATGCGATCGCCGATACCGGGCACCGAGGAGGCGGGGACGATGACTGCGGGCGACGAGATCTGTCGGATGGACGCGACCAGCCTGGCGCGGCAGGTCGCCGCCAAGCGGCTGTCCCCGGTCGAGGTGGTCGACGCCGTGCTCGATCGTCTCGACCGGCTGGATCCCCGGCTCCACATCTTCGCCACCGTCTGCGCGGACCGGGCGCGGCAGGAGGCCAAGCGGCTCGAAGCCGAGATCGCGGCCGGGCGGGAGGTCGGCCCGTTGGCCGGGGTGCCCACCGGCGTGAAGGACCTGATCTACACCAAGGGCATCCGCACGGCGTCGGGCTCCAACGCCTACGCCGACTTCGTGCCCGACGAGGACGACGTCGTGGTCGAACGGATCACCGCGGCGGGCGCCATCGTGATCGGCAAGACCCAGGTGCCCGAGTTCGGCTACTCCGGCACCGGCCAGACCCCGCTCGCGGAGCCGACCGGCAACCCGTGGAACCCGGCCCGCACGTCCGGCGGGTCCTCCGCGGGCTCCGGCGCGGCGGTGGCCACCGGCATCGGGCCGTTCTCACTCGGCAGCGACGGCGGCGGCTCGGTCCGCATCCCGGCCAGCTTCTGCGGCGTGTACGGCATCAAGCCGACGATGGGCCGCGTACCGCTCTACCCGGGCACCAAGGACGAGCGCTACCCCGGCGTGTCCAGCTGGGAGTCGCTGGAGCACATCGGCCCGCTCACCCGGACCGTCGCCGACGCGGCCCTGACCCTGTCCGTCATCGCGGGCTACGACGATCGCGACCGCCTCTCCATCCGCTCCGACGACGTCGACTGGCTGCGCGCGACCGACGGCGACCTGAGCGGGATGCGGGTGGCCTACAGCCCGGACCTGGGGTACGCGGCCGTCGACCCCGCCGTGCGCGACGTCGTCGACCGGGCCGCCGCCGTGTTCGAGGACCTCGGCGCCACGGTGGAGCGCGCCGACCCCGGCTGGGAGGACCCCTACGAGGCGCTGCTCCCGATGATCCTGGCCGAGAGCGACCTCGCGGGCATGCGCAGGCTCGCCGACGAGCTCGGCGACCGCATGTCCCCGCACCTGGTCGACGTCCTGCGGGTCGACTGGACCGCCGAGCAGCTGACCAGCGCCGTCGTCCGGCGCAAGGCGGTCTACAACGCGTCCTGGCGGTTCTTCCGCTCCTACGACCTGCTGCTCACGCCCACCCTCGCCGTGCCGCCGTTCGAGCACGGCCTGCAGGGGCCGCCGGTGATCGACGGCCGGGAGGTCGACGGCTTCTACTGGCTGTCGTTCACGTTCCCGTTCAACTTCACCGGCCAGCCCGCCGCGACCGTCCCCGCCGGGTTCACCGACGACGGGCTGCCGGTCGGGATGCAGATCGTCGGACGGCGGATGGACGACGCGTTGGTGCTCCGAGCCTCCGCGGCGTTCGAGGCCGCAGCGCCGTGGCGGGACCACTGGCCCGCCCTCTGAGCGCAGCGCGGGCGCGGGGCCGAGTGCAGCGCGAAGACCAGCGCCGGGGTTGACCGACCGGGGTTCGATGGCACGATCAGTACACAATGGCCGGACTCATCGAGCTGTTCCCACCGGGCAGCGCCGTCGCCGCGGACGGCACGCTGACCGTCGCGGGCTGCCGCGCTGACGAGCTCGCCGCGGAGTTCGGCACCCCCGTGCTGGTCGTGGCGGAGGCCGCGCTGCGCGACCGGGCCCGTGAGTACCGCACGGAGCTCGCGGCGCGCCGGCCGAACTCGCGGGTGGTCTTCGCCTCGAAGGCCTTCCCCTGCACCGCCGTCCAACGGGTGATGGTGCAGGAAGGCCTCGGCCTCGACGTGGCGGGCGGCGGCGAGATCCGCACGGCGCTCAAGGCGGGCGTCGACCCGGCGCTGATCGTGCTGCACGGCAACGCGAAGAGCGTCGACGAGCTCACGTTGGCCGTGCGGCACGGGATCGGGCTCGTGGTGGTCGACGGGCCCGACGACGTCGACCGGCTCGAGGAGCTCGTCCCACCCGGCGGCAACCAGGACGTGCTCGTGCGCGTGATCCCCGGCGTCACGGCCGACGTGCACGCGCACGTCATGACCGGGCACGAGGGCTCCAAGTTCGGCCTCGCGCCGCCCGCCGCCGCGGAGCTGATCGCCCGCATCGAGCGCAGCGACCGGATCACGGTGCGCGGCCTGCACGTGCACGTCGGATCGCAGATCCTCGACACCGAGCCCTTCGCCCGTTCCGTCGCGCCGATCGCGGCCCTCGGCGCGTTCGAGGTCTACGACCTCGGCGGTGGTCTCGGGGCCCGCTACAGCTACGCCGACCACCCACCGGCCGTCGCCGAGTACCTCGACGCCCTCGTCGGCGCGGCGCGCGAACACCTCCCCCGCGACGCGCAGGTGATCATCGAGCCCGGCCGGAGCATGGTCGCGTCCGCCGCGGTCACCCTCTACCGCGTGACGACCGTCAAGCGGGGTGCGCACACGTTCGTCGCGGTCGACGGCGGCATGGGCGACAACCTCGAGGTCGCGCTGTTCGCCCAGCGTTTCGAGGCGGGCATCGCCGACCGGCTCGGCCCCACCGAGCGCATCGAACGGGCCGTCGTGGTCGGGCGGCACTGCGAGAGCGGGGACGTGTTGGTCGACGGGGTCGACCTGGCGGCGCCCGCGGTCGGCGACCTGCTCGTCGTGCCCGCCACCGGCGCCTACTGCTTCACGATGGCCAACAACTACAACGGCACCCGCCGCATCCCGGTGGTGTTCGCCCGCGACGGGGTCGCCCGCCTCGTCGTGCGCCGCGAGACGTGGGAGGAGCTCTCCGCTCGGGACGTCGAATAGACACATCGGCCCAGTCAGCTCACGGCGTCGACGGCGTCCGCCAGCCTGCCCAGCACGCGTTCGAGGGTGACGAGCCCGAGCAGTCGCGCGCGTTCGTCGCACAGCACGACCGGTGTGTGGCGTTCCCCGGCCGGGCGGGTCGCGATGCGGCGTGCCACGTCGGCCAGCCGCTCGGCGGGCAGGACGACGAGCGGCGGGTGGGCGTCGCCGTGCCGGTCGATGAGCCCGATCGGGCGGTCGTGCTCGTCCACGATGGCGACCCACCGGGTCGCGGGATCGGCGCCGAAGGCGATCGGCGTCGCGTCCGCCGCGGTGACCCGGGGAGCGTGCTCGGCGAGCTCGAACAACCCCCCGTAGGAGGCGACGGACCGGCGTTGCCTGCACAGCGCGACCGCGTGCGGGTCGGCGGGCCCCATCGCCGGCTGCGGGCGCCCGAGCCCGTAGCCCTGCGCGAGCGGCACGTGCAGGGACACCAGGCGGTCGAGCTCCGCGATGGTCTCGACGCCCTCGGCCACGAGCCACGAATCGAGCCGCGAGGTGAACATGCCGAGCGCTTCCACCACCGCGGCCTTCGTCTCGTCGGCGTCGATGCCTGCGACCAGGTCGCGGTCGACCTTCACGAAATCCGGGCGCAGCACCGTGATGTGCTTGAGCGAGGCGAAGCCTGCCCCGGCGTCGTCGACCGCGAGCAACGCGCCCGCCGCCCGCACCGGCGCGATCGCGTCGGAAAGGACGTCGTAGTTGTCCACCGCGGTCTGCTCGGTGATCTCGACGACGACCCCGCGGAGGTCACCGGCGTCGGCGAAGACGTCTGCGACCGGTGTCGAGAGCAGAGCCTGCGGGCCGACGTTGACGGAGAGGAAGCAGTTGGGCGGCAACGCCGACCGCGCCTCGAGCGCTCGTTCCAGGACCTGCGCCTCCAGTTCCGCGCCGACGCCCGCGGCGTGGGCGAGCGCGAACCAGCAATCCGGGCCCGCATCCGCGGGCCCCCCGAAGCGGGCCAGCGACTCGTACCCGACGACGGTGCCGCGGGCGGTGTCGACGATCGGCTGGAAATCCATCCGCAGGATGCTGGGCGGGCGCCACGCTTGGACGGCCACGTCTTGGGCCATGTCAGCGGATGTTGGACCGAACCTGGCTGATGACTTCGTCGGGGACCTCGGTCATGCCGTGCTCCTCGCGGGCGTGCACCGCGACTTGTTCGAGGATCTCCTCTTCGGTCTCGGCCGAGAACGACGCCGTACAACCGGCGACCACGGCACCACACGTGAATGTCTTCATCCGATCCGACCTCCTGTCGGTGCCTCGTCCACCATCGGGGGGTGGACGGGCGAAAGTCGAAGAAAGATCGCGCTCTGTTGCGAGGGGATCACTCTAGCGGTACACCTTTCGGCGGGTTGATCCCGGTAGCGGAAAACTAAATGTGTCCAAACGCGCTACACCGCTCTCGCACCACGAACAATCTCCGGTGACGGCGGATCCAATGACGGGAGCACGTCAAATGCCCGAGGGAAGCTACGAACTCGTCAGGTCCTCCGACGGTTGGACAGCGCGGATCTCCGCGCGCGGGGCGGCGGTGCTCGCGATCCCGGCGATCAACCGGGGCACTGCCTTCACCGCGGCGCAACGCCACGAGTTGGGCATGACCGGGCTGCTGCCCTCGGGTGTCTCGACGCTCGACGGCCAACTGCGCCGCACCTACTCCCAGTACTCCCACCAGGGCGACGACCTGGCGAAGTGGGTCTACCTGACCAACCTGCACAACCGCAACGAGGTGCTGTTCTACAAGCTGCTGTCCGAACACATCGAGGAGATGCTGCCGATCGTCTACACCCCGACCGTCGGGTCGGCGATCCAGCAGTTCTCCAACGAGTTCCGCCGCTCCCGCGGGGTGTACCTGTCGGTCGACCACCCCGAGGACGTCGAACAGGCGTTGCGCAACAGCGGCTTGGGCGCCAACGACGTCGACCTGCTCGTCGCCACCGACTCCGAGGGCATCCTCGGCATCGGCGACCAAGGCGTGGGCGGCATCGAGATCTCCGTCGGGAAGCTCGCGGTCTACACCGCGGCCGCGGGGATCCACCCCTCGCGGGCCCTGCCGGTGGTTCTGGACGTCGGCACCGACAACCTCAACCTGCTCAACGACGAGATGTACCTGGGTGAGCGGCACCCCCGCGTCCGCGGCGAACGCTACGACCGGCTGATCGACGCCTACGTCACCGCCTGCCAGAAGCTGTTCCCGCACGCGATGCTGCACTGGGAGGACTTCGGCGCCGCCAACGCCCGCCGGATCCTCAACACCTACGCCGACCAGGTCTGCACGTTCAACGACGACATGCAGGGCACCGCGGCCGTCGTGCTGGCCGCGGCGTTCTCGGCGGTCCGCGCGGCCGGGTCGCGGCTGCGCGACCAGCGGGTCGTCATCCACGGCGCGGGCACCGCCGGGCTCGGCATCGCCGACATGATGCGCGACCAGATGGTGCGCGAAGGGCTGTCGCGCGAGGAGGCCACGGCCCGGTTCTGGGCGCTGGACCGCGAAGGGCTCCTCGGCGACGACCGGGCCGCGCACCTCTACGACTTCCAGGTCCCCTACGCCCGCCCTTGGGACGAGATCAAGGACTGGGGCACGCCGGGGTCGCGGCCGGGGTTGGCCGACGTGGTGCGCCACGCGCGGCCGACCATGCTGATCGGCACGTCCACGCAAGCGGGAGCGTTCACCGAGCACATCGTGCGCGACATGGCCGCGCACACCGAGCGGCCGATCATCATGCCGCTCTCCAACCCGACCCCGCGCGCCGAGGCCATGCCCGCCGACCTGCTGGCCTGGACGGGCGGCCGCGCGCTGGTCGCCACCGGCAGCCCCTTCGCCCCCGTGGAGCTCGACGGGGTGACCTACCAGATCGCGCAGGCCAACAACGCCCTCGTCTTCCCCGGCCTCGGCCTCGGCGTCACCGTGGCACGCGCGTCGCACATCACCGACCGGCTCATCGCGGCCGCCGCGGACGCCGTCGCCAAGCTGTCGGACGCCACCCGGCCCGGCACCTCGCTGCTGCCCCCGGTTCGCGACCTGCGCCCGGTCTCGGCGGCCGTCGCGATCGAGGTGGTGCGCGTCGCCGACGCCGAGGGGCTGGCCCAGGTGCCGATCGACAACCCGATCCAGCAGGTCCACGACACGATGTGGCGCTACGAGTACCCCCGCATCGAGGCGATCTAGGCGCGAGCGGCGGCGTGGCCGAGCTGATCGTCGACCAGCAGGGGCACGCCCAACGCCACCGGCGGCCAGATCCGGTAGGCGGGCGCGTCGGACACCCGCCCAGTGTGCCGACGACCGATGAGTCCCGACATCCGCGGGGGTCTGCCTGAAACCGGACAGAGGAGGAACCATGGGCAAGGTCATCGCATCGATCACGACGTCGGTGGACGGCTACGTCACGGGCCCCGACGACGGCCCGGAGTACGGGCTCGGCAAGGGCGGGGAGCGCCTGCACTACTGGGTGATGGGCGGGCCGTGGACGTACGACGGCGGGCACGAGTTCGCGATGCACGGACCGGACAAGGAGTTCTACGACGAGCTGGTCTCCACGATCGCGGCGGGTGTCGTCGGCCGGGGCATGTACGACGCCTCGGGCGCGTGGGGCGGCACCAACCCCTTCCCGGGTCCGCTGTTCGTGCTCACCCACCGCCTGGAGGACCAACCCGCGCCGGAGGCAGGCTTCACGTTCGTCTCGGGCCTCGACGACGCGCTCGCCAAAGCGTCGTCCGCCGCCGGTGACGGCGACGTCTCGATCGGCGGCGGGGCGGACGTGATCCGGCAGGCGCTGGCCGCCGGGAAGGTCGACGAGCTGATCATCTCGACGGCGCCGGTGATCCTCGGTGCGGGCAAACGCCTCTTCGACGGCTTCGACCGCGACGTGGACCTCGAACCGGTCAAGGTGTACAGCTCGCGCTACGCCACGCACGTGCGCTACGAGGTCGGCAAGCAGCCGGGGTGAGGGCGATCAGGCTGGCTCGGGTACCCCGCCGGGGTCGCCGCCGGGATCGTCCGGGGTGGCTTCGATCGGGGGAGGCGGCAGCGGCTCCGGTGCGTCGGGGAGCAGCTCCGCGGGATCGTCGGGCACCGGCTCGTTCGGATTGATGATCGGGTCCGGCTCCGGGACTGGCGCGGTCATGCGCCAAGTCAACCAGCTAGAACGTGAGTGCTTGGGTGCCTGCCACCCCGAGCAGCTCGAGTTTGGACGCGTCCGCCGACCCGGGCACGGCCGTGTAGACGACGATGCGCAGGTCGGTGCCGGGCGCGGTGAGGACGTCGCAGTCGATGGCGATCGGCCCGACCGGGGTGGCGGTTGCGGTCTTCGTGCTCGACCGGTGACGCGCGATGTGCGCCTCGCCCCAGCGACGTCGGAAGTCCGGGGACTCGGCGCGCAGGCGGCTGACCAACGTCGTCAGCCCCGGGTCGCGCGGGTACCGGCCTGCGGCCTCGCGAAGATCCGCGACCAGATCGCTGGAGAACTCTTCGGCGTGCGCCTCGTCGAACGCGATCAAACCGGACGCTTTCGTGAAGTGCCGCCAGGCGACGTTGCGCTCGAGCCCGTGCAGCTCTGACGGATCCCCGGTCAGCGCGGCCCAGAGCGGGTTCCACCACAGGAGGTCCCACGCGGCGGAGTGCACCCCGATCGGCACGTCACCGAGCCGGTCCAGCATCCGCTGCACGCCCGGCGTGATGTGCTGGGAGACGACCCCGTCGGACGGAACGGCGACGCCACCGAGGCGGTAGAGGTGGTCCCGCTCGTCCTCGGTGAGACGCAGGGCCCGCGCGAGCGCACCGAGCAGCTGCGGCGACGGGTGCCGGGCCCTCCCCTGCTCGAGCCGCACGAGGTACTCGACGCTGACGCCCGCGAGCGCCGCCAGCTCTTCGCGGCGGAGGCCGGGCGCGCGCCGTCCCGTGCCGGGCGGCAGCCCGGCCTCCCGCGGGCTGAGCCGGTCGCGCCAGGCCCGCAGCACCGCGGCGAACTCGTCCATGGGTTCCAGGATGCCCGCCGGGGCGGCCGCCTGCCTGGTACCGGCAGTGCCTACCCACGTTCGCGACCGACGCCGCAGGGTGGAGGCATGACGACGACACTGATCACCGGCGGCAACCGCAGCCTCGGTCTGGAGACCGCGCGCAGGCTCATCGAGGCAGGCCACACCGTCTACGCGGGCATGCGCGACCCCGACGGCGGCGACGCCGCACGCTCCCTCGGAGCACAGGTGGTCCGAGTGGACGTGACGGATCAACAATCGGTCGAGGCGGCGTTCGCCGCGCTGCCCGAACTGGACGTCCTCGTCAACAACGCCGGCATCCTCGGCGCCGCGTACGGCGTCGACGACCTCACGCCGCACGCCATGGCGACCGTTCTGGACACGAACGTCACCGGCATCGTGCGGGTGACCCAAGCCGCGTTGCCGCTCCTGCGCCGCTCCGCGAACCCGGTCATCGTCAACGTCGCCTCCGGCGTCGGCTGGCCGCGCTACCTGCAAGATCCCGAGCACGACGAGTACCCGGTGCGCGCGGTGCCGTATGCGGCGTCGAAGGCCGCGGTCATCGCCCTCACCGTCCAGTACGCGAAGACCCTCACGGACATGCGGGTGAACGCCTCCGACCCCGGCTACACCGCGACCGACTTCAACAGCCACAGCGGGCACCAGACCGTCACCGAGGGGACCGACGCCACCGTCGCGCTGGCCACCCTCGACCGCGACGGACCCACCGGTGAGTTCCACGACCGCACGGGCCGCATCGCCTACTGACCGCCCGCGCACTTGCCATGTGGACAGGGTTTTGTGTGCTTCCGCGCACGCGTTGCTGATCTCCGCGGCGGGTCCGCTCGGCGGTCCGTGATCACACACTGAACAGGTCACGAACCACCGGCTCCACCGCACGCTCGGAGATCGCCATGACCACCAGCACGCTCGACGGACGCGACGCAGCGACTCCGTGCACCGTGGCGACCGACCTGTTCCTCGACAGCATCGACGCCGCCCTCGAGGAGACGCCGTTCGTCTACACCGAGCGCGTCGCGCTGGGCGACGACAGCAAGACGACCGTGCACGTGCTCCGCCAGGAGCTGCGCAACACGGTCGTCCAGGTGGCCGACCTGGGCTCGGCGAAACGCGTCACCGACGTCTGCACCGAGGCGGGCGGCCGGGTGGTGGCGGCGATGTCCGGCGGCTTCTTCGCCCGCGAGGCCGGGATGCCGTTGGGTGAGCTCTGGATCGGCGGCAGGCGCCAGTCCCACGTCCCGTTCCCGGCGCCGTGGCGCGACATCCGCGGCTCGCTGCTCGTCGACGCGGACG
>Ga0207689_10001161_pt1 | contig 25352 bp, 24 predicted proteins | sample KBSMisM52_FD_184312 | JGI IMG/M metagenome (GOLD analysis project Ga0207689, IMG submission 184312) | Miscanthus rhizosphere microbial communities from Kellogg Biological Station, Michigan, USA - KBS Miscanthus M5-2 (SPAdes) (version 2) | ecosystem: Host-associated > Plants > Roots >... | reverse complement strand
ACGTCGATCCGCAGCGGCCGTCCCGGGTCCCGGGCCGCCTCGACCGCGCGATCGGCCTCGGCCAGGGTCTGCCGGGCCGGGGCCAGGAACCGGCCAGTCCTGACCCCCACCCGATCCGGCCCTCCGCAGCCACCGATCGGCTCCCCACAGCCACTCCCGCCAGCCTGCTGTCGCCCGCCGCACGCACCGCCGGCGTGGCCACCATGATCCCGAAGGGTTAAGTACTGCATAGGGTACTAAAACCCTTCACGATCATCGAAATCCCTTCCGAAACGGCGCGTCTACCATGATCCCGAAGGATCTTTAGTCCGCCGAGACTAAAAACCCTTCACGATCATGGAGCTGGGCAGCCCAGGCGCGCTGAAACGCGGTAAGCCCCAGCCCGGGGCAACGCCCACAACACCACCTGCCCCTGGCGACTCAGCGGTCCCACGTATCGCAGGCCCCTAGGAGCGCATGGTGGGGCGGGCCTGGGCGAACGTCCAGCGGTTGCCTTCGAGGTCGTCCGTCACGTAGAAGGGCAGGCCCCAGGGACTGGCCAGCTCGGTGACGATCGTCGCCCCGGCGGCCCTGGCCCGCGCATAGTGCGCGTCGATGTCGTCGACATAGACCCAGGGCGTGTGGACCGTCGGCCGGCCCGTACCTTCCGCGTCGAGCTTGAAGATCATCAGCGAGCTGTTGCCGAGGCGGAACTCGATCCACGGATGGCCGTGCCCTGTCTCGGGCAGCGGGTCGTTGCCCTCGGGCAGCGGATCGGGCGATGTGAAGCCGAACGCGCTGGCCAGCCACCTGGCCGCCGCAGCCGGCCGGGTGTAGGAGACGCCCAGGGCCAGCCGGGCCAGATCACGCACCTCGTGCGGGGCGCTGTCGCGCCGGGCGCACCACGGCCCGAACCACTTCGGCGTCACCCGCACCCACGCCGTCCCGCCGCGGTCCTGGCCGCCGGCCGGGACGCTGGCCTCCACCCGGACCAGGCAGCCGTCCCCGGCCGGGGCGAAGCTGACGTCGATGTTCACGTCGTCGACCGAGCTACGCCAGGCCAGCCGCTTGCCCGGCTCCCAGGCGGTGATCCGGCCCAGCTCCAGCGCGTCGTCCTCGTACACCTCGAGCAGCCGGCCGCCGACGCCAGGCTCGCACCGCACGGCCATCGCCCGCCCGCCCGCGAAGTGGTTGATCGGCCCGCGCACCCACCACAGGTCGAGTTCCTCGGTGAACGCGGCGAACGCGGTGTCCGGATCGACCGCCACCTCGACCTCCGACGACACCATGGTGTCCTGCCCCGATCCGCTCATCGGCCGCCCTCCCGTTCGACATGGGCCTTAAACGCCCTCAGCTGCTCATCCCAGTGCGCCTGGACCTGATCCAGCCAGGCCCGTACGGCCACGACCGATTCCCGGCGGAGCCGGAAGACCCGCACCCGGGCGTCCCGGGCGCCCCGCTCGTCGGTCACGATCCCGGCCGCCAGCAGCACCCGCAGGTGCTTGCTCATGGTCGGCGCGGGGACCCCCGCCGCGGCGGCGAGATCCCCGGCTCGCTGCGGCGACCGGCTGAGCGCCTCCACCACCCGCAGCCGCGCCGGATCCGCCAGCGCCTGCAGCACCGCCGCCAGCTCGCCCCCGCTCCCGCTCGCGCCCGCGACCGCGCCGCCCGCATCGAGATCCTCAACCATGCAGGTAATTATTTCCAAATTAAGCAACTATTGTCAAGAACCCTAACCTACGGCCTGCCCCGGACGGCGTCCCCGTCGCCCGCCCCGCCCAGGGCCGCTCCACGCAGGGCCGCTCCACGCAGGGCCGCGCCGCACCGGCACGCGGGATGCGGGGTCCAGGTGCGGCGGCGCCACTGCCAGTCGGGCAGCACCAGTTCCAGCGTGCCGTCCGCGGTCACCGGGACGGTTCCCGGCCGGTCGAGGAACGCAAGCGCCTGCGCTGCGGCCAGCGTCGCCGTCATCGCGGCGAGCACGGTGTCGCAGGCCTGCGGCCGGAGCCGGGTGAAGGTGGCCTGGGCCAAGATCTTCGGCCATTGCGGATCGGCCTCGGTCTTGCGCAGGTCCACGCAGCTCAGGCACGCCGAACGGCCCGGCCGTACCAGCGGTCCCACCACCCCGATCGCCTCCCCGGTGCGCAGCGCCAGGTGCGGTACCCGGTCGCGCAGCAGCTGGCCGGTCAGGTCGGGCAGCGTCGGCCCGGTCAGGATCACCAGGTCCGGGACGCTGCCGTCGTCGCCCGTCCTGACCTCGGGCGCGGCACGCTCGACCGCGCGGGCGGCGCCCTCCTGCCGGGGCGAGCCCAGGTCGGCCAGGATCAGCCCGGCGGGCGCCAGGTCACCCGGCTCGGCCGGCTCGGGATCGGCGCAGCTGACGTGCCCGACGCCGGAGGCGGCCAGGAAACTGGCCACGCACGCGCCGGTCCGGCTCGCGCCGTGCACCCGGACGTAGGCGGCCCGCCGCCGCGCCAGCGTCCGCGCCCCGCCGTCCCCGTCCGCGTAGGCCAGCGAGGCGGTGGCCAGCTCGGGCGCCAGCCGGGCGCGCAGCTGCTCGGGGAGCGAGGCGTGCATCCGGGCCGGGAAGTCGTCGAGCACGCCCGCCGCGGCCAGCACCGCGAGCACGCGGCCGGCCGCCTCGGCCGGCACGCCGTACGCGGCCGCGGCGGCGATCACGCCGTCGCGGTCGCGGCTCCCGTCCAGCAGGCTGAGCACGGCCGCGGTCTGGCCCAGCCCGCCCACCGCGGCCGCCCGCCGCGGATCCACCCCGAACTGCAGCGTCTCCCGGTCCCGCCACACCGGCAGCAGCCCGGCCTTCAGCGCTGGCCTCATGGCCACATGCTGACACCGCGGTGTGACATTTTCGGCGCGGCGCCTACCGCCGCGGGTTTTCGTCCTCCCCGTTACTCAGCGGCACCGCGGACAGCACCAGCGCGGTGATCACCGCGGCCAGCGGCAGCACCGGGACGACGCGCGGCGCGGTCGCCACCAGCAGGCCGCACAGCAAGGCCCCGGTCGCCAGCCCGATCAGCACGCCGATCCTGCGCGCCCCGTGCTTCATTTCCTGCCCCGGCCTGGCCAGCGAGCTGACCAGCCCGGTCAGCGTGCCGGTCAGGAACGTGGTGGACACGTTGGTGAGCCCCATCTCGTTGACCGACGACGACTGCATGCCCATCGCCGCCGCCAGCACCGCGAGCAGGACGAACTCCGCCCACCCGGCCGGACGGGCCCCGGTGACCTCCCAGCCGACGGTGAACCCGGCCAGCAGGACGAGCTCGGTGACCAGCGCCCAGCTGACGTGGGCGGGCAGCACGCTGTCCCGGTCCGTCTCGTCCGGCTTGCCGCTGCCGTGCATCTTGAAGCCGTGCGAGACCCAGGTGCCGCAGGCCACCCCGGTGATGTAGCCGGCGATCGAGACCGCGGTGTGGCTGAACAGCGATACCGACCTCTCCGCCGCGGACAGGCCCCACAGCACGATGTTGCCGGTCATGACGCTGGTGAAGACGCCGCCCAGCCGGGTGAAGCTGGCCACGTCGTTCGCGCCGGACGCGAACGTGAGCGCGATCGCGATCAGCGTCAGGATCTGCTGCCTTGGCCTGGTGTCCACCCTTAAGGTTCTACACGCACGGACCGCGTCCACGGCGGCGCATCCGGCGCGCCCTCGCCGAGCAGGCCGACCACGACCCGCATGCCCTTCGGGGCCGCCGCGGGCCACGGCGTGTACCCGTCGGTGAGCACGACCGTGACCGCGGGCCTGGGCCGCAGCGCGGCCGCCGCGCCGATGCCCGCGCCCATGTCCGTCCCGCCGCCGCCGATCAGCTCGACCTGGCGGGCCGAACTCACCCGCTGCGCGGGCGCTACCGCGGTGTCGCAGGCCAGCACGCGGACCTGCCGGGCCAGCCCGAGCGCCCGCAGCAGCCCCTCCACCTCGGCCAGCACCATCGCCAGCAGGTCCTCGGTCATGCTGCCCGACGTGTCGCAGACCACGGCCACCTCGGGCACCGGCCGCCGCAAGGCCGGCAGCACGACCGGCCCGGCCACGGCGGACCGGCGCGACGGCCGCCGGTAGGAGTAGTCGACCGCGCCGGAGACCTCGGCGACGGCCCGGCGCAGTTCGGCGGCGAGCACGGCGCGCCAGTTGACCTTCGGAGTGAGGACCTCCTCGGCCCAGCGCAGCAGCCCGGCCGGCACGGTCCCCGGCTGCTTGCCGTGCGCGATGACGTCCTGCGCGACCTGCCGCCGTAGCAGGTCGGCCTGCCAGGGCGGCAGGCCGCCCTCGGACCCCTGACCCTGGCCGGGCCGGGGAATCCCGTCCGCGCCGGACCCGCAATCGAGCCAATCAAGCCATGGACCCGAACGGGCCTGGCTCTCCGCGGCCCTGGCCGCCTGGCGGCGGATCCCGGCGAAGTACTGCTCGGCCAGCAGCCCGTCCTCGGCCCGCAGGTCGCGGGGGAGTACCGGGCGACCGGGCAGTTCGAGCCCGGCCGGCACCAGGTCGTCGTTGATCTCGGCGTCGGCGGCGCGGATCCAGTCGGCGGCCTCGTCCGGCCGCACACCCGTGTCCTGCGCCCGTTCGCCGTGGATCCGCAGCAGGTGGCAGACGTGGTGGATCAGGACGGATCCCAGCTGCGCCGGGGTCCAGTCCGCGGTCACCTCCGGGTCGGCGTGCATCCGCCAGCTCTCGTCCACGGACAGGGTGCCGCTGCCCGGGTCCGCGATCACCTGGGCGCCGAACACCCCGGTGGCCAGGTAGGGGAACTTCGTCGCGGCCCACAGCCGCGCCGCCGCCAGGCCCTCGATGCCATGCTCGGGCATTGCGGGTCCCGCCTACAGCAGTCCGGCGTCGCGCAGGACGGGAGCGAACAGGCGGATCTCGGCGGGCGGGTCCGCGTCTCCAGGACGGCACCGGGCCAGCACCCGGGCCGCGACCGCGGCCACGTCCGGCGCGGTGTCGGCGGCCAGGCCGAGGACCTGCCAGCCGGCCGTCCAGCGCGCCGGGGTCGGGTCCGCGGCCACCGCGGCCGCGATCGCGGCTAGCGCGGCGTAGGCCCGGTCGCCCCGCTCCGGAAGGCGGAACGAGGCCGGGTCGGCCAGTACCCGCTCCGGATCGGGCAGATCCATCTCCACCAGCCAGGCAAGGAACTCCACCCCGGCTCCGTCGCCGATGGCCCCCCTGATCAGCGCGGACCTGGCCTCGTCGCCGATGCCGGCGGCGCCCGCGGCGGCCATCAGCCGGGCCGCCATCTCCCATGTCCGCGGGGACGGCCAGCCGCGTCCCGCGGCCGCCGCGTTGGACGGCGGCGCGCAGGCCAGCCCGGGCCGGACGTGCAGGAAGGCCGCGACCAGGCCGCGGGACAAGATCTCCTCCGCGTGCCACCCGTCGGGCAGCACCGGCACCACGGGCGCGGACCAGCCGCCCGCCAGCCCGTCCGCCACCGCGCGCGGCTCGGTCTGCCAGGCCAGGTGGCAGAGCCGGTTGGCCAGCGGCGCGGACAGGTCCCAGCCGTCGGCGGCCTGCTCCGGCGGGTTGGCCGCGGCCACCACCGCCACCTCGTCGGGCAGCGTGAGGTCGCCGACCGCCCGCTCCAGCACCACCCGGAGCAGGGCAGCCTGGACGGCGGGCGGGGCGGTGGACAGCTCGTCGAGGAACAGCAGCCCGCGCCCGGCCTCGGCCAGCCGCCGCGCCCAGGCCGGCGGCGCGAACCTGACCTCGCCGCCGACCACGATGGGCAGCCCGGCGAAATCGGAGGGTTCCCTGATCGAGGCGATCACCGTCTCGCAGGGCAGGTCCATGGCCCCGGCCATCGCGCGGATCGCGGACGTCTTGCCGGTACCCGGCGCACCCCAGAGCAGCACCGGCACCCGGGCCGCGACCGCGACCCCGAGTGCCTCCACCGCCGGATTCTGCGCGCTCATATCTCCCAGTGTGGCGCATCGGCGGCACCGGACGGGCGGCTGACAGCGTGCGCGCTGCGCGAAACGGGTTCGGCGCCCGGTGCGCTCAGGGCCAGCACGCGGGCGTCCGGCCAGCCCGCGCGTTCGACCGCCACCACCAGGTGACGGCCGGTCAGCGCCAGCCCGCAGGCCCACACCCGGGCCAGCCACCAGGCGGGCAGGCTGACGCGCAGCCGCCGCTGCTCGCCCCGCCCGGTCAGCTCGACCGAACCCCACCCGGTCCCGCGGTTCAAGGACACCTCCACCTGGTCCGGGTCGATGCCGAGCCACTGCTCGGCGACCAGCGCGACCCGGCCGGCCAGGGCGGCGGTCAGCACCGACCGGATGGTCCGTCCGAGCTCGTCCGGCTCGTCTAGCCGGTCCGCGTGCGCCGCGACCACCTGCCCGGCCAGCCGGACCTGGAACCCCGTCCCCAGCGCGAGCAGCGACAGCATGTCCAGCCTGCGCTGGCTGGCCTCCCCGGCTTCCTGCTGGTGCTGCTGGTACCTGGCGGCGGCCCTGGCCATCGCGGCCCGCGGCGGGCTGGCCAGCGGTCCCGCCCCGTACCCGAGAACGCTCGCGCCGCTCCGCGCGGCCTGTCCGGCCGCGTCGACGTCATCCCAGCTCACCGTCACCTCGTCGGCCGGACTCCGCGGGCCGATGCCCAGGACGGTCAGGTCGGCGGTGTGCCGCTGCCACGCCTCGGCGATCTCGACGCAGCGGGCCTTGTCCCCGCCGAGCGCGGCCAGCACGAGCTCCGCCTCGGGGTCGGTGTGGCTCGGCAGCCGGAATTCCCCGGCTTCCCAGCGGACGGAGTGCTGGCCCCGTCCGCACGGCACCAGCGTCTCGCACGGCGGGAGGGACGTGAACCACGGCCCGTTAGGCGCATCTGTCACGACAGGTACCTCCAGCGGAGCGGCAGCGTGGCGCGGACCTCGGCCGACCGGCCGCCGGCCAGCACCTCGACCCTGTCCGCGGGCCGGGTCAGCGGCGGCACCAGCCGGAGCCGGATCGCGCTCTCCTGTCCGGCCTGGTGGCAGCGGTCCGGGCGGGCGGCGTGCCACCGGCCGCCGCTGTCCTTGAGCCAGAGCGACAGCGGGAAGTTCAGGTCGATGTCGAGCGGCCCGGGGCGGGGCTCCGGGATCTGGCCCTGGACCAGCACGTGCAGGGCCGAACCACCCTGCGTGTGCTGCAGGCCGAGCAGGATCACCCGGATGCCGTCCAGCTCCGGCAGGCTGGCGGCCAGGGCCGCGTAGCCCTCGCGCATCTGGGTCGGCTCCGGCTTCCTGCGCTGGTAGTGCGCCAGCAGGCTCAGCCAGGGTTCGGGCAGGTCGAGCGTTGGCGGCGCGGCGATGCCGTGCCCGGTCAGGTCCAGGCTGGCGCACAGCGTGGCGAGCCGGGCGGGCACCGGGCTGAGCGGCGACAGCACGCCGGCCGCCTCGAGCGCCGCGATGATGACGCCGAACCCGCCCGCCACGACCTGCCGCGGACTGGTGGGCGGCGCGGCCAGCAGCCCGCGGCGCGGGAACTCGGGCGTCCCGGTGAGCAGCCGCTCGGCCAGCATCACCAGCAGGTGCTCGCCCGGGCTGAGCGTGGTGTCGCTGGCCCGGGTGGCATCGCCCGCCGGAGCCGGCTCGCTGGAGCAGAGGTCAACCCGGATCGCCTGCCGGTACGGCGGGGCGACGTCGAGCCAGCGGATGGTCCCCGGAGGTGCCGGGCTCAGCCTGATCATGTTCGGCCACGCCAGGTCGCTGCCGGGCGTGAGGTCGAGCTCGTACCGGGCCCCCCGGTCGTCGGTGACCGTGAACTCGTCGAACGGGATCAGGCCGGGATAGTGGTGGCTCAGCTGGACCTCCAGCAACGGGGAATGTACCTGCCACGCCGCGATGAACCGCGCGCCCGAGCCGGTCTGCGCGAACGACATGAGGCACAGCTCGCCGCGGACGGCCCCGGCGCGGAACGGGACCGTCAGCCCGACCGGGACGAACCGGTCGGCCCGGTCGTAGTCGGTCCGCCCGTGGTCGGGGTCCTCCCAGGGCGCCCCTTCCCCGGGTGACCGGGCCGGGACCTGCCTCGGGCGCAGGACGGCCTGGCCCTGGGTGAGCCACTCGGCCGCCGTCACCCCCTGCCCGCCGGATTGGTGGTGCAGCTGCCGCGCGGTCGTGGCCAGCCTGAAGTCGGTCAGGATCTCCTCGGCGGTGACCGGGTCGAGGGCTCCCACGGCGGTCAGGGCGTGCCCCGCCGCCATAATCGTGCTCGCGTTCGGCGCGCGGGGCCCCGCGGCAGGCGTCAGCGATCCGCGCATCGCGGCCTCGGCCAGCAACCGCAGGTAGGTTTCCGCGCCTTCGCGGTCCATGTCTTAAGTGTCCGCCATGGCCGGCCGGCGCCGGTACGTCTGCCCAGTCGTCACCCAGACGCGGCTCCCCGCTGTTCCCCAGCCCTGTGTTCCGCGGTACTGGGATTCACGCGGACGTGGCGGCAGGCTGCGGGCTGGTCCCTTGAACCGCTTCTGCCGAGGTCCAGCTGCGGACGATGTCACGCATGGACAGCAGCCCGGCCACGTCGTGGTCTTCGACCACCACGAGGTGCCTGAACCCGCCCTTGACCATGGCCGCGGCGGCTTCCTCCAGCGTCCAGTCGGGCGAGGCGAAGGTGAGGTCTTCGGTGCGGTGCTGAGCGGCCAGTTCGGCGTCCGGGTCCTCGCCCGCCGCCACCGAGTCGAGGATGTCACGTTCGGTCAGGATGCCGATGCCAGCGTGCTCCGGGTCGATCACGACGGCGGCGCCGATCCGGCGTGCCGACATCATGCGCGCCGCCTGCCGCAGCGTGTGCGTTGGCCCGATGGTGAGGACTAGGTGGGACATGCCGTCTCGTACCTTCACGAGTAACACCCCCTGATTCCGACGCTTGTGCATTTGTGACGTTCACCAGCATCGGTTAATTCACCCCGGAGGGCAACCCCCGGATTACTCCGCTCCCGTGTGGCTGCGCAACTGGGCCAGTACCTCGTCGTGCAGGTGCCCGTTGGTGCACACCACGCTGCCACCGCCCGGCGTCACCTCGCCCTCAAGCGAGGTGAACCGCCCGCCCGCCTCGGTCACGATGACCTGCAGCGCGGCCAGGTCCCACAGGTTCACCTCGGGTTCGGCCGAGATGTCGCAGGCGCCCTCCGCGACCAGCATGTGCGACCAGAAGTCCCCGAACGCCCGCGTCCGCCACACCGACCTGGTCAGGCCGAGGAAGTTGTCCAGCAGCCCGCGTTCGGTCCAGCCGCCGAGGCTGGAGTAGGACAGCGAGGCGTCGCCCATCTTGGTCACCCCGGACACGCGGAGCGGAGACGCCTTGGTCAGGCTGCGCCCGGTCCACGCGCCGCCGCCCAGGGCGGCCCACCAGCGCCGGCTCAGGGCGGGCGCGGACACCACCCCGACCACGACGTCCGGGCCGTCCATCAGCCCGATCAGCGTGGCCCAGACCGGCACGCCGCGTACGTAGTTCTTGGTCCCGTCGATCGGATCGATGACCCAGCACCGCGGCCCCGAACCACTCCGGCCGGTCTCCTCGCCCAGCACCGCGTCGCGCGGACGGGACCGGCGCAGCACGTTGCGCAGCGACTCTTCGGCCGCCTGGTCGGCGTCCGACACCGGCGTGAGGTCGGGCTTGGTGTCGACCCGCAGATCCAGCGCGCGGAACCGGCGCGTGGTGATGTCGTCGGCGTTGTCTGCGAGGACATGCGCGAAGCGCAGGTCATCGTCATAGCGTGCCACCCCGGAACGGTACCGCCTGGGGTATCTCGCTGGCCAGGTCCGCCGCGCCCGCATCGCGGCTGGCGTCTACTGGCGGCCCGGAGGCACTGTCAGGTAGCACTGTCACCTCGCGGCGCGCCCGTATCTGCCAAATCTCCCGAAAATCCGGCGCAGATCCTCTAGTGTCACGCCCACATGGATTTTCATGATCCCTGGGCACCAGGGGACGGCCACGGGCGGTCCGGCATGCACGCCGAGACGGGCGGTTGACATGCCGGCCGGAGCACCCGCGCGCCATCGCGCCCCCAGGCACGGCGCCTCGAACCCGGACGACCCGCCGCCGGGTGCTTCGTACCCCTACGGCCCGGCCCCCGGCGGCCTCCTGTTCGGCGGTCCGCCCCCCGGCGGCCCCCCGCGGCGCACCCGCCGGCTCAGCCGTCGCGCCCGCTTCCTGCTCTGCGGTTTGCTGGTGCTGCCACTGCTCGCGGGCGCCGGTGTCTACCTGACCCGCGGTTCCACCCCCGCTCCAGCGTCCGCGACGGGCGTGCTGATCGCCACCCCGCGGGCATCCCTCCTCTGCGACCCGTCGGCCGCCGGATCCGGGTCCTGCGCCGGGCAGCCCTTCCACGCCGCCGTCGCCAGCGTGCCGGCCTCGCTGTCGCCGAGACCATCGGCCGCCCGTTCCAGGCACCGCCACGCCACGCCGTCACCGTCCGCGTCGGCCAGCACCGCACCCTCGTCCACGGCGCCCACGTCCACGGCGCCCACGGCGTCCGCGACGAGCCCGGCGGGCACCTCCTCGGGCAGCGCGGCTGCTCAGGTTCTCGCGCTCATCAACCAGGCCCGTTCGGCCGCGGGCCTGGCCCCGCTGACGATCACCGCGGGCCTGAATTCCAGCGCGTCGGCGCACAACTCGAGGATGGCCGGCGGCTGCGGGCTTTCGCACCAGTGCTCCGGCGAGCCCGATCTCGGCGCCCGCGAGACCGCCGCCGGCGTCCACTGGACCGCGGCCGGGGAGAACATCGGCGAAGGCGGCCCGGTCGCGAACACCACCGCGGCCATCGCCCAGATGGCGGTCGGCCTCACCCAGTCCATGCTCAACGAGAAGCCGCCCGACGACGGTCACCGCCGGAACATTCTCAGCAGTTCCTTCACCCACATCGGCATCGCCGTCTTCCGTGACTCCTCCGGCACCGTCTGGCTCACCCAGGACTTCTCGAACTAACTGCGCTCCCGCCCCCGGGTTACCCTTAGGTAGGTTGCCCCGAGTTCCCGCCCGTCCTGGCCGCCTCCAACCTGTCACACCTGTCCCCGTCATCACTTCACCCACCAAGCCGGGCGCGACGACAACCACGGCAAAGCCACATCGCCGTGGTCAGGACCACTACAAAGCCACATCGCCGTGGTTGGAGCTAGCCCTAGAAGGCCGCGCCAGCGGGCCGAACTAATCCGGGCTGCTGCCCTCGCGGCTACGCAGCAGGCGGCGCAGCGAATCCAGGCGCGCCTCGGCGTGATGCTCTCGCGCCCACGCGTCCAGCGCACAATCAGCAGCGAGGTGATCGCAGCCGGGCGGGCACCCGACCGTGCCCTCGGCCAGGTCGCCGAACGCCTCCACCACCCGTTCCGCGCTCACGTGCCCGAGCCCGAACCCACGCAAGCCCGGCGTGTCAATGAGCCACCCGTCGCCCAGCGGGATCGCCACCAGGGAAGACGATGTGTGCCTGCCCTGGCCGGTCACGGGGTTGACCCTGCCGACCGAACGGTCCGCCGCCGGCACCAGCGTGTTCATCAACGTGGACTTGCCGACGCCCGATGGGCCGATGAGCACGCTGATCCGGCCGGTCAGCAGGGACCGCAGCCGGGACAGGGTGCGCGCCGCCAGCGGCCGCCGCGTGGTCAGCATCGGCAGCCCGAGGGGCCGGTAGAACGCGCGCACGCGTCGCGGCGACGCCAGGTCGGCCTTGGTCAGCAGGAGCAACGGGTCGAGCCCGGCGTCGTACGCGGCGACCAGGCAGCGGTCTACGAAGCGGAGATTGGGTGCCGGGTCGGCCAGCGAGCACACGATCACCATCTGGTCGGCGTTGGCCACGATGATCCGTTCGGCCGGGTCGGTGTCGTCGGCGGACCGGCGCAGCGCGCTGGTCCGCGGCTCCACCCGGACGATCCGGGCCAGCGTCCCCTCGGCGCCCGAGGTGTCGCCCGCCAGCGCGACCCGGTCGCCCACCACCACTGACCCCTTGCCCAGCTCCCGTGCCTTCATGGCCACGACCAGCCCGCCGTCGGTCATGCACCCGTACCGGCCCCGGTCCACGCTGGTCACGAAGCCCTGCACGGCCGTCTCGTGCGCCGGGCGCCGCCTGGTGCGCGGCCGGGAGCCGCGGCCGGGCCGGACCCGGACGTCGTCCTCGTCGAGCCGCGCGTAGCCGGACTGACGACTCATGACCGGCTCAGGAGGCCAGACCGGGCATCGAGGACCAGACGTCCGTGAAATCCGGGAAGGTCTTGGCCACCGTGGCCGCGCCTGCCACCCGCAGGCCCGGTACGGCCAGGCCGAGGACGGCCGCCGCCATCACCATCCGGTGGTCGTCATAGGTACCGAACGGGCCGTCCGCTGCCTCGGCCCGCAGCGGGCGCGGCCTGATCCGCAGCCCGTCCGGCAGCTCGGTGATGTCGCCGCCGAGCGCGTTGATCTCCTTGGCCAGCGCGGCCAGCCGGTCCGTCTCGTGCGCACGGGTGTGCGCCAGCCCGGTGAAGACCGACGGAGACTCGGCCACGGTGGCCGCCGCGGTGAGCACCGGCGCCAGCTCAGCTACGTCGCGCAGGTCCGCGGTGACGCCGTGGATCCGCCCGGTCCCTGAGATCGTCAGCCCGTCCGCGCCGACCGAGTGCCTGGCGCCCATCTGGCCCAGTACGTCCAGGATCTCCCCGGCGGCCTGCAGGCTGTCCCGCGGCCAGTCGGGAACGGTGATCGTGCCGCCGGTGACCAGCGCCGCGGCCAGGAACGGGCCCGCGTTGGACAGGTCGGGCTCGACCGTGACCGAACCGAGGTTGAGCCGCCCCGGCCGCACCCGCCAGGCGTCGGGCCGGCCGCCAGCACCCGAACCCAGCTCCTCCACCGAAGCTCCGGCCGCCCGCAGCATGCGCACGGTCATCGCGATGTGCGGCGCCGAGGGCACCGGCGGCCCCTCGTGCCGCACGTCGATACCCTCGTCGAACCGGGGCGCCGCCAGCAGCAGGCCCGAGACCAGCTGCGATGACCCCGAAGCATCCAGCACCACGGTGCCGCCGCGGACCGCGCCGCGGCCGTGCACGGTGAACGGGATCGCGGCCCGGCCGCCGTCCTCGATCTGCGCGCCGAGCTGGCGCAGCGCCGCCAGGACCGGGCCGATCGGGCGCAACCGGATCCGCTCGTCTCCGTCGAAAAAAACAACCGCCGAGGTCAGCGCGGCCAGCGCGGGCACGAACCGCATCACGGTGCCGGCGTTCCCCACGTCCACGCTGACCTCGGAACCCGGAGCCGGCTGACCGGGGGTGATAACCCAGCCCGTTCGGGACTCAGTGATCTCGTTGCCCAGCGCGCGGAGGGCGCCTACGGCCAGCGTCGTGTCCCTGGCCTGCAGCGGGCCGGCGATCACGGCGGGACCGTCGCCGAGCGCGGCCAGCACCAGGGCCCGGTTGGTGATGGACTTGGAGGCCGGCAGCCGGACGCGCGCGCGGACCGGCCCGGTCGCGGCCGGGGAAGCCCAGGTGGGGTCCTGGTTGTTAACCACGTGCATACCGTCGAGCCTACTGTGCTGGCCAGCGGGGGTGACTCCCATTGGTTTGGCCGGCCGGATTCTGGTTATGAATGCCAATCCAGGCTTAACGGGACCTGTCCAGGTAGCAACCAGTTTAGGAAGAGATTGCATGTGCGGTCGTTTTGTCTCGGCGCGTAAGCGTCTTGAGCTCCTCGAGGAGTTCGGCGTGGAGCGCGACCGGGTGGCTGCCTCGCCCGACCCGGAGCCTGCTCCCGACTACAACGTGGCGCCGACCAAGAAGATTTTCGCCGTCCTGGAACGGCCGGCCCGTGATGACGAGCCGCAGGCCCGTGAGCTGCGCGTGCTCCGCTGGGGCCTGGTGCCCTCCTGGGCCAAGGAGGCCTCGATCGGCAGCCGGATGATCAATGCCAGGGCCGAGACGGTGGCGGTCAAGCCGGCCTTCAGGCGTGCCTTCACCAAGCGCCGGTGCATCCTCCCGGCCGACGGCTACTACGAGTGGCAGGCCATTTCTGACGGGGGCAAGAAGCGTAAGCAGCCGTATTTTATCTACCGAACGGACGGGGAAGCCCTCGCCTTCGCCGGACTCTACGAGCTCTGGCGGGACGATTCGCTTCCCGACGATCACGAGCGCGCCTGGCTGTGGACGGCCGCGATTATCACGACCCAGGCAACCGACGATGTCGGCCAGATCCACGATCGCATGCCCATGGTGATCAAGCCTGAGCACTGGGCAGACTGGCTCGACCCGGCCAATACCGAGCCCGGCCAGATTCACGCGGCGATGCTCCCCGCGATGGCGGGCGGCCTGACGTCGCATCCCGTATCCATGGCCGTCAATACCGTGCGGAACAACGGTCCGGAGCTCATCAAGCCGCTCGAGAGCGCCGATGGGTCAGGCGAGGCTTCCGCTGGCGGTGAGAGGGCGCCCGGCTAGTTGTTGTTCTGAGTCCGCGGCCGCAACACATGGCTTGGTGCCAAAGCAAGCCTGCGCTGCCTACCGCACGCGGACGGGAGGCGAGGACACCAGTGGAGACTACTGTCGCCCGCAAGCGCCTGGAGGAGATGCGCGACGACCTGGACCGGACGATCTCCGTCCTGCAGGGCGAGCGCCCCGGGCCCGTAGCGGGCACGGGGTATCCGGCGGATTCGGGCGATGCGGGGTCCATTCTCTCCGAGGCCGACCGCACCGAGGCGATCCTCCTGTCCGCCCGCGAGCAGCGTGACGGGGTGCTCGCCGCGCTGTCCCGCATCGACGAGTCCAGCTACGGGCGATGCGTGGACTGCGGCCACGAGATACCCGAAGGCAGGCTCGACGCCCGCCCCGACGCCGCCCGCTGCGTCGGCTGCCAGTCCAAGTGGGCCAAGCGCCACCGTTAGTCCCTATCGCGGGGCCAGCGCGGCTTGCTGGCCGAGATCACCAGCTGCGCCCCGAGCGACTCGTCGGACCGGGCCGCGAGTTCGGCCCGCACCAGCTTGTCGAGGCCGCGGGGGTCGTGCCGCAGCCAGTGTGTCACCACCGACTCGGAGAACACGGTCCGCGACCGGATCCAGTTGACCCGGAGCCCGGCCCCGGTGAACAGCTCGCGGGCCTGATCCGGGCCGTAGCACCTGGTGATCCTGCCGTCCGGCCAGGGCACCAGGACCACCTCGGCGTGCGGCAGGTCGACCAGGTGCGCCCAGTGGTGCTGGTCGGCCAGCACGGCCATGCCGAGCACCAGCGAGTCGACGCAGGCGATCACCCGCCCCGCCGGGCGCAGCACCCGGGCGATCTCGGCGATCATTGCCTCGGCGGCCAGGTACAACGACAGCGCCCGGTCGTCCGCGATGACCCCGTCCGCGCAGCCGTCGCCCAGGAACGTCAGCCGCGACGAGTCCGCGATAACCGATACGATTTTCCCTGGCCCGGCGCGGTTTGGTGCCCGTTCCTGGCGGGCGTCATCCACCACGCGCAACACGGTGTGGCCGGCCTTGGCGGCCAGTTCGGCGCCCGGGCCGCGCGGGCCCGAGACGTCGACCAGCAGGTGCCGGCCGGTGGGCAGCCACTCGGTCAGCTGGGCGCGCGTCACCGCCTCGTGGAACTGCCAGTAGGCAGGGAGCTGACCGGTGTCCGGCGCGGTGATCGCGCTGGCCGCATGCTGCACGAGCCCAGACTCCTGACTCGGCGCCCCTCCCGGAGGGGCACCGCCGGACAGACCCTCGGACCGGCGCTGCCACCGGGCGCCTAACCTGTTACCTTTCCCGTCTGGGCTGGCCTTAAGCTAGCGAGCATCCCAGTTGCGGAATGAGCGGATACCGTGTCGTGTTGAACGCGGCATGGCAGTCGCTTCGCCACCTCGTGGCATGCTGACGGAAACTCTGGACTCCGGCGCGGTATCCTCCCGCACATACGGTCTGCATCCCAGCAGACTGGCCCCGTACTACCCAGAGGGGGTGGGTCCCGTTCCGGAGACTCTCGAAGAGCGCGGTGAGCGCTTCGAGCAGGAGGTGCTGCCCTTCCTGGATCAGCTGTACTCCGCGGCGCTTCGGATGACCCGCAACCCGGCGGATGCGGAAGACCTGGTGCAGGAGACGTTCGCCAAGGCCTACGCGTCCTTTCATCAGTTCCAGCAGGGCACGAACCTCAAGGCGTGGCTGTTCCGGATCCTGACCAATACCTTCATCAACACCTACCGCAAGCGGCAGCGCGAACCGCAGCGGTCCGGTGCCGAAGAGGTCGAGGACTGGCAGCTGGCGCGGGCGGCCTCGCATACCTCGGGAGGCCTGAAGTCGGCCGAGGCGGAGGCGCTCGAGCGCCTGCCGGACTCCGACATCAAGGAAGCGCTGCAGGCGCTGCCCGAGGAGTTCAGGATCGCGGTCTACCTCGCCGACGTGGAGGGGTTCGCGTACAAGGAAATCGCCGACATCATGGAGACGCCAATCGGAACCGTGATGTCACGTCTGCATCGCGGTCGCCGGCAGTTGCGGGACCTGCTGCAGGACTACGCGGCGGACCGCGGGCTGGCACGGGCCGCTTCGGACGCCTCAGGATCCGGCGAGGAGGGGCGATGAGCTGCGGGAATCCTCACGAGACTCCGTGTACAGAGGTGCTGGACCGGGTGTATGGCTACCTGGACGGCGAGCTGGGCGACCTGGACTGCGCCAAGATCCGCCAGCACCTGGACGAGTGCGGGCCCTGCCTGCGCGAGTACGGCCTGGAGGAGGCGGTCAAACGGGTGGTGCAAAAGCACTGCGGCTGCGACCCCGCCCCGGCCGAACTGCGCGCCAAGATCCTCGTCCGCATCCGGGAAGTCCGCGCCACTATCGAGTTCGCTGAGTAACAGCCGCCCCGGGCTCGCGTTCCGATTTGCCGGGAGTGTGGCAATTGCGCCACATGTACCAGCCTTGATTGCGTATCGTGACGATTCTGCTCACGGTTTGTTCACGATGAGATTTAGGCCTGCGCGAACGTCTGCGCTCGCGTTATCCTGTGGTTGAACGATTACACCACGGTGCGGCGAACGCTATTTCGCCCTAAGGGAGGTTCGCCTCATGCATACAGGCGGTGATGTCAAAGCTGGTCAGCGCGCACTCTCCGCGGGCGGCCACGGCGAGCTTCCCGCCCGCGGCGTGGCTTGGGGCTGACCTTACCGATCCAGGTTCGCGGCGTACATACTCCTGACTGCGAGGGGGAAGTTTGGGCAAGCTCTCGCGGGTCGCACTGCTCTACATCGGTGCGGTGGTGGTCAGCGCCGTCGTGCTGGTGGCCAGGGGCCCGTTCACCGGCTTGCGCTGGCAGTACGTCGTATTCCTCGGAATCCTGGTTATCGTCTCCGAATCACGGGCGACGCAACTCCGCAAAGGGCAGCTCACCTGGTCGCCGAGTTCGGCCGCCATGCTTGCCTCGGTCGTCCTGGCCGGACCCGTCGGCGCGGCCATTGTGGGGGCTTGCACCGCATTGGGCCTGCGCCGCGGCCCGTCCATCCTGCAGCGCGTTTTCAATACGGCGATGTACGCGCTCAGCGCGTACCTGGCCGGCCGCGCCTTTCTCGCCCTCGGGGGTCAAGTCGGGCTGCCCGACGAACAATCCTTTCCCGGCATCATCGCGCCGTTCGCCGGCGCGGCACTGGTCCTGGTCGTGGCCAATCACGGCCTGCTCAGCGGGGTGCTCTGGCTGACCAGGCCGCCGGACGGGACGCCCTCCGGGGTCGGCGTCGGGCTGAGCGGCCGGCTGCTGCTTTCTGATCTCGGCTACGCGGCCTACGGGCTGCTCATCGCCGCGCTGTGGAGCGTGGTCGGGTTCTTCGCGCCGCTGCTGGTGCTGATCCCGCTGTTCGTCGCCCGCTGGGCGGTGGCGCAGTTCGCCGAGCAGCAGAAGGCGTACGAGGCCACGGTGGGCGCGCTGTGCCAGGCGGTCGAGACCAAGGACTTCTACACCCGCGGTCACAGCGACCGGGTATCCCGCGGCTCGGTCATGATCGCGCGCGAGATCGGCATGCGCAGCGAGCGGGTCGAGGCGATCAGGTACGCGGGCATGCTGCATGACGTGGGCAAGCTCGGCGTGCCCACCAAGGTGCTGCAGAAGACGGGCAAGCTGACCGAGGAGGAGTACGCCGCCATCCAGCTGCACCCGATGCGGGGGCTCGATATCGTGCGGGAGATCGGCTTCCTGGACGAGGCGCTGGCCGGGATCATGCACCACCACGAGCGCATCGACGGCCGCGGCTACCCGATGGGGCTGGCCGGGGACGAGATTCCCGAGTTCGCCCGGGTGCTCGCGGTCGCCGACGCTTTCGACTCGATGACCTCGACCCGCTCCTACCGCGGCGCGCGCCCGGTCGCCGAGGCGATCGAGGAGCTGAGAAAGTGGTCGGGCACTCAGTTCGACCCGGCCTTCGTGGACGCCTTCGTCGCCGCGCTCAAGCGCGAAGGCTGGCTGCGCTCCGAGGCGCCGGTGATCGCAGCCGATGACCTGGCCACCGTCACCGCGCAAGATCACGACGACCCAGGCGCCCCCCTCCGCGTCATCGACAGCCTGTAGGCGGCACCGATGAGCGACCTGGCGGGGCGCACCCCGGCCCCCTCCTCCCGCGAGATGCGCAGGTATCCCTGGCAGGTACGGGATTCCGGCCAGCTGCTGCTGGTGGTGGCCGCGGGGGTGTGGCTGGTCGCCGCGGTGGCCCAGACGGCGGCCGAAGGACTGCAGGATCCCCGGATCGCGATCGCGTTCGGCGCGCTGATCGCGTTCGGCGAGGTCCTCCGGCTCAACCTGCCGGGCGACCGGGAGACCGCCCCGATCGGGTTCGCCGGCGCGCTCGCCTACGCCCTGCTCATCAACGTCGGCACGAAGTTCGTCCAGCACAGCGCCGAGCAGGTGGTAACCGTCGCCGCCATCGGCATGATCATCGGAGCGCTGCCGCACCTGGCCGTGGGCCGCCCCGCCCGGGTGAGCGGCATGGCCGTGCGGCTGCTCTGCGTCGCCTGCGTCGCCTACATCTTCCGGCCGCTGGCCTCCAACAGCGCGGTGGAAAAGCACTGGGGCCTGGCCGTCACGCTGATGACCGCGCTGACCGTGCTCGCGCTGCTGCTCGAGGCCGTGCTCACCGCCCTGCTCCGGGTCGACGAGCAGCGGGCCAGGTTCCGGGTGGCGCTGGTGGATGAGATGCGCGTCCAGCTGCCGCTGGGCGCGGCCGTGGGCGCCTCGGCGCTGCTCATCGCGTTCGCGGCCGAGGTGATGGGGCTGGCCGCGCTGGCCGTGTTCACCGCGCCGCTGCTCGTCACCCAGGTGGCCTTCCGCCGGTACGCCGGGATCCGGGCCACCTACCTGCAAACCGTGCGGGCGCTGGCCAAGGTGACCGAGATCGGCGGGTACGTCGAAGCTGGTCATTCCGAACGGGTCAGCAGGCTCGCGGTCGCGATAGGCCGGGAGCTGGGCATCCACGAGCCCCAGCTGCTCGAGCTCGAGTACGCCGCGCTGATGCACGACATCGGCCAGCTCTCCCTGCACGACCCGATCCCCGGCGGGGCGACCGTGCTGGTCTCCCGGCAAGACCAGCAGCGCATCGCCGAACTCGGCGCCGACGTCATCCAGCAAGCCCAGGTATTGGGTTCGGTGGCCGAGATCGTACGTCGGCAGAACGAGCCCTACCGTGATACCGACCACGCGGCCAACGGCCGGGCGGAGCCGTATCAGGGTTCAAGGCCCCCGCTGAGCAGCCGCATCATCAAGGCGGCCAACGCCTTCGACGACCTGGTGGGCAGCTCCCTCGACCCGGGCCGCGCCGCGGCCGCGGTGCAGCGGCTCCGCCTGGACACGGCCAGCGAGTACGACCCCGCCACCGTCGAGGCCCTCAGCCGCGTAGTAAACCGCCGCTCCATCCTGCTGTGATTCCCCACTCGCCTCCGGGCCGCTTTCGAGGCGGCTCCTTCCCTCCTCGCTCCTTCGTCGCTCGTCAGTCCAGTCGCCGCCGCGGCCCTTCGGCTCGCGGGGGGTGCCGCGCCCTCCGGCGCGGCCACTAGGCTGGGCCGGTGCTTGATTCAGTGCTGGTGGCCAACCGCGGGGAGATCGCCAGGCGGGTGATCAGGACCGCTCGCACCATGGGTATCCGGGCGGTGGCCGTCTACTCCGACGCCGACGCCGACCTGCCGTACGTCCGTGAGGCGGACGAAGCCCTATACATCGGCCCGTCCCAGCCCGCCCGCAGCTACCTGGACGCCGCCGCGCTCATCGAGGCGGCCCGGAAGTCTAACGCCGCGGCGGTGCACCCGGGTTACGGCTTCCTGGCCGAGAACGCGGACTTCGCCCGCCGGGTGATCGAGGCCGGGCTGACCTGGGTGGGGCCCGGTCCCGGCGCCATCGAGCAGATGGGGGACAAGATCCGGGCCAGGAACCTGATGGAGCAGGCCGGCGTCCCGGTCTCGCCGGGCACCCGGGAGCCGGTCACCGACGTAGCCGAAGCGGTCACCGAGGCCGAACGCATCGGGTATCCCGTCATGGTCAAGGCCGCCGCCGGCGGCGGCGGGATCGGCATGGGCGCGGCCGCGGATGAGGCAGGGCTGCGCTCGGCGTTCGAGACCGCCCGGTCGCGCGCGGAACGGTTCTTCGGCTCCCCGGCCATCCTGCTGGAACGGTACGTGGAACGGGCCAGGCACGTCGAGGTGCAGATCCTCGGCCTGGCCGACGGCCGGGTGCTCGCGCTCGGCGAGCGTGACTGCTCGGTGCAGCGCAGGCACCAGAAGGTCGCCGAGGAGACCCCGTCCCCGGGCGTCTCGGCGAGCCTGCGCGAGCGGATGCTCGCCGCCGCGGTCAAGGCGGGGGAGGCGGTGGGCTACCGCGGTGCCGGGACCGTCGAATGCCTGGTGGACGCCGACGCGGGCTCGTTTGTCTTCCTCGAGATGAACACCAGGCTCCAGGTGGAGCACCCCGTCACCGAACTGGTCACCGGCATCGACCTGGTCGAGCAGCAGTTCCTCGTCGCCGCGGGCGAGCCGCCGAGCTTCGATCCGGGCGCCATCCACCCCGCCGGGCACGCGCTCGAGCTGCGGATCTACGCCGAGGACCCGGTCCGGTTCCTGCCCGGCCCGGGCACGATCACCGAGTGGGACGAGCCCGCGGGCGACGGCGTGCGGGTGGACGCCGGCTATCAGGCAGGCAACACGGTGACGCCGTTCTACGACCCGCTGCTGGCCAAGCTGTGCGTCCACGGCGCCGACCGGGCCCAGGCCCTGGAGCGCGCGCGGGACGCGGTGGCCGCCTTCCGCATCGCCGGCCCGAAGACCAACCTGGCGTTCCACGCGGACCTGCTCGCCAGCCCGGATTTCGTCAGCGGGGACTACGATACGTCCCTGGTGAGCAAGCTGCGTCCCAGGTAGCGATTCCAGGTAACGACAAGAGGAGTCACCGGTGGCTGAGGTCCGCGCGGAGATGGTCGCGAACGTGTGGAAGGTCGTCGCGAAGGAAGGCGATCAGGTCGACGACGGTGACACCCTGGTGATCCTCGAGTCGATGAAGATGGAGATCCCGGTCCTGGCCGAAGGTTCCGGCGTGGTCACCAAGATGCACGTGGCCGAGGGTGACGTGGTGCAGGAAGGCGACCCGATCGCCACGATCGGCTAACCGGGCGGCGGCCCGTCTACACCCCGCCGCCTACACCCCGGTGGTGGAGCGCGGGTAGACGACCTCCGGGTCGGTGACGACGTTGACCAGGTAGGGGACGCCGGACGCGAAGGCGCGGCGCAGCGCCGGGCCGATGTCCGCGGCCGCGGTCACCAGCTCGCCGGCGCCGCCGAGGGCGCGGACCACCTCGTCGTAACGGCAGCCCGGCTGCAGGTCGGCGGCGACGTCGTAGCCGTACAGGGCGCGCATCGGATGCCGCTCCAGGCCCCAGCCGGCGTTGTTCCCGCAGACCATGACCACGGGCAGCCCGTGCCGGACCAGCGTGTCCGCGTCCATCAGCGAGAAGCCGGCCGCGCCGTCGCCGAGCAGCAGGACGACCTGCACGGCCGGATGGGCGAGCCGGGCGGCGATGGCGTAGCCGAGGCCGGTTCCCAGGCAGCCGAACGGGCCGGGATCGAGCCATCCGCCCGGCCGGAGCGGTTCGATGTACTTGCCCGCGAACGAGACGAAGTCGCCGCCGTCGCCGATGACCACGGCGTCGTCGTCGAGGACCTTGAGCAGCTCGCCGTAGATACGGGCCGGGTGCACCGGATCGGCCTCGCTGGCCAGCAGCGGCCCGTCGGCGGCCAGCGCGGCCCGGGTCGCCTCGGCCAGCCCCGGCACCCACTCCGGGTCCGCCTGCCCGGCTCCAGAACCGGCTCCGGAACCGGGCCCGGTACCGGCCGCCGCCAGCGCGGTGAAGAACGCGCTCAGGTCGCCTGCGGCCGAAGCGGCCAGCGGGACGTGCGTGGCGATGCCGCCGGGCGCGTCGGCCACGTGCACCACCCGGGCCGGGGCGTCCTTCGGGCCGAACGACCCGTACCCCAGCCTGAAGTCCAGCGGCGTCCCGGCCACGATGACCAGGTCGGCCTGGCGCAACGCCACCGACCTGGCCCGGGTCACCAGCAGCTCGTGACCGCGCGGCAGCACGCCGCGGGCCTGGCCGTTGGCGATCACCGGCAGGCGCAGCTCCTGCGCGGCCCGCCGGGCCGCGTCCTCGGCGCCACCCAGCCATACGTCGGAGCCGAGCACGAGTACAGGATGCCGGGCCGTTCGGAGCAATCGGGCGATGTAATCCACCTCGCCGGCGTCCGGTGCCGGGCAGGCCGGCACGGGACCGTCCGGCCCGGCCGCGGCCAGGTCCGCCTCGGCCTGGCCGTAGATCGCCTCGAGCGAGATGTCCAGGAACACCGGCCCGCGGTGCGGGCTGGCCGCCAGCCGGAAGGCCTCGTCCACCGACCCGGCCAGCCGCGCCGTGTCGTGCTCGGTCCAGGCCCGCTTGGTGACCGGCGCGAGCAGCGGCGGATGATCCATCTCCTGCAGGCTGCCCGAGCCCCAGCGGGAATCGGGCGCGCGCCCGGCCAGCACCACGACCGGCGCGCCGTTGAACCACGCGGTGGTCACCGCGCTGACCGAGTTGGTCACGCCGGGCCCGGCGGTAACCACCGCCAGCCCGGGCGTTCGGGTCAGCCGCGCGGTGGCCTCCGCCGCGAACACCGCGGTCTGCTCGTGCCGCACGTCCACCAGGCGCATCGCAGCGTCGGCGCCGTCCTTGACCACCGCGTCGTAGAGCGGGAACACGTGCCCGCCGGACAGCGTGAACATCACCGATACGCCGTGCTGCCGCGCGGCCGCGACCGCATGCGCGCCGCCATGACCAGTTAGCCGCACCACGCCAGCGACGTTACCAGCTAGTAGGCCCAGCTGTTAGACAGGGCCGCGCGGGGTATCAGCGGTAGCCGCCGCGCGCCCGCTGCCGCATTTCCGCCGGCACCAGGTCGGGCTGGCGCCAGTCCCGGCCGGTCACCGGCCGCCACTGCGCCGAGGTGACCGACAGCCGCATCGGAGGTTCGGCCGGAACCGATCGCGAGCGGCCCGCCGACGGCAGGGGCGCGGCGTAGTGCGGACTGGCCAGGATCATGATGACCATGGCCGCGTCGGCGGCGAACAGGTAGGTCGGGTAGATCACCCCGACGAGGATCCGGTAGTCCGCGACCAGCAGGACCAGCGCGGCCGCGGCGCCGAACATCGCGTAGGGAACCCACGGCTCCTCGCCGGGCCTGCGCCAGGCGTGGTGGAACGTCGGCAGGTAGGCCAGGAAGTCGGTCGCCACCGACACGGCGACCGCCCACGAGGTGGGGATGAACCCGGGCACCCAGGTGGCCACCGCGAGCAGCGCCACGCCCTCCGCGGCCAGGGTCACGCACACCGCGTCCAGCCGGCCGAACTCCCTGCTCCCGTGCCGCCACCCGAGGAAGACCACGGCGGCGCAGCCCGCCGCGCAGAGCAGGGTGTAGCACGCCGTGGGCAGCTGACCGGCGCCGAACGCCGAGGCGGTGCCGATGGCCTGCACGACGGCCCAGATGCTCCAGGACGCGATCCTGGGCTGGGCCCGGCCGCGCCCGATGTCGAGGATGTACGGTAGCGCCGCCGCCGCGGTGAGCGCGCTGCCTACGACCGTGACGGCCATCGTCACCATGCTGGTGTTCACAGCTCCGCCGCGGTGACGGCCCAGCGCGGGTCGGCCTGGTTGCTGGCGACCAGCTTTTCCGGGGCGACGCTGCTCATCCAGTCCAGTTCGGGGAATGACCGGCGACGTGCGTGTTCCATCACTGCCATCTCCAGTCGCCTCCCGGGGGAGTACGGCCGCCACTTCGGCGCGAACCGCCCGTCGAATACCCGGTACGCGGGGGGGTCGGCCAGGGCCACGACGTACGCGGCCAGGTGCCCGTCCAGGCGCAGCGTGGCGACCTCGAGCTCGCCGCGGGCGGCGTGCCCGTCGTACACCGAACGCCAGAACGCGACGCCGGCCCCGTCGTCCAGGTCGCTGACCCGGCCGGCATCGTGGTCGCGGGCCAGGTGCACGGCCTCGATCTCGTCGCGTAGTTCCGCCAGCAGGTCAGGCTCGCGTTCGAACCGGATCGTCTCGGTCAGCTTGTGCTGCCGGATCCGGTGCCCGGACCGGTCGAGGCCGCTGCGGATCCCGGGCCCGAGCGGGATCTCGTCCTGGCTGAACCCGATGGCGGGCACCGGTGGCGCGGGTTGCACGTGACCGCGGGGCAGCTGTCCGGCGAGCCAGGTCGCCTCCTCGCCGTCACGCAGCCCGGTCAGGGTCAGCCGCCACGGGCAGGACAGCCGGGCGGCGTAGCGGACCAGCCCGGCGAGCGCCGTGTGGCGGGCGCCCGCCGACACCGCGGCGACGTCCCACACGTCGTCGGTGTACGGCCGGACCGAGGTTATCCGGCACTCCCCGTCCTGGTCGCGCAGCGCGACCAGCGCGGCAGCCAAGAAGGTGCCGTCCAGCCCGCGCATCGCCAGCAGCAGGGGAACGATGTCGCGGTCCGCCATGAGCGCCGCGCGCCACCAGGCGAGCCGGGCCGTCACCGGGATCCCGGCGGCCCGCTGCAGCGCGTCCAGCGCGGGTTCCAGCGCGCTCAGGTCACGCCAGCCCCGCACGGTCATGACCCGTGCGGGGGCGGCCGCAGCCAGTTCATGCCGCGTCCCAGGCATTCCCGGACCCCTCTCGCTGGGACCGCCCCATTAGGGTCAAACGGGGCACCTAGCACTTAGAGTAATCTTTTGCATGCATATTGTGAATAGGCATTTACCTGCAGCTTTTCCTCCTGTGTCATCGCACTGATTCACTTAGTGACAATTTCACTGCGAGATCTCCTACTTTAGGCGCGGTCAGCGCGTACCCTTCAGCTGCGGACCGGATCCGCACCGATGGTTTCGCCCGACGGAGCCTGACCCGCCGCTACGGGATGAGCCCGAACACGGTGGCCGGTGAGCCCGAGCCGCCCC
>Ga0207689_10001154_pt1 | contig 25407 bp, 25 predicted proteins | sample KBSMisM52_FD_184312 | JGI IMG/M metagenome (GOLD analysis project Ga0207689, IMG submission 184312) | Miscanthus rhizosphere microbial communities from Kellogg Biological Station, Michigan, USA - KBS Miscanthus M5-2 (SPAdes) (version 2) | ecosystem: Host-associated > Plants > Roots >... | reverse complement strand
GCGTCGGCGAAAACCGGCTGCAGAAGGGCGACGAGGAACAGTGCCCCGAGCCTCGACAGCCTGGCGTACCGACGGTCCGAACGGATCATCGCAAGCCCTCCCCGCGATCCTATCCGTACGATACGCTCCCCTCGCCGGGGGATACAACGAATGCGATCGGCCGCCGTGCCGCGGCCGCCGGTCGATTAGCGGAGCTTGCCGATCAGATAACCGATCGCCAGCGCCGCACCGACGGCGGCGTAAGGACGCGCGCGGATATACTCGGCGCCGGCCTCCACCACGTCGATCGGCGCCTTCTTGGCGGCATCGACCCTGTCGGACGCCCACTGCGACGCCGCGTTTGCGCGGTCCGCCACCGTGTCCACCGTGCCGTGGATGGAAGCCTTGGCCGTATTGACGGCGCCCGTCGCGCGATCGGCGACTCGATCCACTGCAGAGCGCGCCTGCTCGGCAACGCTGTCGATCGCCGGATTTCCCGATTTGCCCACCATGTTCGCTCTCCGCATCAGCCGCATTCGACTCCTAACGATACGTCACTCGCGCGATGCGTCCGCAGGACGTCGCCGCATTCGCACGTAGGACGGGTCCGTCATCGGCGTACGGTCCTACACCAGGAACCGTGTCGCGCCGATTCCCGCTGGCAATTTCCTCGCCGATGCTGCGCTCATGCATCACCTCTCGCAGCACCCGAACGGAGGTTACGATGGCATACGCACTTGCGAACACCCTGGTACGGCGGCGGATGAGTCCGCAGCCGAACGGCCGTGACGCACTCGAGCCGATGCGTGGCGTCATTCTGTGGACGCTGATCGCGACGCTGCTGTTCTGGGTGCCGCTGGGAGCAGCGCTCGTCCACTGATGGCGGCGACCTTCGCGGCGTTGCGCCGGTCGCGTAAGATTCTTTCAACAGTTAACCTTGCTTGCCCGCTCCCCCGACGCCGGGGCGGGTCACTGGACATGCCGAAGATCGTCAAATCCGACGCCGAGTGGAAACAGCAACTCACGCCGATGCAGTACAAGGTGACGCGACGCGCGGCAACCGAGGCGCCTGGTTCCGGCGAGTACGTCGATCACGATCAGTCGGGCATCTACACGTGTGTCTGCTGCGGCACGCCGCTGTTCGAGTCCGACACCAAGTTCGACGCGGGGTGCGGCTGGCCGAGCTACTTCAAGGCGCTCGATCCCGCCAACGTTCGTCAAGTGCTCGATACGAGTCACGGCATGCGCCGCACGGAAGTGATCTGCAACTTCTGCGATGCGCACCTTGGCCATGTGTTCCCCGATGGACCGCCGCCGACCGGACTGCGCTATTGCATCAACTCGGCGTCGCTGAGGTTCGATCCTAGATAACGGACCGATGGCCAAGCGGCGCTGATGTCGGCGCGCTACACCGTCGACGATTTCGACTATTCGCTGCCGCCGGAGCTGATTGCACAGCATCCGGCGCGCGATCGCGCCGGCAGCCGTCTACTTCACGTCGACGGCGATCGGCTGACCGACCTCCGCTTCACCGACTTGCCAAGCGCCCTCGCGGCGGGCGACCTGCTGGTGTTCAACGACACGCGGGTCATCAACGCGCGGCTGCGCGGCCGCAAGCCGACCGGCGGCAACGTCGAGCTGTTCATCGAACGCATCGACGGCCCCGACACGGCGGTCGTCCAGGTGCGCTCGAGCCATCCGCCGCGCGTCGGTACGACGATCCAGCTGGCGGCGGGCGCGGCCGCGATTGTCGAGTCCCGCAACGACCGACTTTACGCAGTTCGCTTCGAAGGCACCGGTGCGCTCGATGCGTGGCTCGAACAGCACGGCGAATTGCCGCTTCCGCCGTACATCACGCATGCGCCCGATGCCAGCGACGCCATCCGCTATCAGACCGTGTACGCGCGCGACCCGGGCGCGGTCGCCGCGCCGACCGCCGGCCTGCACTTCGACGCGCCGATGTTTGACGCGCTGCAGCGAATCGGCGTCGAGCGTGCGTTTGTCACGCTGCACGTCGGCTCCGGAACATTCGCGCCGGTAACCGCCCGTGACATCGACGGTCATCGGATGCACGCAGAGCGCTATTCGATCCCTCAGCCGACCGTTGACGCGATCGCCGCGACGCGTGCGCGCCGGGGCCGCGTGGTCGCCGTCGGAACGACGTCGCTGCGCGCGCTGGAAGCGTCCGCGGCAACCGGATCCCTGCGCGCCGGCAGCGCCGAAACCTCGCTGTTCGTTACGCCGGGCTATCGTTTCCGCGTCGTTGACCGACTACTGACCAATTTCCACATGCCGAAGTCGACGCTGCTGATGCTGGTCGCCGCGTTCGGCGGCCTGCACGCGATGCGCAGCGCATATACCCATGCGATCCGCGAGCGCTACCGATTCATGAGCTACGGCGACGCGATGCTCCTGGAGCGCGACGTGGGCAGCGGGCCCTCGACGTGAATACCCCCGCCAGCCGACAGGCGGCGCTCCACACCGGGCGTTAGTGTAGGAAAACGTCGCCGTTCGGCGACATTTAGACCATTTGGCGCTTCCGAACGCAACAATCTTCGATCAGCGGCCTGGTTTTCGCGCGAGTTCGATTGGCAAAATGCCGCGTGTCCGTTACGCTTCCGCCATCCCACTTCCTGCGGGGACCGCGCGAATTCTCGCGACGGTGCCCACGCGACTAAGGCACCATGTCATCGTCGTTCCGCGTTCTGGCGGCATTTGTCGTCGGTTGTCTGATGGCGACCCCGTCGCACGCAGCGCGCGTTGGCGTTTTGTCCAACGCGCTCGCCGTGCAGACGGCAGCGGACTACAGCGCAAAGGCTCCCGAGAATACCTATACCGCGGTCGACGTTTCGACTTCGGTTCCGTCGCTCGATTTCCTGGTGGCGAATTTCGACGTGCTGCTGTTGTTCGAGGACTCCGTGTTCTCGAACGCAACGGCCGTCGGCAACCGCGTCGCGGAATTTGCCAATAGCGGCCACGCGGTGGTGCTTGGCACGTTTTACGACCAGGACCGCAGCGACGCCCTCTCCGGAACGCCCGCACCGCACGGATGGGGCAACCTCGAAACCATCGATCCCAACACCACCGACGGTGTCGGCACGGCGTATGCGCTGCGCACGCTGGCGCCCGATACCATCCTCCCTCATCCGCTGACGCAAGGCGTCATGACGCTGACCGCCGTACGTGGCAATCCGGGTGCTTACGCAGGAGGCAACCAGGCCAAGCTCGGCACCGTCGTCGTCGCAGCGTGGACGCAACGCAACGCACGCGGCGAAACGGATCCCGCGATCGACTACCGGATCACCGGCGCGGCGTGCGTAATCCATATCGGCATAGCGCCGCAGTACGGCGTCGTCGCGAACTTCGGCACGTACGGCACGGACTTCAGCGGCGACTTCTACCGCGTCTGGAGTAATGCGTTCGCCTTCGCCGCCGCACGCTGCGTAACCGGCATCATCCCGGGCGATTTGTCGCAGATCGCGAGGGGCTGGGCCAACCGCTCGGAGCTCGACGTCTGGCGCGCAGGCTTCTCGTTCGCGGTCGTTCTCGACGGCGCTTTCCTGCAGAGCGGATTCGGTCCCGCCCTCCGGCTGGTCAGCCAGCCCGACGGCCGCATCGTCGCGCTCTAGCGTCCCCCCGGACGCTTTCGCTCCATGCAGTTCGAAGTCATCGCGCGCGCCGGCGCAGCGCGACGCGCGCGCCTGACACTTGCCCACGGCAGCGTCGAAACGCCGGTATTCATGCCCGTGGGCACGTACGGCGCCGTCAAGGCGATGTCGCCCGCCGAACTGGACGAGATCGGCGCGCAGATCATCCTCGGCAACACGTTCCACCTGTGGTTGCGGCCGGGAACGGATGTCATCAAGGCGCATGGCGGCTTGCACCGCTTCACCGGCTGGCAACGCCCGATCCTGACGGATTCCGGAGGGTTCCAGGTCTTCAGCCTCGGGACGATGCGCAAGGTGCGCGAGGAAGGCGTCGAGTTCTCGTCTCCGGTCAACGGCGACAAGCTACTGCTGACGCCCGAGCGGTCGATGGAAATCCAGCGTGCGCTCGATTCGGACGTCGTGATGGCCTTCGACGAATGCACGGCGCATCCGGCCACGCGTGACGAGACGGCGAGCTCGATGGCGCTGTCGATGCGCTGGGCGGCGCGGTCGAAGGCGGTGCACGCGGACAATCGGAACGCGCTGTTCGGCATCGTGCAGGGCGGCATGCACGAGGACCTGCGCGACGAATCGACCGACGCGCTGACGTCGATCGGGTTCGACGGGTACGCGATCGGCGGCCTGTCGGTGGGCGAGCCCAAGCCCGAGATGTTGCGCGTGCTCGCGCATACGGCGCCGCGGCTGCCGGACGACAAGCCGCGCTACCTGATGGGCGTAGGGACACCCGAGGATCTGGTCGCCGGCGTGTGCGCGGGCATCGACATGTTCGACTGCGTGCTGCCGACGCGCAACGCTCGCAACGGGTGGCTGTTCACGCGCCACGGCGACGTGCGCATCCGCAACGCCCGCCACCGCAGCGACGTCGGGCCTGTCGACGCAACGTGCGGGTGCTACACGTGCCGCCTCTTCTCGCGCAGCTACCTGCATCACCTGCAGCGGATCAACGAGATCCTCGGCGCGCGTCTCGCGACGATTCATAACCTGTACTACTACACGACGTTGATGGCGGAACTGCGCGGCGCGATTGCGGCGGGGGACGTCGCGACCTACGCCACGGCCTTCCGTGCGGCGCGGGCCGGTCTGCTAGAATAATGGGTTGAATTGGCTCTGAATTGCTGGTCCGTGGGGCGGACGCCCGCCCCTTAGAACGCGCGCCAACGACGCGTTTGCCGCGGCCGCTGTCGCCGCATTAGGCGTATCTCAAACCGGAGACCCCGTCGTGCTGATTTCCAACGCTTTCGCGCAGGCCGCTGGTGCCGCGCCGCAGACCGACACGTTGCTCACGTTCCTCCCAATGGTCGCGATCTTCGTGGTGTTCTACTTTCTGCTGATTCGCCCGCAGCAGAAAAAGGCCAAGGAAGCACGGTCGATGCTCGAGGCGCTCGAAAAGGGCAACGAGATCGTGACTGCCGGCGGCATCCTGGGCCGGATCGTCAAGATCGACGAGCAGTACGTGACCGTCGAAATCGCGCCGAACACGCAGATGGTCGTGCAGCGCGCCGCGATCTCGCAGTTGCTCCCCAAGGGCACGATCAAGGCGCTCTGATGCCGGCCCGTCGCACAACTATCGCATCCGGTCGCCGATGAACCGCTATCCCGCCTGGAAGTACATCCTGATCGGCGTGACGCTGGCATTGGGCCTGTTGTACATGGTGCCGAACTTCTTTCCCGAAGTTCCGGCCGTGCAGGTTTCGTCGTCCAAGGCATCGGTGAAGATCGACAGCGCGCTGCTTGGAACCGTCGAGGATGCGCTGAAGGGCGCCGGCATTGCCTACCGCGGCGCCGAGCTCGATCCGCTCGGCATCAAGGTGAAGTTCGCCGACACCGATACGCAGCTCAAGGCCAAGGACGCGCTGCAGACGAAGCTCGGCGACACGTACATCGTCGCGCTCAACCTGCTGTCGTCGTCGCCGCACTGGCTGACCGCAGTCGGCGCGTTGCCGATGTACCTCGGACTCGACCTGCGTGGTGGCGTGCACTTCCTGCTGCAGGTCGACATGAAAGGCGCCCTCGACAAAGCCGCCGATCGCTACACGACCGACATTCGCTCGCTGATGCGCGAGAAGAAAATCGTTTACTCGGGGGTGGTCCGCGAAGGCTCGAACGTCGTGCTGCGGTTCAAGGATGACGCCGAGCGGACGCGCGCGCGGAACGAGATCGCCAACGCATTTCCCGACCTCGCCGTGCGCGAGCAGGAAGCCGCCGGAGGCGAATCGCGGCTCGTCGCGGGCCTGAGGCCCGAGGCGCAGAAGCGGATTCAGGACGGCGCGGTCCTGCAGAACATCACGATCCTGCGCAACCGGGTCAACGAGCTCGGCGTAGCCGAGCCGATCATTCAGCAGCAGGGCAGCGACCGCGTCGTCGTCCAGCTTCCCGGCGTGCAGGACACGGCGCGCGCCAAGGACATTCTCGGCCGCACGGCAACGCTCGAGATCCGGATGGTCAACGACGATGCGGGTGCACAGGAATCGGCGCGCGGCGGCTCCGTGCCGTTCGGCAACGACCTGCTCACCGACCGGAACGGCGAGCCGTTGCTCGTCCGACGCCAGGTCGTGCTGACGGGCGACCGCATCAACGACGCCCAGCCGGGCTTCGACCAGCGCTCCAACGAGCCTGCTGTGCACGTCGGCCTCGACGGCACCGGCGCGCGGATCTTCAAGGAAGTCACGCGCGAGAACGTCGGCAAGCGGATGGCGATCGTCCTCGTCGAGAAAGGCAAGGCCGAGGTGATCACGGCGCCGGTGATCCGCGAGGAGATCGGCGGCGGTCGCGTGCAGATCAGCGGCAAGATGAACACGCGCGAGGCCAACGACATCGCGCTCCTGATGCGCGCCGGCGCACTGGCCGCGCCGATGGAAATCGTCGAGGAACGCACGGTCGGACCTTCGCTCGGCAAGGAGAACATCGAGAAGGGCTTCGATTCGGTCATGTACGGGTTCATCGTGCTGGCCGCGTTCATCTGCATCTATTACGCGCTGATGGGCGTCATCTCGACGATCGCGCTGGTCGTGAACCTGATCCTGCTCGTGGCGGTCCTGTCGGTGATGCAGGCGACGCTGACGCTACCGGGCATGGCCGCCATCGCCCTGACACTCGGCATCGCGATCGACGCCAACGTGCTCATCAACGAACGGATCCGCGAGGAGTTGCGCTGGGGCGCGACACCGCATGCGGCGATCCAGGCGGGCTACGAACGCGCGTGGGGAACGATCCTCGACTCGAACGTCACGACGATGATCGCCGGCATCGCGCTGCTCGCGTTCGGCTCGGGACCGGTGCGTGGCTTCGCCGTCGTCCACGTCCTCGGCATCCTGACGTCGATGTTCTCGGCCGTGTTCGTCTCGCGCGGCATCGTCGCGCTGATCTACGGCAGCCGAAAGAAGCTCGACCACATCTCGATTGGCCAGGTGTGGAAGCCGAAGGCCGACGTGCCCGCGTCGGTGCCGGTCAAGACGTAGCTTAAGCGCCGCTCTCACCGACCCGACAGGCCGCAATGGAATTCTTCCGCATCTCGCGCGACATCCCGTTCATGCGGCATGCGCTCGTGTTCAACATCATCTCGTTGGTCACGTTCGTCGCCGCCGTCATTTTCCTCGCGGTCAACGGCCTGAACCTCGGTGTCGATTTCCGCGGCGGCACGGTCATCGAGGTCACGTACGGTCATCCGGTCGACTTCAATCGCGTCCGCAGCGCGATCGACAAGCTCAACCTGGGCGAGTTCGCCGCGCAGAGTTTTGGCAGTTCCGACACGGCGCTGATTCGGCTGCCGCTGAAGGAGGGCGTCTCGAGCGCGCAATTGTCGGAACGCGTCATGGGCGCGCTGAAAGCCGACGACCCGGGCGCCACGCAGCGCCGCGTCGAGTTCGTGGGCCCGCAGGTTGGCAAGGAGCTCTATGAGAATGGCGCGCTCGCGCTGTTGCTGGTGTCGATCGGAATCGTCATCTACCTCGCGTTGCGGTTCGAATGGCGCTTCGCCGTCGCGGCGATCATCGCCAACCTGCACGACGTCATCATCATCCTGGGCTTCTTTGCGCTGTTCCAGTGGGAGTTCTCGCTGCCGGTGCTCGCCGCCGTGCTCGCAGTACTCGGCTATTCGGTCAACGAATCGGTCGTCATCGCCGATCGGATCCGCGAGAACTTCCGCAAGATGCGCAAGGCATCCGTCACGCACGTGATCGACAGCGCGATCACGCGGACGCTGTCGCGGACGATCATCACGCACGGCTCGACGCTGCTGATGGTGCTGTCGATCTTCTTCTTCGGCGGCGAGACGCTGCACCACTTCTCGCTGGCGCTCGCGATCGGCATCTGCTTCGGCATCTACTCATCCGCGCTCGTCATGGCGTCGCTGGTGATGTGGCTCGGCGTGTCGCGCGAAGATCTCGTGAAGCCCGATCGCAAGCGCGACGGGATGGCGGGCGAAAAGATCCTTCCTTAAGCTGCGGCCGGACGCGAGGCTCCCGTGACCGCGCCCGATTACCTGCCCGCGTGGCCGCCGGCCGCCAATGCATTCCTGACGTTCGGGCTGCTGCTGCTCGCCGGGCTCGCCGGCGGACGCCTCGCCGCGTCGACGCGCGGCCTGCCCGCAATCACCGGCTACATCGCCACCGGCCTCGTGCTCGGTCCAGGTCTTTTGAACTGGCTCGACGAATCGATGATCGCGCAGTCGCGGGTTCTCGCCGAATTCTCGCTCGGGCTGATCGTGTTCGACCTCGGACGCCGGCTCGATCTGCAATGGGCGAGCCATGACCGGTGGCTCCTGCCGATGGGCGTTGCCGAAAGCGCGCTGTCGTTCGCCGCGATGTTCGCGCTCCTGCACTTCGTCATCGGTATCGACGTGCTCGAGGCCGCGGTGGCCGCCACGATCGGCGTCGCGACGGCCCCTGCCGTGGTGCTGCTTGTCACCAACGAGCTCAAGGCCGAGGGCCCCGTCACGCGCCGGATGCTTTGGCACGTCGCGCTCAACAACGTCATCGCAGCCGTCGGTGTGACGCTGCTCCTGCCGTTCATCGAGGCGCGCGCGTCGGGCGCATCGTGGAACCCGGTCGCACGCGCCGTATGGCTCATCGCGGGCTCGTTCCTGCTCGGCTTCATCGCGTTCCAGCTGATGACGTTGCTCGCGCGCTGGCTCGGCAAATCTCCGGCGCCCCAGTTCGTCCTCACCGTCGGCACCGTCATCGCAACGGTCGGCACCGCACAGCAATGGCGGCTGTCCGTGCTGCTTTCGCTGCTCGTGCTCGGCGTTTGCGCGCGCAACCTCGACCGCCAGCACCGGCTGATCGACGTCGAGTTTGGCCGCGCCGCGCAGATCTTCTTCGTCCTGCTGTTCGTGCTGACGGGCGCGACGCTGCACCCTGATCAGCTGGGCGCCGTCGCGTGGATCGGACTCGCATTCGTCATCGCCCGCTCGCTCGGCAAGGCCGTGGCCCTTTATGCGCTCGCGTGGCCCGCACACATCTCGGCGAGCCAGGCCGGCACCCTGTCGCTCGCGCTGACGCCGATCGCCGGATTGGCGATCGGGATGACGCAGCCGATCTACGACATCGCGCCTGAATTCGGTGCACGCCTCGCGGCGATCGTCATCTCCGGCGTCGCGATCCTGCAATTGCTCGGTCCCATCGCCACGCGCTACGCGCTCATTCGCGCGGGCGAAGGCGAGCCGGGCGCGCGCGACTGACCTGTCGATCTACGCGAACGATGCCCGCCCTCGACTTCACGACATCCGCTGCGCTGTCCGTCGGCGTCGAGCTCGAGCTGATGCTCGTGAACACGCGCGACTTCAACCTGGCGCCAGACGCGGACGATCTGTTGCGGCGCGCGACCCGCGAAGCGCCCGGCGGCGAGCTCAAGCCCGAGATCACGCAGAGCATGGTCGAGATCAACACGTCCGTGCATGAGCGCTATCCCGAGCTCCTCGCCGAGTTGCACGGCACGCGCGACGTGCTGACAGGACACGCGCGCAAGATGAACGTGGCGATCGCAGGTGGAGGGACGCATCCGTTCCAGAAGTGGAGCGACCGCAAGATCTATCCGACCGAGCGCTTTTTGTCTGTGTCGGAGAAATACGGGTTTCTCGCGAAGCAGTTCACCGTTTTCGGCCAGCACGTGCACATCGGCTGCGCGAACCCCGAGGATGCGATCTACCTCAATCACGCGCTGATCCGCTACGTGCCGCATTTCATCGCGCTGGCGGCGTCGAGCCCGTTCTACCAGGGCGTCGATACGGCGTTCGATTCGTCGCGCCTGTCGATCGTCAACGCGTTCCCGCTGTCGGGAACGATGCCGCTCGTGGCGTCCTGGGCGGAGTTCAACCGCTACTACGACCGGATGTTCGACCTCGGCATCGTCGCCAGCATGAAGGACTTCTACTGGGACATCCGGCCGAAGCCCGAGTACGGCACCGTCGAGATCCGCGTCTGCGACACGCCGCTCACCGTCGACCGTGCCGCGCAAATCGCCGCGTTCGCGCAGGCACTGGCCCGCTGGTTGTGGGAAGCGCGACCGATCGACGTGACGCCGGATCTGTACCTGACGCACAGCCACAACCGGTTCCAGGCCTGCCGCCATGGCTTTGCGGGCACGCTGATCGACGCGCGCACGGGCAAGACGCGAACCATCGCCGAAGACCTGCGCGAAACGCTGCGCGACTTGGCGCCGCATGCGCAGGTGCTGGGCTCGGAGGACGCATTTACGGCACTGCTGGCGACCGTCGAGCAAGGCAACCACGCCGCGTGGCTACGCAACGTCTTCACCGAGCACCAGACGCTGCCGGACGTCGTTCGCAGGCAGTCCGAGCTGTGGACGGCGTAGCGGCCGCGCACGCGCGCCCGCCTTCGACATGCTGACCACACTGTTGTACTCGCTGCTCGCACTCGACCAGACGGTCGCCACGCTCGCCACCCAGTATGGCCCGTGGCTCTACGCGATCCTGTTCGTCGTGATCTTCGCCGAGACGGGACTCGTCGTCTGCCCGTTCCTGCCCGGGGACTCGATCCTGTTCATCGCCGGCGCCGTCGTCGCCGTCGCCAACTTGAACGTGCACGTGCTCGCCGCCGTCCTCGTCGTCGCCGCGGTGTTGGGCGATTCCGTCAACTATGCAGTCGGACATTACATCGGACCCAAGGTATTCCACCGTCCCGATTCGCGCTGGTTCCGGCAGGAATACCTGCGGCGCACGCAGGCGTTCTACGACCGCTACGGCGGCGTCACGATCATCATCGGCCGGTTCGTTCCGATCATCAGGACGTTCGCGCCGTTCCTGGCCGGCGTCGCGGGCATGTCGTACCGCCGTTTCCTCGCGTACAACATCGTCGGCGGATGCCTGTGGATCGGGCTCCTCGTCTACGCGGGCTACCTGTTCGGCAACATCCCGTGGGTGAAGGACAACCTGTCGCTGATCGTCGTGGCGATCGTCGTCGTGTCGCTCATTCCAGCGATCACGACGTTCGTGAAGGAGCACCGCGGTGCGAAGGCGGCCAAGCCGTAACGAAGTGCGCTAGACGCGACGCGCGAGGCGCGCGGCAAGGCCGACGTACGTTGCGGGCGTAAGGGCGAGCAAACGCGACTTCGCATCCGCCGGCAATGCGAGGCCCGCGATGAACGCGCGCAGCGACTCGCGCGTCATGCCCGTCTTTCCCCGCGTCAACGCCTTCAACTGCTCGTACGGCTCGGGCAGTCCGTGGCGCCGCATGACTGTCTGGATCGCCTCCGCGAGCACTTCCCAGTTCGAGTCGAGATCGGCGGCGATGCGGTTCTCGTCGACGTCGAGCTTGGCGAGCCCCTGCCGTAGCGCAGTCCACCCGAGCATCGCGTGGCCGAGCGCGACGCCGAGGTTGCGCAACACGGTCGAATCGGTCAGGTCGCGCTGCCATCGCGATATCGGCAGCTTCTCGGCGAGATGGCGCAACAGCGCATTCGCGAAGCCGAGGTTGCCTTCGGAATTCTCGAAGTCGATCGGATTCACCTTGTGCGGCATTGTCGACGAGCCGACCTCGCCTTCGCGCATCCGCTGCCGGAAATAGCCGAGCGAGACGTAGCTCCATATGTCGCGGTCGAGGTCGATCAGGATCGAGTTGGCGCGTGCGAGCGCGTCGCAGTACTCGGCGATGCCGTCGTGCGGCTCGATCTGCGTCGTGTACGGATTGAATTCGAGGCCGAGGCTCGCGACGGTCCGCGCTGCAACCTTCTCCCATTCGACGTCCGGATAGGCGATCGCGTGCGCGTTGTAGTTGCCGACGGCACCGTTCAACTTGCCCTTGATCGGCAATCGGGCGAGCGCGGCGATCTGCCGCTCGAGGCGCGCGTAGACGTTCGCGAATTCCTTGCCGAGCGTCGTGGGCGTGGCCGGCTGCCCGTGCGTACGTGCGAGCATCGGCACGTCGGCGTGCGCGTGCGCGAGTGCGCGCAGGTCGGCCGCGACCGATTCGAGCAGCGGCAGCAGCGTATTGCGCCGCGCTTCCTCGAGCGCGATGCCGTACGCGAGGTTGTTGATGTCCTCGGACGTGCACGCGAAATGGACGAACTCCGCGACGCGCACGATCTCGGGCGACGACGCCAGCCGCTCCTTCAGCCAGTACTCGACCGCCTTGACGTCGTGGTTCGTCGTGCGCTCGATCGTCTTGACGCGGGCGGCGTCGGCGACGGAGAACGATGAGACGACCGCGTCGAGCGTCGCGCGCGCATCGTCCGAGAACGGCGGCACTTCGGTGATGGCGGGTTCCGCGGCAAGCGCCAGCAGCCAGGCCACTTCCACGCGCATGCGCTGCCGAATCAGTGCGAACTCGCTGAACTGCTCGCGCAGCGCGTCCACCTTCGCCGCGTAGCGGCCGTCGAGCGGCGACAGCGCGGTCAGGCGTGCGTTTTCGGCGTCGTTCATGGCATCTTCGCGAGCAATCGAGTCTAGCATGCGATGTTATAATGCGTGCCCGCTGCGTTGCACTCCGCCTCGCGTCTTCCGTGCTGAAACTGATCGCTTCCACGACGAGTCCTTACGCCCGCAAGGTGCGCGTAGCGCTCGCGGAGAAGAAGATCGAGTATCAGGTTACAGCGGCAGCACCCTGGGATCCGGGAAACCCGGTGCACGCATACAACCCGCTCGGCAAGCTGCCCGTCCTCATCCTCGACGATGGCACGCATCTCTACGATTCGCGCGTCATCGTCGAGTACATCGACCTGGTGAGCCCGGTATCGCGCCTCATTCCGGAGCCCGCACGGCAGCGCATCGCCGTCAAGAAATGGGAAGCGCTGGCCGACGGCGTCTGCGATGCAACGGCGGCGATCGTCGTCGAACGGCGCCGTCCGACGCACCTGCAAAGCGACGAATGGATCGATCGCCAACGCCGCAAGATCCGCGAAGGCGTCGCCGAACTGTCGCGCGAGCTCGGCGATCGCGCGTGGTGTCACGGCGAGAGTTACTCGCTGGCGGACATCGCGACGGGTTGCGCACTCGGCTATCTCGACCTTCGTCACGCCGAGCTCGACTGGCGCGAGCCCTATCCGAACCTCGAGCGCCTCGCCGACAAGCTCGGCAAGCGCGCGTCGTTCGCCGAAACGGCCCCTTAGGGGTCATCCCGGCACCGCGCGCTCGGCGTTCCGCGTTACAGCGCCTGCTTCAACTGCTCGAGGATCGCCGGGTTCTCGAGCGTCGAAACGTCCTGCGTGATCGCCTCGTCCTTCGCGATCGAGCGCAGCAGCCGCCGCATGATCTTGCCCGACCGCGTCTTGGGCAGGTTGTCTCCGAAGCGAATGTCCTTTGGCTTCGCGATCGGCCCGATTTCCTTGCCGACCCAGTCCCGCAGCTGTTTGGCGATCGCAAGCGCTTCGTTGCCGCTCGGTCGCGCGCCCTTCAGCACGACGAATGCGCAGACCGCCTCGCCGGTCAGGTCGTCGGGGCGGCCCACGACGGCGGCTTCCGCAACCAGCGGGTTCGACACGAGCGCGGACTCGATCTCCATCGTTCCGAGCCGGTGGCCGGACACGTTCAGCACGTCGTCGATGCGGCCCATGATCGTGAAGTATCCGGTGTCCTTGTCGCGCACCGAGCCGTCGCCGGCGAGATACAGGTTGCCGCCGAGCTCGTCGGGGTAGTACGACTTCTTAAACCGATCGGGGTCGTTGTAGATCGTGCGGATCATCGCCGGCCACGGCCGCTTGATGACGAGAATGCCGCCCTGGCCGTTGGGAACGTCGTGGCCGGTCTCGTCGACGATCGCCGCCATGATGCCCGGCAGCGGCAGCGTGCATGAACCCGGCACGAGTGGCGTAACACCCGGCAGCGGCGAGATCAGGTGGCCGCCGGTTTCGGTCTGCCACCACGTGTCGACGATCGGGCATTGCTCGCGCCCGATATTCTTGTGGTACCACATCCACGCCTCGGGATTGATGGGCTCGCCGACCGAGCCCAGCAGGCGCAGGCTCGACAGGTCGTGATTCGACGGCGCCGTCGCGGGAGCAATTTCGTTTGCCTTGATCAGCGAGCGGATCGCGGTCGGCGCCGTATAGAACACGCTGACCTTGTGATCGGCGATCATCTTCCAGAAGCGGCCGGCGTGCGGATGCGTCGGAATGCCTTCGAACACCACTTCGGTGGCGCCGCACGCCAGCGGCCCGTACGTGATGTACGTATGACCGGTTACCCAGCCGATGTCCGCCGTGCACCAGAAGACGTCCGACGGCTTGATGTCGAACACCCATTTCATCGTCAACGCCGCCCACAGCAGGTAGCCGCCCGAGCTGTGCTGCACCCCCTTCGGCTTCCCCGTCGAGCCCGACGTGTACAGGATGAACAGCGGATGCTCAGCGCCGACCCACTCGGGCTCGCACGCATCGGCCTGCGCGTTCGTCAGCTCGTGCATCCAGACGTCGCGCCCGGCCGAAAAGCCGACGTTGCCGCCGGTGCGACGATAGACGATGACGTTGCGGACGGCGTCGCAGCCGCCCATGCCGAGCGCGTCGTCGATGATCGACTTCAGCGGCAGCGGCTTGCCTCCGCGCATCTGCTCGTCCGCGGTGATGACGGCGACCGCACCCACGTCGACAATCCGCTCCTGCAGCGACTTCGCGGAAAAGCCGCCGAAGACGACCGAATGCGTGGCCCCGATCCGCGCGCATGCCTGCATCGCGACGATCCCCTCGATCGACATCGGCATGTAGATGACGACGCGATCGCCCTTCTTGACGCCGAGCGACTTGAGGCCGTTGGCCAAACGGCACACGCGCTGGTGCAGGTCGCGATACGTGATGCGCGTGACCTTGCCGTCGTCGGCTTCGAAGATGATCGCGACGCGGTCGCCTTTGCCCTGCTCGAGATTGCGGTCGAGACAGTTGTACGAGACGTTCATCTGGCCGTCTTCGAACCATTTGTAGAACGGCGCGCTCGATTCGTCGAGCACCTTCGTGAACGGCTTGTGCCAGGCGAGTGTGTCGCGGGCGAGATCCGCCCAAAAGCCCTCGAAGTTGCTGGCGGCCTTCGCGCACATCGCGTCGTAGTCCGCCTTCTTGACGTTCGCCTGAGCAACCCACTCGGCGCGGGGTTCGAAGACGCGGCTTTCGTGCATGACGGATTGAATCGACGACATCGAGGGTTCCTCCAGGGGTGGAGCGGTATGGGCCGCCGACTTCCGGCCGCTTGCATCCCAAGTCTACCGAACGGCGGCGCCGCCTGCCACGCGGCAACGCAAGGCAGGCGCAGGGGTGCGATGGTAAAATTATTGGTTATCGTTCGTAGGCATCAACACGCGTGAAAACCTCCACGAGGCCTCCCGGCGATCCGCGCCTGCGCCCGCTTCCGCAACTGATCTTCATGAGTCGGTGGCTTCAGCTGCCACTCTACCTCGGCCTGATTGTCGCCCAGGGCGTCTACGTCTGGCAGTTCTGGCTCGAGCTGGTCCACCTGTTGCAGGCCACGATGGGCGACCTCGAATCGGCGCAGGCGGTCATCGCCAGCGTGACGCCACCGGGTGTCTCCGCGAACTTCAAGATGGGTCGCGAGACGATCACGATGCTGCTCGTGCTGGGTCTGATCGACGTCGTGATGATCTCCAACCTGCTGATCATGGTGATCATCGGAGGTTACGAGACGTTCGTGTCGCGGATGGATCTCGAGAACCATCCCGATCAGCCGGAATGGCTGTCGCACGTCAATGCGAGCGTTCTTAAGGTCAAGCTCGCAACAGCGATCATCGGCATTTCGTCGATCCATCTGCTGCGCACGTTCATCAACGCGCAGGCATACGACACCAAGACGCTGTTCTATCAGACGACGATCCACGTCGCGTTCCTATTCTCCGCGCTCGCGATCGCTGCCGTCGACCGTATCCTGCCGACGCCGTCGCACGTTCGCGACATGAACGGCAACGACCGCCACTGACGTCCCCTCGATCGGATGCACACGCCATGACGACGATTGCACAGGAAGACCTTATCCGGAGCGTCGCCGACGCGCTGCAGTTCATTTCGTATTACCACCCCGCCGATTACATAGCGGCGCTTGGCGACGCCTATGCAGTCGAGGAGTCGCCGGCGGCGAAGGACGCGATCGCACAGATCCTCACCAATTCGCGGATGTGCGCCGAGGGTCACCGGCCGATCTGCCAGGACACCGGCATCGTCGTCGCGTTCGTGCGCGTGGGAATGGACGTCCGCTTTTCCGGCGCGACGATGGGCGTCACGGACATGATCAACGAAGGCGTGCGCCGCGCTTATCTCGATCCGGACAACACGCTGCGCGCGTCGATCCTCAGTGATCCCGCCGGCAAGCGGACCAATACGAAGGACAACACGCCGGCCGTCGTGCACTTCGACCTCGTACCCGGCGACACGATCGACGTGCGCATCGCGGCGAAAGGCGGCGGCTCGGAGAACAAGGCGAAATTCACCATGCTCAACCCGTCCGATTCGATCGTCGACTGGGTGCTGAAGACCGTGCCGACGATGGGCGCCGGCTGGTGCCCGCCCGGCATGCTCGGCATCGGCATCGGCGGCAGCGCCGAGAAGGCGATGGTCCTCGCGAAGGAAGCGTTGATGGATCCGATCGACATGCACGAGCTCAAGGCGCGCGGGCCGTCGAACCGGCTCGAGGAGTTGCGCATCGAGCTCTACGACAAGGTCAACGCGCTCGGCATCGGCGCGCAGGGGCTGGGCGGCCTCGCCACCGTGCTCGACGTGAAGATCCTCGACTACCCCACGCACGCCGCGAGCCTGCCGGTGGCGATCATTCCGAACTGCGCGGCCACGCGACATGCGCATTTCACGCTCGACGGCAGCGGCGCTGCGAGACTGGATCCGCCCGATCTGCGGTCGTGGCCCGACGTGCACTGGTCGCCGGCACCGGAATCGCGACGCGTCGACGTCAACGCGTTGACGCCGGCGGAGGTCGCGAGCTGGAAGCCCGGCGAACGGTTGCTGCTGAACGGACGCATCCTCACCGGTCGCGACGCCGCGCACAAGCGCATCGTCGAGATGCTTGCGCATGGCCATGCGCTGCCGGTCGACTTCAGGAATCGGATCATTTATTACGTCGGGCCGGTCGACCCCGTGCGCGACGAAGTCGTCGGCCCCGCGGGACCGACGACGTCCACGCGGATGGACAAGTTCACCGACACGATGCTTGCGAAGACCGGCCTGATCGCGATGATCGGCAAGGCCGAGCGCGGTCCCGTGGCAATCGACGCGATCCGCCGCCATCGCGCCGCCTATCTGATGGCCGTCGGCGGTGCCGCTTACCTCGTGTCGAAGGCGATTCGCCATTCGCGCGTCCTCGCGTTCGCCGACCTCGGCATGGAAGCGATCTACGAGTTCGACGTCGTCGATATGCCGGTCACGGTTGCCGTCGACGCGAACGGTGAATCGGTGCACGACACCGGTCCGCGCGAGTGGCAGAAACGGATTGGCGGGATTCCGGTGACGGTCGTGTGACGAATTGACCGTCGGACGCGTCAGAAGTGGAACTTGGCGATGCGAAAATCGGCATCGAACGACGTGTTGTTCTGGACCGTGCAGGACGCAACGAACAAGACGGGCGCTCCACCCGCCACAGGAACAATCGACTCGAACGTCGCGCGCACGTTGTCCACATCGCCGGGCGGCGCGTTCAGCGCCGCAAAGACGTCGAGCAGTCGAACGAACTCCATCGCCTTGACGTCGACGATCTGACTTGCAACGACTTGGCCGTCGCCACTGGCGAGCGTCAGCACGATTCGACCGGCGCGCGGTTCCTGATTGAAGATGAAGCAATTCGACTGGAACGTCGGCGCCGCCGCCTGCCGAACCAGTCCGATCACTTCGCTAACGGTGCCGCAACACGTGTTGGCGACCGTTCCTTCGATGGAAAAGCCATTGCCCTCGGGAGTCTGCACTCTCGAATACAGTGCATACGTACCACCGCCGCCGGCAAACGCCGAGATCAGCACGCCGAAGTTCGAACCGGCATTGAGCGTCGGGCACAATGCGGTGAGCGACGTCTTGACCGTGTTGCCGGGTGCGACGTTGACCGGTGCGCATGTCGACGTTCCGGGAGTCGCGCTGCTCGTTGCGCCGATGTATGTGAACGACACATTGAGCGTATCCAAGTTGGGGTTGTGCAAGTAAATCGTACTGTGATACGACTGCGTATCCGCGACGATCGGAAGGGTGAAGTTGAAGTTGTAGCCCAGCTGCTGTGCGCTTGCGATGCCAGCGAAGGCGAGCGCAGCCGCCATTACAGCACCGAACGAAGCGGGTCGCAGCATGAAACTCTCCCTCGTTGATAGGTCGCTTCGCAGCGACTCTGATGAACAGCGCCGAAATTCTACCGACTGACTGAGCGTATCTTCGATTCGGATCGATGGACGGTCGTCCGCCATTCATCGTCCGGTCAGCAAGTCCGACGGCGTATCGACATCGCGCACAACGCCGGCGTCTTCGACGTCGATCCACGTCACCCGGTCGAGATTGCGCTCGATCAGCGAGCGGGCACCGGAATCGCCGATGAGCGACGAGAGTGCGTCGCGATGCCGACGCGAGAAGCCAACGGGATGGCCGCGCTGCCCGCGATACGACGGCGCCGCGATATGAGCGCCTGACACCACCGCCGCCGCGATCGCGCGTATCGTCGCCGGCGCGATCCACGGCATGTCGCCCAACGCGATGATCCAGCCATCCGCATCGACGGTGGCGGCGATACCGCACGCGAGTGTCGCGCTCATTCCGTCACCCGCGTTCATGCACGGCACGACGCGCAGTCCCGCGGCGGTGAATTGCACCGCGAGTTGAGTGTCGCGGGGGCGGACGACGGCGATCGAATCGGGAATCGCGTCAATCAGGTTGCGCGCAGCGGCGACGCCGATTGGCACGTCCACGGCAGTGCCCGCCGACGGCATCGCGATCGGCGCAAGCAGCTTGTCGCCGCCGAAGCGCGCACCCTGCCCTGCGGCAAGCAGGATGCCGACGATGCGGGCCATCGAATTTCGCTCGCCCCGGTCGCGCTGATTTGGCTACTCGGGCAGCAACCGGAACTTGCCGTCGCGCACGGTGATGAGCACCCGCGCGCGCTCGTCCATCCCGTTGTGATTCGTCGGCGACATGTTGAACACGCCCTGGCAGCCGATCACCTCACGCTCGTTCTCGAGCGCATCGCGTAGCGCTGCGCGAAACGCCTCGGTTCCGGGCTTGGCCGACTTCTGCGCGATCGGGATCGCACGCTCGAGCAGCAGCCCGGCATCCCACGTGTTCGCGCCGAACGTCGCGGGCTTGGTGCCGAACTGCTTCTCGTACGCGGCGATGTAGGCGAGCGCCACCTTGCGGGTCGGATTCGCGTCGGAGATCTCGTCGATGACGAGCATCGGTCCGGCAGCCAGCACGGTGCCCTCGACCTTGTCCTTGCCCAGCTTGATGAAATCGTCGGTGGCCACGGCGTGCGTCTGGTAGATCGTGCCTTTGAAGCCCTGGTCGCGCAGCGTCGCCTGCGGCAGCACGGCCGGTCCGCCGACGGCGGCGATCAGCATCGCGTCGGGCTTCGCGGCAATCAGCTTCAGCGTCTGGCCGGTAACGCTCGAATCGGTGCGGCCGTAGCGTTCGACTGCGACGACCTTCACGCCTGCTTTCTCGCCGAGCGCACTGAAGACCTTGAGCCAGTTGTCGCCGTATGGATCGCTGAAACCGATGAAGCCAACCGTCTTGACGCCGGTTTTCTGCATGTGCGTAAGCAGCGCGGCGGCGATCAGGTCGTCGTTCTGCGTCGTCTTGAACACCCAGCGCTTCTTCGCGTCGAGTGGTTCGACGACGGCCGACGTGCCGACGGTTGCCATCAGCGGTACCTTCGCGTCCGCGATGACGTCGAGAATCGCGAAGGCATTGGGGGTCGTCGACGGCCCGATCACCGCATCCACGTTGTTCTCGGCGATCAGCTTCTTGGCGTTCTGAACGGCCCGCGTCGCATCGCCGCCATCCTCCAGCGATATGTACTCGACGGTGGCCCCGCCGATGCTGCGCGGCAGGATGTCGCCCGTGTTCTTCTGCGGAATGCCGATCGCGGAGGTCGGACCGGTCGCCGACACCATCAGCCCGATGCGGATCTGGGCCGCCGCCGGGGCGATCGACGAGACGAGCAGGAGTGCGGCGAATGCGATTCGGGTGAGCACGTTCTGGAACTCCTTGTGGTCGATGCCGAAGCAGGTTGCGAGTCCCGGACGCCCGCCGTAGAGTAGCGAACGGGGTCGCACCTACGGAGGCATCATGCGTCGCAGACTCTATTTCATCATGCCGGACCTTCCGAGCGCGCGAAAGATGATGGATGACCTGCTGCTCGCGCGAATCGAAGAGCGGCATATCCACTTCCTCGCGCGCCGCGGCACGTCCATGGAGGGCCTGCACGAGGCCAACCATCTGCAGAAGACGGACCTGGTGCACGGTGCGCAGGTGGGACTTGCGCTCGGCGCGTTGCTCGGCGTCATCCTCGGTGCGATCGTCGTGACGACGATGCAGGTGGACAACCGCTGGCAGATCGTCACCGTGCTCGGTTCCGGAGTGCTCGGGGCGCTGTTCGGCGCGTGGGTCGCCAGCATGGTCGGCAGCGCGGTGCCGAATTCCCGGCTGAAGCAGTTCGAATCGGCAATCGAAGAGGGAAGGATCCTCGTGATGGCGGATGTGCCGCAGCATCGGGTGACCGAGGTGCGCGAGGCGCTGCACGACCGGCACCCCGAAGCCGAGGACCGGGGCATCGATCCGCACATCCCGGCATTCCCGTGATCGTCCTCGACGGCCGTCATCGAAACGCCTGACGACGCCCACGCGCACGGCACGACCCCGGCCTACATGGTCGCGGCCGCGCCCATCACCACCCCGGCGCCGTTCGAGTTCACCGGTGACGGTGCCGAGTATTTCCGCATCTGGGTCATCAACCTGCTGCTGACCCTGGCAACACTCGGCATTTATTCAGCGTGGGCAAAAGTCCGCAAGGCGCGGTATTTCTGGCAGAACACGCGCCTCGCCGGCCACCCGTTCGACTTCCATGGACGTCCGGCCGCAATCCTGCGAGGCCGGATTCTGGTGGTGGTGATGCTGCTCGCGTACTCCTGGTCGTTTCAATTCTCGCTGGCCGCCGGTGTCGTAACGCTCACGATATTGGGCGTACTGGCGCCTTGGCTGTTCTTGAAAGCGCAGCAATTTCGTCTCTACAACACCAGTCATCGCGGGCTGCGCTTCGGATTTCCGGCCCGCCTGCGGGACGCTTACTGGATGGCATGGCCGCACGTACTGCTGTGGTTGGGTCTGGTCGCTTCGTCCGTGGCTGTCGCGACGTCGCCGTCAACCCGCTACGCCGCGGCGTTCGTGATCTTCCCCCTGCTCATCGCCGTGCTGCTGCCTGCGCTGCATCACCGGCTCAAGGCTTTCCAGCACCGGAATGCGACGTTCGGCGACCAGGGTTTCGGGTTCGATTCGGCGCTTGGTGCGTTCTACAAGACGTACCTGAAAGCGCTGGGCGTCGGCCTGCTGTCGATGGCTGTGCTCGCGGCACTAGGGACCGCCCTTGCGCTCGCACTGTCGCGCTGGCATGCGACTCCGGCCATGGCGAGCGTCGCATTCGCAATGCTTGGGAGCACCGTCTATATGTTCATCTGGCCGTACATGTCGGTACGTTTGCAGCAGGTCGTGTGGCGTCATACGCACACTGATAGCGTGAGTTTTGACACGACCATCGGCGTGTGGGGCCTGATGCGGCTCGTCGGCAAATGTGTCGCGCTGACGATCTTGACGGCCGGGCTGTATTGGCCCTTCGCGGCGGTGGCGCTTGCGCGCTATCGCATCACCAACATGCGAATGTCGACGGTAGCGCCGCTCGAATCCGTCGACGCTGGCGCGGACATCCGCCATCGCTCGGCCATCGGCTACGAAGCCGCCGACGGCTTCGGCTTCGATATCGGACTGTAGGTGGCAGAAGAGACGTTCGGCGGGTTCCGGTTCGACGGCATCCACTCGGCAGCCGCCGCAGTCGAGGTCAGTCTCGACGGGGCCGCGCTCGTTGTGAGCGGCGCGCCTTCCCCGCCGGAGCGTTGGCCCCTCGAGCGGCTGATGATCGGCGAACACTTCGAGCGCACGCCGCGAATGGTCAACTTTCCAAACGGGGCAACGCTCGAAGTGCCGGATCCGCTGGGCCGGTTCGATGCCGCACTACGCGCGCAAGGCGTCCTGCCGGGGCCGATTGTGCGACTGCAGCGGCATCGCGCAGCCGCGGTGGTCTCGCTGCTGCTATGTGTCGCGCTGTTCGTCTATGCGTACGTCGATGGAATCCCGGCGGTAGCACGCACGGTCGCCGTGCACGTGCCAATCGAGCTGGAACAGCGGCTCGGGGAGCGATTGCTCACGGACGCCGATAAAACGCTGTTCATGCCTACGCGAATCGACGCGGTACGCCGTGCTGACCTCGACGCGCGTTTTGCACAAGCGGCGCGTGCCGCGGCCGCGGACGTGCCGTATCGCGTCGTATGGCGGCACATGGGGAAGGCCAACGTCGCCAACGCGCTGACGCTGCCAGGCGGAACGATCGTGATGCTGGACGGCCTCGACGACGCCGTCGAGGATGACGACGCGCTCGTTGGCGTATCGGACACGAGCTCGGACACGTCACTGGCAGGCACACGCTGCGGCAGATCATTCAGACGATCGGCGTTGGCGGGTTGGCCAATATGGTGTGGGGCGATATGTCGTCGCTGTTGCTGAATGGCGCGCTCGTCGTGTCGTCGCTGAACTATTCGCGCGACATGGAGCGTGAGGCGGACGCGTTCGCAGCCACCGTACTGAAGGCGAGTCATCTTTCGGCCGAACCGCTGATCAGTTTCTTGAGCGACCTGGCGGCCGATCAGACAGCCAGGAATGGCCAGTCAGCGCCCGGACTGCTGACGACCCACCCATTGACCGATGAGCGCATCCAGAACCTGCGCGCAGCAATGGCCCAACCTTGAGTCCTGTCCCTCCGCGGGCTCAGCAACGGTCCTTCATGCTGGGCCGAAGAGCTCCGGCACCTTGAGCGATTGCCGCTCGCTCTGCTCGCTTAACGCGTCGCTCCCGCGACGGTTAGGAATCGCCGAGGTCAGGGTCCAAAGAACTCCCTGACCTTGTCGAACCAGTTTTTGGCGCGCGGGCTATGCGCGTCGGGATCCTGCTGGTTGATCGACTCGAACTCGCGCAACAGTTCCTTTTGACGCGACGTGAGCTTGACCGGCGTCTCGAGCGCTACGTGGCAGTACAGGTCGCCAATCACCGAACCGCGCACCGGCCGGATGCCCTTGTTCTTCAGCCGGAACACCTGGCCGGTCTGAGTCTCGGTGGGGATCTTGATCTTTGCGTGACCGTCGAGCGTCGGAATCTCGATCTCACCGCCCAGCGCCGCCGTCGTGAAGCTGATGGGCATTTCGCAATGCAGGTCCGCGCCGTCGCGCTGGAACACCGGGTGCGGCTTCAGGTTGACGACCACATACAGGTCACCGGACGGTCCGCCGTTGACGCCCGCCTCGCCCTCGCCCGTCAGCCGGATCCGGTCGTCCTGGTCGACACCGGCGGGAATCTTGACCGACAGCGTCTTGTGCTTCTTCACGCGGCCGGCGCCGCTGCACGTCGCGCACGGCTCCGGAATGATCTTGCCGGTGCCGCGGCACTGCGGACACGTCTGCTGGATCGAGAAGAATCCCTGCGACACGCGAACCTCGCCGCGGCCGTGACACGCCGGACACGTCTTGGGCTGCGTCCCGGGCTTGGCACCGCTGCCGTGGCACGTCTCGCATTCCTCCATTGCCGGAATGCGGATCTTCACGTCGCTGCCGCGCGCAGCGTCCTCGAGGGACAAATCCAGGTTGTAGCGAAGGTCGGCACCGCGATAGACGCCGTCGCCGCGCGCGCCCCGCTGCTGGCCGAAGATTTCGCCGAAGATGTCACCGAAGGCGTCGGCGAAACCGCCGAAGCCCTCGGCGCCGCGCGCGCCGGCAGCGCCGAAACCAGCCGATGCGTCGACGCCGGCGTGGCCGAACTGGTCGTAGGCCGCGCGCTTCTTCGCGTCCGACAGGATCTCGTACGCTTCCTTGGCCTCCTTGAAGCTTTCCTCGGCGCCCTTTTCCGGATTGCGATCCGGATGGTGCTTCATCGCGAGCTTGCGATAGGCCTTCTTGATCTCGTCTTCCGATGCGTCGCGGTTGAGGCCGAGCACCGTGTAGTAGTCACGCTTCGCCATGAAAAACCGTGCAGCCGCTTACGGCCCCTGATCAATTGATGCAACGGACGCCCCGGATCGCGCCCGACGACCCGCCGCTTGTGCGCGCGGCTGGCAAGTAGCAACGTAGCAAATCCGAAAGCAATTTTCCGGCCGCACGACGCGTGCGGCGGAAGACACAAAACGGCCGAGTTAGCCGGCGCCCAGGGCACCGCGTTCAACTCGGCCCGATATTCCGTCGCGCGCCGCCATCTGCCCGTCCCCGCGATCGGCCGCGACGGAATATCCCAGGAGGTCGTGAGGATCGCAAGGACTTATTTGCGATCCTTGACCTCCGTGTACTCGGCATCGACGATCTTCTCGTCGCCGCCGCCCTTCGCGTCGCTGCCGGCCGCACCTGCACCCGGACCGCCCGCCGCCCCACCGGGGCCGCCTGCTGCACCGGCTTCGGCCTGCGCCTGCGCGTACATCGCCTCGCCGAGCTTCTGCGACGCCGACATCAGCGCTTCGGACTTCGCCTGCAACGCGTCCTTCGACGCATCCTTGTCCTTCAGCACATCTTCCGCTTCCTTCAGCGCAGCTTCGATCTTGCCCTTCTCGTCGGCGCCAACCTTGTCGCCATACTCGCCGAGCGACTTCTTCACGCTGTGGACGAGTCCGTCGAGCCCGTTGCGCGCCTGCACCTCTTCCATCAGCTTGCGGTCTTCCTCGGCATGCGATTCGGCGTCCTTGACCATCCGCTGGATCTCGTCTTCCGACAGGCCCGAGTTCGCCTTGATGGTGATCTTGTTTTCCTTGCCGGTCGCCTTGTCCTTCGCGGTCACGTGCAGGATGCCGTTCGCGTCGATGTCGAACATCACCTCGATCTGCGGCGTGCCACGCGGTGCCGGCGGAATGCCTTCGAGATTGAACTGGCCGAGGCTCTTGTTGCCCACCGCCCGGTCGCGCTCGCCCTGCAGCACGTGAATGGTTACCGCCGGCTGGCTGTCGTCGGCCGTCGAGAACACCTGCGTCGCCTTCGTCGGAATCGTCGTGTTCTTCTGGATCAGCTTCGTCATCACGCCACCGAGCGTCTCGATGCCG
>Ga0207689_10001152_pt1 | contig 25444 bp, 18 predicted proteins | sample KBSMisM52_FD_184312 | JGI IMG/M metagenome (GOLD analysis project Ga0207689, IMG submission 184312) | Miscanthus rhizosphere microbial communities from Kellogg Biological Station, Michigan, USA - KBS Miscanthus M5-2 (SPAdes) (version 2) | ecosystem: Host-associated > Plants > Roots >... | reverse complement strand
ATCGATCGTCTGGCATGCCTGACAACACAGTCTTCGAAATGCTCGAAACTACTCTCGACGAAGGGCAGCATATTCTCTGGGCCGGTATGAAAGGCGGAGGTATTACGCGTTTCGAGAACGGTCGTTGGGTCAAAGGCGAAATTGAGAATGCGTTTGGCGAAGCAACGGTGCGTAGCATGCTCGCCACCACTGATGAGGATGGATCTCGAGTGATTTGGGCGGCGAGTGGCGCTCGTGGTTTGGGACGTTTATTGAAAAACAAGTGGACGTTTTTCGACACGACCAACGGATTGCCACATAACAGCGTTTTTGAAATGGCGGAGACAATCGATCGTGACGGCACACATGTCTTGTGGGTCGCTACGGGTGGCGGAGGCCTCGCTCGATTTGCGAAAGGTCAATGGAGAGTTCTTGATGTCCGTTCGGGACTGCCATCGAACTCCGTGTTGAGTTTACTTATCGATCACACACGTGATGGTAAGACTTATCTCTGGGCCGGTACTGAAGGTGGTGGACTTGCCCGGCTGGAGTTAAACGACAATACATTAGACTCACCGCAGTGGATGACGTTTAGCGATTCAACTTCGCCTGCACTGCCTAACAACACGATTTACCAAGTGCGTCAAGATTCGCGCGGCGCGATTTATGTGAGCCATAACAAAGGCGTGAGTCGCCTTACACCTCGCTACGATGACGCAAAGGGCGGTGGTGTAGTGGGATACGATGTCAAGACTTTTACGACTGAAGATGGACTGCCTGCCAACGAAGGAAATGGCGGCGTCTCACTTGTGGATTCAAAGGGACGCATTTGGATAGGCACAGTAGGTGGCGCAGCGGTGTTTGATCCGTCGCGTGAGATATCCAAGCAGGCGCCGAGCCAACTCTACATAGAGAGAGCGCTAGTTGGTGATAAGGCCACTGTCTTTGGCCCCTCGCACACCCTTCCTTACGACCAGAACCACATCTCCTTTGAATATGCTTTGCTGTCGTTTGCGCATGAAGATGGAACTCGCTATCGCACTCAGTTAGTTGGACTCGAAAACGGACCTGGTGATTGGACCACTGATGCCAAACGAGACTTCTCATCACTGCAGCCCGGAAGCTACACCTTCAAAGTGTGGGGTAAAGACTCGAACGATAGCGTCAGTGGACCAGTCTCCGTTTCATTTACCATCAAGCCGCCACTCACGCGAACGTGGGGAGCTTTTGCCTTGTACGTTGCTGTGTTGGTCGGCCTGGCTTTCGCGGTGATTCGTCTTCGAACTAATTCTCTTCGACGAAGAAATGAGTGGCTCCGGGGTCGAGTTAACGAACGAACCAGGGAACTTGCAGAGAAGGTTGAAGAACTGCGTGACTCGGAGCAACGAGCGTACACCTACGCCCAGACAAAAAGTCGATTTCTCGCCAATATGTCACACGAAATCCGAACGCCGATCAATGGTGTGATAGGGATGACCAGTCTGCTACTTGACACTCCATTGGCTCCAGAACAACGCGAAAGAGCAGAGTCGGTCAGACGTTCCGGAAACATCTTGTTGACGATCGTTAACGACATACTCGACTTTTCGAAGATCGAAGCTGGAAAGTTATCACTTGAGTCGATCGATTTCGAACTCAATCCAGCTATTGAAGATGTACTCGAGTTGGTTGCAAGTAAAGCACAGTCAAAAGATCTGGAACTGGCAAGTTTGATTGACAGTGATGTGCCGGTGACAATCAAAGGTGATCCGATTCGTTTACGTCAGATTCTGATTAATCTCGTCGACAACGCAATCAAGTTCACCGAGAGTGGCGGGATTTCAGTGCAGGTGAAACTGGTAGAAAATCATGATGAGAGTATTGTGCTCAGATTTGAAGTCAGCGATACAGGCATTGGAGTCAAACCAGCAGACGTCGATGATCTCTTTACCGCATTCACCCAGGCAGATAGTTCGACAACTAGACGATATGGCGGTACTGGGCTTGGATTAACAATTGCGAAACAACTGGTTGAACTAATGGACGGAGAAATTGGCGTCGAGAGTCATTTACTGGACCATGCGGATTCTGGAAGTACGTTTTGGTTTACTGCTCAGTTTAGCCGATCGTTGACTGTGCCTGTAGAACTTCCTGGATTTGAAAATAAGAGCGTGCTGTATGTCGGTCGAAAGGGAATTCAACAGCAGAGCATCCTGGCACAATTAACAAATTGGAAGATTGATGTGACGTCGGCTGACAATCGCGTGGACGCTATAGCGAAACTTCGAGATTCGTCGCGGTTCGACGTTGTCATCGTTGATTCCGCTCTTTCCGAAGATGATGTACGGTCTGTGACCCAGATAATCTTTAGCGAAACATCGTCGGCGGTGATACTGCTGACCTCTATTGGAGCGCGTGGGGAGTTTGAGGAGCAGAGTTACGTGCTATCCAAACCAGTGCGGCGTGCGCAGCTTTTTGCGCAGTTGTCGTTCGCCTTCGAGCCAGATCGAGAAAAGTCCGAACGCTCCACGATCGTGGCCGTTGCTGCACGCCAGGTAAGGAGACAGCCTCATCGATTGCTTTTGGTGGAGGACAATAGAACCAATCAGAAAATAATGGTCATGAATCTGGCGCAGCTGGGTTTTGATACTGAGACTGTAACGAATGGACGTGAGGCAGTCGATGCTCTACAGCGAGCGAAGTTCGATCTTGTCTTCATGGATTGTCATATGCCGGAAATGGATGGCTATGAAGCGACGACAACGATTCGTCGTCAAGAGAAGCTCGGACACCACACCCCGATCATTGCCATGACTGCGAGTGCTTTGCCGGAAGATCGCGCTCGTTGTATTACGGTTGGCATGGACGATTATCTGTCAAAACCTTTGAACCGTGATGACCTTCGTATCGTCCTGGAACGTTGGTTGAATGTGCGTCCGGCGCTTTTGCCGGAGGATAGTCCGGTAGCACACGATGCTTTGGAAAAGCTAAGACAACTGGGTGGCTCGAACCAAAGTTTCCTTTCCGAGCTGATTGACGTTTTCCGCTCTGAGAGTCTGGAGCGACTGAAACAAATGAAAGAGGCCGCTGCAAGGAGCGACTTAGCGAAACTTCATGACATTGCGCATACCCATCGAGGCGCATGCATCAATTTCGGTGCTCAAAGAATGGCCGAGTTGTGCACGAAGATGGAAAGCACGACTACTGCTGAGCCACAGCTGATCAATGAAACGATTGCGGAGATTGAAAGTGAGTTTATTAAGGTCAGTCGCGTACTGCAAGGTGAGCAGGCAGCGTACTAGCGACGTTTGTTTCGCTTCTGTTGGTACATAGTTTTGTCGCCATTTTTGAGTAGCTCCTCGAGTGTCATCGAGGAATCAGAATCCATTGAGGCGACGCCGATGCTCAATGAGATTTCATAGTCCCGAGCCTGTTGAGCGTTGTGCCGGGTGACATTGTCCTGCAGTCGTTGCACGTCAGTTCCCTCGTCGATCTGATCGTTGGACGTTTCGAAAACAACAAACTCGTCACCTCCGATTCGAGCGATTAGATCTGAACTCCGAAAGGTTTCACGCAAGATATCGCCGACTTCTTGTATCACCCGTGATCCTATTTCGTGTCCGTGTGTGTCGTTGAGCCTCTTCAATCCGTCCATGTCGATGTAGACTAACGAGGCGTGGCGTCCTTCCCTGCGGGCACTACTCAACTGCTGCTTGGCCAAAGCGAAAAAGCCACGACGGTTGTATAAACCCGTGAGATCGTCAGTCAGCGACAGATTTCTTAACGACTCCTGCGCTAGTTCAAGTTCGGCGACTCTTTGGGCCAAACTCATTTGCAGATCCACCATTCGCATCCCAACTTTAACGCGTGCGTGTAGTTCGTCAGTATCAAATGGTTTGGTGACATAGTCGTCAGCGCCGGCTTCAAGTCCAGTGACGATCAGTTCTTTCCTGGTGTTTGCTGTAAGAAGGATAATGTAGGTGGGAGTTGCGCTACTATTCTGTCGAACTTGCTTGCAGACTTTGATTCCATCCATCTCAGGCATTGAGAGATCAAGGATCGCAAGTTTTGGTGGGCTATCGTTTTGTAAGATTTGCAGAGCGACTGCACCGTCTCTTGCCTCGATGACTTCGTGACCCCACGATTCCAGGGTCATCTTCAAGACCCGCCTGGATACAGTTTCATCTTCGGCGATAAGTATCCGCACTAGTACAAGCCTCCCTATGATTTGTGCATTTCATGCACTTTCTACTTAATTGACAATACCAGTTGATCGCCTCTCCGGAAAATTAACCTGACAATAACTGAGACTCATGAGAAGCAGCGTCCATCGCTGAGACTTTAGCAAGATTGAATAAGAAAGGTGGCGTCTTTGCGTTACAGCTAATTGGCCTTAGCAGCGCCGGGAACGGAAATGCAAGCCCGCCGGACTCCTAAACGGAAGGTCGCGCGTCGAATCGCTCCGGGGACATTTGTCTGAGCGTTTGGATTTGTGGCGTGCAGTCTGCTCGCTTGGACTCTCGCTCCGAAAAACGCTGCGACGTGAGCGAATCGATCTCTTTTCGCGCCGCAATCACCTGGTGCTCGATTCGTTTCCGCTCATCTCGCAGTGATGTCAGAAGCTCCGAGAGCGAGATCACGGCCTGAGAACGAATCGGATCGGCATCTGCATTGCCCCGCAGGTCAAGCACCGTCGAAAACGTTACATTTTGTACTGCGAGCCACTTGCTGATCTCAGCGGCATCGAGTGGCGCTGCGATGACGAGTGATGAGCTGTTTCCGTTCCACCCAGCATCCGCCATTCTGAACTGCTCGAGCTGCATGTGCGGATGCTTGTCTTGCAGATCGCTCGCGTGATGCAAGTTGCGATAGAACACGCGGACGTCAGTCAACCACGGCAGAATCTCACGCGCCAGACTTCCTGCACCCAGCACCGCGACACTCGAATGTCCCTTTAAGTATCTTCGGATCAAGCTTCCATACGACTGGCTTCCGAGACCTTCCAAGTGGTGATGCCGGACGAGCCGTGCATCAACGAGCAGATCTGTAGTTAACGTGCGAAGGAAGCGGCCCCATTCCGTGTTTGGAAACTGACACGAAGCTCGAAACTTGCGAAACTGGCCCATCACTGCGTTCTCGCCCAGCAGTGGAGAGTGCAAACCGCAGATCACCTCCAAGAGAAACTGATAGACTTCGCGCCCACAATAGGCTTCGAAATCTGGCTGTGCAGACAGCAGTGTCAGCTCGGCTCGATGTAGGAAAACAATCCGGCGCAGGCAGGTTTGCCACTGCAAATTGGTGAATGCCGGTGGCACCTCAGGGCCGTTAGGACGAAGGTTAACAACTACAAGATCATGAATCATCACTAGCTAACGCGGAAAATGTGGCGCAATAGGTCACAAATTCTCCCGCCTCGTCCAAAATAATTTTCACGCCGGTGTCGTTTAACTCCCCGTTCTTGAGCTGCAAAAACCGAGCGGAGACACCTTGCCAATCGCCCTTTGTCTGTCCGGACAAAACAAACAGATTCTCGAACTCCCAGAGCACTTCATCCGAAGTGAAAGAATCTACTAGGCGCGCATAGAGCGGTACACGCGCTGCGGCAGCTGCGGCTTCGTAAGCCGCTCGCATCGCGTGCTCGTATTCTTTGTGATAAAGAAACGCCTCAGCCTGCGCGATCAACTCACGCGCCGCATCGATCTGCGGCACAGTCTCCGGGACAATCTTCTCCGCACATTCGCCTTTTACTCCCGGTCGAATTGCGAAGCATTCATTGTCGTGGCCGTAGTCTTGATAGAAGATCGGATCTGCTTCAAATGATGGTGCGGCTCGCCATGGCTCCAGTATTGCCCTCAATCTAGACTCTCCGACACGATTCACAAACGCACTGAATTCTTCGGTATCCACTCGCTCTTCTTTGTATAGTTGCAGCAGCGTTGCCACCACATTCATGGAATGCTTTGCTGGAAACTTTCCGATCAGACGAGCGAAGTGCGGTGCCTCAGGATTGGTGTCCCCGCCAAGAAACAGTTGATGAGCTGGCACGGTTTTCCCGTCCTTCGTGAGCGCGGCCGCGTGAAAGCCGATGTCTGCAATGCCGTGCTGTGCGCAGCCGTTCGGACAACCTGAGATCTTGATCTTCAAGGTACGCGCCAGCTCACTATACTGGGCCAACGGACCATTAAAGCCCTCTGAAATAGCGCTTCCCAGTCCTTTCGCCGAAGCAATTCCCAGCCGGCACGTGTCAGCGCCTGGGCACGTGGTCACGTCCGTGACCGTCCCAACGCCCGGGTCACCTAACTCGATCTGCTTCAATGCCGCGTGAAGATCGGCGAGCTTCTCTTCGCGTACCCATGGAAGATAGAGATTCTGACCAATTGAGATTCGAAGCTGACCTAAGGAAAACTGACGCGCCACTTCAGCCATTCGCCGCGCTTTCTCCGACGTGATATCACCCAGCTTCAAACGCACGTGCACGCCGCGAAACCCCGGCTGCTTGTGTTCAATGACAGAGTCACGCGCCCACGAACGAAAGTCGGGGTCGTTCGTTCTCGGATCAAGCAACCTCAATCCGTTTCGTGGCGACGAGACCTTTGGTTCGAACGTGCATTGAAAATAATCTGCCAGTGGCACCGGACCCACACGTTCGCGTTCTTCCTCCAGCTTGGCAACGAACGCGTCCCAGCCCATGGATTGAATTAAGAACTTCATCCGTGCTTTCATGCGCGCCTTGCGCTCGCCATAACGGTCGAAGAGGCGCACGATAGCAGCCGCGAGATTCAAAATCTCTTCTGCAGGTAAGAACTCTTTATAGAGTTGGGCCATCTGCGGCGCAGTACCAAGTCCACCTCCCAAGAACACCCGGAAACCAGGCTGGCCGGCGGCATTTTTCATGGCCCAGAAGCCGATGTCGTGGATTCGTAAAGCAGAATGATCTTCAGCACAACCTTCGAATGTGATCTTGATCTTGCGTCCCATATTCTGGTTGTACTTATTGCGCACCAGATAACGAAATAGAGCATCGGCATACGGTGAAACATCGAAAGCTTCCGTAGGGGACGTGCCGGCGCGATAGCAAGCGGTGATATTGCGCACTGTGTTGCCACACGCTTCTCTAGTCGTCAAGCCGCCCGCAGCGAGCAAGCGCAGCAGATCGGGCGACTCTTCCAGCTTGACGTAATAGATTTGCGCGTCTTCGCGTGTCGTGAAGTGTACAAAGCCACTGCCAAAACGATCTGCTGCATCGCTTAGCAGAAGGAGTTGATCCGCGGTCATGTATCCACCGGGGATTTTGATCCGCTGCATCTGCACGCCTTCCTGACGCTGTGCATAGGTGCCGAAAGTCAGACGCAGCTTTTGCATCTTTGTTTCATTCACTTCACCGGCGCGGTACTTGTGGATCTGTTCCTCGTAATAGTCGATTTCTTCGCGAACGTCGGCTGGTAGATGATTTGAAGTCACAACGAATCACTTCCTTCCTTTTCCAGGACCGTACGATCACCACTCCGCTGTCGGTGACTCCAGGTCGACGACTCGCTGATAAGGCATCGAAGCTTGACCTGTGTTTTCAACTCCACGGAGAAGGCCACGCCTGGCTAACGCCCTAATAATCTTGTGAGCACTCTCTTCAACCGTTTCCTGATTGGTCGCAACAACTACCTCAGGCTCAAGCGGTTCTTCGTAAGGATCGGAGACACCAGTGAACTCTTTGATCTCGCCGGCCAGCGCCTTCTTGTACAATCCCTTCACGTCGCGTTCAGCGAGGACCGGAATCGGACACTTCACATACACTTCAATAAACACCGCACCATCGACTTCGATCGAACGTCTGACTTCGTCTCGAATCGCGCGGTACGGCGAGATAGCAGCAGTGATCACACCGACCCCATTACGCGACAGCAGCCGACTGACGTAACCAATGCGACGAATGTTTGTGTCGCGGTCCTCTTTGGAAAAGCCCAGGCCTTTGGAAAGATTTGTGCGGACCTCATCGCCATCCAGCACTTCAATCGCGAGCCCCTGATTGCGCAGCTCTCTCACGAGCCGGGTTGTCAGCGTTGTCTTTCCAGCCCCTGACAAACCAGTCATCCATAAAGTGAATCCTTTTTGCTTTGACATGACTTACCTCACTAATGATTTGCTAAATAACTCTCGCCATCCTTCGCGACGCGGCATACGCTTCGATTAACACCTGTGCTACTTCCGGACGGGAAAACTCAACCGGCGGTAACTGGCCCGCGTTGAGCAGTTCGCGCACCTTAGTTCCGGAAAGCGTCACGTGTTGAGACTGTTCGTGCGGGCAGGTCTTGCTTGACGCCATTGCGCCGCACGACTTGCAGTAGAACGTGTGATCGAAGAAGAGCGGTGTAATGCCTAATTCGTGCGGTTCAAACTCGTCGAAGATGCGATGGGCATCATAAGTCCCGTAGTAGTTACCGACACCTGCGTGGTCTCGACCCACGATGAAGTGCGAACAACCATAGTTCTTACGAATCAGCGCGTGAAAGACTGCCTCGCGAGGTCCGGCGTAACGCATCGCCCCGGGCATCACAGCCAGCACCGTGCGCGAGACTGGATAGTAGTTCGCCAGTATTTTTTCGTACGACCGAATGCGAACGTCAGCGGGCACATCATCTGACTTGGTCTCACCCACTAATGGATGCAGCAGCAATCCATCAGCGATTTCCATTGCGCACTTTTGTATGTACTCGTGTGCACGATGAACCGGGTTACGCGTTTGAAACGCAACCACTCGCCGCCAACCACGATCGATAAAGAGTTGCCTGGTTTGGCTGGGGTCCTTGCGATATTCGGGGAATGAGAGATCGTCCGGGCAATTAATAAGACTAATGCGTCCGCCCAGCAACCAATCACCCTGGTTGTAGAGCGCCTGCACACCCGGATGAGCCAGGTCTGTGGTGCGAAACACCAACTCGGCTTCCCGAGCCTTGTCGTAAGTGTATTTTTGTTCGAGGTGCAGTACTCCGAGAAGCAAATGATCCTGATAAAGCGCGACGTCTTTCTTGATTTGTAGACGCCTGGCGTCATCACTGGAAACAGCCAGGGTGATTGGCATGGGCCAAGCCACGCCATTGGCAAGACGCATGCTGGAGACCACTTCGCGATAATCGGCTTCGCCCATGAATCCATCGAGCGGCGAGTAAGCACCGGTGGCAATCAGCAACAGTTCGGAGATCTGTCTTGCATTCAGTTGAAGCCGTGGAAGTCCTGACATCGCTCGCATGAGCTGATCGCGTTCACGCCCTTTTACTTCGCAATTCACGAGTACGCCGCCATGTGGTTGGATGAGTTTCATCTGATTATTCCTCTATCTGAAATTGAATTAACCTCACTGGTGTAGACCGCATTCAGTCTTCTGAAATCCGCGCCAACGCCCGGCACGCTGGTCCTCGTTGATTTGCACAGGCGTAGTGCAGGGAGTGCAACCGATCGATGAATAACCCAGGTCGTAAAGTGGGTTGTAGGGAACGTTGTGCTCGAGGATGTAGCGCCACACGTCGCGTTTGGACCAAACGGCCAGCGGGTTGATTTTTATCAGACCAAACTTGGCGTCACGCTCGACTACCTTCGTGTTCGCACGCGTTACCGATTGCTCGCGGCGAATGGCAGTAACCCACGCCTGCAGACCGGTAAGCATTTCCTTAAGCGGTTCAACTTTTCGCAGCCGGCAACAGAGATCCGGATCGCGCTCCCAAAGTTTTTCTCCGTGCCGGAGTGCTTGCTGTTCCAATGAGCGCTGCGAAGTGCGTCGCTCAAATGACACGCCATATCGCGCGGCCAGTTGATTACAAAGCTCGTACGTTTGCGGAAAGAGCAGATCTGTGTCGAGATAGAAAATGCGAGCCGTCGCATCGATCTTCGCGATCATGTCGACCAGGACGCAGCCTTCAGTGCCGAAACCCGTAGCGAGCGCAACCTCACTGCCGAACTCATCGATGGCCCAACGCAGCACTGTTTGCGGTTGTGCATTTTCGAATTTTTCTCCCAGCGCCAATACTTCGTCATCAGCAATGTTCAGAGCGGTTGCAACTCTCATGATTTATGCTGCGACCAGCGCAGCAACCTCCTGTTCTGCTTCTTTACCGAGATTTTTTCCGAACCACTGAAGCTCGTCGTGCAGCCGCACAACCTCGCCGATCACGATTACAGCCGGTGCGCGGAGACGCTCTCTATCGACGACATCGGCGATATTCGTCAGAGAGCCGATGACCGTCTCCTGTGTTTCATAAGTGCCCCAGCGAATCACTGCGACCGGTGTATCTGCTGCACGTCCTGACCTGATTAGCTTGCCGGCGATCCAGCGAAGGTGGGCCATACCCATCAGGATCACGATTGTGTCCGCAGTCGCACTTCGTTCCAGCTCTTCCGAGAACGCGCCATCGCCGGCACGTGCGCCTGTGACTATTGCCACAGAAGACGACAACCCACGATGCGTGAGCGGAATTCCTGCATAGGCAGGTACAGCTAGTGCTGAGCTGACACCGGGAACAATTTCGAAGGGGATCCGCGCCGCGCTAAGTGCGCGTGCCTCTTCGCCCCCACGTCCGAAGAGGAACGGATCCCCGCCTTTGAGTCGAACGACATGTTTTCCTTGCGTCGCCAACTCAATCAGCAGGCGATTGATTTCATGTTGCGGTGTTTGACTGCCGCCGCCGACCTTGCCGACGTACACACGTTCTGCATTTGCCGGCACTTGCGCGAGCAGATCGAGGTCGATGAGGTAGTCATAAACCACCACTTCTGCCTGGCGCAGCAGATTGAATGCCTTGAGTGTCAGCAGCTCGGGATCTCCTGGTCCAGCGCCAACCAGATAGACTTTGCCATTTTTGTGCATTTTTGATTTTGCGGTTTCGTGTATGCGCTCGATCGAGGCATCGATGACCAGGCGATGTGCGGCCAGGGGCTCGGTGATTTGATACGTCACATTGGTGAAGGACGAGGCAGCTTCGCTGACTTCGACGGGAATGTCGCCGCGGGTGTGTCGTCCGGGCGAGAGGAAGTAGGGATGAACGACGATGTGCGTCGCACCCATCTCAACCAATCGAGCAAAGCCTTCTGCAATGGTGGGCTGAGCAATTTCCAGAAAAGCAGCCACAACGAGTGGGAAGCGGCCGCGCTTGGCAATCCGGAGGGCTGCCTGACGCACGTCTTCGTTGGCTTCTTCGCGCCGGCTGCCGTGTCCCACCACCAACACTGCTTGTATGTATGTCTCGCTCATTTCACTCTCCGGTATTTGTGGCCGGATATGAGAAAAGATCACGCGAAAATTTTTGTACCGGGGGTGAGATTGCCGACGGTTACTTCCAATTACTCGCGCGCGTCCAGAAATACACGATGAAAAATGCCTCGGCCTCGTCACCGGCATGCACGACATTCTGGCCTTGGGAGTAAGGAACTAGTTGGAAGCGATCAGGAAGGTGGTGGTCTAAAGTTGTTTAGCATCCCGTTTTTTGTACCGGGCTTTCGTTAATCTTTACTACATAATGGCAACACAACGAAGAACATCACACGGCGAGTTTGCGTAAGACGGTCGATTTCGACCTCTGTGCGGAGTTTGCTCGCGTGCACTGGACAGAGAATGACCGTGTAGTTCTTGCGCCGCCCGCTAATCTGAAGGACCGCGATCGCATTACCGTGGTGTATTAGAGCGGGATAGCAGCTTTTTGACCGCAAAGTTTATAATAGCTCGCGCTTCACTTTATGACCTCGAACTCGCGGTTCTCCAGGAGGTCTCATGTCCTGCCTGAAAGTATTGTCGTTATTGTTGGTTCTGTCACTTCAGACTTCCGCACAAGTTGTTTCTGTACCGAGCCTTGAACTAGCGAAGCCCATCGAACGCGAAATCAAGGGCGGCGAGGTACATGCTTACAACTTGACGCTGAAGATGGATGAGTATGCCCACATTGACCTGGACCAACGTGGGATTGACCTCGCTCTGTGGACCATTGATCCGACTGGCAAAAAGATTTCCGAGGTAGATGCGTTTAGAGTGGGGGAAACAGAAGCAATTGCCGTTGTCGCGGAGATGCCGGGAACTTATCGCATCGAGGTGCACACAACATTTCCAAAAGTACCGGCCGGACGATACGAAATCCGAGCACCCGAAATTAGGCCTGCGACGCAACGTGACAAAACCGCCTACCGGGCTGGCCTCTTAATGGCAGAAGCTTTTGGATTTGAAAAAAAAATGAACCCGGATGGTTGGCGCAAAGCGATTGAGAAATACGAGGCAGCCCTCCCCCTCTGGCAATCAGTAGAGGACACCGCGTGGGAGGTCAACACGCTATATCTCATTGCCGCTGCGTATTTCAACCTCTCCGATAAACAGAAAGCGTTCGATTTCGCTAACCGAGCCGTGTCGCGGGCCGAAACTGCAGTCAAAGACGCGAGCCAAGAGAAGCGCATCGGAGCCTTGAAGAATCACGCGTGGGCGCTGGACACGCTCGGTTCAGTTCATAATGAATTTGGTGATCGGAAGAAAGCAGTCGAACTGTTTAGTCAAGCCCTCTCAATCCGAAAACAGGCAAATGATCGGCCCGGTACCATTGCTACCCTCAACAGTCTTGCAATCGTGTATGAAGACATGGGCGACCCGCGGAAGGCGCTCGAGTTTCTTATTCAGATTGGTGACTTACTAAGAGATTTAGGCGATCCCGAAAAGGAATCAGATTTCCTAAACAACATGTGCGTGGTTTACGAGAACATCGGTGAGTACGCCAAGTCGATTGAGTACTGCAATCAAGCGCTTTCAATTCGACGTGAAATGGAGGATGAACCTGGTGCCGCGAATATTCTCAATAGTTTGGGCAACGCTTATGGGGATATGGGTGAGTACGAGCGTGCCCTGGAATTATACAATCAATCGCAAGTGCTTTACGCAAAGTTCGGAAGCGATTCTGGCCAGGGAATCGAGTTCAACAATCTAGGCTGGCTTTATGCGAGCCTGGGTGATTATGAAAAGGCGAACCAATTCTACAATAAGTCATTCGAAATATTTCGGAAGCTGGGTAATCAATCTCGCCAGGGTTATGCGCTCGGCAACATCGCCGCTAATTATCGGGACATCGGAGACTTTAAGAAGGCATTAGAGGTCAATCAGGAGGTGTTAAAGCTTCGCATTGCTGCAAGTGATATCGAAGGCGAAGCGGTCACTTACAACAATATAGCCACTTGTTATTCACGTCTTGGCGAGAAACAGAAAGCCATTGACTACTGTAAACGATCTATAGAAATTCATCGTAAAACAAATCCTCGACAACTTGCCTCAGCATTAAGAAACCTCGGATCCGTCTATCGCGAGTTGGGCGAAACCCAGAACGCAACCGAATCACTAAACGAGGCATTGGAGATTACCAGGCGAATAGGTGATCCGGCTGGAGAAGCCGGAACCTTATCGCTACTGGCCCAGGTAGAACGTGATCAAGGCAAATTGCTCGATGCGAAACTTCACGTTGAGGCTGCATTAGCTTCCGTTGAGTCTACACGCGTCAGCCTCAAAGATCGAAAACTAAGGACTTCGTTATTTGCCTCTGTTCGTAAGTATTACGAAGTGTACATCGATGTGCTCATGCGACTACACAAAAAGAATCCCGCTGGCGGATTTGATGCCGCAGCTCTAAAAGCAAGTGAAAACGCGCGGGCACGCTCACTGCTCGAATCCTTAAGCGAAGTGAAGGCCGAGATTGGACAGGGTATTGATCCCACATTGCTCGCACGTGAGCGAACGGTAAGACAGTTGATTTCCGACAAAGCAGAACTTCAAATTCGTCTGCTCAGTCGTAATCACACTGAAGAACAAGCGACCAGCATGGCGAAAGACCTCGACGCCCTCACCGCAGAGTACGACCAGGTACAAACACAAATTCGACAAAACAATCCCAGATATACAGCGCTAACTCAACCTGTGTCGTTGAGCCTACAGGAAATCCAGTCTCGCTTGCTAGATCCGGATACCGTACTGCTCGAATATGCGCTTGGCGAAGACAAGAGTTACGCGTTTCTTGTTTCTTCGATATCTCTCAAGACGTTTGAACTGCCGAAGCGTGATGAGGTCGAAAAGGCGTCTCGCCGCGTTTACGATCTAGTAACCGCCTCAGAACGCGTTGTTCCAAACGAGACACTCGAACAGAGAAACACGCGACTTGCTCAGGCTGACAGCGACTATCCTGCGGCAGCTTTAGCACTGAGCCAGATGTTATTGGGTCCGCTGGTGACTGAACTAAAAAGTAAACGACTCTTACTGGTAGGCGAAGGCGTCCTGCAATACGTTCCCTTTGCGGCGTTGCCAGAACCAGACACGGAGTTTCGAGTTTCAAGTTCCGGGTTTCGAGTTCAAAACGCTAAATCTCAGAACCCAAACTCGAAACTCGAAACCAGTGACTCGAAACCCTTGATCGCCAGTCACGAAATCATCAATCTTCCTTCGGCGTCGGTACTGGGAATTCTACGAGAGGAAACGAAAAATCGGCCACGTGCGACGAAGATGGTCGCGGTATTCGCGGACCCGGTCTTTGGTCCGCAAGATCCAAGAATTAATTCCATAGGTGAGAAGCGGGCTGTCGATAATTCAACATCGGAACAAGCAGGTGACGTTAAAAGGTCGGCTGAGGAATCGGGCCTCAATGGTTTTGCCAGACTGCGTTTTAGTCGAGAGGAAGCTGAGCAGATAATGCAGCTCGTCCCCCGGAACAGCAGTTTGGAAGCCGTCGATTTTGCTGCCAATAGAACGGCCGCGACGAGTGCCGACGTTAAGAATTACCGCATCGTACACTTCGCAACGCATGGGCTGATAAACAGCCGTCATGCTGATCTTTCAGGGATAGTCCTGTCGCTGGTAGACCGGGAAGGCAAACCAGAAAACGGTTTCTTGAGACTCTACGATATTTACAATATGAATCTCTCAGCTGAACTGGTGGTCCTTTCAGCGTGTCAAACGGCTCTTGGCAAGGATATCAAGGGCGAAGGCCTGGTCGGATTGACTCGCGCTTTCATGTACGCGGGGGCGTCAAGGATTGTGGCGAGCTTATGGCGAACAGAGGATCGCGCGACGGCTTTACTGATGAAGCGATTCTATCAAGCAATGTTGGGTAATGGCATGAGTCCGGCGGCTGCGTTGAGGAAAGCGCAACTGAGCATGTGGCAAGACAAGAGGTGGAGACATCCGCGGAATTGGGCAGCGTTTACAATCCAGGGTGAGTGGAAGTGAGAGTGTTACGATGGACTCATATCGAGGGGCTGACTTATTGATGGATTACACAGAAAATCAAAACTCCGTAATCTGAATCGGTCACGTTTCCAATCCTCCTTTTCGATCGACGCAAAGAATGCCATATGCCACGGGACAGGGCCGTGGCATTTTTCGTGTGTGATGTTTTGCGAGTCCGCGCCACTCTAGAACGTAATGCCTGGCATTGCACTTAAGACTTGAAGGAGAAGAAAGAATGAAACGTTCACTTACCGTCAAATTCCTCGTACTCACGCTGGCGCTGCTGGTCGGAAGTTTCGCAGTAGCGGCGGTCGAACGCCCTTTTTCGGCTAACGGAAAAGGTATCGCGACTCCAATCCTTGATGGCAACGGCAACCTCATTGGCGTCAATCCAACTGGTTCTGGTAATGCAACCCATCTCGGTTTGTTCACCAACACAGGTAGAGTCATTTTCACGCCCGACGCATCCAATCCAAACATTGTTCATCCGAGCGGTGAAGGTGTTTTCACGGCAGCTAACGGCGACAAACTCAACTTCATCGTCACCGGTGGGGCTTTGGACGTAACTACTGGTATAGGAACCGGAGATTTTGAATTCACGGGCGGAACGGGTCGTTTCGCTAATGCTACTGGGCATACCTCGGCTGTCGTGGAACAGAATTTCGTTACGGGCGCCTACGAAATCACCCTCGTCGGAAATATCGATTACTAAGATCGAGTTTACAGGTCAGACTGGTTTTTTAATGGGCAGACTTAAGTGGACTGCCCTTTTCTTTGCGTGCCGAGCATGTTCGACAGCCAGGGAGTGAAAGTCTCCTACTCAACCTGATGGAGGTGAAGAGTTAGTAAAGCGCAAGGGCGTCGTCGTGAGGCGGGGTTTGAAGCGTCGAGCAAAAGTGTGAGCTGATGAACAAGAACCGGATAAAGGGCATACGGTGTCGGGCGAGCTGGCAAGGGAATAATCATAGCGTCCTAAGTACCTTTGACTGGAACGCGACGTAGATTCTAGAATATGCAAGAATGTGCAGATGTGCATGTCTGCGGGTTCAAAAAGAGATAGCGAACATCTGCGAAGACTGCGGAAGCGAGAATGAGACAGCAACTGAGCGACTTCAAAGCGGACTTTTTCAAAGCCCTGGCCCACCCGTTAAGAATCTCTATCCTTGATGCTTTGCGGGAGCGCGAGCTGACCGTCAACGAGATCAGCCAACGGTTTGATGTCGAGCCGGCAAACGCCTCACAACAACTTGCCATATTGCGCAATCGAAATATTGTCGTGACTCGCAAAGATGGCGCGAACGTCTATTACTCTGTGAGCGACAAAAGCATATTCAAGTTGCTTGACGCAGCCAAAGAGATCTTCAACAACCACCTGGTCGGAGTGCGTAGCATGCTTGAGGAGATGCACGGAAGCCAGCCACGCAAAGCGATACGCCGTCAGCCCTCACAACGAGTTCGCTAGACAAGATGCTTGAACTCATTAGAACCGTTCACCGCTGGAAACAAACTGTCCCTGGAGGGGCGAACCAGTCGCGCAGTTTGTCTGTTAGGGACTCACCGCTTCATGGCCTAGGTTGTTTCGCGACGGTCCGCTTTCTGAAAGGCGACTGCCTAGCCGAATACTCGGGCGAAAGGATTAGTCGCAAGGAAGCAATGCGGAGGATGCAAGGATCGGACGGCACACGCATCAGTGAACTGGAGGCGGAATGCTACATCGACGGAAGTGTAAACGGGGATCAAACGCAGTATATAAACCACTCCTGCGATCCTAATGCCGATGCATTCGTTGTCGCCGGATCGTTATTAATCTTCGCATTACGTGAAATAACGTCTGGAGAAGAGATTACTGTCGACTATTTGAATTCCTTCGCACACGATCAATCGGTCTGCCAATGTCGCACGGTTCCATGTCGTCAAAGGATGGTTAATCAGAAGGTCGCGTAAACACCTGGACCTGACACCCAAACGCCACGCTCATCTGTTCTAAAACAACAGTGACATCGCTGAACAAAAAGTGGATTCCAAAATCAGTCCTGTGCTTACAAGCCGGGTACACTCGACGTGACTTCATCTCGGACTTGATTGCGGGTCTGACTGTGGGTTTAGTCGCGCTCCCTCTGGCTATGGCGTTTGGGATCGCCTCGGGCGTCACGCCACAAGCGGGCCTCTACACGGCCGTCGTCGCTGGCTTTCTCGTATCTGCTTTAGGCGGTTCGCGCCTTCAGATCGGTGGCCCTACCGGAGCGTTCGTAGTGATCGTGGCAGGAATCATCGCGGCACACGGAGTCTCTGGCCTGCTAATCGTCACCTTAATGGCCGGAGTGATCCTCATGCTCATGGCGGTGACAGGTTTGGGGACGGCGGTGAAATATATTCCTCGCCCAGTCACAATTGGCTTCACGAATGGCATTGCCATCCTGATCGCTTCGACACAGATCAAGGACTTCCTCGGTCTCGAAACCGGAGCGATACCAAGCGAGTTCATATTGCGAATGCGTGTGCTGGTGAATAGTCTCAGCAGCGTTCACTGGCCCGCGTTACTGGTTGCCATCGGTTCGCTTCTCATCATTCTGATATTGCCCAGATTGACGAAACGCGTCCCTGGTTCAATCGTAGCGCTCGCGCTGGGTACGCTTGCTGTGGCTGCTTTTGAAATTCCCGTGGAGACTATCGGCAGTAAGTTTGGCGGTATTCCGACCGGCTTGCCACACGTTTCCCTGCCACAGTTTCGACCCGAACTGATCGTTCCTCTCCTACCCGCCGCCGTAACAGTAGCGATGCTGGCCGCCATTGAGAGTCTCCTATCTGCCGTAGTCGCCGATAGCATGAGCGGCGATAGACATAACTCCAACATGGAATTGCTCGCGCAAGGCATTGCGAACCTCGCCGTCCCTTTCGTGGGAGGTATACCAGCCACCGGTGCGATCGCGCGCACCGCCACCAACATCAGATCAGGCGCTCGCACTCCAGTCTCTGGAATGGTCCACGCTTTGACATTGCTCGTGATTTTAGTGGTGGCCGCTCCACTCGCGCGTTTTATCCCGCTGGCCACGCTGGCAGCGATTCTTTTTGTAGTGGCCTACAACATGAGTGAGTGGCGCGAAGTCAGGACAATAGTCAAACTTTCGAGAGCGGACATAATCGTATGGGTGATGACCTTCGCCCTGACTGTACTAGCCGATCTGACCGTCGCAGTCGAGATCGGAATGCTCTTCGCTGCACTGCTTTACATCTACCGGGTCTCGCAAACCACCACTGTGGTTCCGGTGACGGAGGAGTATATCGAGGACGGTCGTCCGCACGTCCTCCAGGACAAGCTGCTGCCTCCATATGTTCTGGTGCTGCGCATTCATGGTCCATTTTTGTTCGGGGCAACGGAAAAGTTGTCCGAGGCTACGTTTGATGTCGAGTCGCTGGCACCAGTGGTGATCTTGCGTCTCAGAAATATGACAGCCATCGACGCAACCGGCTTGCACGAGTTGGAGAAGCTCGCTACCCGTTTACGTGCTACGGGACGAACGCTCTTGTTGTGCGGTGCCCGCAGTCAACCTGAACAGTTCTTAAGACAGTCGCCATTCCTTCGGTATCTAGGCAAGGAAAACATGCTTCCGCACGTCGAAGCGGCACTGTCGCGCGCACGCGAAGTCTACGAAGGCCGTGGCGGTGATTACTCTATCGTCCCAACGAGATAGCGCACTGTGTGCCCTCATAGACCGACCAACCTCTGGACATTCACAATTACCGCTACTTATTATCTCGAGCATTCCCCCTTCAGTGCCTATTGATGTCTGACTTAGTGCGCTATCGGATGCTGGTGGTGCGAGGAGGAGGAACCCATGACAAAGCTGAACCTTTCAAAGATGTTCCGTTTCCTTTTTTTGGTCGCTGTGGTGATTAGTGTTGCTTCCTGTTCGCAGAAGAGTCCGTCCACTTCTGAACCGACGGCCAAACCCGCGGCGTCCGCTCCAGAAAGAAGCTCCGCCGCCGCTCGCGAACAGATCGCCAAGACATACGGCCTCGATGACTTCGGGAAAGTAGAAGCGATCAGATATACGTGGAACGCGCAGTTTCCGGGTGTGAATCTCTCGCGTGCCTGGGTCTGGGAACCCAAGACCGGCCGGGTCTCATACGAAAGCAAAGATAAAGATGGCAAACCGGTGAAGGCTAGTTACATTCGTGCACAACTAAACTCCCAACCTGACAGTGTGAAGAACGACATCGAGCCTGCTTTCGTCAACGATAACTATTGGCTGCTTTTCCCACTCCATGCTTACTGGGACAACAGCGCCGATGTTCAAGACAAAGGTTCGCAATCACTACCGATTGGTAGCGGCTCGGCTGACTTAGTCTCAGTAAAATATCCTTCGGAAGGTGGTTACACACCCGGCGACACCTGGGATCTCTATGTCGGTAAAGACAACCGCGTCGAGCAATTCGTCTATCACCGCGGCGGGCCAAAGAAACCGAGTGTCGTGACCACCACATGGGAAAGTTACAGGAAAGCTGGACCTCTCCTTATCTCGACAGATCACAACGGAACCGCGGACGGAAACACGGTGCGGATCTTTATTACTGACCTCGCGGTTAAAGTGACTGGATCCGACAACTGGATACCCGCTCAATAAACATTCGTTTCCAGTCCAATGAAGGCTGACATCGATCTTGATATTGGTGGAAAAACTTTCGCTTCTGGTTTGTTGCCGGAGTTGATTGCAGTGCTGCGGAATACTCAGCCGGGCGCTTTGGTTGCGGTGGTTGGTGACAAAGCGTCTATTGGACCGGAATTGGAAACGTGGTGCCGATTCACTGGTAACTCGCTGTTAGAGACTACAGCCGAAAACGATCGGATTCGGTGGGTCTTCCGTCATGGTAATGAGACTGCGCTTAAAGAAAACATTCGGCCAGTCGGTTCGCGACTTTGGCTCTATACAAACTTCGACTGTAACTTGCATTGTGACTATTGTTGTGTGCGCTCGTCACCCACCGCACTGCGACGAGAATTGGGACTCGCGCGGGTGGAACAAATCGCATGTGAAGCAAGGGAACTCGGTGTGAAGGACATCTTCATCACTGGAGGCGAGCCATTTCTATTGGAAGAGATCGGCGAAATTCTCATTGCTTGCGCCTCAGCCGCTCCAACCACAGTGCTGACGAACGGAATGTTGTTTACCGGAAGACGAGCTGAAACCTTACAAGCACTACCGCGCGATCGAATCGTTTTCCAAATCAGTTTAGACAGCGCGACGCCAGATCTCCACGACCTCCATCGCGGAGCCGGAACGTGGTCGCGCACAAGAGAAGGTATCCAGCACGCGCGCGAACTCGGCTTTCGAGTTCGACTGGCAGCAACTATTTCGAACGACGCTGAGGCGGCTGAGTTTCGTCAATTTCTCGACGAAGAAAAGATTGCTGAAGAAGATCGAGTGATACGCCGGATCGCGTTGCGTGGTGTTGCGAGTGAAGGTGTTGCTGTTAGTCGAATGGATCTAGTGCCGGAAGTAACGATTACCGCTGAGGGTGTTTACTGGCATCCAGTCGGCGCTGAGGACAGCGATCTGCTAGTGACGCGAGAGATTTTTCCTTTGTCCGAGTCGTTCGCCGCTGTGCACCGCGCGTTCGATCTTGAACGCGAACACGCGAATAAGCTAGCCATGATCTTTAACTGTGCGTGAGCATGGGCCAAGAGTTCTAATCGACAGGATCAGAACTAACAAGAAGGAAGCCTGCACATTTCTGCCATCCTGTTCACACGAATGCCGGCTGCCTAAGCCGACTTCGCAAATACTTGTTTGAAGAATCCCTGTTGGGCCGCAGCTTCGCGCAAGGCACCGTAACCATCGATGTGAGGTGTTAGCCAACGTTGCAACCCTTCAGCCTCGAGTATTGGGCGATGAGCCGGGTTGTCGTAGCTCATGGCTAAGAGTGCTTCGACAAATCTCGTCTCCAGTTCACGATCAAAGCCAGGCCTCGCAGTGAACATGCAGTGATTGTAAGCAGGAGAGGACCATATCTCATGCAGGCCGCCTTCAGGTACCAGACGATCTTTGCGGACAGTATTCCAGAACGGACTGCCGATCGCACCAGCATCCGCGCGTCCGTCGAGTACAGCCCGCACCACTTCCACTTCACTCGTACCAGTATCACCGTGCTTGCCGACATCGCTGTTGAAGCGTAGCGCTCGATAGTCCCGTCCCTCGTGCAAGCCCTGCTGCTCCAAAAAGTGAATGGGAAGGATTGCGGCGTGTCCGCTGTCGCGGCTGCCAACCGCGAGAGTCCGACCTCTTAAGTCATCAAGCGTGGAGACGGGACCGCCGTTGACCGAGACGATCTTAGTCATCCAACCGAGATCGGTGTCGCGCATAGCAATAGGCCGACAAGCATGGTCGCTCCACTCATCCGATTGTAAGAAGGCGAGGTTTGTGTTCCAGGCGATATCGATCCGTGGCACAACCTCACCTGATTGGGCCAACAGTGCGAGCACTTGTGCTTCGTAGCTCTGAAACAGTACGACCTCAACTGGAAGATTCGCTTCCTCGTGAAAGTACCGTCTCATTCCTTCCCAGATCGTTACCACTTTCGGATCGTATGCAACAGCTCCAAGCCAAATTGTTTTGTTCATATTGCACCCGCGGTCCAGTCCAACCTTTGATCTTAAAAGAGCGGTATTCCCAACAAAGACTTCCCAATGAACTCGCGCAGCACATCGCCCGTCGGCGCCATGACAGCACCCGCGTGCGCATCACGAAACAGGCGTTCGATATTCAAATGTTTTGAGAATGCTGCGCCACCGCAAACCCGCATTGCCGTCGAGGTTACGCTGATCGCTGTATCGCCAGCTGCGGCCTTGCTTTCAAGCACCCGAAGCATCGTAGTTTCGCGTGGCGTTTCGAGGTGATCGACCAAATCTTCGATGCGTGCTGCCAGCCCGTCGGTCTCGATCTGCATCGTCGCCAGCTGCGCACGCAGCGTCGGCAAGCTCTCGCCGAGACTCTGACCGAGATGTTCAAACTTCGCGTTCTTAAGATGGGAGGTAGTTCCAGCGACTGCTGCTCTGCACAACCCCAATGCGACTGCCGCTGACCCTAAATTAAAGAGAGGCATCACCACGTTTAGCATGACGGGAAAACCGTCTCCGTCGTCAGTAAGTTGAAAGTCTGATGTGACGTGGCAGGCGTCTAACACAACCGGTGCAGACGCGTTGGCGCGCAGTCCCATGCCATCCCATGTCCCAGAAACTGAAAGACCGCTCGTTCCCGCTGTCACCAGGTAGAGCGTGGAATCCGTTGGTCCCGCACCTTCAGGGGAAAGACTTGAGACAACGTAACTCTGTGCATGACCAGCGCTCGTCACCCAGGATTTCTTGGCGCTAATGTGCACGCCGTCGCCATTTCGAACGCCGCGTGAAACAGGCGCCCAGAAATGACTGCGCGAACCCGCTTCACTGAAAGCCAACGTTGATAAATGACGTCCAGCAGCAATCTCTTGGAGAATCGGGGCGACTGACTGGGTTGCGTTTTGGCGAGCTGCCGCAACGGCCGCCGTGCCGAGGATGTGCATTACATAAACCATGGCGACAGAAGCATCTGCCTCGGCGAGCGTCGCGGTTACAGCTGCGAACGAACGTGGGCCTAAACCCCCACCTCCCACATCAACTGGGAGCATTAATCCAAGTAATCCAGCCTCACCAAGTGACTGGATAGCCTCGTCAGAGAATTTTCCTGCCGTGTCGTTTTGTGCTGCGCTAGGCGCCAGAACACCATTGGCGATCTCGCGAGCTTTCATAACGGCCGCTTCATGATTCATGATCGCACCTATCATTTTGAAAAGTTTGGAACGCCCGAAGATTTTCGCCGAGGATTTAAAGCCGGTCAAACAATTTCGAACCAGGGTACAGGTATACTCGCAATGACTCCAACAAGTCATACAGCGGATCGACCATGACAAACGACCTGATTTCCAAACGCGTGTGTGCGCTCGGAGTAATGGCAAAGGCACCCCTTGCGGGCGAGGTGAAGACACGCCTTGTCCCGCCTTTGACTCAGCAGGAGGCCGCCGAACTCAATGTCTGCTTTATCCGTGACATGGCAGCCAACATTGCAAGTGTCAGCGAAATCGAAAGAGCAGCGGGCTTCGTTGTCTATACGCCAATGGGCTCAGAGTCTGCCTTTGATGGAATCTTGCCCGAGAGATTCAAGTTATTGGCCCAACGCGGTATGTCTCTGGGCGAGCGACTCTACAATGCGACTGGCGACCTTTTGAGACAAGGTTACAGTGGCGTCTGTCTGATCAATTCAGATAGTCCAACTTTACCGAGATCGATCCTGACACGGGCGATTGAGTTGCTAGCGCGCGACGGTGATCGGGTCGTCCTGGGAGCGGCGGAAGACGGTGGATACTATCTGATTGGATTGAAGCAGGTGCACAGAAATCTTTTTAAAGGAATTGAGTGGAGTACTTCGGACGTCCTTACTCGCACCAAACAACGCGCCGTAGAAATCGACCTATCGGTTGAGATGTTACCGCCCTGGTATGATGTTGACGATGCAGACACTCTCAATCGACTCTGCGAAGACTTATTCTCTTCCCAAACTTTAGACGAATCATATCCTGCACCTCACACATGTGCTTTCCTCGACTCGATAATCAAAAGGGAAGGGCCGCAACGCATTTGGCCTAAATTTTCAAACCGAATGTCGATATGAGCGAACAATCGCGTCCGACGTTTAGATCTGTAATTTCCAAGTGGACTGTAATGCTGAGCATTCTTGGTGTAGCAACACTAGTGCTCTATCGCATTGCCGTGCGCTCCAAAGGCGCTTCAGACATTGTTTGGTTTCTCAAACTCGTCCTCATTCAATTAATCATCTACTTTGCTGTCGTGTGGCTTAGCTTGCGCACCAAAGACTCGCGCCAAATATTACTGCTCGGATTAATCTTCGCTGCGCTCTTTCGTATCAGCATTCTTTTCTCTCCGCCCTATCTATCCGACGACGTCTATCGTTACGTATGGGACGGTCGAGTCCAGTCAGCAGGTATCAATCCTTATCGGTACATTCCAGCCGATGAATCACTGGCTAAGCTTCGCGACGACAAGATCTATCCAAACATCAATCGGCGCGAATATGCCCGCACGATTTATCCACCTGTAGCTGAAGGTGTGTTTCTTTTGATAACTCGGATTAGTGAGTCCGTAACATGGATGAAAGCAGCGATGGTCGGGTTTGAAGCCATCGCAGTTTGGGCGCTCATTCAGTTGCTCGTTTCATTTGGGTTCGCAAGGCAACGTGTTTTGATCTATGCCTGGCATCCACTGGTCGTGTGGGAATTCGCCGGGAGTGGACACCTGGATGCCATGGTGATTGCGTTTATTGCTTTGGCTTTACTCGCGCATCAAAAGCGCCGCGAAACTCTAACTGGGGTCCTGCTAGCGTGTGCCACGTGCGTGAAACTTTTTCCAGTGGTGTTGTTCCCGGACTTCTATAAGCGGTGGGGTTGGAAGATGCCGTTAGCATTTGTGGCGACGATAGTCGTCGCGTATTTGCCGTACCTCAGTGTTGGTCCGAAGGGTGCGCTGGGGTTTTTGGAGGGTTATGCGAACGAACGCGGAATGTTCAGCGGCGATCAGTTTTTTCTTCTCACAGTTGTGCGACAGGTAGTTAGCGCGAACGTGCCCGCTTCAGCTTATCTGGTTTTTACTGTTGCCGTACTCGGCGGGTTGTTTCTTTGGATGATGCTGGGTAAACAAAGCGATGACGTGAGCTATATTCGAAATGGGCTAATCATCGCTTCCATATTCATGCTTCTGCTCGCTCCACATTTCTCCTGGTATTTCTGTTGGCTGATACTTTTCTTGTGCTTCATTCCAGCAATTTCGGTTTTCTATCTAACGGCTGCGAGTTTCTTGCTCTATCTGACCTGGATCAACGACACACCCGATCGAGTTGTTTTGTTGAAGACGCTTATCTTTGCACCGTTTGTGCTTCTGGCAATATTTGAAATCTGGTTGACTCGGAAAGGCAAAGTTCAAGTTGAGTAGGTAATGCAGTTCACGCTTACTCTACGATACCTCTGTGTCCTCGGCGTCGGCGGTTAAGTGAAGTTCTAAAACGAATACCGACGAGGCGCAGAGAACGCCGAGGTTACGCAGTGAAATGAAACTACATCACTACCTTCAATTGGCCCATGAGTAACAACAAACCCAAGCCATTTGTCTCAGTAATCATCGCCGCCCTGAATGAAGAAGAATCAATCGCGAACGTC
>Ga0207689_10001150_pt1 | contig 25470 bp, 24 predicted proteins | sample KBSMisM52_FD_184312 | JGI IMG/M metagenome (GOLD analysis project Ga0207689, IMG submission 184312) | Miscanthus rhizosphere microbial communities from Kellogg Biological Station, Michigan, USA - KBS Miscanthus M5-2 (SPAdes) (version 2) | ecosystem: Host-associated > Plants > Roots >... | reverse complement strand
CGACGCGTTCGGTGACTGCGGCTGTCGTTTGCGGTTGTAGATGGACCTCTTCGACAGGTGGCCCGCCGACAAGTGGTTGTTCGACGAATGATTCTTCGATGACTGGTTCTTCGAGAACGGGTTCTTCGGCGACCGCTGCTTCGACGATCTCGAGCCGCGCGATCGGTGATGCTTCGAGCGGCGGTTCCTCGAGCGGCTCCACAGCCGCGGCCAAGGTCGACGTTTCGATCACTGCAGCCTGAGACTCGAGCTCGACTCGCTCAGTCTCTACCGTCCACGCGGGAGCCGTCTGCAGGTGGTCCACCTCGTACGCGGGCTCATCGGCGAAAGGGAATTTGTCGAGGAGATCGCTTCGCCAGGCCCCATGATTCGGTTCTGGTTCCGGTTCGGGTTCCGTCCGCCACGTCGCCTGCTCCGACGGTGTGTAAACGGGCGCCGCTTCGAAGGTATAGACCGGAGTCGAGTCGTCACTGTACGCCGGGGTCCACTGCTCCTCGATCGAGGGCGTCGTAAACGACTCTTCCACCTCTATCGCCGCAGACGACGCACCTGCGCCCGCATGGCGCTTTTCTTCCGCCGCGCGTTCCAGATAATGCTGAATCTCGTCGGCGAAGACCTTTGGCTCACATCCTTCGGGCGTGACGGGCTCCGGCTTGGAGCGGCCAAATGAAAAACCGAAGCCCTTCTTCTTCTTCGGTGCCTCACTCAGAACCGGGATGCGGACTGTCTGAACGTGTGCTCCGGCGGGTCCGAGACTCCGTAAGTACTCGTCGAGCACGCCATCGTCAAAGGGTGACATCAGCGGCGACGTGAGGATCAAGTCGGGGAGCCGATCATCGAGCGCGAGCAGTCCCTCGCCGACTTCAGCGGCTTGCACCAGATCCACTGAGAGCCGGCCCTGTATCAGCTTGGCGAGCTGGGCCGCCTCGTGAGGATCGGCAACGATGGCGAGGATCAGTTGCATGGCCTCTACGTGGTTACGTGCGTAGCATGAACAAGACCAGAATCGTCGCAGCGACGCTGAAGATCACGAGCGGGGCATTCTCGACGCTGTGATCGTGCGCCGCCTTGAGCATCACCATCGATACATCTCCGAGCTTGGTGCCGACGCCGGCGATCCCCGAGGCACCGGTTGGTGGCGCGACCATGTTTCTCAGCGTGTCGCGCACTCTCGGGTCAATCGACACGAGCATGACGAGCAGTACTACGACTGCTGCTAACGAGATGAGCCCGTCATTGATTACGCGACGCATCGCTCTATTACCTTGGATGACACTCCACCTGCCTATTGCCACGCAAAGGCCGTTCCCGGGCGGCCGATGATGCTAAGGGACTGTCCGCGCGCGACTTGGCGAAAGACGCATCGGAGATGTGGCGGGCTCGACGCTGACGGATTCGGCCGCGCATTTACAGATTCGGTTGTTCGCGCGCGGATCGTGACGATCCCGGACAGGCATGCTCAATCCATCGAGCGCCTGCCGTGATGCCCTACCTGGCCCCAGCTTCGTAAGCGGCCGGTCGATTCCGTACCCGTTGTCGTGCATCTTCGCGCAGCGTATCGGTCGGTCGCTCATGACCCCATGACGACGGTCAAGTGGCTGTGCCATCGGCACTTTGACCTGGTTCCCCGTCGCCAATTGCCGCGCTGGCACGTCCGTTGCGCTTAACAGGGCATCGTGGTCGCGGTCAGCCCGCATCGAGGGGGCCGCATTCGAGACATGTGCGCATCGGACAAGCCGACGCACCAACAGAAAGGGATCGCATGAGGAACCTCATTAATCGTTTGCGTGCACTGGTTCGCGGTACTGCCGGTCAGGACCTCCTGGAATACGCGCTTCTCGTCGCGCTCATCGCGCTGGTCTGCGTCGCCGTGATCACGTCGACGGGCACCAACGTGCAGGGCATCTTCCAGAAGATCTCGACCAAGCTGGCTGACGCGAACAAGTAGCCGTTACGACGTTGGGCGGAGCAGTCGCGAGTCACGCCTGCACACCGCACCGAGTCGTCGCCTACGGAACTTTTAGCGTGTGCGTCGGGGGCTCCGAACGCACCAGAGGAAAGGACGTCATGAACCTTATTGCTCGTTTGCGTGCGCTGTTGCGCGGGACCGCTGGCCAGGACCTGTTGGAGTACGCGCTCCTCGTGGCGCTCATCGCGCTTGTGTGCGTCGCTGTTGTTACGTCGACGGGAACCAACGTTCAGGGAATCTTCGAAAAAATCTCGACGAAGCTGGCGGACGCGAATAAGTAGGCGTCGTTCCTTTGGTCGGCGCAAGCACGAAGGGGCGGGCACTTGTGCCCGCCCTGTTCTGAATGACAGGCGTGAGAGGCCAACATTCATGATGCGAGTCTCAGTTCTGTTGTTGCTGAAACGATCGGTTCTGGACGACGAGTCCGGCCAGGACCTGCTCGAGTACGCATTGCTCGTGGCGCTCATTGCGCTCGTGGCCTTCGGCGCAGTCAGCTCCGTTGGCACCACGATCAACACGGTTTTTTGGACTTACATCGACGGAGTCATGGGTGCCATCTGAAGCTCTCGCTCTCACGATTGTTACGGCCGGCACGGGGTTGGCCGCGGTGATCGATCTCCGCACGCGCCACATTCCGAACGCCTTGACCGGCGCGCTCGCCGTGATCGGAGTAGGGATCGCGGCGGCAAAGCTCGGCCCCATCGGACTGGGCGGCGCCCTTCTGGGCTGCGCCCTCGGGCTCGCCTTCATGCTGCCGGGCCACGTATTCGGCGCGACCGGCGCCGGCGACGTAAAGCTGTTTGCCGCAGCGGGCGCTCTTCTGGGCCCCGCGACGACCGTGCAGGCATTTCTCTACACCGCCGTGGTGGGCGGTGTCCTCGCCGTGGCAATTGCCATCCGGCGGCGGCGCCTGCGTCAGACGCTTGGCGCAACGGCAAAGCTGGTCTCCGAGGGATCGTCGGCGGCTGCTGCGATCGAAGCACCCGAGGTGGATAACCGCTTCGCGTACGCGCCGGCCATCGCTGTCGGCGTCGTCATGGCCGCGTTGCTGTGAGGGGGAGAGGACGACGCATGTCACGACCTTCACGACGAAGACACAGCGAGCGCGGCGCGGCGCTCCTCGAAATGGCGTTCGCGCTCCCGCTGCTGCTCCTGGTGTGCGTCGGGATCCTGGAGTTCGGTCGCGCATATCAGACCTGGCAGGTGCTGACCAATGCTGCGCGTGAGGGGGCCCGGATCGCCGTGCTCCCGGGTATGGACGATACGGCCGTGCGAACCAGGGTCAGGGAGTACATGGCGATCGGGCAGCTCCCGAAGGCGAACGACGCTGTTGTCACGATTGATATCGATCGGACCAGAACGGTCTCGATCGGAAGCGGCAACACGGCGAGCGCCTCGCGGGTCAATGTGAACTACCCATTCGATTTCGTCGTGCTCGATCCCATCGCCCGTCTTGCCACCGGACGCACGACCGCAAACTCGTCGACTTTGAACATGGTCGCCTCGGCAACCATGCGTAACGAATCGTAGGAATAGGGAGCTCGCCACATATGGCTCGCATGCGTGTATTTATCGTTCTGGCACTGGCAATCGCCGCCGGTGGCACGTTCGCGTTCGGCACGTATCGCTACATGCAGAACGTGCCCACGCAAACCGTCAATGTGCCCACGAGCGCTGTTGTCGTGGCGGCCGCTGATCTTCAGCTGGGCGCCGAGCTGCGCGCTGAGGATCTCCGCGTCATCCAGTGGCCGGCCGGCGCTGTCCCGGCGGGCGCGTTTGCCAAGCCAGAAGAGCTGGTTGGCCGCGGCCTCATCCAGCCGGTTGCTGCGAACGAGCTCTTTCTTCCTGGCAAGCTGGCCTCGAAGGAAGCGGGCGCCGGGTTGCCGCCGGTCATCGCTCCCGGCTTTCGCGCGCTGTCGGTGCGCGTGAACGACGTCATCGGTGTCGCCGGATACGTATTGCCAGGAACGCGGGTCGACGTCGTCGCGACCGTGAACCCCACCCAGCAGGCAACGGACATCACGTCGAAAGTGATTCTCACGAACGTGCTGGTGCTGGCGTCGGGCACCAAGATCGAGCGCGACGCGAAGGACAACAAGCCGGTCTCGGTCAATGTTGTCACGATGCTCGTGAACCCCGACGAAGCAGAGCGGCTGACCCTGGCCAGCACCGAAGGGAAGATTCAGCTGGCACTCCGCAATCCGATGGATCAGACGGCGCCTCCGACGCGCGGCATCAAGCCGGCCGTGTTGATGGGTTCGGCGGCGGCCGCAGCGCCCGTTCGGCGAGTGGCGAGCAACAGCAGCGCCCCGCGAGTGGAAACCCGACCGGCGCCCGTTCCGACGGTCGAGATCATCCGTGGTGACAAGCGGGCGCAGGAAGTTGCGACCCAGGAGTAGTGAGATGCGAATGACACGGCAGACAGCACGGATCGCCGCCGCCTGTGGCGTCCACATGTTCATCATCGGGGTGTTTGGTGGCGCTCACCATCGCACCCTCGCGCAGGCGCAGCCTGGCCTCCGCGTCGGGACGCCCCCGGCCGCATCGTCGTCGTCGGCGCCAATCGTCGAGACCAGCGAGACGCGGTCAGTCGAACTGCTCGTGGGCCGTTCGACGCTCGTCGACATCGGCTCGCCGATCGCGCGCGTGTCGCTCACCAGTGCCGACATCGCCGACGCGCTGGTGACTGGGCAGAGCCAGTTGCTCGTCCACGGGAAAACACCAGGGTCGATCTCGATGTTCGTGTGGGATCGGGCCGGTGCCGTGAAGCGATACGAGATCGCGGTGCAGCGGGACCTGGCGCGCCTGAACGACCAGGTGAAACAGTTGTTCCCCAACGAGCACATCGAGGCAACCAGCAATGGCAAGAGTGTGGTGCTCTCGGGCATGGTCTCGAGCAAGGACGTCGGTGAGAAGGCAGTGGCGGTCGCAGCCGGATACGTCGACAAGCCGGCCGATGTGGTCAACCTGTTCCAGATTCAGGCAGGGCCGCGCAGCAATCAAGTGCTGCTCCGCGTGCGCTTCGCCGAAGTCAGCCGCTCGGCGATGTCCGAGTTCGGCATGTCGATTTTCACGAGCCCGACGGGTATCCACAACAACGTTGGTCGAGTCACGACGCAGCAGTACCCGGCGCCCGGCTACACCGACCTGGCGTGGACGAAGGCCGACTCGAGCTTCGGCTCCGACGTCACCAGTGCCGAAGGCAAGCTTGCGTTCAGCGACTTCCTCAACGTGTTTCTGCTGAATCAGAAGTACGACCTCGGCGTACTGATCAAGGCGCTTCAGAACCGCGGATTGTTTCAGAGCCTCGCCGAACCGAACCTCGTGGCCGAGAGCGGCAAGGAAGCGAGCTTCCTGGCTGGCGGCGAGTTCCCGGTTCCGATCGCACAGGGCTCGGGCGCGAACATCGGCGTGTCGATCATGTTCAAGGAGTTCGGTATCCGGCTGAATTTCACGCCGACCGTCAACGGTGACCGCGTCCACCTCAAGGTGCGTCCCGAGGTCAGCACGCTGGACTACGGCAACGCCGTGCTCCTCAGCGGGTTCCGCATTCCATCGCTTTCGACGCGGCGCGCAGAGACGGAACTCGAACTGGGCAATGGTCAGACGTTCGCGATCGCTGGTCTGATGAGCAACCAGATGCAGAACACGATGCAGAAGGTTCCTGGCATTGGCGACATTCCAATACTCGGGTATCTGTTCCGCAGCCAGGCCGCAAAGCGAGATCAGACCGAACTCGTTGTGATGATCACGCCGGAGATCCTCCCGAACAATTCGCCTGGTGTCACCCCGAACCTGCCGAGCTACCCGGATACGTTCCTGCCGCCGCTGTCGGATCTCAAGGGGACGCGCCCGGCACCGGCTCCCGCGTTCACGCAACCGGCCCGATCGCAGGCGATGGCGCCAGCGACCGCGCCAGTCGTCGTCGATAACCGCACGGAGATCGAACGGGCGCAGGATCGCGCGCTCGAGGCGCTGGATCGGAAGAATCAGCCGCAGACGGCCGCCGCGCAGTTGTCATCGACTCAGTCGGACGATTCGAACCAGGTGTCACAAGCTACTGCTGACAGCATCAACGTCTCGAAGGAACAGCAGGACCTGCTGAAGGCCGCCCACGAGCAGGCGGATCGCGACGCCAAAGTGGCGGATCAAGCGCGGAAGGAAGATGCGAAGCGGTCCGCCGAGGAACAGAAGAAAGAGGAGAAGGCCGCACGCGAGCAGGCCAAGCGAGACGCTGAAGCCGCCAAGGTGCAGGCCAGGAAGGATGCCGAGGCGGCAAAGGTCCAGGCCAAGCGGGACGCGGAGGCGGCAAAGGTGCAGGCCAAGCGTGATGCGGAGATGGCCAAGCTGCAGGCCAAGCAGGACCAGCTCACGGCCGCAGAACGGCAGAAGCCCGAAACGCAGGCTGTGCCGCAACAGGCCGCCGACACAAAGGGCCAGGTCAGTGAACAGGAGCGTCAGCAGGCACTCGATGCCGCGGCCGAACGGCTGCGCGCTGCCGAAGAGGAGTATCAGGCCGAGTTGGCGCGCCGCCAGCGCTAAGCGACGGTTGGTTTGGTGGAGCGGCGGGTTCTTCCCCGGCTTGAGTCAAGTCTGAGGGCGGACCCGCCGATGCTCTTAGTAGGACGGTTGGTCTGGACGTAGACCGGGCCTAGAGGATCACATCATGCGCAGTCGCTGGACGCATCTACGACATGACGAACGCGGCATGTCGTTAGTGTGGCTCGGGATGGGCTTCATGGCTTTTTTTGCCGCGTCGACGCTGGCGATCGATGTCGGCATGTTCATGACGGCACGGTCGCAGGCCCAGAACGCCGCCGATGCGGGGGCGCTCGCGGGTGCGACGTCGCTCGCATTCAATAACTACGACGATCGAAGCCCCGGCGGTCCTGCAGTCAGTAGCGCGATCACCACCGCAAAGGAAAATCTCGTCGTCGGCGGAGCGGTGGACGTGCTAACAGGCGACGTTACGTTTCCGCTCGGACCGACAGGTCTGAACAACCGGGTGAAGGTGAATGTATTTCGGACGTCCAATCGGAACAATCCGGTTGCGACGCTGATCGGACCGGTCTTTGGCGTGCAAACGGTGGACATCGGCGCCACCGCGACGGCCGAGGCGTCACCGGCGAACGCCGCCACGTGCGTGAAGCCGTTCACCATTCCCGCTCGTTGGCAGGAGAACTCTGTTCCGCCGAACGACACGTTCGACAGATACGACAACAAGGGAAATATTCTGACGAACGCGGACGTATACCCTCCCCCGGACGGTGTGATTACCTGGCCCGTTGGCACATACAAGACGCTTCGGGCCGGTACCGGCAACAACATCGAATCTTCGTTCTACTTCTCGTGGAAGATGCCGGGTGGAGACATCGGCGGCGACTACTATCGCGAGAATATCTACGACTGCAATAACGCCATCTTCACACCCGGTGTCGAGATGATTCAGGAGCCGGGTAACAAGGTCGGCGAGACCAACCAGGGGATCGACCTCTTGAAGGCGGAGGACCTGAACGCCCAGTGGGACGGGACCAACAACCGGGTTATCAACAGCGACAAGAATCCGAGCCCGCGGGTATTTCCCATTCCGCTCTATGACCCGGATTTTCTCCAGTACAACGTGACGCATGGCCGCAACGCGTCGCTCAAAATGGCCGGCTGGGTGCCGTTCTTTCTCGTGGACCGGAACGGCAACAACGTCTACGGCTATGTGACGAGGATGCTGGGGGTGATCGACCCGAATGCCGGCCCCGCTCCGGCTGGCTCACTTCTGTACGCGATTCGATTGGTGCAATAGACATGGCGCGACTCTCAGGCTCCCTCCATACCGCGGACGACACCTTTCGCACGGACGTTGCGACACTCTTGCGATCGACGGCTGTGCAGGTCTCGCTCGCCGATGAACGTTCGGCTCGCACCGGCACGCCTCCCGACATCGTCTTCGTCGATGGCCGCGCGGATCTCGACGAGTCGTTGCAGGCCATCGAGCGGCTGCGTGCGACGTATCCCGTTGCCGTCATTTTCTTCATGGCAGCCGAGGCGAACCCCGATCTGATCCTGCACGCGATGCGCGCCGGCGCCAACGAGTTCTTCGCCTGGCCTCCCTCGCGCAGCGCACTCGATCAGGCTCTGCAACGGACTGCGGCACGCCGCGCCGCATCGCCGACGAGTGGAACGGAGTCGACCACCCTCGTGTTCTTCGGCGCCAAGGGTGGCGCCGGCACGACGACGATCGCGGTCAATTGCGGCGTCGACGTCGCCCGTCTCCGGAAGCGTCCGACGCTGATTGTGGACCTCAAACCCGGCCTCGGCGAGGTCACCTTGTTCCTCGGCGTCCGCAGCCGCTACACGATGCTCGACGCGCTCGACAACCTCCATCGGCTGGACAGCGAGTTCATGCGCGAGCTCGTCGTGAAGCACAAGTCCGGCCTCGAAATCCTCGCGGGTTCGGACCTGTTCGACAGACCCGGCGGCAATGACAGCGCCGCGCTCGAGGAGCTGTTCCGGATTCTCGGTCGCCAGTATGAATACATCCTCGTCGACGCCGGTTCGCAAATGAACGCGCCGGCACTGGCGGGACTGTACACGGCGGACCAGATTTATCTGATCGCCAATCCGGACGTACCGTCCGTGCGCAATGCTCAGCGGTTGCTCGATCGCATCGGCCAGCTCGGGACAGCAGGTGAGCGTGTACGGCCTCTCCTCAACCGCGCGGCAGAACCCTACCCGATTCCGCCGGCGCAGATTGAGAAGGCGATCGGGTTGCCGATCTTCCAGACGTTCCTCAGTGACTACAAGACCGTCTCCACGGCGCTCAATTCCGGCGTGCCGCTCGCGTTGGCGGACAACAGCGAGCTCGCGGCGCAGTTCGAGCAGTTTTCCCGAAAGATCGTCGATCCCGGCGGAGTCCAGGCGTTGCCCGGGAAGAAGTCGTCGCTTGGCCTGCAGCGCCTGGCCTCAATGTGGTAATCGAACATGCGTAGCGCTGCTGTCCCCGCCACTCCTTCTGCCCCGGTCCACGCGACGGTTCGACAGCAATACCTCGATCTCCGCGCGTCGATTCATCGCAAGCTGCTCGGCCGGCTGAACCTCGAGGCGCTCGCCCATGTGGACCGCGCCAAGGCTGAAGGCGAGATCCGAACGCTGCTCGCGCAGCTGTTGACTGAGGAAAATACGCCGATCAGCCTCGCGGAACGCGAAACGCTGTTCGCCGAAGTACTGGACGACGTGTTCGGCCTCGGCCCGCTCGAGCCGCTGCTGCGCGATCCGAGCATCAGCGACATTCTGGTGAACACGTACCGCAGCGTGTTCGTCGAGCGCCGTGGCATCCTCGAGAGGGTGACCGCCACCTTTCAGGACGACGCGCATTTGCTGCGTGTCATCGACCGGATCGTGAGCCGGATTGGCCGTCGCGTCGATGACAGTTCGCCCATGGTGGACGCGCGCCTGGCCGACGGCTCCCGTGTCAACGCCATCATTCCACCGCTGGCGGTCGACGGACCGCTGCTGTCGATCCGGCGCTTCCCCGCGGATCGTCTCAAGGCCGACGATCTCGTCGGCCTGGGTGCGTTGACGAAGCCGATGCTCGATTTTCTGTCGCATTGCGTGCGCGCGCATCTCAACTGCATCATCAGCGGCGGCACGGGCGCCGGGAAGACCACGTTGCTGAACGTGCTTTCGAGCTTCATCTCATCGCGCGAGCGCATCGTCACCATTGAGGACGCCGCGGAGTTGCAGCTCCACCAGGAGCACGTTGCGCGGCTGGAAACACGGCCGCCGAACGTCGAAGGCAAAGGTGCCATCCGCCAGCGCCAACTCGTTGTCAACGCACTGCGTATGCGCCCCGATCGCATCGTCGTCGGCGAGGTCCGTAGCGAGGAAGCGCTCGACATGCTTCAGGCGATGAACACAGGTCACGATGGCTCGCTGACGACCGTTCACGCCAACACCCCGCGCGATGCACTGACCCGTATCGAAACGATGATCGCCATGGGCGCGACGAACCTGCCGGACAAGGCGATGCGCCAGCAGATTGCGTCGGCCGTCCACCTCGTGGTTCAGCAGACGCGCCTGGCCGACGGCACGCGCAAGGTCACGAGCATCTCGGAGATCACGGGTATGGAGGGTGACGTGATCACCATGCAGGAGATCTTCGTGTTCGAGAAGGCGGGGATCAGCAAGGAAGGAAAAGTGATCGGGCGTTTCCGCGCAACCGGCGTGCGGCCCAAATGTGCCGAACGGCTCAAGGCAGCGGGAATCCTGCTACCGGCAGAGATGTTTGAAGGCATCACGGAGGTGCGGTAAATGGTGATCGCCTTTATCGCGTTCCTCCTGGTGACGGCCGTCGTGGCCGGCCTTGGGTTCGGCGCCTTGCGTCTGCCGGGAGCGCTAGCCGATCGCCGGATGGAGCGGCGGCTCCGTGACATCGCACCTCGCGAGAGTGGTGGCTCGCGGACCTCGTTCATTCGCGACAGGAAAGCAGGGCCGCTCCCTGCGTTGGATCGGGCGCTCGGGGGATCCGGCTCGTCGCTCTCGCGATTGGTCGAGCAGTCAGGCGTGGCGACGACCCCCAGCACCATCATCCTGGCGAGCGTGGGGCTCGCAGCGTTGTTGGCGTTTTTCGCACTGATCTTCGTGCGGCAGCCCTTTTCGTGGTTGGTGGGCGGTGTCGTCGGCTCGATGCTGCCAACTCTCTTTCTGAAGCGTCGTCGGAGCACCAGGCTGAAGCGATTCGAAGAACAGTTTCCCGAGGCGCTCGACCTGCTGTCTCGAGCGATTCGCGCTGGACACGCGTTCCAGACTGCCATGGGCATGTGCGCTGACGAGTTGCCCGCCCCGGTTGGCATCGAGTTCAGAAAAAGCTTCGACCAGCAGAATTTCGGCCTGCCGCTCAAGGACGCGTTGAACGAGCTGGCAGAGCGCGTGCCGATTCTGGACGTGAAGTTCTTCGTGACCGCCGTCCTGATTCAGCGAGAGACCGGCGGCAACCTGGCAGAGATTCTCGACAATCTCGCGCATGTCGTTCGCGAGCGCTTCAAGATTCTGCGGCAGGTTCGCGTGCATACGGCGCACGGACGGTTCACCGGCTACGTGCTGCTGGCGCTTCCGGCGGCGCTTGGCGTGGTCCTCGCCTGGATGAACCCCGATCACATGGACCTGCTGTTCAAGGAAAAGATGGGGCAGATGATGATCATGGCCGCCATCGTGATGCAGACCGTCGGGTACTTCTGGATTCGTCAGGTCATCAAGATCGAGGTGTAGCGTGTCCTTGCTCCTCCCGCTGCTCGGGTTCATTTTCGTCTCGCTCCTCATCGCCGCAGCGGCGATGGTGCTGTCACCGAGCGGGAACGCCATCATTCAGCGCCGGCTCGGTGAGCTTCGCGGTATGCCGGAGGAGAAGCCGGCGTACAGCGAGGCGGCGGTCAAGACGCTCAAGCAACTCGCCAAGTACGCGCCGCAGTCGCCCTCCGAAATGGGCAAGCTGCAGAAGCGCCTCGTGTGCGCGGGCTTCCGTAACAAGGAAGCGATCACGATCTTCATGGGGATCCGGCTCGGCGTGGCGCTCGTCGCGTTCGGCCTGGCGTCCTCACCACTGGTGGGCAGGCCGAGTGTGATGCTGGCCCTCGGCATGGCCGCCGTCGGATACCTGCTGCCCAGCATGGCGCTCGGACGATTGGCGAAAAAGCGGCAGCACCGCATTCGTCTCTCGCTGGCGGACGTGTTGGATCTCCTCGTGGTGAGTGTCGAGGCCGGCCTGGGTCTCGATCAGGCGCTGCAGCGCGTCGGCGAAGAACTCGCCTCGACCCATCCCGACCTGTCCGAGGAGCTGCGACTCGTCAACCTCGAGTTGCGCGCGGGTAAAGCGCGATCGGACGCGCTGCGCAATCTCGCGGACCGTACTGGCGTGGACGATCTCTCGTCACTGGCGGCGATGCTGATCCAGACCGATAAGTTCGGAACGAGCGTCGCGCAGTCACTGCGCGTGCACTCCGACACGCTCCGGACCAAGCGCCGGCAGCGCGCCGAGGAAGCCGCGGCCAAAACGGGCGTGAAGATGGTCTTCCCACTCGTGTTCTGCATCTTCCCGGCGATCTGGGTGGTCACGATTGGCCCGGCGGCGATCAAGTTCGTCCAGGTGCTCTTCCCGATGGCGCAGCAATGACAACGGTGACGACGGCAGCGCTCGACGAGATCCGGACCACAGCACCACAGGCTCCGACGACGCTCGAAACAACAGGGCTGACGACCGACATGGTCGAACAGCTGCTGGTCAAGACGCTGTACGGCGGCGAGTTGACCGGCCTGATGCTGGCCGACCGGCTGCGTCTGCCGTTCACGATCATCGAGCCCATCCTGGAGCGCATTCGCAACGAGCGCCTGATTGAGGTGCGCGGTGGGACGTCCACCGCCAGCTATCGCTACACGCTGACCGATCTGGGCCGGGACCGCGCACAGCAGTACCTCGCCATCAACCAGTACAGCGGTGCGGCGCCGGTGCCGCTGGCCACCTACGTGGCGCAGATGCGCGCCCTCGCCGCATCGCGGGGCTACATCGAGCGCGAGCGGCTGAAGAAGGGCTTCTCACACCTGATCGTTCCCGACGCGGTTCTCGAGCAGCTTGGTCCGGCCGCCAATGCGAACAAAGCGATCTTCCTGTACGGGCCGCCCGGGAATGGCAAGACGGTGCTCGCCGAGGGATTGTCCCGGACGCTCGGCGGCGACATGTACATGCCGTACGCGATAGAGGTCGAGGGTCACATCATCACGATGTACGACCCAATCAGCCACGAAGCGCTCGAGGCTGATGTGGCCGACGCGACCAGCATCATCGCCGCGGCTCCGCGCGATCGACGCTGGGTGCGGATACGGCGGCCTGTCGTGATCGTCGGCGGCGAGCTCACGCTCGACATGCTCGACCTCACGTTCAATCCGCTGGCGAAGTTCTACGACGCGCCGCTGCAGCTCAAAGCCAACGGCGGTATCTTCCTCGTGGACGACTTCGGCCGCCAGCGCATGCGGCCCGAGGATCTGTTGAACCGGTGGATCGTGCCGCTTGAAAGTCGAGTGGATTATCTGACGCTGCACACGGGCAAGAAATTCCAGGTGCCGTTCGACGTGCTGACGGTCTTCGCCACCAACCTCGATCCCGCATCGCTGGCCGATGAAGCGTTCCTCCGCCGCATCCCGTACAAGATCGCGATTCAGGATCCCAGCATCGAAGACTTCACGCGAATCCTCGAGCTGAACTGTCGGCGTCGCGACCTGCGATTCCACCCGGTGATGGCCGCCTATCTTCAGCGGCGGCACTACCTGCCGATCGGCCGTCCGCTCAGGGCGTGCCACCCACGCGACCTCCTCGACCAGGTCACGGCGCTCTGCCGTTATCGCGGCATCGAGCCGGTCCTCAGTCGCGAGATGCTCGACCTGGCGTGCGAAGCGTATTTTCTCGACGACAAGGTGTCGCAACCCCCAACGGCGCCGGTGCGCCCACGACGAAAGCGCCGCGCGGACGTCGAGGTACGGTAATGCCCGAGTACGCGAATCAGGGCGAAGGCCCCTGGCTGGTCAATCAGCGCACCGATGAAGCGCTCGCAGAGCGGGTCGAGCTGGCCGTGACGCGGGCCGATCGGCGCAAGGGCCTGCTTGGCCGCGACGCATTCGAAGCGTCCAGCGCGCTGATCATCGCTCCCTGCTTTTCCATCCACACGATGTTCATGCGCTTCGATATCGATGCGGTGTTCGTCGATGACGATGGGCGAGCCGTCAAGGTCGTGCACGAGATGGCGCCATGGCGCATCGCGATGCAGCCGTTCGCGCATGCCGTCGTGGAGCTTCCGGCCGGCAGCCTGAAGGATCGCCCGGTCGATGTCGGCGATCGCCTGTACCTGCTGGACGCACGAGGACAGCGGGTTGGACTCTCGGTTGACGACCTGCGGGAACGACTGTGCTGACACCACGCGCGCCGAAGCCAGAGCTCGCCGGGCAGCAATATGCTGTCGTCCTCGTCGACGAGGATCAGCTCAATCAGCTGATGCACCGCCCGGCGATGCGACAGGTGAATTCACGCTTCGCATCGAACGATGCTCTCGTTCGCTACGAACGGCTGAAGCGGCGTACGGCGGCTGCAGCGGTCGTCCTCCTCGTGCTCGCCGCTGGCGGAGTGGCCTGGGTATTCGTGCCGCAACCGGCGATGGCCTCGATGTTCGACTGGTCCAAGCCGGCCGCGATCCCGACCCTCTACACCGGCGCCAGCTTCAGCGTGACCCTCGCCTCGCTCGACAGCGCTGATGGCGCCAACGACGCGGCGGCACGCGTGCGGGCGCTCGGGATGCCGGCGTTCACGCGCCGTTCACCGGGCAAGAACCAGGTGTATCAGGCGATGGTCGGGCCATTTGCGTCACTCGACGAAGCCGAGAAGGCACAGCGTCGCCTCGGTGGAATGGGCTATTCCGGCGCGCGGCTCTTCGTCGACGAGTCGCTGCGCACCGCCCCGCGCAGCGAGCGGCCTGTCGATACGCCGCACGATCTCGGTGTGTTGCTCCTCGGCGCGCCCGATCGGCTATCGCTCGTGTTCGAACTGCAATCGGAGCCGCGTCAGGTGACCTCGGCACGGCCGGATGCGGCGACGCTGCAAATCGACGCCGGACCGATGCCGGCACCTGCGCAGCCGCAGCAGTGGAGCGCCCCCGACGGCGTCCATCTGCTGCACACTGTCTCCGTAGACGCTGTCGCCGCACAGGGTGGATTGAACTACGTGCGCGCGCGTGTGGCGTTACCGGAGTTTGCGAAAGCCAATGTCCGCACAGAAGGCCGTCGCGTCTATGTGGACCTCACGTGGCCGCTCGAGGAAGAGCAAGATCCACGCACGCCGCGTCGCGCGACTGTGTCGGCGCCGCAGGAAGAAGATTCGAGCGTGCCAGCAAGGCAGCACGAGCCGGGGAGCAGCGGGCAGAAGCAAAACAGTCCGGCCCAGCAGGAACGGTATCGGGAAGAGATTCTACCGATACATCAGCGTATCAATGAGATCCGTCCGTTCATTCTCTCGGCGGCGCAGTCAGGGTCCACCGATGTTTACGCTGCGCTCGATTCGACTCTTGCAAACCTCGAAGCCTCGCTGGTTGCGATGAGTGTTCCGCCATCGGAAGCCGGCCAGCACCAGTTGCTCATCGCCGCGACGCGGTCGGCGCGGTCCGGGCTCGAGCCGGGGTTCAGCGGCGATCGGCTTGCGCACGCGCAAAAAGCGCTCACGATGTTCGATGGCGCGATGGCCGCCCCAGTTATTTCAACGGCGCCATAAGCCAGACGCCACCGGCGACGATCGCCAGGAGCGCCGCTGCCGACATCATGGCGCGATAGGCGCGCGTACCGTGCACGCTGCCAACGGCGATCGAGCCGACTGCCGCGGCGAAGATCGTCATCGCCGCAATCGTCCCCACCCCGAACGACGCGATGTACAGGACAGCGTCGCTCGTTGTCGGCAGCGCGAGCGCCGGCAGGACACCAAAGAAGTGCGAGCTCCCGGCCATGCCATGCAGCACGCCCATGCAGAAAGATGCGTGCGCGTGACCGAGGCGCCGAATCCACGCGGCCCCGGCCTGGACGTGCAGGTGGTCGTGCGACCACTCGCCGTGCTGGTGTCGTGCTGGCGCGATGCGAAGGCCACGGCTCAACGCCCAGAGCCCGATACCGATCAGCGCTGCACCAACGAAGCGCTCGCTCCACGCGGAGAGGACGTCGATGGGCGGCAGGATGTCGCGCAAGAGAACGCCGAGCAGGGCCACGACGACAACGCCGGACGCGTGACCGAGCCCCCACGTCCATCCGGCGATCCAACCCCGGCGACGTCCGTCAAGGGCAAGCGGTGCAACAGCGGCGAGGTGATCCGGCCCTGACAGGACGTGAAACAACCCGGCAACGGCGCCGGTGACGACAATCAGCATCCCTTAACTCCCAACTGTCAACTGCGAACTACCAATTCCCAATCCCAAACTGAGCCGCGAGTCCCGAGTCCCAAGTCCCGGGTCACGAGCCCACTTACTTCGGCGCCATCCGGATCGCTCCATCCAGCCGGATGACTTCGCCGTTCAACATCTCGTTCTCGAAGATATGTCTTACGAGAGCAGCGTATTCATCCGGGCGACCAAGGCGCGAGGGAAACGGAACCTGCTGCGCGAGCGACACGCGCGCGGCCTCGGGCAATGCCGCCAGCAATGGTGTATCGAATGTGCCTGGCGCAATGGTCATCACGCGAATGCCGATGCGCGCAAATTCGCGAGCGATCGGCAGCGTCAGCGCGACGATGCCGCCCTTCGAGGCGGAATACGCCGCCTGTCCGATCTGCCCGTCGAAGGCGGCGACTGACGCCGTATTCACGATCACCCCGCGTTCCCCGTCTTCACTCGGCGTGTTCGCGGCCATCGCCGCCGCCGCCAGCCTGATGACGTTGAACGTTCCCACCAGGTTTACCTGGATGACGCGGCTGAAGCGGTCGAGAGGCTGCACGCCCTCGCGAGGTAGGACACGCTCGGCGGCGGGGATGCCAGCGGCGTTGACGAGGCCGTCGATGCGGCCGAACTCCTTCGTCGCGAGCTCTATCGCCGCTTGCACGTGATCTTCACGCGTGACGTCGGCGTTCACGAAGCGGGCGCTCGTCCCGTGCTGCGCCGCCTTGGCGCGGCCGGCTTCGTCTTTGAGGTCGATGATGATGGCACGTCCGCCTGCGGCCACGATCATGTCGACGGTGGCACCGCCCAGGCCCGACGCACCTCCCGTCACGAGGACGGTTCGCCCGTTGAGAAGCACGACGCGATTCTATCAGCCGGCTCGGGGCTCAGGCTCCGAGTCGGGGGCAAGGCTCTGGATGGTAAAGCCATTCAGCGGTGGCTCGAGCTGTTCGGGTGGCTTGATGGGGAACTCACACGTGAATGTCGTGCCGCGGCCGGCATTGTTCTCAGCCACGATCGTTCCGCCATGGGCAAGAACGATCGAACGGCTGATCGCCAGTCCAAGGCCCAGGCCCTGCTCGCGAAACGTCACGAAGGGCTCGAAAACAGCGGTGAGCTGATCGTCGGGAATGCCGACGCCACAGTCGACGACCGACAGCTGGACCACCTCGTCTTCCACCGTTGTTCTTACAGTGAGATGGCGCTCGTCAATCGCCGTCGTACTCATCGACTCACAGGCGTTGAGCACGAGATTCAGGAGCACCTGCTGCAACTGCACACGGTCGCCGTAGACCACCTTCATCGGCGAGACCAGGTTGGTCGTCACCGAGATTCGACGCGCAAGGAAGTCACTGTGAGTGAGGTCGAGCACTTCCTTGACGATGTCGTTCATGTCTACTCTCTCGAAGAGGCCAGCTCCTTTCTTCAGCAGCACGCGCAGCCGCTCGATCACCGAGCCGGCGCGTTTGTCGTTGGCGATGATGTCGTCGAGCGCCGCACGCAGTTCCTGTGCGTCCACTGGATCGCGCGCCAGCAGGCGTCGCGCCGCGTGCGCATTGATCAGGATGGCCGACAGCGGTTGGCTCAGCTCGTGCGCCAGGGCGCCGGAGAGCTCGCCAAGCGTCGCGACACGGTTCAGATGCGCGAGCTCTCGCCGCTGCATGGCGGCATCGACTTCAGCGCGCTTGCGGTCGGTGATGTTGCGAACGATGCTGAGTACCTTGTCGCCATCACAGCGGACCACGCACGCTTCGAAGAAACGCTGCGCTTGATCGATCTCGAGGGAGTACTCGAATGTCTCGGGATCGCCTGAGGACAGCGTTCCGGCGATCGCGGCCGTCAGTGGATTGGCGACGACCGGAGGAAGAATTTCCGCAATCGTCCTGCCGAGAAATACCTGTGGCGGGACGAGCAACTCATCCGGATCCTTTGCGTAGTAGTCGAGGAACACGCCGCCGGCGCTCAGGATGAACATCCAATCCGGATTGGCGCGCAGGATCGCGCGGGTGCGCTCTTCGCTGCGGCGCAACATTTCATGCGCCCGTTGGTTCTCGATGGCCAGCCCGGCGATGCTGGCGGCGACGTCGATCATGCGCCGCTCGCGGCTGAGCGGCGCCCTCGCCTCTGCGTAATACATTGCAAACGATCCGAGCACCTTCTTTTGTGTCGACATGATCGGCGTCGACCAGCAGGCGCGGAAACCATGGGCAATGGCCAGCCCGCGGTAGTCATCCCACGCCGGATCGACGAGGACGTCGGTCACGATCACGGGCCGACCGAGATACATCGCCGTCCCGCACGATCCCGCCCGCGGGCCGATGGCGGCACCCTCGATCGCGCTGTTGAAGGTGTCCGGAAGACTCGGTGCGGCGCCTCGCCGCAGGTGCGCGCCATCGTCATCGAGCAATACGACCGAACACAACATGCCGTCGGAGTGTTGTTCGACCAGCCGCACCAGCCGCGTGAGAACTGCGTCGAGTGGGGCACCGGTCGCTATCATCTCGAGTACGTCGTGTTGCCCGGCGCGGAAGTCTGCCTCGCGTCGACGCTCGGTGATGTCGCGCGAGACGACGAGCAGTTGCACGATCGTGTTGCTCTCGTCGGTGACCGGGGTGATCACCACATCCCACCATTTGGCGACGCCAGCGGTAGTGCGGCAGAAGCCTTCGAAGGTGGCGCGTTCTCCCGTCTTCGCGCGGGCGACCGCGTCGTTCGCGGTGATATGGTGTTCGCCCTGCCACACGCTCAACCAGGGATGGTTGATCAGATCGTCGCCACTACACAGGTCCAGCAACTGCACACCAGCAGGATTGATGTAGATGAGACGCCCCTCGAGGTCGAGGAGCTTGACACAGTCGCTGCTGCCTTCGATCAGGTGCCGGCCCAGTCGTTCGAATTGTGGCTGTCCCACGGATCTACACAGTGCGTTGAGGGGCGGCGCCGACGACGTTGTTCATGGCCGCGATCAGCGTGTCTTCATCGAACGGCTTGTGGAGCGTGGGGACGCCGACGGGCAAGCCGTCGCCGAGGAAGCGCTCACCGTCACCAGTGATGAGAACGATTGGGAGCCGGAGTCCTACCGAAATCATCCACTCACGCAGTTCGAGGCCGTGCAACCCCGGCAGACGGATGTCGAGAATGAGGCAGTCAATTTCGGGACGATGGGCAACGAACTCCTCTGCGGATGCAAACAGACGAACATCATGACCTAACGCACGAAGAAGCCGATTAAGCGCGACGCGGACGTCGATATCGTCGTCGACGACGGCAACCATCATATTGCGGGAAAAGGCCGAGTTGATTGGCACGCGGTGACGCAGTCCCCCTCGGCACGGCGGAGCACTGTCAGGCACGGAGTCTACCACGCCTCTTTCGGTGGGCCGGATCACGCCGCCGCCTTCGCCGCGCCCGCCACGATGTCGGGACCCAGTGGATGCCTCGCAGGAATGTCGCAAGGATGATCGTGATTCCCAGAGCCGTCACGGTGTTGCGCAGTCGCACCTGGAAGAGGCAGCAGACGATGATGACGACGACCCTGAGCGAGACATGCGTACTCGGGAACGAGTTGTTGAGCGCGCTGATCGACGGATCGTATCGATGAGACGCGAAGACCTCAGATCTGAAGATCTGACGCAGCATCGCGTGCGACTTGTTAACAGCTGAGCTGCGGGCAGACGCGCGTGCCTATCGATCTGGTAGCGTCATCCCGATCGGATCGTGCTGCATTCATGTGCACTGTTGTGATCGTGAGGGCGGCGAGTCTCGGGCGTTGTATATATAGGCGGCATGTCACCGAGTCTGGTTGCGGTCAGTGGTCCTTTGAGCGGTGGAGTGTTTCCACTCGATCAACCCGAAACGAGCATCGGGTGCGATCGCAGCAACAACATCGCGCTCGCTGATGCGACGATCTCGCCGCGACACTGCGTGCTCGCATGGAACGGGCAGCAGATCGTCGTCCGTGATTTCGATCGCGGCAATCCCACCTTCGTCAATGGACTGCCGGCGGACGATCGGGCGTTGCAGCACGGCGACCGTCTCCAGATGGGAAGCTCACTGTTCGTGCTGACGTTCGGCGACGTCTCGCCCGCGCGCCAGGTAGGCGTCGCCCTCGACGATGCGGCACCGCGTTCGATGCGCGTCATGCGCCGGGACGACGCCTTGATGGGAGGCTCGCGCCTGGCGCACAAATCGGCTGCCCGACTGGCGCGCGATCTCGTTGGGCTGATGCGCGTCAACTCCGCGATCAACGCCGTACGTGGACTGGTCGCGCTCGAGCGCCCGCTGATCGAATTGATCGCGGAGATCGTGCCCGCGACCCGGGGTGCCCTGATTCTGACGAGCGATCCCGATGAGATCCCCGTCGGTCAACGCAACCCCGCGTCGATCGACGCTCGGCAGTTGTTTGTCAGCCGGCCGATGATCGAACGCGTGCTGCGCGAGACCGTCGGCGTGCTGGCCGAGGCTGGAGATCAGGACGGACCATACGAACCTGGAGTGCCGCGTTCCCGAGCGTTACTGGCGGCCCCATTGGTTGCCTTCGAGGAAGTGCTGGGGGCGATCTATCTCGAGTCGGATTCGCCGGAGCAGCCATTTGATGAGGGGCATCTCAGCCTGTTGATGTCGATCGCCGCCGTGGCAGGTACGGCGCTCGGCTATCAGCGGCACGCCGAATGGCTCACCAGCGAGAATCAGCGACTCCAGAGCGAGCTCGCCGGCGATCACAACATCGTCGGCCAGAGCTCCGCGATGCGGGCGGTGTTTCAACGCCTTGCGCGCGTGGCGCCCACGGAGTCCACGGTCCTGGTCACCGGCGAGAGCGGAACCGGCAAGGAACTCGTGGCCTACGCCATCCATCGCAACAGCCCGCGCGCCGAACGTCCGTTTGTGGCGATCAACTGCGCCGCGATCACCGAGACTCTCCTCGAGAGCGAACTGTTCGGCTACGAGAAAGGCGCGTTCACGGGCGCAGTGGCACAGAAGAAGGGACGGCTCGAGCTGGCCGAGGGCGGCTCGGTGTTCCTCGACGAAATCGGTGAGTTGTCACCGGCGCTGCAGGCGAAGTTACTGCGCGTGTTGCAGGACCGCGCATTCGAGCGCGTCGGCGGCACGCGGAGGGTGGCCGTGGATTTCCGGTTGATCGCCGCGACGAATCGAAACCTGGAAGAAGCCATCGTCCAGGGAACGTTCCGGCGCGACCTCTATTACCGCCTGAACGTCGTCGCGCTCGTCATGCCATCGTTACGCGATCGGGCCGACGACATTCCACTGCTGGCGCAGTACTTCATTCGGCGCCATGCTGGAAGAGTCAAGCGACGCGTGAGCGGTATCTCCCCAGCCGCCCTTGCATGCCTGATCAAGTACGACTGGCCAGGGAATGTGCGGGAACTCGAGAACGCGATCGAACGAGCCGCCGTCCTCGGATCGACCGACGTGATTCTGCTCGAGGATCTCCCGGATGCCGTGGTCGAGGCCGGCGCTGAGGCCGCGGCCAGCACGCCAACCGCGGCATCCCTGCGATTTCACGACGTGATCACGCAGTCGAAAAAAGATCTGATTCTGCAGGTCTTCGAGAAAGCGGGCGGCAACTACACCGCAGCGGCGCAACTGCTCGGATTGCATCCCAATTACCTTCATCGCCTGATTCGGAATTTGAACCTGAAAGCGTCGCTGAAGAAGCTGGGCGTATAGGGTTCAACAACGTGAGGTGCGCTCCTCGCTATTGAAAGTGTAGATGTATGATATCGTATGTTTATGCCTAAACAGCCTGTATCTGTGACACTCGACGCTGACAACCTCCTCTGGTTGCGCGCCCGGGCGGTCAGCAGAAAACGGCGCAGCCTGAGCGACGCGCTCGATGAGATCCTGACGGCCGCGCGTGCCGGTGCGCATGGCGTTGAAGCGAGCCGTTCCGTGGTTGGGACAATCGATATCGCCGCGGACGATCCAGGCTTGTTGCGCGCGGACGCCTACATCCGCGAGGAAATGGAAGCCTCTCTTGCGCGGCCGCTGGCCGTCCATGAGACGAGGGTGTCATACAAGGCGCCGCGCAAGATCGGCCGCTCGAAGGCTGCGTTTTCCACGAAGCGCAATCGTGGCTGAGCCGACGTCAGCGGTCACCGACACGCACGCGCTGCTCTTTCACGCTGCCGGTGGCAGCAGACTCGGCGCGCGTGCGCGGTCGCTTTTCGCCGCTGCCGAGGAACGCAACGCGATCGTCTACGTGCCGATGGCCGTCATCTGGGAGGTGACACTGCTGGCGCGCGCAGTTCGAGTGAACCTTCACAGGCCGGTGCGAAGTTTCTTCGCCGATCTCTTCAGCAATCCGTCTTATCAGCCTCACGCCCTCGACGCCTCGCAGATCTTTGAGGCTGGTGAACTGCGGCCACTGCGCGATCCGTTCGATGCGTTGATTTGTGCGGCGGCCCGTGACCTCGATCTGCCACTGATCACACGGGACGAGACAATCACTGGTTCGGCGCAGCTCACGACGATCTGGTAGTTACTTCGGGATCTTCTCTTTTCCGTTCTCCAACTCCACCAGGCCAACGCTGTTTCCTGCCGGGTCTTTGAACACGGCGAGAACGACGCGGCCAGGCACCTCGAAGCGCGGATATCGTACCGTGCCGCCTCACTCTTTCCGATGCTGGGCTGGCAGAGGGCACGAGACCGTCGTCGTCACGTCACTATTCGGTGCGAGATGGCGTCTTGATGTTTCTTGCGATCGGAGTCGGAGATCGAAGAGCGCGTGCAGCAAAGGCGGGTCTGCCCCGTGCCTGCCGCGTGCTCAGAACGGTGCAGGCTCAGCGGGCGATTGGTTCAAACTCGAACCGCCAGCGGAATGCTCTTGCCGTCCGGCTTGCGCCAGGTCGTGCGGAACTCGTGATCGTAGGTCCACACCTTCACGCGCGGCCTTCGCCCGCACAGCACGGCGATGCAGCTGTCGGCCCAGTCAGGCTCGTGGTCCGCGTATTTGAGGAGCCACGCAAACACGTCGGCCTGGAAATCCAGGCCGTGAGTAGGAAGGGATTCGATATCCAGCTCGTGCAGGAGGGCCCTGAGCCGCTCCCGCTGGCTTTGATGGGGGAGATGGAAACATGCCTCCATCAACACCGCCTCGCACGTACAGAGTCCCTCGCGGGCAAACTGCGACAGATGGCCCAAGGCCATGTGATGTCGGGAGTCTCTGGGATCGCAGATGGCGACCAGAGGACCGGTGTCGACCAGAATCACCGCTTCTTGCGAGCCAGACGCCGGCGGATCGCGGCGCGCGAAGCGCGCCGGTCATGGACGTCGTATTCGCGCGCCGGCAGATCAGGCGCATCGGGATGGCGTTCGAGCAATCGTGCGATAAACGCTCTGACATCACGCGCGTCGCGAGGTCTGCGCAGCGCCTCGAATCGTTCGTCTATCGCCTCGCGGACCAGGTCCGAGATGGCAACGCCATGCTCGCGTAGACGCCGCACCTTGCGCAGGCGCTCTTCGTCGAGTCGAACGTTCATGAGCCGGGACGGCATACTGTAAAGATAACATATCTTTACACGCACGCCGAGAGGCACCAGTCTGGGTAAAACTGATCAATCGCGACCGTTGAAGCCCCGCGTACAAAGCAAAGGCGGGTCTGAAGACCCGCCTCTACCAGGTCCGGCTAAAGTCCGACACTACGTCAGCGTCGAATCTCGAGTCCCGAGTCCCGGCTATTTCACGTCCTTGTGTGTGACTTCCTGGACGTTCTGCTTCTTCTTGCCGCCCACGTTCAGCCCCTGGATCTGAATCGTCGGCTGCTCCTTGAGCACCTGCTGCCGATACAGCCGCTCCATTTCCATGTGCTGCCGGATCTCCTCGGGCGACATCTGCGCCTTCTTGCGAGCCGCGAGTTTCTCCTCTCGCGCGTTCTTGGCGACGCCCAGTTCGTCGAGGTCCGTCTGGCGGCCGGCGGCCACGGCTTCGGCGTTCAGCTGCAGTGAATGCTCCTTGCTGCTCAGTGGCACGTTCTTGTTGCCGGCGAAGATCTCGTGGCGGCCGTGGTCTTCGTACCACTTCGTGAGCGTCGCCGTCATGTGCATCTTCTCGAGGATGTTCCGCCAGCCGATGCCGGTGTTGTAGGCGCAGAACGAGATCTCACCCTGCTGCGTGCCGTAAGGAATGATGCACATCTCCGTGCGGCGGAAGTCGTAGTTGAAGAGATCCTGGAACCACATGCCGGCGATGAACAGGAAGTTCCAGCGGTCGGCGCGCCGCTTCTCGATGTCGCTCATCGTTCGGTCGCCCGTCACCTTGCCATAGTTCTTGCCGGTGGCGCCGAACGTTTTGTCGAACTTCTTCAACAGGTCGGCGATGCGGAAGTGCGTGGGTGCCTTGAACGGATCGTAGTTGCGCATCAGCGCGAGGGCCATGCCCGCGACGGAGAGGAACCTGCCGCGCGCCGCGTCGTTGACCTGCGCGACGTCCTTGGCGAGCTGATCCGCCTTCAGGAATGCCGTCACCGGGACCGCTTCCTTCGTTTCCTTGTCGATCATCACCGCCATGCCGATGCCGCAGTTCGGGTGGCATCCGCACGTGAGCTGACCCCATTCCCGGTCGGGACCGTGCACGACGTCGGCCCAGTCGGTGAACGTGGACATGAACGAGATCGGGAACCAGTCGCGAATCGGCTCGCCGATGCCGGTCTGGTTCTTCACGTCGTGCGCCAGGTGCGACAGCGTGTAGCGCTGCGCGGCACGGCGCTCCGGCGTGATCTCTTCGTCACGCCCGGTAAACGACACCGGCTGGAACGAGAGGAAGTTGATGCGCTTCGGATTGTCGAGTGCGAACTCGATGACGCGGCCGACCTGTTCGTTGTTGACGCCGTTGACGATCGTGATGACCGGGACGATGTCCACGCCGGCCTGATAGAGGTTCTCGATGGCGCGCAGCTTGACGTCGAAGAGGTTGCCGACGCGGCGATGCGAGTTGGCGGCGTTGCCGATGCCGTCGAACTGCAGGTACGCGTAGCGCAGACCGGCTTCGGCCGCAGCCTTCGCGAACTCGGGGCTCTTCGCGAACTCGATGCCGTTTGTGGCGGCCTGGACGCTGTTGTAGCCAACCTTGCGCGAGTAGCGAATCGCGTCGAGGAAGTACGGCGACATCGTCGGCTCGCCGCCCGAGAACTGCACCGACATCTGGCGGCGCGGCTTGATCGTGATGGCGTTGTCGAGGACCTGCTTGATGTCCTCCCAGGCCAGTTCGTGGACGAAGCCAACCTGGTTGGCGTCCATGAAGCACGGGTCGCACATCATGTTGCAGCGATTGGTCAGATCAACGGTCAGCACCGACCCGCGTCCGTGAAGGACGGTTGACGAGCCGTGGTTGTGCAGCTTCTCGTCGTTGTGGGCGCGGATGTCGCGGCCCGGGAACACCTCTTCGAGGTGCTTGAAGAAGGCCGTGTCGATGGCCATCACGTCCTCGAAGTGACCGTGAAGGGGGCAATCCTTGACCATCAGGATCTTGCCGTCACGCTCGATGATCGTCGCCTTGATCTCGCCGACCTTCTCATTCAGCAGGACGCTGACGTCCTTCTTG